>Ga0209403_10001912_pt1 | contig 25872 bp, 22 predicted proteins | sample ArcticOcean_MG_C_8_FD_187440 | JGI IMG/M metagenome (GOLD analysis project Ga0209403, IMG submission 187440) | Marine microbial communities from western Arctic Ocean - ArcticOcean_MG_CB11_86 (SPAdes) (version 2) | ecosystem: Environmental > Aquatic > Marine > Oceanic | place: Arctic Ocean... | reverse complement strand
CGCAAGACGGGACTAGTGGCAAACTTTAATCTTGGCGTGCTTTCAAACGACACTCCCTATCCCTACCGCTTGATGTTGGAGCAGCATAAGGTCTCCCGCATCATCGATAACGCCCTCAAAAATTATAAAAACCATGAAATTTTACGAAAGCATCGTGTTACGGAGGTTGAGCAGGATAATGATATAGTTCTGGCTAAAGTAGAAACGCCCAACGGCCCGACCATATTTCGCGGGCGTTACTTAATCGGATGTGACGGGGGACGTAGCCAAGTTCGGAAATTCATGAATGTAAATTTTGAGGGTTTTACCTTTCCTGAGCGTTTTCTGGTTGTAACCACGCCCTATGATTTTGAAAAAGTAGGATACGCCTTTACCAACTACGTGTCCGATCCTAGGGAATGGTGTGCCTTATTCAAGGTGCCGGGATTGGATGAAAAGGGTATTTGGCGGGTGGTCTTTCCCACCAACCCGGATCTCACAAAGGAAGAAATATTTGATGACCAAAATATAGAGGCCCGATTGCAAGGCTTTCACCCAAAATCCAACTCTTTCCCCGTGGTTCACCGTAACCTCTATGAGGTCCACCAACGCGTGGCTTCATGTTACCGAGACGGTCGTATCCTACTTGCCGGCGACGCCGCTCACATCAATAACCCACTTGGCGGCATGGGAATGAACTTCGGTTTTCACGACGTATTTAACTTAACGGAAAAGCTAGCAGCAATATGGTTTAAGAATGGCGATGAAAAATTATTGGATCTCTATGACCGCCAACGGAGAACCGTAGCCGAAGAATTTCTCCAGCGCCAAACTATCGAAAACAAGAAAAACCTCGAAAACAAAAACCCAGAGGCTAGGAAGAAATTTCACGGAGAACTCCGTGAAATTGTCGCCGACCCAGACAAGGCCCGCACATACTTAAGGCGCGCCGCCATGATTGAAGGCATTGAACGTGCCGCTGCAATTATTTGAAATTCATCTCACCAGTAACTTAAATCACTGCGTCCCTTTGTCTTCTCTCTAATAGGAATGCAAAGACACATATTCCTGCGCCCCCAATCTGGATAATATATGCCTCGCTAAAGGCTTCACTTGGTATCAGCAAACCTAAACCACCGATGATGTAAATGGCCCGGAGTGTGGGTGAAAGTCGACGTGTTAAAAAGCCGATAAAACCAGCAGAGGCAAACCAAATGCCAACCACTGCCGTAAAAAAAGCCACCGCAATGTCAACAGTATCGCCGACCATTATCAGATTAGGTGCGAGTACAAATAAGAAAGGAACGATAAAAGCGGGCCACCCGAACTGGCAGGCTGATAACGCTGTTCCCATGGGTTCGGCATCAGCCAGTTTTGCTGCTGTGAACGCTGCCAATGCGACGGGCGGCGTGATCATCGACATTAGTCCGAAGTAGAGAACAAACAAATGGGCAGCCAGTGGTTCAACACCCATTTTGATCAATGGCGGCGTCGCTAATACCGCCAAGAGAAAATAGATCGCAGTCGTCGGCATACCCATACCGAGTATAATACAAATTATCGCCGTTAAACCGAGCAGAAGAAATAAATTTCCCTCGCCAATCTCAACAAGCATGAAAGTTAGTCCAAAACTCAGCCCCGTTGCTTCGAGTATGCCGATGATCAATCCTGCAGCCGCACCTATGATAATAATATCGACAGAAACTTCCCCCGTCTTCTTTAGGCACATCCATAGAATTGGCAGGGTCAGCTTCTTTTTATTATAGCTGAATACAGAACCGAGAACACAGATCGATACTGCTCCAAATAGCGCTGCTTTTTCTGGAGGCGCATTCAACCAGAACAAGGTGCCTAACAAAATTATGAAAGGAACAAGAAAATACCAGCCTCCCTTCATAACCCTCCCAATAGCTGGTATTTGTTCTTCTGGAACCGGTTTAATACCAATTTTTCCCGCCTCTAAATCAGCTTGAAGAAATACGGAAATATAGTACAGAAGCGCCGGCAATATGGCCGCCACTACAACCTCCTGATACAGGACGTCTGCCAGTTCTGCCATAAGGAAAGCCGCAGCTCCCATAATCGGCGGCATGATTTGCCCACCCGTGGACGCTACGGCTTCAATAGCGCCCGCCACCCTTGAAGTATATCCCCCCTGACGCATAAGTGGAATTGTGATCACACCTGTTGACGCAACGTTGGATACTGCGCTGCCGGAAATCGATCCAAACAAACCAGAAGCTACCACCGCTATTTTGGCAGATCCCCCTCGTGAACGACCCATAAGAGCGGCAGCAATATCTGTAAAAAATTCAGAGCCACCGGACCGCAATAAAACCTGTCCCAGAAATATAAACACCACGACAACGGTAAATATAATTATTAAGGGGGTACCAAGAAGTGCATTAGTATCAATTCCCAAATAGGAAAAAAATGTACCTAGGTCCATAGAACGGCCCGATAAGGTGCCTGGGACAAGATGTCCAAAAAAGCCATACGCAGAAAATGCAAAAAGAACAAAAAGCAAGCCCCAGCCGGCAGTGCGTCTTAGCGCCTCTGCAGTGAGTAAAATGGTAATAAAGCCGACAGTTGATGCCTCCTTTGGCATGTAGGCTATTTTATCCAGTAGGGTCGGGTATCTAAAAAAAAGGTACCAACCGATGGCAAACCCCAAAAAGGCCGCCACAGCATCGTACCACGCCAATGTAGTCTGAACCTTACGACTTACGGGGACATTCAAATAAATGATTGCAAAGGTCAGGCCCAGAACCCCGCAAATTACCTGTTCGGTTATTAGAGCTAGGCCAATATCAACAGCGACCCCGCTTGCCCAAAAAATTCCGATCAGCGCTAAAGCAGCACTGAGCCAAGGTGTTAACGCCCGCGCCACTGGTGAGAGTGGCGCGGGCGCTTCGTCAGATTGGTCTGCGGTTTTATTTACCGCTTCCAAATACCTTTTTCCTTAAATAATTTTATGGCACCAGAATGATATTCAAGACCATTTTGATCCTTTGACATACCCTTAGCCGAAAAACCTCGCCACATTGGTGAAGAAGCAACTAAAGCCTTTTTATTTTGGTGCATGGCCTTAGCAACCCTGTAGACGACGTCATCCGAAACGTGTTTACCTGCAAACAAGATATAGTCAAAATGAAATAGTTTGGTAGGTACCTCGACGCCAGGGATTTTGGGATTTGGCTTGACGGTTCTAATATCCGCACCCGGCAACATTTTACCAACTTTAGCCAATACCGCTGGAGAATCATCCAATGAAATAAAGCGTATGCCTCCAAGTTTTTTGGCGATTAGTTTCATAAACCCGGAACCGTAGGCACCGATAGCAAAGTCTACTTTACGTTCCATCAACGCCTTCCAACTAGGTACCAAGGCGGAGATCGGGACGTTCTTAGTATCAGCAATAGTTAAATTCTTGGTGGCTAACGCTGCACTGATTAGTTCGTTAAATAATGGAGCCGCCTTAAAACCGGTTGGAGCCTTCAGTCCTTTTAAATCTGAAACGCTTTGAAAACTTGTTTTTTTTCCGACAAGGGGTCCCACTCTAAACTTCATCAAAGTTGAAACGAGTTTGATGTTCGGGTTTGGCAGACCCTTCGATAAGACTTGGCCTTTGATAGCCCAGGTTGTCTGCATAATATTGGCAGCACCAAATTCAAGCGAACCAGAGTTAACCGCTGGGATATACTTTTGGGTACCTGCCATCGGCGATGGCCGCATTTGCATGCCACCGAATTTTGAGACAACACTGGCAATTGCCGCGGTAACTTGACTAGTTGCTCCCTTAGCCGTGGTACCTATACCTACTGTTTGAGCGGCAACAGGTCCTGCTAGTAGAACAACGGCAGCAGCCACTGTCGTGGTTTTAGTGAAATTCATCCCTGTCTCCTATGTTTTAAATATTTGAGGCTCAATTTTATGGTATTTACCTCATTTTCTAGGTAGTTATGACTAGCAGTATATAGACTGAAAATTTGTAGACAATTCTAAAGCGATTAATATCTTGGACCCAAAAAAGCCAATTCTGGTCACGGGCGCCTTAGGCAAAACCGGCTCCCGGGTTATATCCGCCCTAGCAAATCGCAATATCAAGGTTCGGGCTTTCATCCGTAGGGAAGACGCTGTAAATCAAGCAAAGGCTCTCGGGGCGACGGAAGTAGCGTGTGGGGATTTTTTTGATGACAAGAGTGTCCTCTTTGCTATTGAAGGGTGCTCACGTATCATACATATCTGCCCGCCGATGAACCCCAAAGAAACCGAAATTTCGAAACGCATTACGGATCACTGCCTTGCCAACAAAACTGAACGCATGATCCTATATTCTGTTCTGCATCCCCTACTTCAGGACGTCCCACATCATCAAAATAAGCTTGCAGCGGAAAGATACTTAGTCAACTCAGGTCAGAATTTTACAATTCTGCAGCCATCACGTTACATGCAGCACTTGATCCCCATCTGGAATAAGATAATTGAAACTGGCGTCCACAGCATGCCATTTAGTATAGAAACGAAGTTTAGCTTGGTGGATCTTGAGGATTTAGCAGAGGCTGCAGCTACTATTGCTATCGATAACGGGCATGACGGTGCTACTTACGAGTTAGCGGGACCTGAGAAGCTCAGCCAGATTGATATGGCACGGATTTTGTCTGACCTTACAGGAGAAAATATCCGTGCGAGGGCTAAACCGATGAAAGAATTCAAAGCATGGGCAGAAATTAACGAGATACCCGCAGCCCGCATAGAAACGATGGTAGCTATGAACCGGCATTACGATATGCACGGTCTGGTTGGAAACCCAAACGTCCTTGGTTGGATTTTAGGACGAACACCCAGAACCTTCGAAGAGTTTGTCAAAAGAGAAATACTCAATTAGGAGCTAATAGGAGCTGTTTACATGCCAATTCCGGAAAGCGAACGAGACCCAAGGCTTAAAGGCCCCCTCAAGGGTATACGTGTTTTAGAGTTAGGGCAGTTGTTAGCGGGGCCATTTACGACATCCCGCCTTGCAGATTTTGGCGCGGAAGTGATTAAAATTGAAAATCCTGGAAAGGGCGACCCGATGCGTGAGTGGGGACACCATCGCTACGAAGGTAAATGTCTTTGGTGGCCAGTTCTGGCGCGCAACAAAAAATCCGTGACGGCTAACCTCCGGGAGGTTAGGGGCCAAGACTTAGTGAAGCGCCTTGCCGCGGAGGCAGATGTCCTCGTAGAAAACTTTAAGCCAGGTACAATAGAAAAGTGGGGAATGGGACCAGAGGAGTTACATAAAATCAATCCAGCATTGATTATTGCCAGGGTATCTGGCTTTGGCCAGACCGGTCCGTATGCCGATAGACCAGGCTTTGCCAGCGTAGGCGAAGCCATGGGTGGGCTTCGTTATATCAACGGATTTCCGGACCAGCCTCCGCCTCGTTCTGGCATCTCTTTAGGGGATACCCTTACCGGCATATTTGCAGCCCAGGGGATTTTAATGGCACTTTATTGGCGGGATGCCATGGGAGGGGGGAAAGGCCAGGTGGTCGATGCCTCGATTATGGAATCCTGTTTCACCATGATGGAAAGTTCTCTCATGGAGTATGATAAACTTGGTGTCATCCGGGAACCGAGTGGTACCGGCCTCGCTAATATTGCACCCTCCAATATTTATCCTACAAAAGATAAAAAATACGTCGTCATCGCCGCCAACATAGACCCCATGTTTAAAAGGTTGTGTGAAGCTATGGGTCAACCGGAATTGGCAAAGGACAAACGCTTCGTCAATCACAATGCCCGGGGTAATCACGTCGAGGTATTGGACGGAATTGTTGCAGAGTGGACTTCCACCATGACTGTTAAGGAATTAGATAACCACCTTGAAAAGCATGGCGTCGTTACGGGGCCGATCTATTCCATTGCCGATATTGCAAAGGACCCTCACTATCGGGAACGTAAGATGATCCGATATATGAATGATGACGCCCTGGGGGAAATTGCCGTTCCCGGGATAGTTCCTCGTTTAACGGAAACTGAAGGCGATATAGCGTGGCTAGGACCCCAGGAATTGGGCAGCCATAATAAAGAAGTCTATGGCTCCCTCCTGGGTATTAGCGACAGTGAACTCGACGAACTCTCCAATGACGGCATCATTTAGAAATACTTCCTATTCCTACGGTCAGCGTGCCAAAATCGGCGTAATTGTCCCGCCAACTAATACGGTAAACGAGGCGGAGTGGAACATAATGGCCCCCGATGGCGTATCGGTTCACTCCACCCGCATGCCGCTGCATGCAGACACCTCCTCAAAAAAAGGTAAACTGGCCCTCTATAAAGATGTTCAACAGGCGACCCTCTACTTGACATCCGCCCGACTGAACGCCATTGCCTATGGCTGCACGGCGGGTTCAATGGTATTGCCGCTGATGGAACTTAGCGATTTTATGGAAGGACACGCTAAACTGCCATGTGTAACTACGGCATCCTCAATCGTTAACGCCCTTAAAACGCTTAACATTACCAAAGTGGCTCTAGCCACACCCTACCACGATGCACTCAATAAACATGAGGTGGCATTCCTTGGAAAAGTCGGTGTAATCGTTACACATGAACAGGGACTGGGCATCGGTGCCAATGGACCACATGAATATATTGAAATTGCTCAAACACCGGCGACGAAGATATTCGATCACGTTATTACCGCCGACCGAACTGATGCGGAAGCTATGGTGGTCTCATGCACCGATTTTCCCGTCTTAAATATGATCAATGATTTGGAAAATCGTCTTGGTAAGCCCGTAATCACCAGTAATCAGGCTACTTTCTGGGCCGTTTTAAGGGCTGCAGGTATTAATGACCAATTTGAAAATTACGGAATTTTGCTGTGCAACCACTAGTTAATGTTGCCTACATAAGGCGCCCTTTATTTTACGTTGTCATCGGCTGGGAGAGCTTCGCTATCACCTCCTCTGAAGTCATTAAATCAGCGTATTTTTGTTCCATGTCGAAGAGATTAGCGTCGTGCGGTGCAATAGCACGGTCGCCGACACAGTCTGTCACGACGACGGTTCGAAAGTTGTAGCTCATCGCATCGACCACTGAAGCTCGAATACAACCTGATGTTGTACACCCCGTAACTAATAACGTATCCACTAATCTGGCATGAAGCCAACTTGCCAAGCTCGTGCCAAAAAAGGCCGAAGGTTGAGTTTTACGAACTATGTATTCGCCAATCCCTGGTGCCAAGTCATCGACCACCTGGCTACCGTGGGATACCTCTGTCAACTTCAACAAACCAGGAGCTTTGAGGCAAAAGACACCAGCATCGGAGCCGTCTTCAGCATAGATAACCCTCGTAAAAGCAATAGGAATTTCAGCTAATCGGGATTTTGTCAAAAGGACTTTAGTTTTTGTGATTGCCTCTCCAATATTACCGCCGCCGAATTCATCTGGATTGGCGAAGGCATTGACAAAATCGACGATAAGTAAGGCCGGCTGTTTCCCAAAACCGCTTTGATTTCCAAACCCCTGGCGCTCATAAATATCCACTTCATTCATCATGAGTTCAGTCCCAAAATTTCATAAACTGTGTAGCAACAACCTGTTCAAAGGAGAAGTCACCTTTCACCAATCCGACATCTTTTTGAAACTTGTTCATACCTTTTACGAAGTCTTCACTGATAGCTGCCGTATAAAAAGGCAAGTCCCGCTCAACCACGTCAGCAATTAAACTCGCCTCTTCATTCGGAAAAAGCTTTTCCCCTACTTCAGTTGCAAGACCAACATTTTTTTTCAATGCCTTTTGTGTTTTTACCAATGCCCGGATGGCTGCCTCACAACTGTCGGGTGCATCATCAATCATCTTCTGAGAGGTAATTAATGCCGGCATGGTATAGTTGAATGCGGCTGACGGACCATCCCCCCGGCGGGCATCCAACACCATAGTACCGACACCACGGCGAACCGCAACTTCAGCTCCCATACCATTAGCCCAGAAACCGTCAATTTTACCCTCCTCCAGAGCCTTTGCCGCGGCGACCCCAAAGTTCACGTTATTTCCTTGGAAGGCACCCGGCACAGGGGCAATATTGACCTCATCTTTTTCAAGATCTATGCCGGCTTCAATCAGGAGACGTTTAAGCCCTAAATCGACTAAAGGTGCCGCCCCTATATTCAGACCCTTGACAGCTTCTACATCGCCACGCTTGGCATTCAAATCCGTCCTTAGTATTAAAAACCAGTACATGCCCTGAGCAAGTGAAGCTAGCAGCTTACCGCCATTCCATTCAGGAAAGGCATGAGGTGTCGAATGGGCGGAACCTCCGACAAATTGAATATCACCATCCCGGAGAACCTCCAAGGTACGATCAACTGGGAATATAAGCTCCAATTCCATCTGCAGCCCCTCCTCCTTGAAGAACCCAAGCTCCACGGCGGCGGCGACAGGAAAATATGAATTAGATATCAAGTCAGGAATAGCAATTTTCAAGATAGTATCTCCATTAGAAAATTCAAACGTCAGCCTCTATGTTTGCAAAAAAATAGCAGGCCAGTAAATACCTCCTACGATATGTTGGTTAAACTTGCTTTTTCAAACAAACATTTACTTCCTCAAGGAGCCGAAAAAAACAACATGGTTTTGAACCTAATAAGAACTTTTTTCAGTCATTAAATATAAATTTTGATCCTGGGATTTCTTTCCGGTCGCATCTGCGATCATAAATTGCGTTCTCGAGAGAATATCCAACTATTCAGTAAAGGTTTTGTTCTAAAGAATGATACTCGGGTTCCGCAAGTTCTGGTCATAATTTATCAGGTTCACCTGTTTAACAAGAATTTCATATTCGTTGCCAACATCCCGCAGCCTGTGGTTGTACCGACCCGACCAAAGCCGTGTCTCACCGGCGCGAAATTCCGTAGTTTGAAAATTCGATCTTACCATAACGATCTCCAACTGATCCGTCGCATAAACTTCTATATTGGAAATCAGCCTTACCGTTCTGGAAGTTGGTCTCTGCGACCAGGCAGCGCCGGTCGACAGCCTAAAAATCCGATCTTCAAGACGTCGCCGATCATCAAAGGAAATCGACACTTCCTTACGGGGATCTCCGCCTTCTGCCGAACTGGGCACCCAGTACACACAATTGGGTGCATATAATTTAAGCCAATCTTCCAAACGGCCTTCATCAAGAAAGCGAGCCTCGAGGTCTAAAAAACGCCGGCATGAATCTCGAAAAACAGGATCCGTGACTTCTCGATCCGCCCGCCTCCACCCGGAAAAGTCGCTGACCAATTTTTGATAATATTCGTCGTCGATGTAGTGGGGTGTATGAATGCTTCCATCAACTGTTTGCATGGTAACCTCATACTTCCCGGGTAATTGCAATATTGGGGGTTGTAGTCATCAAGCGTTTATAGACTTTCATGTATTCCCGCATAAATACTTCGTCAGTAGCGGGTGCCGTGAAAACACCGTCTTCTTCCGTTATCCGGTCCTTAATACCCAAACCTCTATGCATGTAGACCCATTCGTCCTCCTCTGCCGCCAAACCTGCCTGTATTTGCTCAAAATTAGCCAGATCATCTACTTCTCCGAAGTTAGGAAATGCCTCCTGTGTCCGCATGCGAATGGTATTTATGTCGTCGACTGCACCACTCAATTCACCGTCGTCATCAACAACAGCTGTTCCATACCAAGTTGTATCGGTTTCGTTATAGGAAATCGGTTGAGTTACCTGTACGTGGTTCCCAAGTATATGAAGATTTGGAAAGACGTTGATATTGACGGGTTCAGACGAAGCAAGATCCAAGGCTCTATCCGCATTCACGCCATACCTTTCTCGAAATAGTGCTTCATAATGTTCCATCCCGGGGAATGTACCTTCGATCTCCCATAGGGCACCTGGACGGTTCTCGATGTTGGGACGCTTATCTTTGAAATGGTGGCCATTGGGATAGTACTTCACATACATGGGGGCTCCGTCGGGGGAACCTCTATAAAAAGACATACCCTTCTGTTCATCTTCGTTGTGGCGGTTTTCCATCGCTAGTAAAGAACGGTGGGAAAAAAGCACGTGGTATCCATCGGCAGAGTTATCATATGCGAGTTTCCAATTACCCATATATTTGAGGCGGTTTGCACTGGAAAATTTTACCTTGCCTCCGGGATGCCGGTCTAGCCAATCGTCAATGGGTTCTCTGACCGGTCCCAAATAGTCCCCTAGCGACGGCGCATCCAAATTTAGGGTGCCAAAAATAAATCCGCGGTAAGACGCAACCCTTGGCACTTGAGCAAGATTATATTTAGCGTCACTGAAATCGCACGCATAGCCTTCCGGCCAAGGTACGCCACTCAATTTACCTGAATTGAAATAGCTCCATCCATGGTACGGACATTGGAAAGACTTTGCCGATCCTGAGCTTTGCCGGCATATGGTAGATCCACGGTGGGTACACCGATTGTAGAGTGCCCGGATATCCCCTTGAGAATCCCGAACGATAATTAGCGGCCTGAGACCCATGCGCGAGGTAACGAAGTCGTCTTTTTCTGGAACCTGACTTTCATGAGCAAGGTATACCCAGACAGCTCCAAAAATCCGCGTCAATTCCTCTCTGAAAATACCTGGCTCTGTATAAAGGCGCTGATGAACCTTATCCTCCTGTATCATCATTTCATAGTCGAAAATGGGACCCGCAGCCTCTACGGCTGGTGAAGTGTTCTCAGGCTTAGTCACATCTCTCTCCCCCGGACACACGAAGTTTTGCCCCTAGAAAAAATCAAAATATTCATTCTGTTCCCATTCAGTCACGACGCCCGTTTCAGTAGTATCAAACTCTCCGTGTTTCTCCCCAAAGCGTTCAATTTCTGCCTGTTTGAGCTTAATAAAATAATCGCAAAATAATTCTCCGAAATGTCTGGAATATAGGGTGTCGTTTTGGAATGCAGAGAGCGCCTGTCCCAAACTACCAGGCAGTAGGGGCCGCTCTGCCGTATAAGGTTCGTCGTCAGATTGCCATGGTGTGAGGTTACTCTCCACACCTTCCAATCCAGCCACAATCTGGGAAGCTATATAAAGGTAAGGATTTGCCGCCGGTTCTCCAATCCGATTTTCAATTCTTGTGCTTGGATCACCGACACCACCGAGAACCCTAAGCATTGCACCCCGGTGATCAAACCCCCAAGTTGCCCGGTTAGGTGCCAGGGAATTAGGTTGGAAACGCCGGTACCCATTGATAGTTGGCACAGAAAAAATGGCCGATGGTATTGCATGGTTAAGAAGACCAGCCAAAAACGAATTGCCAAAAGAAGAGAGGTGCAGGTCACTTTGATCTGGCATAAACAAGTTCTGACCACTCACCTTTTCAATAATCGACTGATGTAGGTGCCAGCCACTTGAGTAGTAGCCTTTGAGAGCTGGGCGACACATAAAAGTTGCAAAATGGCCTAGCCTCCGGCACACCTGTCGGGTCGCCGTTCGGAACAAGAAATAGTCGTCTGCAGCACGCATGGCCTCACTTGGGGAAAAAGTGCATTCGACCTGACCTGGTCCCCACTCATTTTCCATTGAACGTAGCGGCAACTCCAGCTTTTCGTAAGTTTCAGCCAGTTTGCTTAAAATCGGCTGCATAATATCGAGATTGGTTTCCGAATGATATGAATAACCGGGTTCTAGAGGCAAAGTCTTTAACGCCTGTCCACGGGTGCCAGGCTCTCCAATATTTTTGTTTCCGATAATACCATCCTCCAGACGGGCGAGGTACCACTCGACTTCAAGTCCCACAATTAACGATTTCCCTTCCTCTTCAAGACGTTCCAGTTGACGCCGAAGCAATTGTCGGGATGAGAAGTGAAATTGGCACCCATCATCAAAGTACTCGTCACACAAAATCCAACCTATATCCGGTGCCCAAGGCAAGATGCGAAAGGTTGCGGGGTCCGGAACGATTGTGAGATTTGGAGATCCCGTCATTTCATCGAGCTCCATACCACCGCCTTTTGTAAAAGACGCAAATACGCGCCCACCCGCCGCGTCAAGCGTAAATGTTGCAACATTAATATTGTAACCATGTCTCAAAGCATCAAAAAACGCGGGCACAGAAACCGCTTTTGCCCGCGATGCGCCATGAGTGTCTGACCATGCAAGGCGAATGAGTTTTAGGTTTTCTACCTCAACACGCCGTTGTATTTGTGCCGATAATCGCACCTGATCGTCAGACCAGAGTTCATGTTTTTCAATAAATGAAGGGGTTGGTTCCATGTAAAAGGTTATCTCCCAGACATATTATTTTACAGTGGCCCATGAATGAGCTTGCCGACCGCTTTACTTCATGGGTTTTGTAAAACAATTTTCTTTACTATTCGATGGACGACAACCTTCCTACCTTATTAAGGGCGCCCCCATTGCCAACTAATCCTTCGGTTGGGAAATCCATTTCTTTTTTTTAACCAGCAATTTTCAGAATAATTTTACCCATGTGAGCGGAACTTTCCATTAGCATATGAGCCTTTGGAGCTTCTTCCAGAAAAAACGTCTCATGAACGTGTGGCTTGACCTTGCCTCCTTCAAACAGAGGCCACACATCGCTCCTGAGATTTGCCGCGATATCAGCCTTTTCAGCCGTCGTCTGAGGTCGAAGGGTCGACCCTGAAAGCGTAATCCTTTGCCGTAGAATTCGACCCATATTTATCTCTGCCTTCGCTCCGCCTAGAAGCGCTAACGCGGCATAGCGGCCATCTCGCGCAAGAAGGTTCAGGTTTTTTTGAACATAGTCCCCGGCAACAATATCCAAAACCACGTTGACACCGTTGCCATCTGTATAATCTTTGGCAACGGCCTCCCAATCCTCCACTTTGTAGTTAATAGCCTTATCCGCACCGGCGTCTTCGCAGAACTCGCATTTCTCAGAGCTTCCCGCAGTCGCTATCACTTTAGCACCAAAGGCATGTGCCAATTGAATGGCCGCATGGCCAATACCACTACTGCCACCATGAACCAATATAGTTTCTCCTGCCTGCAAACCAGCGCGCGTAAAAACATTATAGTAAACAGTAAAATAAGTCTCAGGAATAGCGGCAGATAAAAGGGCATCAAATCCCTCGGGCCATGGCAAACAATGTCCATGGTGAACAGCCGTATATTCAGCATATCCACCCCCATGGGTCAACGCCGTCACCTTTTCACCGACTTCCCAATTTCCGGCTTCCGAGCCCATAGCCACGACCTCACCAGCCACTTCCAATCCAGGGAGAGGGTTAGCGTCAGGCGGTACGGGATAATTACCGGTTCGCTGTGCGACATCCGGTCGATTTACACCGACGGCCTCATTTTTGATAAGCACCTGATCCGACGTAAGATCGGGTATGGGGACGGTTACCGGCACAAGCATCTCCGGTCCGCCAGGCTCTTTGATATCAATGGCCTTCATTTCGTTAGGTATTGTCATTTTCTAATTCCTATATTAGCTGCCCCAAACTTCTTCAGCGGTTTCGATAACAAGACGCAGTTTTAATTTTTCATCTTCTTCAGTCACGAGGTTACCAATTGCATTACTGGAAAATCCGCATTGCGGAGAGAGACAGATTTGATCAATATCCACATACTTGGATGCCTCATCAATGCGACGTTTCAGTTCATCCTTGCTTTCCACAACACTTCGTTTTGTCGTGACAAGACCCAATACGATCTTCTTGTCCCCTTTAGGCACAAAACGTAGTGGCTCAAATCCACCAGAACGGTCATCGTCATATTCCAGAAAAAATCCATCTACATCGGTGAGATTGAACAAATTGTCAGCTACCGGTTCGTACCCGCCCGTGGCAAACCACTGGCTCTTTGCATTACCGCGGCAAAGGTGAACACAAACCGCCATGTCTTCTGGACGGCCTTTAATCGACTCATTAATCAACGCCGCATACGTTGCAGGTAATTCATCCGGGTTTTCGCCCAATTGGCGGGAATTCTCTCGCATTCCCTCGTCACAAAGGTACGCGAGGTTAGTATCATCCAGTTGAATATAACGGCAGCCGGCAGCCGCCAAGTCGGCCACCTCATCCTGGTATAATTTTGCGAGAGATGAAAAGAAGTCTTCCATCTCCGGGTAAGCGACTTTATCAATTGCCTCACGACCACCCCTAAAATGGGTCATAGTTGGCGATGGCATGGTTACTTTCACAGTCCTATCGGTCAGTGAGTTGGTATACTTAAAGTTTTCAACTTCTATGCCGCCTGTCGGGCGCCCAATTTTTCCAGTAATAAAAGGAATGAAGGGTGGCGTCTTTTTGTTTTGACCGGCTTTATCCTCCTTACCCACTTTAATCGCTTCGTCAAAATCCCAGTTCGATGTGACGTTTTCGATTTGAGTTATAAAATCCACGTGGAAGCTCTCGCGCCTGTATTCGCCATCCGTAATTGACTCGAGACCAACTTCCTCCTGCAGCCTGACCGCATGCCTTATACATTCGTCCTCGTGAACACGCAGTTGTTCCAGACTCAAATCGCCCTTCTTCCATTCCTCCCGGTATTTAAGGAGGGCCTCGGGACGCAGAAGCGAACCAACATGATCAAATCTATATGGGGGTCTAGGAACCTTGGTCATTATTTCCGTTCTCCCTAAAATGTCATTAATTGCGAATATAGTAAATGTGATCGGTTTAAAGTATCGGATCAAGCAGACTATTCTGAGTTAATCACCGAAGTTTGATGTATTTAAAGACAGCATTTCAGGCTTCAAAACCAGCCATCAATTCTGCCGGGTCTATTGGTAACTCCAGTTCCATTCCCCTCTTGGCTGATAAATCCATCGCCATGGTTAGCAATAAGTTGCGGTGCCCTTCAGAAAAGCGTCCTTTAGATTTATTCAAACTGAACGGCGAGACGTAAAAATGTCAAGTTTCCTTGCAAAATCTTATGAATAGATTTTACCAAATTTGACCTTTGTTTTTCCCCATGTAAATCTCTGCCTCTATTGTGTTAGCGAAGTGGTCGAGATAATAACCAAACGATAAGGACACCCAACACCTTCATTGGATAAACGTTAGGGCTTCACCATGGGAACCGTTGCTACCATTTTCTTACCGCTTGCACTCGCCTTTATTATGTTTTCATTGGGACTAGCACTGACGCTCGAAGACTTTTTGCGGGTCGCACGTCAACCCAGAGATTTTTGCATTGGGCTCATTAGTCAAGTGGTTTTACTGCCTCTGGTAGGATTGGCACTTATTTCAATTTGGAAACCACACCCCGAAATTGCGCTTGGTGTTATGATTATTGCTGCAGCACCGGGTGGAGTTACCTCTAACCTCCTGACGGCATTTGGTCGGGGAGACGTGGCGCTGTCTATTTCGCTTACGGCAGTAATCAGCCTTATATGCGTAATTACTATCCCACTCATCGTCGTATTTGCCTACGATTACCTATTTGAAGAAGCGATGAAAGATAACGTATCGGTTGCTCGCACCGCCGTCAGCGTATTCCTTATTGTGACGGTCCCAGTCCTTATTGGTCTGACTGTACGCCACTATGCAGAGAGTTTTGCAATGCGTTTTCAGTCAATGGCCGGAAAGATTTCCGCGGTCCTTTTTGTCGTCGTTCTATTGGGGGCGATTTTGCAGAATTTGAATAACATTACAGCCTATTACGCGGAGGCAGGATTAATTACGTTATCCCTAAATGTAATTATGCTGGCGCTTGCGTGGCTTATTGCTAGGTTATTTGGTTCCGGATTACAGCAACGAATTGCAATCTCGATTGAATGTGGTCTTCAGAATGGAACTTTGGCGATTGCCGTGGCAACTCTTCTCTTCGGTGGAGGTGCAGTTGTCATTCCGGCAGGAACATATAGCCTGACGATGTTTGTTACGGCACTAATCTTTATTTATTTTTTGAGGCAACAGGCTACATCCGTCCCTGAAAAAAAATAACGCCACAAACACCAACAATCCAATATTAATCAAGAACCCGGGCGACAATTAAACCGCCCGGGGTTTCTGATTCTCGTGTGATTGATTTTAAATTATTTTAGCACTTCTCCGGCGGCCATTCGTCAATTTTGCTCCACTTTTGATCATTTATCTCGATAATGTAGCCGGGCAGCTGAGCATCATTTATGGCATCAAAACAGACATTATCACCCGTAACGCCGCTAAAACGGATGCCCTTCAAGGCATCGCGAATTGCTGTCCTTTCAGCCTTAAGCTTGCCTTTATCACCGGTAACATTTGCTTTTTCCATGGCCTGTTTCAATAGATAAACAATGTCATACCCCTGTGCGTCGGTGTGATGAGGTATTTTTTTACCTGAGAGACCACGTTTAGCATTTTCGGCGGCAAACTTCTTGGTGAAGGCACGTGTCTTGTCATTTTTATCCCACCAGAAACCAGCTACAAAAATGAGGCCGTTTGCTTCAGAACCATATTTACCCAAGGCATTGGGGTCAGCAAAGATTTGAGCCCCAATGACGCGTCCCTTGAAACCTTGCCGACGGAGTTCCTTCATCACTTTGGAAGCACTGTCCGGCGTCGCGGCCAGGGCAACGACGTTGGGTTTTCTCTCAATAATTTTTGCTACTTGAGGGGCAACGTCGAAGGACTTGTATTGAAGCGTAACTGCCTTTCCGTGCTTAACTTTAAAAGCCTTAAAGAGACCGGGATATACAAATTTTCCGACCAGAGAAGAGACATATTCGTCGGAGATGTATACGATCTCAGCCTTCGAAAAATCAATATTTTTTTTCTTGAGTGTTTTCAAAACCCGGGCAAACTGCACACCTTCTGATTCCGTCAAACGCCACGCATAGGTATACCCCTTGGTCAGGCCCGGTCCAGATGATGCATTTGGGATCTGCACGATACCCAACCTCTCTCCAACGGGGAAGGCGGCTTTAGCTTCGCCCGACGAAAAAGGGCCAATAATAGCAAGGGCACCGTCATCCCTCGCAAATTTCTGGGTTGCAACGACCGCCTGTTTAGCTTGACTTCCGGTATCATATTTAACCAGCTTGATTTGTTTTCCGTTAATTCCGCCACTGGCGTTGATCTCACTAACGGCAATATCAACGGCCGTTTCTGTCGCTTCCCCAGGTGTTTTAAGAAACCCGGTTTTGACCATTGACAGACCTATCACAACTTGATCAGCGGCCTTGGCAAATCCAACTGATAAGCTGATTACAGCAGCCAACGCCGTCGACACAAAAACTTTAAACATAGAACGTCTCCCTATAAGTTAGTTACATACCCGGATTAATTATTTTCAGCTCTGCCCCCGAGGTAAGCGTGAACCAGACCTTCATCTTTTTCCAGAGCGCCCGATAACCCCTTCAACACGACTGACCCCAACTCCATTACATAACCCCGTGTGGCAACTTCGAGAGCTTTTTTTGTATTTTGTTCCACCAGCAAGATAGCTATGCCCTCTTTGTTCAAAGTTTTTATAAGCTCGAAGAGTTGATCTACCAATATTGGAGAAAGGCCCAGGGAGGGCTCATCCAACATGATTAGTCGAGGCTTAGCAACCAATGCGCGGCTGATAGCTAACATCTGTTGTTCACCTCCGGACAATACTGAAGCCTGAGCACCACTCCTGGCACCCAAATTTGGAAACCTCTCATAAATTAAATCAATATCGCTTAGAAGGTCTTTACCTTGACGTCGATAACCACCCAATAATAAGTTTTCATGGACTGTCATGGAAACAAGGATCTGTCGCCCTTCCGGTACCAAGGCTAAATTTTTCTGAACGCGTTCGGCACTACTAGCCCTGGTAATGTCATTCCCATCAAAGGAAACTCTCCCCCCTTGAATAGAAACCAGACCATGCAAGGCCTTCAAAAGAGAGGATTTACCGGCACCATTTGCACCGAGAACCGTTACAATTTCTTTTTCGTCAACGCTTAGGTTCATTTCTTTTACGGCATGATTGCGACCGTATCGTACATCGAGATCTTTGACCTCAAGCAGCATCAGATCCCTCCAATGTGCTGGTTCCGAGGTACGCCTCCAGTACGGCCTTGTCTCGGTTAACCTCTTTTGGTGTTCCTTCAAATATCTTTGAACCAAAGTTCAAGACCGCAACACGCTCACACAGGGCGTGGATAAAATTCATATCATGCTCCACTAACAAAAGCGTCACATTCCGAGTGGAGATTTCGTGCAAAAAATCTGCTAACTCAGATGTCTCCCGGGGATTAAGACCGGCGGCAGGTTCATCCAGCATCAAAACACTTGGTTTGCTCATTAAAGCCCGAACGACTTCGATTTTCTTACGGACCCCGTAGGGTAATTCCCCGACCGTCGACCCTGGATCGACCTTCAATCCGGCGTTTTCTATGGTCTCCATAGCACGCCGCTTCCACTTATTCCCTTTCATCCAGTTGATCGGTTTTAGCATTTCAGTAATTTGGCTAGATTGACAGTGCTGGCCCATTAAAACGTTTTCAATAACTGAAAGATGAGGCATTAGTCTGATATTCTGAAAACTTCGGGATAGACCTAATCCAATTCGCTTCCGGATCGGTAGATTTGTAATGTCTTTCCCAGCAAGAACGACAGAGCCGCGATCAACCGCATAAACACCGCTCAGAAGGTTGAATACTGTGGTCTTACCTGCTCCATTCGGTCCGATGAGACCGAACCGCTGGCCGGGTGTTAAATTAAACGAGACACCCTCGAGAACCTTTAAGCCGCCGAAAGATTTGCTGACATTCCTGATTTGTAGAATTGGGTCGTTCACGCTAATGCCCCCCGGAACGGCTGAAAACCATGACGACCCGATGGACAAGTGTTCGAGTAATAATCCCCTCTGGGCGAAAAATCATCATAAGAACAATCAAAATACCAAATATCACGTATCGCCACTCCGTATCACCGAGGCGAAGAACTTCCGGCACCAGTGTAAAGAAACTGGCGCCGAATAACGGCCCCCACGCCGTCTGTGTGCCACCGATAAGGACAAATAAGAGAACAAAAATTGACAAAAGTGCGCTAAAATATTGGGCCTCAATAAAACTATAATGGTGAGCATATAAAGCACCAGAAAGACCCGCCAAAGCCCCCCCAAGGGTAAATGCAAACACCTGGATACCTCGGACATTTACGCCCATTATTTCGGAAACGACATCGTCGTCGTGGATCGCCCGCATAACCAACCCAATCCGCGAAGCCATAAGCCAAAATACCAGTAAAATTGTCAGAAGTGTTGCCAATATCAGCACCTCAACAGGAGTGTATGCGGTGACTACCATACCTGTCGCACCTCCGAGGAAGTCGGTGTTGAGGATTATCCCAGACACCACGAGGGCAAAGGCAAAAGTCGCCAACACCATGTAGACGCCTCGGGTCCGGAGGACAGGAAACGATATAAGAAATCCGATTAAACCAGCACCTAATACCGCACCTATTACCGAGAAAAAAATAGGAAATCCCAGAGAGTTAGAACAAACACCAGCCACATATGCCCCAATCGCCTGAAACCCACCACCTCCGAGGTTCAACTGACCGGATGCAGCCGTCAAAAATACCCCATACGCAAATATCAAGTTTATGCATAGTATGGCAATAATCCCTTCAACGTACCCCCCCATCACAACTTTCCCTTACCGATCCTGGAAGCACCAAAGAGGCCACTCGGTTTGATAATAATTACGATCAGCAACGTACCCCATACCGTCACATTAACCGTATCGGCGCCAAAAAAATGAATAGAGAGCGCCTCAAGTAAACCAACAATTAAGCCCCCTGCGATAGCCCCCCAAATCGACCCGAGGCCGCCTAATACCATAGCGGCGATAGCCTTAGTTCCGACTTCGTCTCCCATAAAAGCACTCACATCGGAATAATTAACGACGAAAAGAACCCCCGCAACGCCGCAGAGGAGCCCCGAAAAGAGAAATACCAGAGGAACTATCCTCTGAACTTCGATACCAAGTAAACTTGCTGTATCCGGATTTTCTGCGATTGCTCTGAGTGCCCTACCAATACTTGTCGTCTTTAATACCCAAGACAAAAATGCGACAACAACTAAGGAAATAGCTAAACTAGCTAACTGTGGCAGTCCAATAATAATCTCGCCGATATAGAAATCCGACTTGAATTTCTCGGGAAAGGAATGGGCTTCTGAACCGAAAGCGATCAAGATCAGGTTTTCAAAAATAATCAGGAAACCGAGCGAAGAAACCAACGGAATAGCGTGTTCGGTTGCATCTCCATGCCGAATGCGGAGGTAACGAAACGTAAAACGTTCGACAATGAGAGAAGCAAATACCGCGGCTGTCACCCCCATGAAAAGTGCCAACGGCCAAGAAATTCCTCCATCCACACCAAAGGGAAATCCATAGGCGGCGGCGGCCCAGGCAATCATACCCGTAATCATAAAGATAGCCGGAATTGTGAAATTCAAAAAATTAAGGACGCCGATAGTCAAGGTGAATGCAACAGCTACTGTCACATAGATTGAGCCCAGCATAAATCCAGTTGTAATCTGTTGAAGGAGTAGCGTCACACAGACACTCCTAAGTCCCGGATTGTGGGATATGTTTCTCGTGGCAAGAGAGATACCACTCCGCTAACTCCTGACGGGTGGGCCACCAGACATCATCAAATCCCTTCGCATAGGAAAGAAATTCTCTCAGGGCGCGAATGCGATGAGGCACTCCGGCAACGTGAGGGTGAAGACCAATATTCATGACCAATCCGGTTTCAGCAGCCTCCTCATACAATACATCAAATTGCTCAATCAGCAGCTTAACAGCACCGTCAGTATCCAAACCCCGCCGGGTAAAAAATGTAAAGTCATTCACTTCTATCGAATAGGGTGTCGCGACGATATTACCCTTTGGAGTATTGATAAGGTAAGGCTGATCGTCATTCATGAGGTCGCAGAAGAATATCAGACCGTTATCCGCAAGTATTTCACATGTATTAAGGGTCCCGCGTAGAGAGCAGGATAACCAACCTTTAGCTTTCCTTCCTATCGCCTTCTCATAAATGCTCAAAGATCTTTCAATAAGCTCACGTTCTTCCGCGGGGTTATGAGCGTAGTTAGTCAGCAAGTCGCCTTGCTCATAATTATGGGCAACGAGTTCCCAATCCCGTTCAACGACAGCTTCAACAATTGGCCAACGTTCTTCAATCAATTTTGCGTTGACAGTGCAGCTTGGCGAAACTTCAGCTCGATCAAACTCTCGAAACATGCGCCAAACCCCAACACGTTGACCATATTCGCGCCAACTGAAATTTGGAAAGTCAGGGACGTCGCCAGGCAATGCATCAGGGAGAATGGGGGGGCCTCCAGCATAGTATGCTTGCTTCGTGTCTTTTATGAGATCCCAAAACTCTAAATTGATTGTCGGGATCACTGCCAGTCGATTTTCACCGGGAAAGACGAGTTTGCCTCTCTGGGGTAAAGGAACAAATGGATATTTCAACGCATTACTCGCAAATATAGATTAGTGTTAGTTTGAAAATCTTAAGCGGCGCATTCTCCTTTCTAATGTTCAACTGTCAATAGATCCATTCTACAAAACTCCCCATTATATGGATGTCGGCCGGCAACGACCCTAAAAATCATAAAAATTAATACACCGACTAGTATGTAAAAAGTTTTACATAAAAATGGGACACCTCTATTTCAAAAAATTCTTCGCAAGAAATTCGTCTACTTTTTTTATAGCATCTTCAAAAGAAGACAAATGGAACGCCTTCGTAAATTCCCCACCAGTCGGATGGCTTTTCGTCCTTAAATTTCCCAATTCATCAAATTTTCGGGTTGCACCGGCATACCCGACAACACTAATCAGGGCAGAGTTTTCTTCTGCCATCAGTTCCTTGTAACTTTCAACTGATTCAAGGACGTCATCTTTTCCGTAGAGGATTAAGGTGGGCTGACCTATCGGACCAGTACGGGTCCACTGGGGGTTCCCTTTCAGGTGTTTAAGGTTTGGATAAAAGGTAATTGTTCCCTTAAAACCGCCATTCGGTAAACTAAATCTTCTCGCCACTTTCAAAGCAAATAACGCCGAGGAACCGCCCCAAGACCATCCAATAAGGCCAATTGCATCATTTTTGACATTCGATTTTTGGGAAAGAAACATATAACCTCCCACCGCATCCATGACCCTCTGTCTGGGACTAACTTTCTGCCAGGCCTGCATGATTTTCTTGCGTCGAGGGTCATTGTCATCCGTGTCGTGAACACACAAATACCCCCTCGTGCAGTAGCTATCGATAAATAGTACGACGAAACCTTTTTTTGATATCTCTTTTGCCCACCAAAGCTGGTACGGAAAAATTCCGCCCGCACCATGCAATGCAATGAGGGCTGGGAAAGGTCCACTACCTTCAGGTTGGTAAAGACGACCCCCTAAATCTTTCCCATCCCCTTGAGGAACACCGGGTATTTGGACTTCATGGTTGTCAGCAACCGCCTCCTTATAATCCTCATAAGTAACCCCACTGGCGTCTTGCAACCACAAAACACCAAAAAACATGAGGGAACAGAAAACCGAAAACATTTTTGATAATTTTTTCATTTTTGCCTCTTTCAGCCAAATACTCCTAACTTCTCTCTATAATCTAAACACATACTTTGGATCACCGCCAGTCGATGGTATCCAACGAAGCTCCTGGTAAGTTGGAACATAAAATCACAGGAGTTTGGTTAAACAAAAGGCTGTTGACGGCCTTCAGAATAAACTCACAATTACATCCATAGCATCGCTGTTTACACTGGCGCGACACATGGCAGCGTGCAACAATTACTTTGTATTTGAAATTTGCGTGACGAACTAGTGATTGGCTAAAGTATCCGATGAAACGAGAAGGAATATTCCATGATTACTGCCATCGTCCAGTTTGACCTCCCCTCCGACGTTGATCGTCAAAAGGCTGCTGAAACCTTCCAGCGTATCGCACCGCTATATCGAGATATGGACGGCTTGATCCATAAATATTTTTGTTTTAGCGATGAAGGGAAGGGAGCCGGTATCTATCTTTGGGAAACGCGTGAGGCGGCTGAAAAGGTTTATGCCGGAGTATGGCGTGACCGAATTAAGGAACTCTATGGCGTCGATCCCGAAATCCAGTTTTATGAACCTCTCCTGATCGTCGACAATGCCGCAGGAGAAATTCGTAACGCCGCCTGATAATTTATTGCACCACCCCTGGACAAATTAAATTCAAGGAGTTTTTCAGTTTTGTGGGAATAGTTGCATTCTCTACGGAATATAATTTGTTAAACGACAACCCTCTTAAGGATGAATTCATCAAGTATTCTTGACACTCATCCATTGAGTTTTTGTATCTTCGGTTAATTCGGGTTTATCATATGTGGAAATTCCGAAATGATTGGGATGTGGAAAGCTGTTAGAATGCTCCGTGTTATAATTCTTACTATTGGGTGGTTGGTTTTTTCGTACTCACTAGCCACGTCAGTCCACGCCGGCGAGGATGTTAATCCTCCTTCCGGCTCTCCTTCAGTACCAGACTATCTTGAAGGTAAACTTGCTGCCGGCACTTACCTTGTTTTAGGGACCTTTGAGCAGAAATCCAATGCCCATGCATTTAAGCAACGCTATGCCAAATTTGATGCGACGGTATTTGCCATCAAGTCAAAGGGCAAAAAGGTATTTCGTATCGTCATAGGCCCGGTAAAGAAAAGCGAAAAGCGTATTATCCAGACGTTTCTCCGGAAAGCAGGTCTCGAAAGTGCATGGGAAATGCACATATACCCCGATAAATTACCCGTTAAAAAAAGGAGGGAGAACGCCGATATCCCCCCACCAGAACCCGAGGTCCTCAAGGAGGAAGGTGTTTATCTCGTTATCGGTGTCTTTAGAGATCTATCTAACGCCCACCGTCATAGAAAACGCTTCCGTGACTTTGCTCCCAAAGTAATCGCCGCAAAATCAAAAAATAGAAAACGCTTCAAAGTTGTTGTCGGTCCCGTGAAGAAAGGCGAAAAAAAAGTAGTCCTCAGGTTAATGCGTGCAGCCGGTATCAAGGGTGCCTGGGAAATGCGTTTTTCACCTGATCGCGCTATAGGTGGAATTCTCAAATCTGATGTAGTGGTTTCAAAGGTAAAGCCGAAGCCCATCGATGAACAAATAACACCACAAAGTACCGACACCACCAGAAGCACTGGAAGTTTACCCGCTCGGGAAACACAGCCTCCACCGCCTGCTCCGGCATTACCCATTCCGAGCGAGGCAGTTCTAGCAACTTCCCAATCCAGATACAAGGTAGGTGATACCTTTAGCGATTGTGATACGTGCCCGGAAATGATTGTCATCCCAGCAGGGAAGTTTGTCATGGGCGAGGATGACGGCGGGATGACGGGCGACGCACCTGCAACTCCTGTCTCACTTAAAAGGTCGATTGCAATGGGCCGTTTCGAAGTCACGTTTGCCGAGTGGGATGCCTGTGTTTCAGGTGGTGGGTGTTCCGCCTATAAACCGAATGATGAGGGATGGGGACGCGGGAAGCAGCCGGTTACAAATATTAACTGGAATGACGCCCTCGGCTATTTAATCTGGCTACATTCGAAGACCGGTTTTTTCTATCGCTTACCCACGGAAGCGGAATGGGAGTATGCTGCACGCGCGGGGTCAACTACCAACTACTGGTGGGGCGAAGAGATAGGCATAAAACAGGCGGTTTGTCAGGACTGCGGAAGCATATACGACGATAAAAGAAGCGCACCCGTCGGAACTTTCTCTCCCAACCCGTTTGGTCTTTATGATACAGCCGGAAATTTGTGGGAGTGGACGGAAGATTGTTACTCGATGACCTCCTATAAGAAGCATTCAAAATATCCGAAGGCGGCTCCCGGCCCCAAAGGCTGCAGCCGTGTACTACGGGGCGGCGGATGGGACATCATTTCAACGGGATTAAGGTCGTCGTTCCGTTTTACCAGCGGATCCTCTAATAGAAGCAATATTTTCGGTTTTCGTATTGTGAGAGATATTCAGCTATCGAGAAAAACGCGCTAAACCTTAAGCATCGCATTTTACCGGTTCATTATAGCAACCAATCAGATGTGAAGAATACATCGCATCTAACGCTGGTTTTTGGTTAACATGAACAATTTAAAGGGTTAAATTTGACCCCTAACGGCTAATAAATTCAATAGGTTATTGTTAACTTGTGGATAACTTTTAGCGTTTACGCTAAACTAAAATTAAATTAAAGTATTCCTTTTGGCAGGCATAGAGGATGCGACTACTCCCGGGGAGGGATGTAGCCGTTTATTGATCATTGGACGGACAGAATGAAACTCCAATTATGCTGGCGTTGGAACCGCGCATTATGTTTGACGGTGCGATGGCAGGCGACGCTGTGGATGCGGCGGTCCCGGGGGAAGATACCTCACTCCAAAACACCGCTGTAAATGACCAGGAACACCTTGAAAAAGAGAGTTCACGAAATGAAGTCGTGATCGTCGATGGATCGATCACGGATTATCAGTCCATTATCAGTTCCATCGGCAGTGCTGCAGAAGTCTTCATACTGGGCGAGAATTCAACGATAGATGACATCGCTAATCTGCTGGGCGACCGCTCCGGTATTGATGCGATCCACATTTTTACCCACGGGAGCCCAGGGACGCTCCTCATCGGAGATCAGCGTTACGACGAAAATAATATCTCCGAATATGCAGATGCTCTGGCAGAAATCGGGGCTTCTCTAACCGAGACAGGCGATATTCTCCTCTACGGTTGTAATATTGCCGCGACGGGGGATGGCCAGTCATTTCTGAGTCAATTCGCCGCGCTGACGTCAGCGGATATCGCCGCCTCAGACGATGTAACGGGTAACCTCATCCTGGGGGGCGACTGGGAGCTTGAATACGAGAGCGGCTCGATTGAGACAGATGAAAAAGAGATTAGAGAGTTTCAGGGCACTTTAGTCTCTTTTTC
>Ga0209403_10001910_pt1 | contig 25883 bp, 20 predicted proteins | sample ArcticOcean_MG_C_8_FD_187440 | JGI IMG/M metagenome (GOLD analysis project Ga0209403, IMG submission 187440) | Marine microbial communities from western Arctic Ocean - ArcticOcean_MG_CB11_86 (SPAdes) (version 2) | ecosystem: Environmental > Aquatic > Marine > Oceanic | place: Arctic Ocean... | reverse complement strand
GTATTCTTTATCTTCAGCCTGAATGGAGTAAAAGAGATGAGATGATGCCGATTATTGTTGATTACGTCATGAAAAACACAAAATGGAAAGTATCACTTCAAACACATAAATATTTAAACATTCCTTAAGGGTAAATTAAATATTTAGATCTAATCATTTTAAACTTATCAATACCTTCTTTCCAACTCAATTTTATATCTTTTTCACTAATCCCATCAATTATTTGTTCTTGTAATTTTTGATTTCCTGCAAGTTTATTAAACCCACTTTTGAAAAATGTTTTTTTATCATTCGAATTATTATATGCATTTATTATCCAGCTTAAATTTATCTCACTCAAGAGAGGATAGCTTCTAAGATCTTCACCATAACATTTTTTATTTATATGTTTTGGATTTTTTGCTCCAGGCATTGATATTGGAGTAAAAGCAAAACTTTTATTTACCCATTCAGGATTTCCAATTATCTGGAATTGTAAATTGGTTCCTCTTCCAATGCTAACAGAAGTTCTTTCAAATAAGCATAAACTTGGATATAAATTAATTGATTGCATATTTGGAAGATTAGGTGATGGCTTAACAGGAAGATCATATATAACTGCTCTATTATAATTTTTTATTTCTATGATTTTTATATCACATTTTATTTTATTTTTTAGCCATCCTTCACTATTTATCATTTTGGCATATTCGCCAATAGTCATTCCATGAACTATTGGAACAGGGTGCATTCCTATAAAACTTTTAAAGTTTGGATCTAGTATTGGTCCATCTACATAATGTGCATTAGGATTTGGCCTATCAAGAAGAATAAGCTTTATGTCATTCTCGGCTGCTGCTTCCATCACATAATGAAGTGTAGATATATAGGTGTAAAAACGAGCACCTACATCTTGAATATCAAAAATAAGTATATCTAAACCTTTTAACTGTTCTTTGCTAGGTTTCTTATTAGATCCATATAATGAAACAATTTCTAGTCCAGTTTTTAAATCAATACTATTTTTTATCTTTTCTCCTGCATCTGCCTCTCCTCTAAAGCCGTGCTCTGGTGAAAATACCTTTTTAACATTAATATTTAATTTCAACAAAGAATCAATTAGATGAATTGAACTTTTATTGCTTTTTATTCTTGAAGTTGAATTTGCAATTACACCTATGTTTAAATTTTTTATTTCAGGTAAATACTCATCTAATTGGTTAGACCCAACGCTAATTAAGTTGTTTTCTTGAGAAAAAGATAAATAGTTAAATGCAATTAAAATCAAAAAAAAGGTACTTTTGATTTTAAATCTATTAAGTTTCATTGTTTATGAGATTTGAATCTATTATGGCATCTCGATTTATAAGGTCAAATCCTTATAAAAATACGATTTCCGCTCCAATTATAAAAATATCTATTTTATCAATTGTATTAGGACTAGTTATGATGTTAATTACAATTTCTTCTGGAGTCGGATTGCAAAAAACTATTCAAAATAAAATATCTTCTTTTTTTGGACATATATCAATTTCAAATTTTCAAAACAATTCTTCTCAGTCTTCGTTGCAACCAATTTTAATTGATCAAGATTTTTATAGAAATCAAAATAACAAAGATATTACTCATATTCAAGCTGTAGCTTATAAGTCAGGTCTAATAGTAACTAAAACTACTTTTGAAGGTGTTATATTTAAAGGGATAGGCTCTGATTATAATTATGATATTTTTAATCCTTACTTAATTGAGGGTGAAATACCATTATATAATGATGAAGTTAGTAATGAGGTAATTATATCTCAGTTCTTATCTGAAAGATTATCAATTAAATTATATGATAAGTTCAAAGCAACTTTTTTTAAAGATAATTCATTTTCTATTCCTAATGAAAGAGTCTTTAAGGTAGTAGGAATATATAATTCTGGTCTTATAGAATTTGATCAATTGTACTTCTTAGGCGATATTAAGCATATTCAAAGAATGAATAAATGGTCTGAAAATCAAGTTGGTAATTTTGAAGTTTTTATTAATGAATTTGATAAAATTGATTATGTTTCAGACAATTTATATATCAATACACCCTCAGAATTAGATGTTCAACCTATTTCTCAAAAATTTTTAGATATTTTTAATTGGATAGCACTTTTCGATATGAATATATTAGTTATTATTATAATTATGACCTTAGTGGGTGGTATAAATATGATTACAGCATTGCTTGTCACAATTTTAGAAAAAACACAAATTATAGGAGTTTTAAAAGTATTAGGAGCTTCAAATAGAAGTATAAGATACATCTTCATTAGTAATGGAATTTATCTTATTTCAGTTGGACTTTTTATTGGAAATATTGTTGGTCTTGGACTTATTTTCTTTCAAAAAATTACTGGATTTTTAAAATTAGATTCACAAACGTATTATGTTTCTGAAGTTCCACTAGATGTTAACATATTTTCAATTATTATTTTAAATTTAGGCGTATTATTTTTCTGTTTAATTATGTTGATAATACCATCTTTTATAATAACTCGAATTTCACCAACAGAATCACTAAAAATTAAGTAATAGATTTTTTTATTTAAAATTATTTTAAGATCATATGATTACATTTGTAATTTAAAATTTTAATGAAATATTCAAAAAACATATTAGAAACTATAGGGAATACTCCATTAGTTAAATTAAATAAAATTACTGCAGATATTGAAGCTTTAGTGTTAGCCAAAGTTGAATATTTTAATCCAGGAAGCTCTGTAAAAGACAGAATTGCTATTAAGATGATTGAAGATGCTGAAAATGATGGAAGATTAAAGCCAGGTGGAACTATTGTTGAAGGAACATCAGGCAATACAGGTATGGGTTTAGCATTGGCTGCACTTATAAAAGGATATAAACTAATTTGTGTTTCAACCGACAAACAATCAAAAGAAAAGCTTGATGTACTTCGAGCTGTTGGTGCTGAAGTAGTAATTTGTCCAGCTAATGTAAAAGCAGAAGATTCAAGATCTTATTATTCAACAGCAAAAAGAATTGGTGAAGAGATACCAAATTCATGGTATGTAAATCAATATGACAATCCTTCAAATGCAGCTGCTCATTATTTAACAACTGGCCCTGAAATCTGGGATCAAACTGAAGGTAAAATTACTCACTTTGTCGTTGGAGTAGGTACTGGTGGCACTATTTCAGGAGTTTCTAAATTTTTAAAAGAAAAAAATCCTGATATAAAAGTTTGGGGAATTGATACTTATGGTTCAGTCTTTAAAAAATATCATGAGACAGGAGTTTTTGATGAAAATGAAATATATCCTTACATAACAGAAGGTATTGGAGAAGATATTATCCCTAAAAATGTTGCTTTCGATTTAATTGATAGTTTTGAAAAGGTTACAGATGAGGATGCAGCTGTGTATACAAGAAGATTAGCTAAAGAAGAAGGTATTTTTGCAGGAAATTCTTGTGGAGCTGCAATAAAAGGTGTTTTACAGTTAAAAAAACATTTTAAAAAAGATGATGTAGTAGTTGTTTTATTACATGATTCTGGAAGTCGTTATATTGGTAAAATATATAATGATGATTGGATGAAATCTCTAGGATTCAGTCTAGATTAAATTTTTTTATGAACGATTTTTACTTAAACTATCCTACAGATATATTAATAAAAAATCAAACTCACCATATTTTATCGAATAGTAACTCTTTAGAATTTCATTCTTCTTTAGATTGTTATAACGAATCACCATTATTCAGTCTAGATTTTCTTTCTAAGGAGTTAAATATTTCAAAACTATATATTAAAGATGAGTCCAAAAGATTTGGATTAAATGCATTTAAGGTTTTGGGCGCCTCTTATGCTGTTTGTGAAATTTTAAAAAAAAATCCTGAAATTTCTATTTTTTGCGCTGCCACAGATGGTAATCATGGAAAGGCGGTTGCTTGGTCTGCAAAAAAATATAATAAAGAGTCAGTTATATATGTTCCTAAAGAAACTACCAAATTAAGAATAAAAGCTATCGAGTTTTATGGAGCTGATGTACATCAGCTTGACCTTAATTATGAGGAAACCTGTGCTTATGCTTCAAAAAAAAGTATAGAAATGAATTGGCAATTAATACAAGATACTTCATGGGAAAATTATGAAGAGGTTCCTGCATTAATTATGTCAGGATATTTAACACATTTTTTAGAAATCGAAAAAACTCTTTGTGATGATGATAGTTCAGGCTTTGATATTGTCTTTTTACAAAGTGGTGTAGGTAGTTGGGCAGCTTCTTATATTTGGTATTGTCTAAATAGATTTGGAAAGAATAGACCTAAAATAGTATTAGTTGAGCCTTCTGAATCGTGTGGTGTTTTTCAATCATTCACAGAGGATAAACGTATTTCTCCTTTAGGATCGTTAGACACTATAATGGCGGGATTAAATTGCGGAATTCCATCTAAAAATGCTTGGGAAATAATTAAAAATGGTTGTGATGCAGTTATTACAATTTCTGACGAAGATGTAAAATTATCTATGAGAATATTATACAGTCCTAAAGAAAATGATCCTAAAATTATTTCGGGAGAATCTGGTGCTGCAGGTTTAGCAGGACTTATAAAAACTATCAATTCTAAAAGTTTACAGGATTTAAGGGCTCATATAAATCTAAGTGAGAGTTCTAAAATTCTTGTATTTAATACAGAAGGAGATACTGATAAAAACAGTTTTCAAGGAATTGTTAAAAGTTAATTAAAAACATTACTTGGAAAAACAATTACACTTTCATGTCCATTTTTACTAACACTGGATACCCCAAATAAATAATTATCTATTACAATTCCATCTAAAATAAAATTATCAACTAAACCAACGAATCTGCTATTTTCCCAATATGGAGCAGTTGTGTCTCTCCAATATATTTTATAACCAACAATGTTAGAGTCGTTCGATATATCCCATTTTAATTTTGTTGAAGGTTGAACAACCCCTCCAATTTTAACATTTTTTGGTTGTATAGGACTCCAAGCTAAACTTGCTAAATTGATAGCATTAACTGCAGTGAGTTTTTTTGCGTAATTGAAGTTGACTCCTGAAATAACATCACCATATTCTATTCCATTTTCTATTCTAATATCCTGATGTTGTCTATTGTAATTTTCATGTGCTTCCATGATTCTAACTCCAGCAAATCCTAAATCATTAAATGGTCGATGATGTCCTCCTCTACCAAACCTGTCTAATCTATAAATCATTATAGGGTTCATTTCTGGCATATATTTTAAAACTTGAGTATGAATATATCTGGCTAATTGTCTAGAGTTTCCATCTACTTCACCTCCGTAAAATCTTCTTCTATTTCTAGATTTTTCTGACTCATTTGCAGGAGTTGGCTCAGAAAAAATTCGAAAACTATAATTATCAATTACTCCATCAACACCTTCAATATTTCCAATCATATCATTATTTAGAACTCCAATTATTTCCCAATTATTTTCTATAGCATAATTAGCTAAACTAATTCCTCCATATAATCCTTGCTCTTCACCTGATAATCCAACATAGATTATACTGTTTTCAAATTCATATTGACTTAATACTCTTGCCGCCTCAATTACTCCAGCCATACCAGATGCATTATCGTTAGCGCCTGGAGATAATGAAGTGTAATTATTAGCATTTGAGACTCTACTATCAATATCTCCACTCATAATAACATATCTATTAGGATATTTTTTCCCCCTTTGAATTGCTAGAACATTATTTATCCAAACATCTTTTATCAGTCTTCTATTATTTTTTTCAAAATAATTTTTTTGATAGCTTACCTTAAGACAATTATTACATTTTTTTGATATTTTTTCAAATGAAGATTTAATCCATGTTCTTGCAGCACCAATTCCAGAAAATTTAGAAAGTGTATCGCTTAAAGTATGTCTAGTTCCAAAGGATACTAATTTTTCAATATCTTTTTGAATTCTTTGTTCAGAAACTGTATTTATAATTGTATATAAATCCTGATTTGTTTGTGAAAAACAGAAGCTAGTAAAAACAAAAATAAGTATGAAGTTGATTAATTTCATGCCTAAATTTAATTATAATAATTTAATAAACATTTAGAAATAGTAACCGTTCTCTTCTTTTAATTTTTCAGCAATAATATTTTTAAGACCAATAATATTTGGAAATTCATAGTATTTTGTAAATCTTTTTAATCCCATTAAGAGTCCTTTTTGTTCATCTCCTATTGCAAAAGAAACAATAACTTCTTTTCCCTTAGATTGGATAATATCAACTGCTTTATAAAGATATAACTGAGTCATAGCGATTTGCAGTGTTTGATTTTCTTTACCAAATCTATTACAATTTTTTTCGGTTCTTAAAAGCGAGGATTCTGCCATGTATATTTCGATTAATATATCCGAAACAGCTAATAGCATTTGTTGATGCTCTTCAAGATTTTGTCCAAACTTTTTTAAACCAGTTCCAGCTAGCATTAAGAATACTTTTTTGATATTTACTAAAATTAGTTTTTCTTGAGAAAATAATTCTGTTAAATCAGGAATATCAAAAGATGGGATTTCCATTAATTCATCAGCAACTTTTGTAGCTGGTTTAATAAAGTCAATATGCCCTTTCATTGCTTTTTTAATTAGCATTCCTACACTAAGCATTCTATTGATTTCATTTGTTCCTTCATAAATTCTAGCTATTCTAGAGTCTCTCCAAGCTGCTTCTATTGGAGTTTCGGCAGAAAACCCCATTCCACCATATATTTGAATCCCTTGATCAGCTATATTTTGACAGTCTTCTGAAAGAGCAACTTTTAATATAGAACACTCAATGACATATTCTTCAACTCCTTTTAATTCTGCTTCTTGAAAACTATTTCCGCTTTTTTGTCTTAATGCAATTCTGTCTTCAATACTTTTTGAAGCTCTATAAGTAGCAGATTCACCTACATATGTATCTGTTGCCATTTGAGCAATTTTTTCTTTAATAGCTTCAAAATCTATTATTTTTGTTTTGAACTGAATTCTTTCACTTGCGTATTTTATTGCTAGAGTAGTTACTCTTTTTTGAGCGTCAATGCATGCCGCTGCAAGTTTAATTCTACCAATATTAAGTGAATTCATTGCTATTTTAAATCCATTCCCTCTTTCAGAAAGCATGTCTTCAATGGGTACCTTAGTTTCATTGAAAAATACTTGACGAGTGGAGGAGGAGTGAATTCCTAATTTACTTTCTTCTTCTCCTAAAATAATTCCATTTTCTGGATCATTAGGCACTATAAAACCTGTTATGTTTTTGTCATCTTCAATTCTTGCAAAAACAATAAAAAGATTAGCAAATCCAGCATTTGAAATCCATATTTTTTGACCAGATATTTTGTAATGTTTACCATCATCTGATAAAATAGCTTTTGTTTTTCCACTATTTGCATCAGACCCAGCTGTTGGTTCAGTAAGGCAATACGCTCCAAAATGTTCTCCACTGGCTAGTTTTGGAACGTATTTTTTCTTTTGTTCATCAGAGCCGTATAAAACAATTGGCATTGTTCCAATTCCAGTATGGGCACCAAAAGCTGTTGACAAAGAGCCAGTACATCCTGATATTTGTGCGCATACAAGCACAGTTGATACAAATCCCATACCTAACCCTCCATATTCTTCTGGAACTGCTACCCCAAGAAAGCCTAATTCTCCAGCTTTTCGCATAACATTTTCTGTTAATTTGTAGTCTTTCTTTTCAAACCTTGGTTTATGTGGCATTACATCTCTATCTATGAAATCAGCAACTGCTTGCTTCATCATTAATTGTTCTTCACTAAAATCTTCAGGTGTGAATACATTTTCACAATTGGTTTCCTTAATTACAAACTCTCCTCCTCTTGTAATATTTTCTTCGTTTATTTCCATAGTATAAATTATTTTAAAAATTCAAAGATTCCAGCAGCTCCTTGCCCAGTTCCTACACACATTGTGACCATTCCATATTTTGATTTTCTTTCTCTCATTTCATTAAATAACTGAACTGATAATTTTGCACCTGTACAACCAAGAGGATGTCCTAGTGCAATAGCACCTCCGTTTACATTTATTATTTCATGATTTAGTTTAAGTTCTCTAATTACTGCTAATGATTGAGATGAGAAAGCTTCATTTAATTCAATTAATTCAATATCCTCAATTTTCATGTCAGCTTGTTTTAAAACCTTGGGAATAGCTTTAATAGGGCCAATACCCATGATTTTTGGAGGAACTCCAGCTACTGCATAATTAATTAGTTTTGCTATTGGTTCTATATTTAACTCTTTCACCATTTTTTCACTCATTATTAGTACAAATGCTGCCCCATCACTCATTTGAGATGAATTACCAGCTGTTACACTTCCATTCACGCTAAAAACAGGTCTTAATTTGTTTAAAACTTTCAGATTAGTATTTTTTCTTGGACCTTCGTCAGTATCAACAGTATACTCACGCCAATCTTTTTTTCCATTTTGATTTATAAAAGTTTCTTCAACTTTAATTGGTACAATTTGAGATTTAAATTTTCCTTTAGAAATAGCATCAACAGCTTTTAAGTGAGAATTTAATGCAAACTGATCTTGATCTTCTCTGTTTACTTTATACTGTTCTGCTACTTTTTCAGCCGTTAGTCCCATTCCCCAATAATAATCCTCTTTTCCTTGTTTAGCAATTCCATAATCTGGAACTGGTTTGTACCCTCCCATTGGAATAAAACTCATGCTTTCAACACCTCCAGCTATTATACATTCTGCCATTCCAGATTTTATTTTAGCTGAAGCCATTGCAATAGTTTCAAGTCCCGAAGCACAATACCTATTAACTGTCACACCTGGAACATCTTCTACTTTTAAACCCATTAATGAAATTACTCTTGCGATATTTAATCCTTGTTCTGCTTCTGGTGTAGCATTCCCAACTATAACGTCATCAATTCTAGTTTTATCTAGTTCGGGAACTTGACCTACCATATGATTTATTGTTTCTGAAGCAAGCTCATCTGGTCTTTTAAATCTAAATAACCCTTTTGGAGCTTTTCCAACAGCTGTTCTATATGCTTTAACTATATACGCTTCTTTCATAATTTAATTTCTTAAAGGTTTACCTGTTTTTAATATATGTTGTATTCTTTCTAATGTTTTTCTTTCTGAACATAAAGAAAGAAATGCTTCTCTTTCTAAGTCAAGTAAATATTGTTCATTTACTAGAGTTGATTGAGATAAATCACCCCCACTAATTACATAAGCAATTTTATTTGCAATTTTTTGGTCATGCTCAGAAATATAATTTCCGGCTTTCATTGTGTCACTACCAACCATAAACATTCCTAAAGCTTGTTTTCCTAAAACTTTAATTTCTTTGGTTCTGTAAGGAGGTAAATAGCCATAATCAGCCATTAAAATTGCGTGTTTTTTTGCAATAGAAAGTTGATGGTTTCTATTCATGATTATAGTGTCATTATTGGGCTGTAAATAACCTAAATCAATAGCTTCGTATGCGGATGTAGAAGTTTTAGCCATACCTATGTTCAAGAAGTATTCTTGTAGTACATTAAGTTCTACATCATTTTTACTGAACTTATTTGATGCCCTTAAGGCCATTTCTTTACATCCACCTCCACCAGGAATTAAACCAGCACCCACTTCAACTAAACCAATATAACTTTCACTGTAAGCTACAGCTTTGTCGCAATGCATTGTAACTTCACAACCACCACCGAGTGTAAGACCATGAGGGGCAGCTATCACAGGAATACTAGAATACCTTAACTTCATCATGCTATCTTGAAAAAACTTGATAGCAAGGTTTATCTCATCATATTCTTGTTCAGCTGATGCCATGAAAATAGCACCTAAATTAGCTCCAGCAGAAAAGTGAGAGCCTTCATTCCCAATTACAATTCCTCTAAAATTTTTTTCAGCTAAGTCTACAGCTTTATTAATACCCATAAGAACACCCTGGCCAAGTGTATTCATTTTAGTTCTAAATTCTAAGTTTATAACCCCATCACCTATATCTTTAATCACTGAATCAGTGTTTTCCCAAACAATAGAACTTTTATTTAGATTGTTTAATATTATTAATGAACCTTGACCTGGCTTAGGTATAAAAGTTTTGGTATTTATATCGTAATAATTTGTTATACCGTTTTCTACTTTATAGAAGTTATTAATATTATTACTAATCATGTCTGAAACCCAATCAGCTGGTTTATAACCTAAAGATTCCATTATTTCAACGCCTTTTTTTAACCCTAGAGAATCCCAAATTTGAAAAGGACCGTTTTTCCATCCAAACCCTGCTCTTAAAGCATCATCAATTCTGTATAATTCGTTCGAAATTTCAGGAATTCGATTTTGTATATAGGAAAACATAGTTCCAAAATTAAATCTGTAAAATTCACCTGCTTTGTCTTGTCCTTCAATTAATACCGAAAATCTATCTATGACTTTACTTATTTTTCTTGCCTTACTAATTGTTTCAAACGTCACCTTTTTAACGGGAGAGTATTCAAGTGTTTCAAAGTTTAAGGAAAGTATTGTAGATTTTCCATTTTCGTCTTTAATTCTTTTGTAAAAACCACCATCTGTTTTGGAGCCTAGCCAATTATTTTCTATCATTTTATAAATATATTCTGGCAATTTGAAAGTGTTTCTAAACTCATCATTAGGACAATTTTCATATATGCCAGTAGCTACATTAACAGTTGTATCTAGCCCTACTATATCACTTGTTCTAAAGGTTGCAGATTTTGGACTTCCAATAATTGGACCAGTTAATTTGTCAATTTCTTCAATAGATAAACCTAATTTTTTTACATTGTTTAAAATATTTACCATTCCAAAAGTTCCAATTCTATTTCCAATAAAGCCTGGTGTGTCTTTAGCTAGTACGGAATCTTTTCCTAAAAAACGTTCTCCAAAATCATTAAGAAAATCAACTATTTCTGGTCTACAATCTGGACCTGGAATAATTTCAAATAATTTCAAATAACGAGGAGGATTAAAAAAATGAGTTACAGCAAAATGATTTCTAAAATCCTCAGACCTTCCTTCATTCATTAGTTTAATAGGAATCCCTGAAGTGTTTGATGTGACAAGTGTTTCTTTTTTTCTAAATTTCTCAATTTGTTCAAATACGATCTGTTTTATATTTAATTTTTCTGTAACAACTTCAATTATCCAATCAACTTCATTGATTTTAGCTATATCATCAGTTAGATTTCCAAGAACTATTCTGTTTGCAAAATTTTTATGATATAATGGAGCGGGTTTTGATTTAATACATCTTTGAAACATTTCAATGACAATTCTATTTTTAACTTTTTTATCATCTAATGATAATCCGAGTTTTTCTTCATTTTCATTTAACTTATTAGGAGCTATATCGAGAAGAAGAACTTCAATTCCTATATTGGCAAAATGACAGGCTATTCCAGATCCCATTACTCCAGAACCTATTACAGCGACTTTATTGATTTTTCTATTCATTTTTTCTTTTGATTATTTTAAAATACTTCTTGAAATAATTATTTTTTGAATTTCTGAAGTTCCTTCATATATCTGAGTAATTTTAGCATCTCTCATTAATCTTTCAACATGATATTCTTTTACAAAACCATAACCACCATGAATTTGTACAGCTTCTACCGTATGTTTCATAGCAATTTCTGAAGCAAATAATTTTGCCATAGAACTTGAGAGACCATATGATTTAAGATTATCTTTTTTATAAGCGCTTTTGTGAACTAATAACCTTGCAGCTTCAATATCTGTAGCCATTTGAGCTAGTTTGAAAGCTATTACTTGGTGCTCGCTAATAGGTTTTCCAAAAGTTTTTCTTTCTTTAGAATACTCTAACGATAGTTCGTAAGCTCCTTCTGTTATTCCTAAAGCTTGGGAGGCTATTCCTATTCTGCCACCTTCGAGAGTTTTCATTGCATATTTAAATCCAAAACCATCAGGACCTAAGCGATTTTCCTTTGGAACTATTACATCTTGAAACATTACTGATGAAGTGTCTGATGATCTAATACCAAGTTTATCTTCTTTAATTCCAGTACTTAACCCCTCTGATCCAGCTTCAACAATAAAAGCATTAATTCCTTTATAACCTTTTTTGGGATCAGTTTGAGCTATAACAACATAAATACCAGCTTTTTTGCCATTTGTAATCCAGTTTTTTGTTCCATTTAGTAAGTAGTAATCGCCTTTATCTTCTGCAATAGTTCTTTGTTGAGTGGCATCAGATCCTGATTCAGGTTCAGATAAACAAAATGCTCCAATAGTCTCTCCAGTAGCTAATTTTGTTAAATATTTGTTCTTTTGATCTTCAGTTCCGTATTCTTCTATTCCCCAACAGGCTAGAGAATTATGGGCAGATAATATTACAGAGCATGAATTATCTACTTTTGAAATCTCTTCAACAGCTATAGCATATGAAAGTGTATCCATTCCTCCTCCACCATATTTTTGAGAAACAGTCATCCCTAAAAAACCTAACTCAGCCATTCTTTTTACTCCTTTATCGGGATATTTAGAATTAGAGTCCCGTTCAATCACGCCAGGTTTTAACTCATTTTGAGCGAAATCCCTAGCAGCTTTCTGTATTAATAAATGTTCTTCGCTTAATTCAAAATTCATTTTATTAAAAATTAAATATTTTGTTTTTCTTAATTAAGTCATTTATTTTTTCAATTACTAAATGAAAATTATTAATAGATTCAGATCCAACTTCATTTTGGATAGCTAGATTAAATTTTTTAACTGCAACTTTTGATGCATCTCTGTTTATTTTCCCCATTTCAGTTAGATGAATTAAAACACCTCTTCCATCATTTGGATTAGGTTTTCTAAGAATCAATTTTTTTTCTTCCATTGACCTTAAAGTCCTAGAAAGACTGGTTGCTTCCATGCCCATTTTAGGACCTAATGAAGTTGAAGGAGTTCCTTTTTTAGGATCAATGCTAAGAAGAGCAAAACCAACTGCCATAGTTGAGTTATGCTTCGTAGCTTCTTCATTATACATTTTTGCTACTGCTTGCCAGGTAGATCTCAATACGTGATCGATGGTTTTTTTTTCCATTTCTAGGATTGTATTCAAATTTAAAAAAAAATACTATGCATGCATAGTATTTATGTAATTTTTTTTTAAATATGATTATCAAGCCATATTTTGGCATTTTCAAATGCTAATATCCAAGGTGAAACTTTATCATTTCGATCCTTTGGATAATAAGGCCAATTCCATGGAAAAGTAGATCTTTCTAGATGAGGCATCATAGCAATATGATGACCATCTTCGCTACTTATAATTGCTGTATTATAATCAGACCCATTGGGATTTGCTGGATAAGTTTTGTAGCCATATTTACCTATAATCTTATATTTAGTTTCAGAATAGGGTAAATTGAATTTTCCCTCACCATGAGCAGACCAAATTCCTAATTTTGATCCACTAAGACTTTCAAACATAACTGAATTATTTTTTTGAATTTCTACAGATGTAAATATGCATTCAAATTTATTTGAATCATTATGAATCATTTTTGGTTTTTCTTTATGCTTAGGATGAAGAAGACCTAATTCCATAAAAAGTTGACAACCATTACAAACCCCTAAAGATAATGTGTTTTTTCTAGTGTAGAAATTCATTAAACTCTTTTTAGCTTTTTCATTATAAAGAAATGACCCAGCCCACCCTTTTGCGGACCCCAATACATCTGAATTAGAAAATCCTCCAACGGCAACAATGAAGTTAATATCTTCTAGAGTTTCTCTTCCGGATATTAGATCTGTCATATGAATGTCTTTAACTTCAAAACCAGCTAAATTCATAGCATAAGCCATTTCTCTTTCTGAATTACTTCCTTTTTCTCTAATAACAGCTGCCTTTACTTTATTATTAGGTTTGAAGTTATTTGATAATCCATTGAAGTTATTCGGAAAATTAAAAATAAGAGGGTGGTTTTTATAATTTTTAAATCTTTCTATTGCTTTTGTTTCCCCACTTTGATGAATGTCTAACAAGTATGAGGTTTGATACCAAATATCTCGATATTTTGAAATTTTAAATTCATAATCTATATCATTTTTTGATATTTTAAGAACTCCGCTAGTATTGACTTTTCCAATTTTACTAAAGAATATGTTTTCAGATTCTAGAATACTTTCAATTTCTTTTTTACCTTGAAATATTAAGCCAATATTTTCATTAAATAATAGTTTGATTATATCGCTTTCTTTTGAAAAAGAAAAATCTATTTTGGCTCCAATATTAGTTTCTGGAAAACACATTTCAAGTAAAGAAGTGATTAGTCCTCCAGAGCTTATATCGTGACCAGATGAAATCAATCCTTTTTTAATAAGGTTCTGAAATATTTCAAATGCTTTTTTAAAGTATTTAGAGTCATTTATATCAGAAGAGTGATTCCCAATATAACCTAAAGTTTGAGCTAATGCAGATCCGCCTAAATTAAAATTGTCTTTTGAAAGGTTTATATAGTATATAGAATCATTGTTGTTTATTAAGACTGGCTCTATTATGTTGTTAATATCATTGCAATTTGCTGCAGCTGATATAATAACAGTTCCTGGAGAAATAACTTCTTTGTCTTTATATTTTTGTTTCATGGAAAGAGAATCTTTTCCAGTTGGAATATTAATTCCTAAATCTATAGCAAAATTTGAGCATGATTCTACAGCCTTGTAAAGTCTAGCATCTTCTCCTGGATTATTACAAGGCCACATCCAATTAGCAGATAATGTTACCGATTTCAATCCTTTTTCTAATGGAGCCCAAATTATGTTTGTGAGCGCTTTTCCAATGGCGTTTCTTGAGCCTGTACTTGGATCAATTAAGGCAGTAATTGGAGAATGACCAATAGAAGTAGCTACTCCATTGATACCATTATAGTCAAGTGCCATAACTCCACAATTGTTTAATGGGAGTTGTAAAGGTCCAACACATTGTTGTTTGGCCACCTTTCCCGTGACACACCTGTCTACTTTATTTGTTAGCCAATCCTTACAGGCAACAGATTCAAGACTTAAAACATTTATTAAGTAATCATTCAAATGTTCAGATTTGTAATTAAGATTTTTAAATCGAAAATTAATTGTTGAATCATTCATTATCGTTTGCGGAGAATTTCCAAAAAAATCAGACAATGATAGTTCAATTGGTGATTTATTTAATGTAGAAGATCGAATGACAAATTTCTTATCATTTTTTACTTTACCTACTTTATAGCAAGGTGCTTTTTCTCTATCAGCAATTCTTTTAAGTTTATCGTAGTTTTTTTCAGGAATTATTAAGCCCATTCTCTCTTGAGACTCGTTTCCAATTATTTCTCTAGCAGATAGTGTTTGATCTCCAATTGGTAAATTATCTAATTCAATAATTCCTCCAGTCTCTTCAACTAATTCAGAAAGACAATTTAAGTGTCCTCCAGCTCCATGATCATGAATTGAAACTATGGTATTTTTCTCAGATTCTACAAAAGCTCTAATCGCATTTGCAACTCTTTTTTGCATTTCTGGATTTGATCTTTGAACTGCATTAAGTTCGATTCCGGAATTATATTTACCTGTTTCAGTTGAAGAGACTGCAGCTCCTCCCATTCCAATTCTATAATTATCACCTCCTAACACAACAATGATGTCATCCTGATTTGGGATGTCCTTCAAACTTTGATCTTCTTTTCCATAACCAATTCCTCCTGCAAGCATAATGACCTTGTCAAATCCTAAAGACATGTCAATTTCATTATACTCAAAAGTAAAAACAGATCCCGCAATTAGTGGCTGTCCAAATTTATTTCCAAAATCAGAAGCGCCATTAGATGCCTTAATAAGTATATCTAAAGGAGATTGATAAAGCCATTTCCTAGGCTCTTTAATCCATGGTCTGTTAGAATCAATCCTTGGGTATGAAGTCATATAAACTGCTGTACCTGCCAATGGTAGTGACCCTTTCCCTCCAGCTAAACGATCCCTGATTTCTCCACCGGAACCAGTTGCGGCCCCATTAAAAGGTTCAACTGTGGTAGGAAAATTATGTGTTTCTGCTTTTAATGAAACGACAGAATTAAATGATGATTTTTTAAAGTAGGAGGGAGTGTCAGCTTTTATTGGAGCAAATTGTTCAACTTTAGGTCCTTTAACAAATGCAACGTTATCTTTGTAAGCTGAAACTATTTCATTAGGATTTAATTCAGATGTTTTTTTAATAAGTTTAAAAAGTGAACTTTCTTTTTCTATACCATCTATAATAAACTTTCCATTAAATATTTTGTGCCTGCAATGTTCAGAATTAACTTGTGAAAAGCCAAATACTTCAGAATCAGTAAGTTTTCTATTGATCTTTATAGACAACTTCTCTAAATAATTTATTTCATCATCATTCAACGCTAAACCTTCTTTTTCATTGTAAGCCTTAATGTCACTTATTTCAATTAAAGGTTCAGGTTTTATAGTATTTTTAAACATATCTTGATCCAATTGGCTGTATAGTTCAAACAGCATTGGATCAAATGTTTTTTCCTGATTACTAAATAAAATATAAGTCTCAATTCTTTTAACACCACTGATAGCCATATTTTGAGTTATTTCAACTGCATTAGTGCTCCATGGAGTAATCATAGTTTTTTTTGGGCCTATATATTTATCGTAAATAATAGAGAGTTTGGAAAGGAATTTTCCAACAAAAAGCCATTCTAATTTTGAAATGTTTTTAGAGTCTAAGTTTTCTGCTGAATCTACTGCATAAATTAATTCGTTTTTATCTTTAAAGAAAAGAACCATTAAGGACTTAGAAATGTTAAAAATTTACTCAAAAATATAAGAAAAAAAGCAAACAAGATCTTTTCAAATTAAAATTTAAATGATGATTATAAAATACTTATTAACATCTTTATTTTAAACTTAATCTAGCCATATAAAATCCATCAAATCCAGTTTTTGATGGACTTATTTTCTTCTCGTCTTCTTTTTTAAATTTTAAACCAATATTAGATTTTAAAAAACTCTCTATTTGAATTTCATTTTCAGATGGTAAAATTGAACAGGTTGCGTAGACAAGTTTTCCATTATTTTTTATTAAAGGAGCATATTTTTGTAATATTTCTTGTTGAGTGTTTTTAATTTTTTCTAAAAACTCTTGACTTAATTTCCATTTTGAATCAGGATTTCTTTTTAATACTCCTAAACCTGAACATGGAGAATCTATTAACAGTCTATCTATTTTTCCATAAAGTCTTTTAATTGACTTATTATTTTCAATTACTTTTGTTTCAATATTAAACGCACCATTTCTTTTTGCTCTTCTTTTTAGCTCTTGCAATTTATTTTTATAAATATCCATTGCTATAATTTGACCTTTGTTTTTTGATAATGCTGATAGATGTAGTGTTTTTCCTCCAGCTCCAGCACAAACATCACATATTTTCATTCCTGGTTCAATTTTTAAAAAAGGAGCTACTAACTGAGAAGAGGCATCTTGAATTTCATAAAGTCCATTTTGAAAAGAATCTTTTAAAAACAGATTCGTTCTTTCTTTAAGCTTTAAAGCATCAGGATAGCCATTTATTTTTTCTGTTATAACCTCTTCGTTTATTAGAATTTTTTCAAGTTCAATTATATTAGTTTTAAGTGCATTTGCTCTTATTATTACAGGAGCCATTTTATTTAATGAAGATATTTCATTTTCCCACTGGTTTTCGCCTAGTTCTTCTAATCCAATTGAGTCCATCCAGTCTGGAATAGATTCTCTAAATTTTCGAATTTTAGAAAGTTTATCAAATTTACCTTTGATTCTTCTTTTTGGAGTCTCTTGAAATTCTTTCCAATTAGGCAGGCTTATGCCCTTTAGTATTGCCCAAACTGAAAATACTCTCCATAAATTTTGATAATCAAAGGGTTTTTTTACTTCTGCAATTTCTAAATACAATCTTTTCCATCTTACAATTTCATAGCTAGTCTCTGCAATGAATCCTCTATCTCTACTTCCCCACCTTTTATCTTGTTTTAGAACTTTTTCAATGACTTTATCTGCGTAAAGATTCTGATTAAAAATACCATCAAGTACTTTTATTACTGCTAGTATTAAATTTCTATGAAGACGCATTTTTTAAAATTTGCGTAAATATAATGTAATAGTGTAGTCTTTAAATATTTAAAATGATCTTAACAGTTTTACTTTAGGGATTTTACTTTTCCTTTTCTAAGTTTTTCCATCATTTCTCTTCTAAAATCTTCTTCATATCGAAATAACATATAAGTTTTTCTAAATGACATTACTTCTTTGAGTTCTGAAATTAATTTCCCTCTGATTTCAACTTTTTTCTTTTCGTAATTCATATAATTATTAATCTGCTCAGCATATTCTTCATCTGAAGCAGATTTATTATCTAATATGTTTCTTCTGAACTTGTTCTTGATCTTATTTTCATCTCTTAGTTTGTGAAGGCTGTCTTCATAAGATTTATAGGTAGTCCAAAATGCAGTCTCAGTATTAGAATCTAATTTTAACTTATCAGTTAAGTATAGTTTCTTGTAAGCCTCAATTTTTTCTCTACTTAATCTTTCAGATTGAGCATAAACTGTGTTTATCATTAAAAAAACCGATATAAAAAGTATTATTTTATTCATATTATTCAAATATTAAATTTTCTAAACTATAAGATGTTTCTATAAAATAGTTTTCAACATCAGCTTGACTAATTAAATTACTATAATTCAAATTATTAGAATCTAACATTTCACTGTATTCAGAGTTGTCAATAATTATAAAATCTTGATTTACATAATTTATTACATCCTCTGAATTAATATTATAACTATTATTATCAAAATAATTTGAGAAGTAGACTAAGCCAATGAAAATAGCAGCTAAAGAGGTCACTCTATAAAAAGTAGATTTAATAATTCTAATTTTATTAATATAGATTTTATTAAATATCTGTTGCTTGTCAAGGGATTTAAAATAGCCAACAGGTACTATAAACTTACCTGTATTTATTTCATTTCTTTGAAAGTTTTTATAATTAATTGATTCAAAATATCCATTAGGAATCTTGAAGCCTTCTCTTTTAAATGATATATCTTTTTTAAAGTCCATTTATATATTGACAATAGTTTTGTTAAAAGGTTTGAATTTTTTTTATATTTTCTTTTATTTTCTTTACAGCTAAATGGTATGATGCTTTTAATGCACCTTCTGAAGTTCCTAGAATTTCAGAAATATTTTTAAATTTCATATTTTGTTCATATTTCATTTGAAATACTAGCTTTTGTTTACTTGGAAGACTTGAAATAATTTTTTGAAGTTCAAGTTGAAGCTTATCACCATCAAAATAAGGGTCCTCTTTTAGATTATTTGCTAAATTGTTCATCATTTTTTCAGAACTTTGAAAATATTTTTTTGCTTTTAATTTTAAAAAATTCAAAGATTCATTTGTTGCTATTCTGTACATCCAAGTATATAGTTTGCTATCTCCTTTAAATTTTGCTATTCCTTTAAATATTTTAATAAATGTATTTTGCAGTATATCATCTGCGTCATCATGATTTAAAACGATTCTCCTTATATGCCAATAAAGAGGTTGCTTGTAGCTATTTAATAAAATTTCAAATGCCTTATTTTGAGTTTCTTTATTTTTTAAACTAGCAATAAATTGAGATTCATTTTTCAATAACGGTTAATTTTAAATAAGACAATTAAAAAAACAACAGGTTTAAACAAAGGATTGAAGCTTAATAAGCTTTGAATATATACCATTTTCTTTTATTAATTCTTCATGTTTTCCTTGCTCTGCTATTTTACCTTCATTTATAACTAATATTATATCTGCTTTTTGAATAGTTGATAGCCTATGTGCAATTATAATTGAAGTCCTGTTTTTCATTAAGTTTTCTAATGCATCTTGAACTAATTTTTCTGATTCTGAATCTAAAGAAGATGTTGCTTCATCAAGAATCATAATAGGGGGGTTGCTTAGAACTGCTCTGGCTATTGAAATTCGCTGTTTTTGACCTCCTGATAACTTACCTCCTCCGTCGCCAACGTTTAAATCATATCCATTTTCAAATTTCTCAATAAATTCATTAGCGTTTGCAATTTTAGCTGATTCTTCAATTTCTTTTAAATTAACTTTGGAATTTGAAAGTTTAATATTGTTAGAAATAGAATCATTAAATAATATAGACTCTTGAGAAACTAGACCCATAAGCTTTCTTAATTCAGACTTATATAAATCTTTAATGTTAATACCGTCTATCAGTATTTCTCCTGAGCATACATCGTAAAATCTAGGTATTAGATTTGCAATAGTTGACTTTCCACTACCGGATTGACCAACAATAGCTATAGTTTGACCCTTTTGTATTTTAAAGTTAATATTGTTTAATACAGATTCCTGATCATATTTAAAAGAGACATTTTTAAAAATTATTTCAGAATCAAATGATTGTTTATTGATAGGATTTTTTATTTCTTTTATTGAAGATTCAGATTCTAAAATTTCTAGAACCCTTTCTGCTGCAGCATTACCTTTTTTTATTGAATAGGATGCTTTGCTTATAGCTTTTGCTGGTGTTAAAACTCCATAAGCTAAACCCATATAAGTTAAAAATGCAGCAGGCTTAAGTTCTAAGTCTACAAGTACTAATTGGCCACCATACCATAATAATGCGCCAATTACTGAAATGCCTAGAAACTCACTAATAGGACTTGCTAAATTTTGTCTGTTAATTAACCTGTTAGAGTATTTATAAAATTTGTTATTAGACTTTTTAAACTTGTCGATAAAAAATAATTCTGAAACAAAACCTTTTATGACCTTAAGGCCTTGTAATGTTTCTTCTGTAATTGATAAAAATTCTGCTTGCTCAGTTTGAACTAAGGTAGAGGTTGCTTTCAAAGATTTACCAATTAGAGCTATTATAAAGCCGGATATTGGAATAAAAAATAATACAAAAACAGTTAGTTTATAGCTTATTAAAAACATAGCTATTAACGTAAAAAAAATTGTTAAAGGTTCTCGAATGATTAATTCTAATATTGATAAAAAAGAATGTTGAATTTCCAAAATATCAGTAGTAATTCTTGATATAACATCTCCTTTTTTCTTTTCAGAAAAAAAAGGAAGAGGCATGCTTATTATTTTTTTGTAAAGATTTTCTCTAAGACTGGTTAAAACTCCATTTCTTAAAAATGTAATAAAAAACATAGCTAGATAGTTGAAGAAGTTCTTTAAAAAGAAAAGGACGATAATTGAAGAAATAACAAAAATCAAAGCTAGTTTAGGATCTTCACCGGAAAAATGGCTTACTTGATAATTAATCCATTCTTCAAGATTGTTCCCAAAGCTTGATAAATTTTCAAATTCAGGCTTCTCAAAAGTTGTTTTGTTTTCTCCAAACAAAACCTCTAACATTGGCATTAGTGATAAAAATGATAAAGCACTAAATAATGCGTATAGAATATTAAAAAATATATTCAAAAACATATATTTTTTAAAAGGCAAGGCATACTTAAAAATTTTTCTAAAATAGTTCACTATTAAAAATTAAATTCTTCAGAAAGTTTCTCAATTTTTTTCTCTAAAATGTTGTTAGTTTCATTAAATAATTCTTTCGACTGTAAAGTCATATTGACACTAAAGTAAAACTTTATTTTAGGTTCTGTTCCACTAGGTCTTGCTGCAACTCTTGTGCCATCTTTAGATTCAAAAATTAAAACATTTGATTTTGGGAAATTAAGAGAAGTTTTTTCCCCACTAATCTGATTGATTTCTTGAGAGCTTTTAAAATCTTGAATCTTTAAAACTTTACTTCCAGCTAATTCTGCTATTTTTTTTGTTCTTAGTTGATTCATTATAGAATTAATTTCCACAATACCTTCAGATCCTTTTTTTTCGATTGAAATCAATTTTTCTTTAAAAAATCCATATTTAATATAACAATTAATAAGATAATCGTATAAACTTAGACCTTTGCTTTTAAATTCAGAACCAGCTTCACAAGCTAGTAATGATGAAGTGATTGCATCCTTGTCTCTAACAAAATCCCCAACCATATATCCATAACTTTCTTCCCCTCCTCCTATGAATTTTTGATTAGGAAAGTCATGAATCATTTTTGCTATCCATTTAAAACCTGTCAATCCTAATTTAATATCAACATTATATGATTTAGCTACATTAAAGATCATTTGAGTGGAAACAATTGTTGATCCAATAAAATAAGATTTATCTAATTGTTTTCTTTTACTTAAAAGATAATCCGTTAGCATTATCATCATCTGATTCCCATTTACTATAATGTATTGATTTTTGTCATCTTTAATAGCTATACCAAATCTATCAGAATCCGGATCAGTTCCTATTACAATATCAGCACCTTTAAGTTTAGCTAATTCTATCGCCATTTTTAATGCTTCAGGATCTTCTGGGTTTGGAGATTTAACAGTTGGAAAATTTCCATCAGGAACTGCTTGTTCAATGACAATGTTTAAATCCGTATATCCAGCATCTTTTAATACTTGTGGAAGTATTTTATATGAAGTACCATGTAATGGAGTAAAAACAATTCTATAATTAGCTCTATTGGAAGTGCCAACTTTTCCATTTAAAATAGAATCTTTAATAAATAGATCATCAATTTTGGTATCTATAAGTTCAATAAGTTTTTCATTTTTGGTAAAATTAATATCAGAATAGCTGGTGGTATTAATTTCATTAATTAGATTTTTATCAATTGGAGGCACGATTTGTCCACCATCTTTCCAATAAACTTTATATCCGTTGTATTCTGGGGGATTATGTGAAGCAGTTAGTACAATACCACAAATGCAGTTTAGCTTTACTAAAGCATAAGATAGTTCAGGAGTTGGTCTAATTGAACTAAATAGAAAAACTTTAATATTATTTGAACTGAAAATATTAGCTACTTGTGTGGCTAAATATTCACTGTCATTCCTACAGTCGTAAGCTATAACAATTGATGATAGATTGTTTTTAGAATAGTTATTAATATAATTAGATATTCCTTGAGTATTCCTTCCAAAAGTATATTTATTGACTCTATTTGGACCTACACCCACAACCCCTCTCATTCCTCCCGTTCCAAAACTTAAATCAGTGTAAAATGAGTCGTTAAAATCTTTATTGTTAGTCTCTTTCAGACTATTAACCTTAGATATAGTTTCTTTATCAAAGGGTGATTGAGTCCAGACGTTGTAATTCTGCTCAATTAATTTAGTATTAATCATTTATTTTTTCAGAAATTATATATTGTTTTTTTATTTTTTTATTTTTTAAAACTATTTCTGCTAAAAATCCAGCTAAAAAGAATTGTGAGCCAATAATCATAGTAGTAAGTGATATGAAAAACTCAGGCCTTTCTGTGATTAATCTTCCAGAAGTTTCTATAAACAATTTATCAATTCCTAGGTATAATGCAAACAGAAACCCAATGACAAGCATGATGGTGCCTATTAAGCCAAAAAAGTGCATAGGTCTTTTACCAAATCTATGAATAAACCATAAGGTTATTAAATCTAGAAAACCTTTAACAAATCTCTCAGGACCGTATTTAGTATTTCCATGTTTTCTTGGATGGTGTTTTACAATTTGTTCAGCTATATTTTTAAAACCGGCTTTTTTAGCAAGTACAGGAATGTATCGATGCATCCCTCCAGTTAATAGAATCTTTTTTGTAACAATACTTTTATAGGCTTTAATACCACAATTAAAATCATTTAGCTTAATTCCAGATGTTTTTCGTGCAGCCCAATTAAATATTTTAGATGGAAAATTTTTAAAAATCAACGAATCATATCTTTTCTTTTTCCATCCAGACACTAAATCAAAATCATCTTCAACTATTTTTTTATACAAATTAGGTATTTCATTAGGATCATCCTGAAGGTCAGCATCCATTGTAATAACCACATTTCCTTTACTAGCTTTAAAACCAGCTGAAAGAGCTTGAGACTTGCCAAAATTTTTAATAAATTTTAATCCTTTTATTTTGGAAGATTTTAAGCAAAGATCTTTTATAATTTTCCAAGAATTATCTGTGCTTCCATCATCTATAAGTATAATTTCATAATCAAGATTTTCTTTAGAAATTATATTTCCAATACTTTCAGTTAATTCTATTAAAGAATCCTGCTCGTTATATAATGGAATGACAACAGAAATATGCATATTAATTTACTGATCTTCTTTTTTTATAATTAATCCTATTATAAGACTTTCAATGAATCCTATAAATAAAGTAAATACCATAATTACAGGGTAGGCAATCCACAGAAAAGGTTCAGAAGCTTCTAAATAACCCTTTAAATCCAAACCACCCATCACTTCTGGATTAGATTCTATAGCTTTATTGTATGCTATTTCAAGTGAAATGTCATAAAATTCTGGTTCAAGTAAATTTGTAAGAGTATATAACCAAACTAAAGAAATAACAGCAAGAATTAACGATAATCCTGTACCTATTTTTAACGTTTGGCTTAAAGAAATAAATCCTGAGTTAGCTTTTTTAAAAGCTAAAGCAGCCATTGCAATTCCAGATAATTGAATCAATACTGAAATTATTTGACTAAATGTACTATTTTCATAATGTGCATCTAAAGAGTAAAGCATAATACCGAAAATGACGGAAATTATTCCAGTAAATAGTCCATATTCAATTATAAATTTTTTAGGTGTAATTTCTTCCATAACAATTTTTTTTAAATTAAAATATTTATATGTAAAAGTAATCAGAATTTATTTATTGCAATCATCATATTATTTGACTTTCAGTAATTAATTTAAGTTTAGTTGCAAATTCCCAAAAAAGAATTAAATTTGCGTCCTATTTAATAAAAAAGATGAAAGAAGGTATACACCCAGAAAATTATAGATTAGTCGCTTTTAAAGACATGTCTAATGACGATGTTTTTATTACTAAATCTACGGTATTAAGTAAAGATACTATAAAGCATGAAGGTGTAACTTATCCTCTTGTAAAACTAGAGATTTCTAGAACATCTCATCCATTTTATACTGGAAAAACTAAACTTATTGATACTGCTGGTAGAATAGATAAGTTTAAAAATAGATATGCTAAACTTAAAAAGTAATTTACTTTTTATAAACCCTTTTTAAATTTAATTGATTGATGGGGTTTGTTTCTAGTCCTACAACATTCTTTTGGCTAAATCTCATTATTTTATCATAATATAATGGAATTATAGGAGCTTCCTCAATTATTAAGCTATCTAGTTTTGAGTATATTTCTTCCCTATCATCTTTGGATTGTTCTATAATTCCCTCAAAAAATAGCCTATCATATAAATTATTTTTAAAATGAGTATAATTAGGGCCATTAGGGGTAAAATTTTTTGAATAAAAGAGTGATAAATAATTTTCAGCATCAGGGTAATCTGCTATCCAGCTTGCTCTAAACATTTCTAATTTTCCATTTGATTTGGCTTGTCTTAAACTTGAAGGTGGTAAAATATTAATTTTTATATTAATTCCAATTTTTAAAAGTTCTCTTTGAATATATTCAACTATGTCAAGATAGTTGGCATCACTTGATAAAACTATTTCTATTGATTGGTTTCCATTTTCATCTTTATATTCTTTCATTAACTGTAAGGCTTTTTTTAAATCATATTCAAATCCTTTTGTACGCTTTTTTTGAAGTCCAAGAGGAATGAATCCGTTGTTGGCAGGATAACCAATATTGTTTCTTAGATATTTCATCATTTTCTTTCTATCAAAACCATAGTTGATAGCTAGCCTTAACTTTTTGGATTGTAAAATAGATTCCTTTTTTCCAAGAAAAAAGCCTATATATTCAGTATTTAAATATGGGCCTGTTAGCAGATTAATAGAT
>Ga0209403_10001901_pt1 | contig 25995 bp, 24 predicted proteins | sample ArcticOcean_MG_C_8_FD_187440 | JGI IMG/M metagenome (GOLD analysis project Ga0209403, IMG submission 187440) | Marine microbial communities from western Arctic Ocean - ArcticOcean_MG_CB11_86 (SPAdes) (version 2) | ecosystem: Environmental > Aquatic > Marine > Oceanic | place: Arctic Ocean... | reverse complement strand
AATCCATACCCGCATAATTTCACCGACCGCTTGTTCCGCCCCGGCGATCAGGCCTTCTTTGACGTCATTCAATCCTATATGGGCTACCGCACCTGCTATTACCGCACCATCAATGTCGGCCGCGCCACCGATTCCCAGCGCGATGCCTACAAGCAGGCCCGTGAATGGATCGACGCCTTGATGGCCATGATCTGCCCCGGTGTCAGCACCGATCAGGTCGCGGCCTGCTGGCCGACCGCCGAGCAGCTCGGCTTCGCCAATGAAATGGAATGCTTCGGCCTGCAATTCGGCCACGGCCTCGGCCTGTTCTTGCACGAACGCCCGATCATCAGCCGCTTGGTTTCCATGGATAGCCCAATGGAAATCAAAGAGGGCATGGTGTTCGCACTCGAGACCTACTGCCCCGCCAGCGACGGCTATTCAGGCGCCCGCATCGAGGAAGAAGTGGTAGTGACAGACAAAGGCTGCCGCATCATCACGCTGTTTCCAGCCGAGGAATTACCAGTGGCGAATGCTTATTGATGAATTTTCGAACAGCAGCGTAGAGATAAAAAAAGCCCCGCCGGGTATAACCGGGCGGGGGCTTTTGATTTGGTATGTTGCCGTGAGGCTTAATGCATCTTTTCGCCAAGCTCGCGGATCGAGCGTTCGATCATTTGGTCGGCGCGGGCATCGTCGAGATTGTCGCGGATGAGGCGCGCGGTTGCTTCGACGGCAAGCGTCGCCGCAGTTTCGCGTACTTCACGCAGCGCGTCCGTTTCGGCCTGGGCGATGCGCTGCATGGCGGCTTCCTCGCGCCGGCGCATGGTGTCTAGCAATGCCTGCTTGGCGTCATTGGCGTGACGCTCGGCTTCGACCTTGGCATGCTCGACCATCTGACGGGCTTCATCTTCGGCTTCGCGGCGCTTGCGCTCATATTCGGCGAGCACGCTTTGCGCTTCTTCACGCAAGCGCTTGGCTTCTTCGAGCTCGGCCTGGATTTTCTCGGCTCTGGTATCGAGCACATTCTTGATTGCCGCCCAGGCCTTGCGGCCAAAGACGCCAACGAAGGTGACGAAAGCGATCAGGATCCAGAAGTTGGCGTCCTCGGTGATTGAGGAGCCGGCGATGACAAAAGCAAAGGCGGCAACCAGCAGCCAATTCTCAGGCACCTTGGCCATGCGTTTTAGCTTGCCCATGATATTTAGCCCTTTCCGTCGACGGCGGCGTTGGCCGCATCTTGGCTGGGCTCTACGCCGATCAGGCGATCGGTCGCGGCACGCGCCACTTCCGCCGCTACTTCACGCACGCTCGAGAGCGCCTGCTGGCGCGCCTCGCGGATGCGTGATTCGGCACTCGCCTGCTTTTCGGCTAATTCGCCGTCCAGGCGGGTGCGTTGTTCCGCCGCCTGTTCGTCGAACCGGGCCTGTGTTTCGGCCAGCAATTGATGCGCTTCGGAGCGTGCCTCGGCGAGCGAAGCCTCATAGGCTTTGATCGCCTCTTCAGCACCCTGCTTGAATTTTTCTGCCGCTTCCAGATCGTCACTGATGTGCTTCTGGCGTTGTTCCAGAACACGACCGATACGCGGTAGGGCAAAAGCCCACATCAATGCTAGGAGGACGACAAAGGTGACGACGAGCCAAAATATTTGCGGCGCGTAATCAGGTATTACAAGCTGTGGCATATTTTCTCTCCGCCTCGAACGCCGGCGCGGCGGCTACAGGCCGCCAACGCCGGTGTATTGAACGGCCTCAGCTACCGAAGAGGATGATGAAGGCCATGACGAGCGCGAATAGCGCGATCGCCTCTGTCAGCGCAAAGCCGAGCAGCACGTTACCGAACAGCTTCGGTGCGGCGGCCGGGTTGCGGCCAGCGGCAGACACATAGTTGCCGAAGATGATGCCGATACCGACACCGGAGCCTGCCACGCCGATGGTGGCAAGACCGCCACCGATGAGTTTGCCAAGCATTGCTGCTGATTCAACGTCCATGTTTCCGTTCCCTTGATTGTGTTTCGTAAATTGAGATGTAAACCCTTGGTCCCTACTCGTGATGTAGGAATATAGCGTCGCGAATATAGAGGCAGGTCAGAATGGCAAACACATAGGCTTGCAAGACGGCGACCAGAATTTCCAATCCATAGAGCGCGATAATGAAGGCGAAAGGCAAAAATCCGAAAAAGCTCAGCGCGAAGACGAAGCCGCCGAACACGTGCAGGATGCTGTGTCCCGCCATCATGTTAGCGAACAGGCGCACCGCCAGGCTGATCGGCCTCGCGATATAGGAGACGATTTCAATCGGCACCAGCAGCGGCGCCATCCACAGGGGCACGCCGGGCGGCAGAAAGAAGGTCAGGAATTTTTGCTTGTGAATTATGAGCGCGAGGATCGTGACGCCAACAAACACCACCAGAGCAAAGGTGATGGTGACGATGATATGGCTGGTGAAGGTAAAGCTGTAAGGGATCAAGCCTAACAAATTACCAAATAGCAAAAACGAGAAGAGGCTGAACACAAACGGGAAAAAACGCTTGGCCGCGCGCCCGCCGACAATATCGCCGAGCATTTTGGCAACAAGCTCATAGAGCAATTCGACAACTGATTGCAGGCGCCCGGGCACCATCCGCCTTCGCCCCATACCGAGTGTGGTCAGGACAAAGATGACCGCCACCGCGATCACCATCATAAAAGAGGAGTTGGTGAACGAGGCATCAAACCCACCAAGATCAATATCCACCCAACGCTGGATCGTAAATTGATCTAACGGGCCGTGATGCTCTGCAGCTCCTGCCGCTGATTCTGCCGTTGATGTTGCCGATGACACGGGCTTGCCGCTCCTATTATTCGTCTTCTTTTACCGGCGGCGCGCCGCCCTTACTATCTTCGCGCTGCGCCACTTCGGCGCCGTATCGTCTTGCCAATCGAAAGGCGTTACTCAAACCCGCTCCGATCCCCAGGAACAGAAAGCCTATTAAAAACCATGGCTTTGAATCAAGCCAATGGTCGAGATACCAACCAACACCGCCGCCGACCAACAAAGTGGCCGCCATTTCGATCCCGAGATGCAGGGACTGGCCAAACTTCGTCGGCGGCATCCCTGCGCCATCGGTATGCTTGCGCTCTTGCTGGACTTTTTTAAGCCGAGAATCGAGCTCTTCTAGTGAAGGCGGTGGTTTATCACCGCTCATGAATAATCACTCATGAAAACCGACCCTCGAACCCAGCTCGAGCGTGAGCCTGCAACCGAAAAATCGGGTGAACCATAGTGTTTGGCCACACCCCTGTCAACCACTTCAAAATATATCATAACAAATTGAAATATTTGAACAATTTGTAATCGTTTGCAGGCGCGTCAAGCACTTTCGCGCCACTGTTCAGCCTGGGCCAAATCAACGGAAACAAGCTGCGACACGCCAGGCTCAACCATCGTGACACCAAACAGTCGATCAACCCGCGCCATGGTCGTGCGGTGATGGGTGACAACGAGGAAGCGGGTGCCGCTTTTTTTCGCCAATTCCTCGACCAAAGTACAGAATCGACCGACATTGGTGTCATCCAGCGGCGCATCGACCTCATCGAGCACACAAATCGGCGCCGGATTGGTCAAAAAGGCGGCGAATAACAGAGCGAGCGCAGTCAGTGCCTTTTCACCGCCGGAAAGCAGCGTCAGCGATTGCAGCTTCTTACCCGGCGGGCTGGCCATGATCTCAAGGCCGGCTTCCAGCGGATCGTCCGATTCGACCAGCTCAAGATGGGCGTGGCCGCCGCCATAGAGGCGGGTAAAGAGCGAACGAAAATGGCTGTCGATGAGCTTGAACGCGGCTGTTACCCGTTGGCGGCCGTCGCGGTTGAGACTCGAGATGCCTTGGCGCAGACGGGCGATGGCGGCTTCTAAATCAGCGCGCTCATTGATCAGAGTGGAAATTTCCTCATCAAGCTCCGCCGCTTCTTCTTCTGCGCGCAGATTGACCGCACCAATATTGTCGCGCTCGCGGGTCAGGCGCTGAATGCGTGCTTCTACCGCTTCAGCTTCCGGCAGCTCTGCCCCCTCTTTTAGCTCGGCCAGGGCCAGGGCGTCTTCGGGCGGGCAGGTCAGGCGTTCTTGTATAAGAGAGACAACCATATCCACTGCTTGGCGCGCCTGTCCGAGGAGGCCTTCGATTCGCACCCGCTCTTCGCGCGCGCTGGCGAGGGTCTGTTCGGCTGTTTTCAGTGTCGTATCGCACGCCGCCAGTCCGGCTTCCGCCGTCGCTAATGCTTCCGCCGCCGCATTGCGCTCGCCTTCGACTGTTGAAATTTTCTCTAACAGGCCGCTTCGGCGTTGAGCGATTTCATCCGGCTTGTGGGCCAGCGATTCGAGTTGCTCACTGGCTGTCACGCGACGCTCGGTGAGATCGGCGAGCCGCTGCCGGGCGCCTGCCTCACGCTCCGACCAGCCCTGGCGTTCACGCCCGAGTTCGCCGAGGCGCTTTTGGCGCTGGGTTGCCTCACGGGCAAGGCGGTCATGGGCGCGGGCGCATTCTTCATGGTTGGCGCGCAGTGTCGTCATCTCATCGCGCATTTTCGCCAACGCGGCGCGGCCCTCTTCGAGCGGCGCTGCGGCGCTCAGCGTGTCGCGGGTTTCTTCGGCCAGGCGGCTAGTTTCAACCAATTCGCCGGCGAGCCGCTCGGCCGCTTCGCTGAGGGTGCTGAGGCGGGAGTTTTCGGCCACCGCTTCGCGCGTCAATTCAGACACGCGGTCGCGTGCTGCATCAAGCTGCTGGCCGGCCTTTTCGGCGCCAAGGCGTGCTTCGGCGGCGCTTTGAGCTGACTTTTGGCGCCTGTTGCGCTTGCTGTCGAAATCCTGTTCGGCGGCACGGCGTGCAGCATCTGCCGTGGCCAATTGCTTTTCCAGCTCACCCAGACGATTGCGCTGTTTGAGGCGGCTGGCGGCGGCGGTCGGGGCGCCGGCTTTGACGGTAAAGCCATCCCAACGCCACATGGCGCCGTCCTTGCCAACCAGACGCTGGCCGGGGCGAAGCTGGCTTTGGGCCGCGCTGGTGCCGCCCTCGACCACGCCGACCTGAGCCAAACGGCGTGCCAAGGCTGCCGGGCCACGGACAAATTTTGCCAGCGGTGTGGCGTTTGCCGGCAGTGCCGGGCTCTCGCCGAGCGGGCCCAATACGGTCCAATAGATGGCGGCCTCGGAATTTTCAGGCGCCTCCAAATCATCGCCAAGTGCGGCGCCGAGCGCCGCTTCATAGCCCGAATCCACATCAAGCGCATCGACGATGCCAGGCCCCTGGCCGGTCTCGGCAGCGCCCAATAATTCGGACAGGGCCTCGGCCTCGGCGCGCAGGCGCGCAAGCCGGGCGTCTGCGGTCTGGAGCGCGTCGCGGGCTGTCGATTCGTCCTTCTGCGCCGTTTCCCGATCGATTTCCGCCACGGCCAGACCGCTGCGCGCGCCTTCTGATTCTGTGCGCGCCGTCTCAACCGCTAATTCGGCGGCGGCGATGGCGCTCTGGTGAGAGCTGCGTTCCTCGAGCTCGGCCTTTTCACGCTCGACCTCAACTTTGCGCGCTGCATTTTTTTCGTGCCGTGCTTCCAACTCTTCCAGGCGACGGCGCAGACTGTTGTGGCGGGCCTCATCGGCGGCAACGGTTTCGGTCAGGGTTGCTAGGCGTTGCTCGAGCGCCGCTACGTCGGCGGTCGAGGCGGTGTGTGCGGCCTCAGCCTGTTGCTCGGCATCGGCGGAATCTTCGTTTTCCTGCTCCAGGCCGCTGCGCTGGTTGTCGATCTGGGCAATAGCGCTTGTCGCGTCTTCAGCTAGCGTGCCTTCGCGCGCCAAATCCTGATCTATTTGCGCTAATCTGGTTTCGAATTCCCGGCGCTGTTCGGCGACCTGACGCTCTTCTTCGTCGAGTCGGTCGCGCGCCACGGCGAGACGGTGCAGGGCGGCGGCATCGGCCGCTTCTTTTTGCCGGAGATCCGGCAGCGCCTCTGCCGCGCCCGCCTGGGCGGTGGTGGCGGCAGCGACGGCACCGGTCAGTTCGGCGACGCGCTCGGATTCGGCCTTCAGCTCTATATCGCGGCGCTCCAATTCTTCGCGCGCGGCGCTCCAGCGGATATGCAGTAGAAGCGCTTCGGCGCAGCGCAAATTCTCGGCGATGCGGCGGTAGCGGCTGGCCTGGCGCGATTGGCGTTTAAGGCCATGCAGTTGGGTTTCGAGTGCGCCGACGACATCCTGCAGCCGCTCCAAATTGGTCTCAGCTGCGCGCAGGCGCAATTCCGCTTCATGGCGTCGCGCGTGCAAACCGCTGATGCCGGCGGCCTCTTCGAGAATGCCACGGCGCTGGGCCGGCTTGGCATTGATGATATCGCTGATACGCCCCTGGCCGACCAGGGCCGAGGAATGGGCGCCAGTGGCGAAATCGGCAAACATATATTGTACGTCGCGTGCCCGCACATCGCGGCCATTGACGCTATAGGACGAGCCGGCGCCGCGCTCAATGCGGCGCGTCACTTCGAGTTCGCTATCTTCATTGAAGGCTGGCGGTGCGGTGCGGTCAGAATTGTCAAGCAGCAGCGCCACTTCCGCCACATTGCGCGAGGCGCGCACTTCGGTGCCGTTAAAGATGACATCTTCCATGCCGGCGCCGCGCATGTGGCGCGGCGCGGTTTCGCCCATCACCCAACGCATGGCTTCGACCAGATTCGATTTGCCACAGCCGTTCGGCCCGACGATGCCCGTAGTGCCGGGACCGATCACCAGTTCGCTGGGTTCGATAAAGGACTTGAACCCGACCAGTTTTAACTTCGTAAAATGCACCGGCTAACCGTTAATTATCGGGCAAATATTGGTCAAGAGTTTTCGCAAGCGAATCAATATGCATAACGCCCTCATGCGTCTTGCCGTTGATGATGAAGGTTGGCGTTGATTTGACGTCGTAAGTTTCCTGGGCGTCGAGCATGGTTGCAAATATCTTGGCCTCAAGCGCCGCATCGCCCCGGCAATCTTCAAACTGTGCCGCGCTCACTCCGCCCAATTGGCCAAGCTGGCCGAGCGCCTTGATGTAATCGGCAGAGCGGGTCCAACTGTCGAAGGTGTTAAACAGCGTTTCAATAAAGGCGAAATAACGCTTTGGTCCGGCGCATTGGGCGAGAATTGCCGCGTCGAGTGCTGGCCGGTTAAGCGGAAAATCGCGAGCAATAAAGCGCACCTTACCGGTATCGATAAAATTCGTCTTGAGATGGGGGAAGGTTTTGGTGTGAAAATCACGGCAATGCGAGCAGGTCAGCGAGAAATATTCGATCATCGAGATCGGCGCTTCCGGCGCGCCAATGGCCATATCACCGGGCTTCTCCCAAGTTGCCGCCGCGGCGGCAGGCAGGGAATCTAATTGCAATAGCGGTGCGGCCGCCAGCGTAGCGGCGAATCCCGTCATTCCTGCTAATAAAAATCGTCTGGTGACCATGGCTAAACTCAATTCTTCATAAGGTGGTGAATTATAAAGACGGCGAAAGGCTCTCTCAAGCATGATTGGCGCGGGGCATTCCTGCTGACGCCGCCCTGCCGGGAGGATGAAGGTTGCTGCTTCAAGAGCTTAGGTGTCACGCGCTTGACCGAGAATCGCTCTGCCGAGACGCGCCAGAGCGCTTTTTACATCCGCACTCCGGGTGGCTTCAAGGCTGTTGTCGAGTGATTCGGCAGATTCCGAGTCGAGTGGCGGTGTGGGGGCTGGTTTTTCAGGCGGCGCTTCTTTCTCAAATGGCCCTTGAATCAGGCGCAGGCGATGGACCGCGCGGTAGCCGAAATAGCTGGCGATTTTCTCCAAAATCTCAGGCTCGCGGTGCTGCAACTCAGTGGCTAATGGTCCATCGACACGAAGGCGCAGCGTGCCATTGCTGTCGAGCCGCTCCGGCATGGTGTGGCGCGCCAAATCCTGGCCGACAATCGCCGGCCAATTGGTGATAACGCCCGCCGCCGCAAAGCCGCGTTTACGATATATTTTCTCCGTCACTTTATGGAGTGCTGTTGCCAGCGGGCGCGAATGTTGCTTCATCGGCATAATATATGATGTTTGACGGCAAAATAACGGCAAAATAACGGCGACATTATGGAATCCCCGATGAAGACAGATTGGCCACCGGCGAAATTGGCAAAAACATTGCTTGCCTGGTATGGCGTCGAAGGCCGCGAATTGCCGTGGCGCGCACCGCCGGGGGCGCGTATGGCGCCCTACCGCGTATGGCTCAGCGAAATTATGTTGCAGCAAACCACAGTCGCCACCGTCGGGCCTTATTTTGAAGAATTTCTCTGCCGCTGGCCGAGCCTTAAGGCCCTTGCCGCAGCGCCGCTCGACGATGTGCTGCATGCCTGGCAGGGGCTTGGCTATTACGCCCGGGCGCGCAACATGCTGGTTTGCGCGCAGGAAGTTGTCGCAAATCACGGCGGCGAATTTCCGCAAGAAGAGAGCGTGCTATTGCGCCTGCCCGGCATTGGCCCCTACACGGCGGCAGCGATTGCGGCGATTGCCTTTGATCATCCGGCGACCATTCTCGATGGCAATGTGGAGCGCGTGATTGCCCGCCTGCGCCAGATCGAGACGCCGCTGCCGGCGGCCAAGCCGGAATTGCTGGGGCTTGCTGCCGAAATCACGCCGAAGAAACGCCCGGGCGATTATGCGCAAGCAATCATGGATCTCGGCGCCACCATCTGCACGCCGCGCAAACCGGCCTGCGGGCGCTGCCCGTGGCAGGCGGCCTGCCGCGCTCATGGGGCGGGAATTACCGAAACATTGCCGCGCAAAACGCCAAAGCCGGAGCGTCCGTTGCGCCATGGTGTGGCCTTTTGGGCGGTGCGTGGTGATGGCCAGGTTATGCTGCGCCGACGGCCTGAAAAAGGCCTGCTCGGCGGCCTGATGGAAGTGCCGGGCAGTGAGTGGCGCGATACACCGTGGCGCCAAAGCGCTGCCCGCAAAGAGGCGCCGGCGGCGGCAAAGTGGCGTCTGTTACCGGGTGTTGTCAGCCACGGCTTCACGCATTTTCGTCTGGAAATTACCGTCTATGCCGGCAAAGTGGATGGCCGCGCTGCAATTGACGGCGTGTGGCGTGCGCCCGAGCGTTTCGCCGAGCAGGCGCTCTCCACCCTCAGCAAGAAAGTTATTCGCCACGCCCAATCGGGCAGCTAGTTCATTTCCTTGCGCACTTGATCGCGCAGAATGTCGATCGAGGTCAGGTCGCCCTTGTCATCGGCGGTATACCAATAGGTCCAGCCATTGCAGGCCTCGGCGCCTTGCGCCAATGCGCCGATGCGGTGGATCGAGCCGGTCAGGGGGCCATGCGCCAGGCTGCCATCGGCACGGACCTGCGCCTTAACGCCCTTGACGCGATCATAGAGCGTTTCGCCCGGCGCGATCAGGCCACGCTCGAGCAGATTGCCGAACGGCACGCGCGGTAGGCTGCGCTTAGGCTGCATGGTTTTGAGTTCGTCCTGATTAAGCTTGGTCACGGCGGCAATGCGCTCGGCGGCGATCTCGGCGTAGTTGCTGTCGCGCTCAATGCCGATCCAGCGCCGGCCCAAACTCTTCGCCACGGCGGCGGTGGTGCCTGAGCCAAGGAACGGGTCCAGCACCACATCACCGGGATTGCTGCCGGACAAAATAACCCGCTGCAGCAATGTTGCCGGTTTTTGCGTCGGGTGCGCCTTGCGGCCATTCCGTTTGATGCGCTCGGCGCCGGTGCAGAGCGGCAGCAACCAGTCACTGCGCATCTGGATATCTTCGTTGAGCGACTTCATGGCCTCGTAGTTAAAGGTATAGCGCTTGAAATTCTCGCCCTTGGAACACCAGATCAGGGTTTCCTGGGCGTTGGTGAAGCGCCGCCCGCGAAAATTCGGCATGGGGTTTGTTTTGCGCCACACCACGTCATTCAGCAGCCAGAAGCCGATATCCTGCAGCGTCGTGCCGATGCGGTGAATATTGTGATAGCTGCCGATCACCCAGAGGGTGCCGGTATCCTTGAGCACGCGGCGCGCCTCGCTCAGCCAGGCGTGGCTGAAGCGGTCATATTCGGCAAAGCTTGCGAATTTGTCCCAATCATCATCGACGCCATCGACGCGGCTGTTGTTGGGGCGCAGCAATTCACCGCCAAGCTGCAGATTGTACGGCGGGTCGGCGAAGATCAGATCAACTGAATTCGCTTCCAGCTTTGATAATTCCGCGACGCAATCGCCGATCAGAATGTGGCCGCTGCTATTGTCTTTTTGTATTTTTTTCTTGCCCATGCGCGGCACCATGCCGCACCGAGACTCCGGCAGTCAAGTGTTTGATTCGATGGACTCTTCCAATATTTTTTGAATCGGCTTAAAGGACCGGCGGTGGTGCGGCGTGACGCCAAGGCAGGCGAGGCCTTGCTGGTGCAGCTTTGTGCCATAGCCAAAATTGTGCTCCCAGCCATAGCCGGGGTGGCCCGCGGCGAGCGCGGTCATAAGCCTGTCGCGGGTGACTTTGGCGATGATTGAGGCCGCCGCGATAGAGAGTGACTTGCTATCCCCTTTGACCACGCAGCGTACCCGGCAGGGCAATTTGGGCGCTTGATTGCCATCGACCAACGCGCCATCCGGCGTCTGCTTCAGCGCGTCCAGGGCGCGCGCCATGGCGAGGTGGGTGGCGCCAAGAATATTGAGTTGATCAATTTCATCAACGCTCGCCTCGCCGACGCCGCAATCGGCGACGGCAAGCAGGCGGGGAAACAATTCCTCGCGCTGGCGGCTGCTGAGCTGCTTGGAATCATTTATCAGGACAGCCAAATCGTCTGGCGGGCCGGCAGGATCGAAGATCACCGCGCCGGCATGGACCGGCCCAGCCCATGGCCCGCGCCCAGCTTCGTCGATGCCGGCGACAATTCCACCCAGGGCTTGTTCAAAAGAAAAGTCAGGCACGGCGCTTTTCGCCGTCCGCTGTTGGCGGTAGGACTTCTCCGTCGAGGGGTTGGGCAGTTGCGTCGTCATCATTGCTCGGCGGCTGCGCCGCTGATCTGTGACGGAGCGGTGACGCTGCGGCGCGCTTCAGATGGTTGAACCACTCCTGGCGGGTATGGATCAAATGCACGGCGAGATTTCCGATTTGTTGGGCAAAGAGATACAGACTGTGGAGCGCTACCAAGCCATGGCGGTGCCCCATTTTTAACAGCCGCGTAAACAGCCGCGCTTCTCTTTCATAAATGCCTAGCAAGAGATCGTCGAGCCGCCACATGCCGCCTGCCGTTAATTTTTGCAGGCGCCGCGCCGTCATCAGCCAGAGCGGGCTGACCATCAGGCTGAGGGCGATTATCGCGACGATCAAACGGTGGCCCTCGACACCGACCGCTGTCACCGCCACGCCGGCGCCGGCTAGCACAAAAGAAAATTCGCCGACCTGGCTGAGCAGAATACCGGCAAGAAAGGCACGCGGCCAGGGCTCGCCGAGCAACCGGAGAATGGTGACGTTGATGGCGGATTTCACCAACAGCACCAGCACCAGGAGGACAATGACGGTGGCGAGATTGTCCCAGATATAAGTCAGATCGATCAGGAGGCCGATGGAGAGAAAGAAGATCATCGCCAGCACGCCCTGGATTGGCTCGGTGGCGCGGATCATATGGCGGCGCTCGCTGGTTGAGCCGATGGCCAGGCCGGCTATAAAGGCGCCGAAAGCGGCAGTCAGGCCGATTGCGTCCGAGAGAGCGGCCATGGCCAGACAACAGCCGAGCGCTGCCAGGGGTGCGATCTCGCGGTGCCGTCGGGCAAGGGCGGCGAACGGCAAATGCAGCCCCTCGCGCCGGCTGAGATACCACACCAGCGCCGCCAGCAATCCGATGGCGGCGAGAAAAACCGGGATCGTGCTCCACGCCAGGCCGTCTTCCGCCGCCAGGCCGTTGAGCAGCAGCAGCATTGGCACCACGGCCAAATCCTGGGCGATCAGAATGCCGACAACGATGCGCCCTGTATCGCTCCTGAGCTCGCCAATTTCCTCCAGCATCTTGATCGCCACTGCTGTGCTCGAAAGACTGACGACAAAGCCGAGCAGAACCGCAAGCTCGAGTGGCCAGTCAAATAGGCGCGAGAGGGCGAGGGTGATGACGGTGGCGATGGCGATCTGCATTGCCGCCGCCATTAGCGCCACCTTCCAGATGGTGCGAAAGGCGCGCAAGGATAGCTTCATGGCGATGACGAACAGCAGCAGCAAAACGCCAAGCTCGGCCAGCATGGCGATCCAGTCGCGATTCTCCACCAGGCCGAGGGCGCTCGGGCCGAGCAGAACGCCGGCCAGGATGTAGCCGACAATGGCGGGCTGTTTGAAGCGCGCAAAGCCGATACCGCACAACAGGGCGGCGAGGGCAACGACAGCCAGTTGGCCAAGTTCCGAATGGAACAGCATGTGTGGCGAATCGTGCCACAATTTTGATTCGGCGGTTAGTGGCTGAGCGTAACTATTTGAATTATATCAAAGTTAATTGATCGCCCGGCATTGGCGGCGGGCAAAATCGACTCGAGTCGAGTCGTTCTGCCGGGGCGTTCAGGCCGTATTTTTTCTGGGCCAGGCGAAAACGTGCGGCCAACAGCTTGGCGCTCGGCCCTGAGCCGATCTGGCGCAGGCCGAAACCGGAGCGGTAATGATAGCCGGCATGCATGTCGCGCATGCGGCTCATGACGTGGCGCGCTCTTCCCGGCGCATGCAGCAGCAGCCATTCTTTGAACAGATCGACAATCTCGAGCGGCAGGCGCAACAGGATATAGGCGGCCTCGCTGGCGCCCGCCTCGGCGGCGGCTTCAAGCACCGCTTCCAATTCGGCGTCATTGAGGGCCGGGATAACCGGAGCAAAATTCACGCCGGTCGGAATACCAGCGGCGCTCAAGGCGCGAATGGCATCCAGGCGTTTGGCCGGTGTGGCGGCGCGCGGCTCCAGGCGGCGCGCCAAATGCCGATCCAGAGTGGTCACCGACAGCACCACTTTGACCAGGTCACGCTTGGCCATGTCGCTCAGAATATCGATGTCGCGCGTGATCAAGGCTGATTTGGTCACGATGCCAACCGGATGGTTGAACTCAGACAGCACTTGGAGGACGCCACGGGTGATCTCCAACCGGCGCTCCGCCGGCTGGTACGGGTCGGTATTGGTGCCAAGCGCGATCATGCGCGGGCGGTAGCCGGGGCGCGACAATTCCCGGCGCAGTTGGGCCGGCGCCAGATGTTTGGCAAAAATCTTGGTCTCGAAATCCTGGCCCGGCGACAGGCCGAGATAGGCGTGGGTCGGCCGGGCGAAACAGTAGGCGCAGCCATGCTCGCAGCCACGATAGGCGTTGATCGAACGATCAAAACCGAGATCGGGCGATTCGTTGCGGGTGATGATGGTGCGGCTGACATCTGGCTGAATGGTGGTGCGCAGTTTGTCGAGCGGCTCATCCAGGCTGCCCCAGCCATCGTCGCACGCCTCACTCGCCTGGCTTTCATAGCGCCCGGCGCGATTGCTCACCGCACCGCGCCCTTTGCGCGCCTCACGTTTTAAACGTGAGGCGGCCAGTTCCACGCGCTCCATTTGATCCACTACCGTCATATCTCATCATAAACGAATATAAGAACAAATAAAGAACATTTTGACCCAAGCAGCACTTGCGGGCATGCTGTCGGGAATTCTTTCGTTTGGAGAAGGCCGTTGCTCTCTATCGTCATTCCGACGCTCAACGCCGCTGCAAAGCTGGCGGACACCCTGGATCGCTTGGCGCTCGGCGTAGGCGAGAGCGGCGCGGAAATCATCATCGTCGATGGCGGCTCAACGGATGCCAGTCTCGCTATTGCCGAGGCCAAGGGAGCGAAAATCATCTCAGCAGAGCGTGGTCGGGGCGGGCAGTTGGCGGCGGGCGCCAAGGCAGCGGGCGGCGATTGGTTGCTGTTCTTGCACGCCGATACAGTGTTGAGCGCCGGTTGGCCGGGCGAAGCAGAAGCGTTCATGGCGCGCCCGGTAAGCGCCATGCGCGCCGGCGTATTTCGCTTGGCATTTGATGATAATGCGCCGGCAGCGCGTCGTCTTGAAGCTGTGGCTGCGTGGCGCGCGCGGTTGCTGGGCCTGCCTTACGGCGATCAGGGGCTGCTGATCGGGCGCGAATTTTACCAATCCATCGGTGGCTTTCGCGCCATACCGCTGATGGAGGACGTCGATCTGGCGCGCCGCATCGGTCGGCGTCGGTTTGTTTATTTTAACGCCCGGGCCGAGACCTCGGCGGCGCGCTATCATCGCTCGGGCTATCTGCGCCGCTCGGCGCGTAATCTTGTCTGCCTCGGGCTCTATTTTCTCGGTGTCAAACCGCGATTTCTGCTCCGGCTGTATGGTTCGTCCTGACGATGCAGCGCAATCTTCTGATCTTCGCCAAGGCGCCGCGTCTTGGCTTGGCAAAGCGCCGGCTGGCGCGTGATATCGGCAACGAAGCGGCGTGGAAATTTTATCGCTGCACCACGCGACGCCTGATCCTCAATCTCGCCGCTGATCCCCGTTGGCGCTGCCATCTTGTCGTGACGCCCGATTCGTTTGATGGTCGGGAGCGTTTTTGGCCGCTCTCTTGTCCGGTGCTCAAGCAAGGCACCGGCGATTTGGGCGCGCGCATGGGCCGTGCTTTCAACGCCGTGCCGCCCGGCGCCACCGTGCTCGTTGGCAGCGATATTCCCGAACTAACGCCGCGCCATATCGTCCAGGCTTTTACGGCACTTGGTCGCAACCAGGCGGTCTTTGGCCCGGCGGAGGATGGCGGCTATTGGCTGGTTGGTCTCTCAGCCCGGGCGCGCCGCGCCAGTCCGTTTCAAAATGTTGCCTGGTCGAGCCCCCAAGCGTTGGCCGATACCACGCGCAATCTTGCCGGCCGCTCTATTGCCGTGCTGGAGACACTCAGCGATATAGATGTGGGCGCCGATCATACGCGGTGGCGCACGCGTTGCCGTGATAGAGGCTGAACGATGAATTGTGCGAGTTGCCAGGGGGATAATCCCGAGGGTCATCGGTTTTTCGGCCATTGCGGTGCGCCGCTGAACGCTGTTTGCGCGGCATGCGGTTTCGACAATCCACCGGGCGATAAATTTTGCGGCGGCTGCGGCACGGCGCTGGCCGGCGCTACGCCGCAAGCGCCAGCGCCAGCATCCAAAGCCGCGCCGGTGCGCGAAGCGGCCATATCGCCCATGCCAAAGGGCGAGCGGCGGCAGGTGACGGTGTTGTTCGTCGACCTCACCAAATTTACCGCGCTCTCCGAGAGCCTCGACATGGAGGAAACCCACGCCCTGCTGAACCACTATTTCGATAAAGTCGATGCCTTGGTGGAAAATTACGGCGGCAGTATCGACAAGCATATTGGCGATGCGGTGATGGCTGTTTTCGGTGCGCCGATTGGCCACTCTAATGATCCCGAGCGCGCCGTGCGTGCGGCCTTCGATATCCAGGCGGCGGTGGCGGCACTGGAGGCGCCGGGCGGTCAGCCTTTGAGCTGTCATATTGGCCTGGCCAGCGGTCAGGTCGTGGCCAGTGGAACGGGCAGTGCCGCGCATCAGGAATACACCATCATCGGCGATACCGTAAATCTCGCCTCGCGGCTTCAGGATATAGCTGGTGCTGGAGAAATCGCCGCGCTAATATTTGTTTCCCCCTCGGGTGCATTGACGATTGCCTGGCGGAGCACAAAGAGGCACATCGCCTTGGCCGCGAGGCCGGTTTGCCGGATGCCGAAGCGCACGCGCTCGGTGGTCTCGGTGATGCCTATTACCAGCGCGGGCATATGCGCACAGCGGCGGAGAATTTTGGCCGCTGCGTCGCGCTCTGCCGGGAAAATGATTTTGACGAAATAGAAGCGGCGAACCTCAATATGCTGGCCAACTCGCGCGCTTATCTTCTGCAAGCGATGGAGGCCGCCCGTGATTTTGAAGAATCTGTCGAGCTGACGGAACGTCTCGGCCTGCGCCGCCCGCTCGTTATTAGCTTGATGGGCGGCGATGTTAAATTGGATCTGGATGACCTGACGGGCGCACTCGCCAGTTTTGATAAGGGTCTGGCCGTGATCGAGCGCATTGGCGCACGCCGATTTGAGCCCTGGTGCCTTGCCTTTAAGGGAAAAGCCCTGGCCCGGCAGGGGCAAAAGGCGGAAGCGCTTAAGCTGGCCGAGCGCGGCATCGCCACATGCCGCGAAACCGGCTTCATTTTTCTCGGCCTCCTATCGCTCGGCAATTTCGCTTTGCTGTGCGATGACGCGGAAAAGCGTCAGGCCGCCTTTGATGAGGCGGAAGCGGTTCTTGCCGGCGGCTGCGTCAGTCATAATCATTTCTGGTTCTACCGCGACGCCATGCGCTTCGCCGATGCCCTGGAAAAATTCACCAGTGCTGAGCCCTTGGAATGGAGTGAATATTACATCGCCTGGGCGCGCGCATTGGCCGATTGGGGGCGAGTTGAGCGGAGCGGCGAGACCGCATTACGCCGCTTGCTGGCGCGCGCAGGACGCGCATCTGGGTATGGCGGTTCCGGCTCTCGAGCGCGCGCTCGAACAAGTATGAGTTTGGTTTAACCGGTCTGGAGGTGCTCTTGCAGGCGCGGCATTAGCTCGACCAGATTGCACGGCCTTTGGCGGCTATCGAGTTGGGCTTTTAAAATCTTGTCCCAGCCATCCTTACAGGCGCCGGGCGAGCCGGGCAGGGCAAAGAGATAGGTGCCGCCCGCGAGGCCGCCGGTGGCGCGCGACTGCATGGTCGAGGTGCCGATGGTGTCGTAGCTCAGTTGGCGAAACAGTTCGCCGAAGCCCTTGATCTCTTTTTCATAAACTTCTTCGAAGGCTTCCGGCGTGATATCGCGCCCGGTCAGTCCGGTGCCACCGGTCGAGATCACGGTATCTACTTCGGGATCAGCAATCCACTTACGCAGCTGGGCGACAATCAGCGCCCGCTCATCCTTGACGATGGTGCGCGCCGCCAATTTATGGCCGGCTTCGAGAATTCGCGCCTCTAACGTATCGCCGGACCTATCATCATCGAGCGAGCGCGAATCCGAAACGGTGAGTAGGGCAATATTGACCGGTAGAAAATCGCGATCGCTGGTTATTTTACTCATTGCCGGCGTAGTTCCTCTCTTGCGGTTGGTAGGTCGGCCACAGGCCCGAGGCCGTTGCGTCGAGTGACGGCGTCGATTGCCCGAGGCGGATGCGGTAAATCCAATAATTGGCGCTGACGCGCTCAATAAACTGCCGCGTCTCACGTGAACGAATGCTCTCGATAAAGAGCAATGGGTCTTCAGAGAAATTGGTGTTGGGCAGCCATTTTTTCAAGTTCCCCGGGCCCGCATTATAGGCGCAGAGGAGATAAAAAATATTGCCGCTCACAATCTCATTGCGGAGCAAATAGTCGATATAATTTTGGCCGAGGGCGATGTTTATCTCGGGGTTGAGCAGGGTATGTTTATCGACGCCTTCTATTTTCGCGCGCTTGGCGGTGAAGCGCGCCGTGCCCGGCATCAGCTGCATCAGCCCGCGCGCGCCGCGTCGGCTTTTGGCACTGGCTTTGAATTTTGATTCCTGGCGAATGAGAGCAAAGATCAAGGCGCGGTCGATACCATAGCCGCCTTCCGGCTCCCAGTCGGGCACCGGAAAAGCAGCGCCGTCATGGCGCTCGCCGTCGAGCTTGCTCAATTGGCCGCCGAGTGCCATTTGCACCGATGCTAGACCAAGCCGCTCGGCCAGGGGCAGCAGCGCAGCGGCCACTTCCGGCGTGGCGCGCGGCCACAAGGCGCGGATTTCCCGCCCTGCCCGGGTGCTCTGGCCTGCCTCTGCCAAAGCCTGCGCTCGGCGTGCTGCCGGGCTTGATTGTAGCGCCGTGAGATGGGCGCGTGTGAGCGTGGAGGCGCGCCAATTAAGGGCTGGATTCGTGCCGAGCGCGCGGGTGGCCAACAGGCCGTAAAAGGTGCGCGGATCGCTGGCAGCCAGGGTCAGCCAATGGGAGACATGCTCCGGTCGGCGTAATTTTAGTTCACTGCGCGCCGCCCAATAGGCACCGGCGGAAACCAGCCAGGGCGAGGCTTTGGTCGAAACCGCGAGGATGGCAAAATGACGCGCCGCTTGCTCCAGGCGGCCCAACCGCCAGGCGGCGAGGCCAGCGGTCCAATCCGCATCCGGTACATATTTGCGTGAGCGCTCGGCGCTAGCGGCGGCTAATTCATAGGCCAGCCCGTCTTTATTGTAGAGGTAATAGCTCCAGGCAATGCGCGCCTGATAGGAATCGAATTGCGCATTGCTAGCCAAGCCGCGATGGGCTTCGGAATCGAGGGTTTCGCGCGCGCCGGTAGGCCAGCCGCGGCGCATGCGCTGGCGCATGTCGAGTTGCAGGCCGGATAGGCGCTTGCGTTGATCGCGGGTGATGCCGCGGCCTGGAATGCGCGGCGCCACATAGCTTTTCTCGCCGGTCGAGAGGTCGATGCCGGTGGTCGTGGTCGGGTGTTTGGGCGCCTTATAATTCGCCGGTCGGCGATGCAGCGCCAAGCGGTACAGGCGCACGGCATCGGGATGGTTGGCATATTTATCGAGCCAGGGCTTGAGCTCGGTATATTTGGAGCGATGCGCCGTCGGGTGGAGGTATTTTTGTGCCAGCACATGGCCGAGCAGAATATCGTCATCAAGCTTGGCGATGATTTTTGCCGCCGCCGACAATTTACCCTTTTCCTGCAGGGCAAAAATTTTCTGGTAGCGCTCGGCATCACGGGCAGAGAGTACCGGCGATAGAATAACGGCGCGCTTTGCCAATGGCGCACCCTCAGCCGCCGCGTCTGACGCCAATGCTGCGACACGGAACTCCTGCGTGGAGTCCGGTGCGTCGTTTAAACTTTGCGCGAGAGCCGGCGATGCGAACAGCAACACAACGGCGAAACAGATTGCGAGCACGGTGCGAAGCACCTCTCTCAGCATATCCCCCGCGCCGGTTTTCTCCGGCACTTCTTACGTTCCCCTCAATTGCTCGCTGCGGCTTGCCGTGGCTTGTGGTTGGTTAATTTTCTTAAGCCAGCGACCGGTTTTATAGATCAAATGGCAAATGCCAGCAACAGAGGGAACTATTCGGGACTCTCAGTCAATTTTTTCTGAATCGCCAGCAAATCGCGCCACACCTCGCGCTTGGCAGTGGGCTGGCGCAGCAGATAGGCCGGGTGGAAGGTCGCCATTGTCGGTACTGGCTCAGCCAGGCCGGATATTGTGATATCGCGCCAGGTGCCGCGCAGGCGGGTGATGCCTTCGCGCTTGTCGAGGAGCGCCTTGGCCGATATGCCGCCGACCAATACAAGAATTTTGGGCTGCACCAAGGCGATCTGGCGTTCGACAAAGGGTTGGCACAGGGCGATTTCCTCGACCGTCGGAGAGCGGTTGCCGGGCGGGCGCCACGGCAGGATGTTGGTGATATAGACTTCACTGCGCTTAAGGCCGATGGCCGCCAGCATGCGCTCAAGCAATTGTCCGGCGGGGCCGATAAAGGGCGTGCCTTGACGATCCTCCTCGGCGCCCGGCGCCTCGCCGACCACCATCAATGCCGCCGCCTCATCGCCGCTGCCGACCACGGTATTGGTCGCCGTGCGTTTCAGGGCGCAGCCGTCAAAGGTGCTGATCGCATCGCGCAGCTCGGCCATATTTGCACAGGCGGCAGCAAGTTCTCTGGTATCCGGCGCGGGTAAGCCAGCCGGCGCCGCCGTGTTGCGCGTGGCACTTAGATTTGGTGGCGTAACTTTGCGTACTGCGGGTTGTGGCGCTGTTTCGGGTTGGCGCTCGGTGGGCTGGCGCTGAGTTTGTGCGCCGGCGTCCGCCGCCGATTGGTTTGCCATCTGGGGGCTTGTCGCCGGCAGGCTTGCCGTCGGTGGGTTTGTTGCGGGGCGCTCAAAGCGGTTTTGCGGCTCCAGCTCGATCACTTCATCGACGCCGGCGGCGATATACCATTGCAAGAGGGCGTGCATGTTTTCTGTCTGATTCACGCCGGATAGCCTAGCAGATCAATTGGCTCTGCGGGCGGCAATTGACCGGACAGTCAGATCACAGCATAACTTATGGTCTTGGATAGCCGCGAGAAAGCATCATGACCCGAGAATCCATGGAATATGACGTCGTTATCGTTGGCGCCGGGCCGGCTGGCCTGTCGGCGGCAATAAAGCTCAAGCAGCTTGCGGCGAAAAATGATCACGAAATTAGCGTTACCGTGCTGGAGAAGGGCTCCGAGGTCGGCGCGCATATCCTATCCGGCGCCGTTTTCGAGACCCAGGCGCTGGAAGAATTATTTCCCGATTGGCAGGAAAAAGGCGCGCCGCTGAAGACGCCGGTGAAACAGGATAAATTCCTCTTTCTCACTCGCGCCGGCGCTTTCAAGATGCCTAATTTTCTGCTGCCGCCGCAGATGCATAATCACGGCAATTATATTATCAGCCTGGCCAGTCTCTGCCGCTGGCTGGCCGAGCAGGCGGAAGCACTCGGCGTTGAGATTTACCCCGGTTTTGCTGCCAAGGAAGTGCTTTATCACGAGGATGGCCGGGTCAAGGGCGTGGCCACCGGCGATATGGGCATCGCCAAGGACGGCAGCGAGAAGGGTACATTTGAGCCTGGTATCGAACTGCACGCGAAATACACCCTCTTTGCCGAGGGCGTACGCGGCTCGCTCGCCCAGCAGGTGATGGCGAAATACAATCTGCGCGATGGCGTGGCGCCGCAAACCTATGGCATCGGCATCAAGGAATTATGGCAAATCGATGCGGCCAAGCATCAGGCCGGGCTGGTTCAGCATAGTTTTGGCTGGCCGCTTGATAAGAAAACCTACGGCGGCACCTTCCTCTATCATTTGGAAGATGATTTGGTCGCGGTTGGCATGGTGGTGGCGCTTGATTACAGCAATCCGCATTTGTCGCCCTTCGATGAATTTCAACGCGTCAAAACCCACCCGGCTTTGGCGGCCCACCTCAAGGGCGGCAAGCGTATTTCATACGGCGCGCGGGCGATCAATGAAGGCGGCCTGCAATCGATTCCCAAGCTGACTTTCCCGGGCGGCGCCTTGATGGGCTGCAGCGCCGGCTTTGTGAATGTGCCGAAGATCAAAGGCAGCCACAACGCCATGAAGACCGGCATGCTCGCTGCCGAAGCCGCCTTTGATTGCTTGCGCGGCGGCTCGGACGGTAAAGAGGAATTGGTTGAATATACCAAGGCCTTCCGCCGCTCCTGGACATTCAAGGAGCTGAGAGAAGTGCGCAATTGCCGCCCGGCGTTTCGCTGGGGCCTGATTGCCGGCACTTTGATCAACGGCTTTGAGTTATGGACCCGCGGTATCCTGCCGTGGACGCTGGGCCACCATGAGGATCATAAAAGTCTGAAGCCAGCTGCCAAGTGCCGCAAGATCGATTATCCCAAGCCGGACGGCGAGCTCAGCTTTGATAAGCCTTCATCGGTGTTTATCTCCAACACCAATCATGAAGAAGATCAGCCGGTGCATCTGCAATTGCGCGATGAAACGGTGCCTATTACCCATAATTTGGCGCTTTATGATGCGCCCGAGCAGCGCTATTGCCCGGCCGGTGTTTATGAGATCGTTGAGGAGGCGGGGGCGCCGCGATTGCAGATCAATGCGCAAAACTGTGTGCATTGCAAAACCTGCGATATCAAAGACCCGACGCAAAATATCAATTGGACCGTACCGGAAGGCGGCGGTGGGCCGAATTATCCCAATATGTGAGACCGGCCATATGGGTCGGGATCAAGCGCGCGATATGTTGATCGGTAATTGAAGAATTCGGGCGTTGGCGGCGGCACCTGCGATAGTTTAGAGTGCGTGCGGTGATCGCATCCGTAAAAAAATCTCTCGGCACACAGCAGTTATGAAGATAGCGCAATCATATGAGTGCGGGATTTACGCCCGCTTGTTCGGGCCGCTGCTGGCGCGCTCTGGCGCGCTGACTTTTGTGCTCGCGCTCGCGATTGGTTTTGCCGGCCATGCCGTCTCGGCAAATGCGGCAAATTCCGAAGTCGAGGCCGAGGCGCCGCTCGATCCGGCGCCGCCCAAACCCCATGCGGGGCCTATCGACTATAGCGTGTTGCCGGGCAATTATCTCGCCGGGCGCTTTGCCTATCGTCAGCGCGATGTGGTCTCGGCGGCTACCTATTATCAGGCCGTATTGGCTGAGGATCTGGAGAATCGCGCTCTGGTGCAGCGCACACTGGTGCTCACCGTGCAGAGCGGGCACATTGCCGATGCCGTGGCGCTGGCCAATCAGCTGGTGGGTCTCGACCCTAAATCCAAGATCGGCCATCTGGTGTTGATCGTGAACGCCGTCTCCGAAGGGCGCCTGGAACAGGCCTTTGAACGGCTGAGCAATATCGAGCGCAACGGCATCTACGAATTGATGGCGCCGATCATGGTTGGCTGGGTGGAAGTGGGCCGGGGGAATTTTGACGCGGCCATGGCGGCAATTGATACCCTCTCCACCAAGCAGGCGTTTGAGATGTATCACGCCTATCATGGTGCGCTGATGGCGACCGTAGCGGCGGAGCGTGATATTGCCGATAAAAATTATGCCGCGGCATTAACGGCGGTGCCGGGCGGCACGCTGCGCGTGGTGATGGCCTATGGTTCCTATTTGCGCGTTCAGGAGCGCCATAAAGAAGTGGCGGCGCTCTATGAGGCGTACCGCAAACATAATCCGGATTCGCCGTCGCTCGATTCAATTCTCAATGTGATCAATTCGGATCACGAGCCGAGCCAAATTGTCACCACGGCACAAGAGGGCATGGCCGAAGCCTTGTTTGGCGCGGCGAGTGCGCTGCCCAATGAAAGCGCTGGCGATACCGGTTTGATTTACGCCCATCTGGCGCTTCATTTGCGGCCTAATTTTCCGGTCGCCCAGCTCCTGGTCGGCGAAGTTCTTGACGTTCTCAAACGGTACGAGGATGCCATTGATTTCTATAGCGCTATCCCCAAGGAAAGTCCTTATTCCTGGTCTGCCCGGCTGCGCGCGGCATCTGATTTGGCAAGTATTGAGCGTGCCGATGAGGCCGTAGAAATTTTGGCGGAAATGGTTGTTGAGCGGCCGCTGCGCTCAGACGCGGCCATTGCCTTGGCGGATGTGCTGAGGCGCAATGATAGCTACGGCGAATCGGTCACATATTACGATCTTGCGATTGACCGCACGGTCGAGCATGAGGCACGGCATTGGTCACTGTTTTATTCGCGCGGCGTCATGTTGGAGCGCACCAAGCAATGGCCGCGCGCCGAGGCAGATTTTCTCTATGCCCTGAAATTGCAGCCTGATCAGCCGTTGGTGCTGAATTATCTCGGCTATTCCTGGGTCGAGCAGGGCATCAATCTGGAGCGCGCCATGGAATTGATTGAGCGCGCCGTGGCATTGCGCCCGACCGATGGCTATATCGTCGATAGTCTGGGATGGGCGTTTTTTCGTCTTGGCGATTATGGCCAGTCGGTAAAATATCTCGAACGTGCGGTGGAATTACGTGCTGATGATCCCATCATCTCCGACCATCTGGGCGATATTTATTGGCAGGTGGGGCGGCGCAACGAAGCCAAATTCCAGTGGGAGCGCTCTCTGGTCCTTGGTGCCGAAGATGAAGCGGCTGTTCTGATTCGACAGAAGCTGAAAGACGGCCTGCCGGACGAGCCTGAAGACACCCAGTGAGCAGCGCCGATAGGCCGCGCGATGTGTCCCCCGTCGTCATCGATGCGCCGGCCAAGATCAATCTTTACCTGCACATTACCGGACGGCGCGATGATGGCTTTCATACCCTCGACAGTCTGATCGCTTTTGCCGCGCCCTTTGATCGGGTTGCGGTGGCGGTAGCACCGGCTCTCTCGCTTGAGATCAATGGCCCCTTTGCGGCGGCTTTAACCCCATCGTCAGGCGATGTTTCCGCAGAACCTAATGCAGTGCCAAATTTGGTTGAGACGGCAGCGCGCCGCCTGGCGGAGCTCGCCGGTATTGCACCTGATGTGCGCCTGACGCTCGATAAACAGCTGCCCGTGGCGGCTGGCATTGGCGGCGGCTCTTCCGATGCGGCGGCGGCGCTGCGCGCCCTGATCACTCTTTGGCAATTAACGCCGGAGCCGGCAGCGCTGGATGCGTTAGCTCTGTCCCTCGGTGCTGACGTGCCGATGTGTCTGCATGGCAAAACCTGCTTCGTTGGCGGCATTGGGGAGCGCATCGATCCCGCGCCGGCATTGCCGAATTGCGCTTTGCTGCTGGTCAATCCCGGAATATCGCTTGCTACTCCCGATGTGTTTCGCGCCCGCTCCGGTGGTTTTTCGCCGTCCGCGCGGTTTGATCAAAATCCGCGCGACGCGCAGGAGCTGGCGGAAATTCTGGCCGAGCGTGGCAATGATTTGGAAGCGCCGGCGCGCTCTCTGGCGCCGCTGATTGGCGATGTGTTGCAGGCGCTCAGCAATTTACCAGGTTGCCGCTTGGCGCGAATGTCTGGCAGTGGCGCCACTTGTTTCGCTCTTTTTGACAATGACGGCGTGGCGGCACGCGGCGCGGAGATGTTGCGTGCAGCGCAGGCCGATTGGTGGATTACGCCGAGCAATTTTGTGTCGGCGAATCTTTGAAATTTACCTGGCGGCCGGCTTCTCTTGGCGCACATCATCGACATAGATGCCGTCGACATAGCGTTTGTGAAAACAGATATGGCTGGCGATCGGTATCGCTTCGGGGAGGGGCGACGGATAGCTCCAGGCGATATCAGCCTTTTCGATTTCGCCCGAATTTGAATCTATGAGCGAATAATATTCCGCTTCGCCCTTATAGGGGCATTGGCTGCGGGTGGCCGATTTTTGTAGCAGGTCCATGCGCACATCTTCCTGCGGAACATAATGGCGCGACACAACGCCGGTTTCGAAAAGAAAGCGCGCGCGGCTGCTTTCGGCGAGCGTGATGCCGCCCACCTCGACCCTTACCGGGCGCGTGCTTCCGACGATATCGAGGCGCACATGAGGGTCGCGGGCGTGGCAAAAAATTTCCTCATCTTCTTCAAACCAGCCATCCATCGGCTGCCAATAGAACGCCACCAACCCGACCATGGCCGCCGCTTCATCATACGGCGTCTCATAGCTCCAAACGGCGTTCTCTGCCGTCTTGCCGCCGGCGTTTAATGTCCAATAGGAGGCGTGGCCCTTGAACGGGCAATAGCTGGAGTGGCTCGTTTTTGCGGCTAAATCGCTGCGGAAGTCGGATTGCGGAAAGTAATAAACCGGCACATGGCCGCTTTCCAACACCAACCTGGCTGCGCAGCTGTCGATGATCGTTTCACCGCCGAATGTCACCCGCACCCGTTTCTCAGAAGGCACCAGTTCCAGGCGATAGCCGGGATGTTTGGCAAATCCAGGTGCGGTATTGTCTGTTTCGCTCATGGCCATGTGCTGCTTTTCCCAAAACAATTTGCCTAAATGCAAATTACCTCAAAGTTTCCTCAAAGTTCCCTCAAAGTTCCCAGCGGCGCAGTCCTTTGGGCAGTTCCAGGCTACGCCACATGCCGGCAATATCCGCCATCAAGCCGTTCGTCTGCAATAGGTCAGCGATTTCGATCGCCGTCATTTCACTATAGCTGTCATGCGCGACGGCCCCTGCAACACAATCATAAGCTAGTCCGGCATCAATCTCCGTCAATAAATCGATACCGTAGATCGCCTTGGCTTCCGCGTAATCGGCCAAGGGGTCGTGTACATCCACAATGTGGCCCTTGGCCTGCAGCCGATGCACGATTTCGCCGACCAGGGAATTGCGCAGGTCCGGCACATTTTTCTTGAAGGTCAGGCCGAGCACTAAAATGCGCCCGCTTTCAGGCGCCAGCAGATCGGCAATATGGTCGCTGACAAAGGCGCCCATGCTGTCATTGATCTGCCGCCCGGCGAGGATCACCTCAGGCCGGTGGCCTAATTCCTCGGCGCGGTGGGCAAGGTAATAGGGGTCCACCCCGATGCAGTGGCCACCAACTAGGCCGGGAGTGAAATTGAGAAAATTCCAT
>Ga0209403_10001896_pt1 | contig 26020 bp, 23 predicted proteins | sample ArcticOcean_MG_C_8_FD_187440 | JGI IMG/M metagenome (GOLD analysis project Ga0209403, IMG submission 187440) | Marine microbial communities from western Arctic Ocean - ArcticOcean_MG_CB11_86 (SPAdes) (version 2) | ecosystem: Environmental > Aquatic > Marine > Oceanic | place: Arctic Ocean... | reverse complement strand
ATATGATTAACATTTTCTTTACCAACAATATCATTTGCATTTTTTTCATAAATAGCAGCGAGCGAAGCATTATTATTTAATGGCAAATAGCCTGGAATTGTTATAATTTCTACATTTGCACCAATTGCTAATGCACCAGCTTTTAGGGCATTATCTACCTTATCACTCCATCGCGCTATTGCTTCAACGTTGCTACCTCTAACATAAGTTTCCATATGAACTTCTGAAGGTACTGAACTTACCGCGTCTCCTCCTCTAGTAATTATTGGATGAACTCGAATGGTATCTGAATCTTTGAAAGTTTCTCTAAGAGCATTAATACCTTGTATACCTAGATTTGCAGCATTTAATGCATTGATACCTAAATGAGGAGATCCGCCCGCATGAGCAGCTTTCCCGAAATATTTAATCTGCTTTACTACAAGACCATTATTTGTCGAAGACATTTCAACGAGACTTTCAGGACCACTCGTTGTATGAGTCATCATAGCTAAATCAATATCATTGAATTCGCCAAGTTTAACTAATTCTTGTTTTCCACCTAGAAATTCTATTTTCTTTTCTTGGCGTAACTTATTTCGGAAATCTATATCTATTAATTCTTCAGCAGGAACAGCAAAAAACACTAACTTCCCTGATAATTCATTTGTAACTCCGGAAAGTCTTAACCCCATAGCGCTACCTAACATCATGCCAATCTGTGCATGATGCCCACATGCATGAGCTGCGCCCGTTAACGGATTTGCATGAGGGTGGTCGAACACTCGAAGAGAATCAAGTTCTCCGATTACTGCTATGGTAGGCCCTGGGTTTCCACAATCAAGCCATGATTTCACACCGGTAATAGCAAGATTATCCTTATGAGGTAGTTCTAGTTTGTCGAATTCCGATTGTACAAGTTTTGCTGTTTCCTGTTCAAGAAAACCAGGTTCAGGACTATTAAGTATTGTTTGTGAAATTGTGATAATATCTTCTGCTCTTTGATCAATAATTTCACAAACGCGTTGTTTTAGCTCCTCTTTACTCGACATTATCACTACCAGATTCCTTTGTGTGTGTAATGTATCCTCCAATAATTGAACCTAAAAGAGTAAGACCGAGAATATAAATGAATAAAATAGAGGAGATTATAATGCCTCCGAAAGAAAAAATATCAGGTATTAGTGAAAGAGATTGCCCAAAAACCACTATGGTGAGAATAAAATATAGAAATACAGAAATTGTTATTCCAAGTGACAATAAAATTGCTTTTAATGGATCTGAGTTTGTCATTGTTCCAGCAATTAATCCACCAATAAAGGGTCCTATTGGTCCAGTAAAAAAATGAATAATTGGTGGTAAGATTGATATAAAAGGGATTAAAGACCCTATGATTATTGCTTGTAAAAACCTTAACATAGCGCAATTATACAATAGCAAGATTTAATTGTAAGTGGAATTGATGTGTTATTCTCTTAATATATTTTTGATAGCAACGGAGTAAAATATGGCAGAACAATATGATATCGCAGTTATTGGTGGTGGAATATTAGGGTTAGCTACTGCAATGATGATCACAAGATATCATCCAACCAAAAAAGTGGTATTAGTTGAAAAAGAAGATACTTTAGCAAAGCATCAAACTGGACATAATAGTGGAGTTATTCATGCTGGTTTGTACTATCGACCGGGCTCCCAAAAAGCATCTTTTTGTGTAGATGGCGCAAGAAATATGAGGGAATTTTGTGATGGACACAATATTAAATATGACTTAGTTGGTAAAGTAGTTGTGGCGACAAGTGAGGAAGAAATTCCCCGACTTGAGAATTTGTTTGAACGTGGTACTGCTAACGGCGTTGAGGGATTAACGATGATAGGGCCAGAACGTTTAAAAGAAATAGAGCCATATGCTGCAGGTATACAAGCTATACACTCTCCTAATACAGGTATTGTTGATTATGTACAAATTTCCCAGGCTTATGCTACTGAATTTCAAGAAGCTGGTGGAGATCTTTTTACTAATTCGGAAGTTATTAATATAGGTGAAGATAGCAATGGATATATATTAACGACAAAGTCAGGTGAATACAAAGCAAAATACCTTATTAATTGTGCTGGATTATATGCAGATAAAATAGTTCGAATGATAGGTGAAAAATCTAATATTAAAATTATTCCATTTAGGGGTGAATATTTTGAGTTAACTGAGGATTCACATCATTTGGTAAATGGTTTAATTTACCCAGTTCCTGATCCAAAATTTCCATTTTTAGGTGTCCACTATACAAGATTAATAAGTGGTGGTGTTGAAGCAGGACCCAATGCTGTTTTGGCATTTGCTAAAGAAGGATATACGTTTGGAACAATTAACCCGAAAGAGCTTTTAAATACATTATCATTTAGTGGATTTTGGGTAATGGCAGCAAAATATTGGAAAACTGGAATTTCGGAAATGTATAGATCATTAAGTAAAAAAGCATTTACTCGTTCTTTACAAAAATTAGTTCCCGAAATTCAAGAAGATAATTTAATTGCTACAGAAGCAGGAGTAAGAGCTCAAGCTGTGGATTCCACAGGATTTCTCTTAGATGATTTTAGTATTATCCAAACTGCTCGAGGGATTCATGTTCAGAATGCCCCTTCACCAGCTGCAACATCTTCACTTTCTATTGGCAAATATATAGTTGGATTGGCAGAGTCTTCTTTTAGTTTATAGAATTGATAGCTATTATTATATTGATGAATGCAAGGAACCAATATGGATAATAAAATTAGAATAGGAATTGGAGTAGGTGGCTGGCCTTTTGCTACGTTTCATTCGTCTGAATTTTTTGGTTTTGTTAATTTGTGCGAAGAAGCTGGAATAGATTCTCTTTGGTTTAGTGATAGATTAAGTGGGCACGAAAATACTCTTGACCCAATTGTTTCGATTTCTGCATTATGTGGGATGACAAAAAAAATGAAATTTGGAACCAGTGCGTTAATATTGCCTCTCAGACAACCTTCTATCTTAGCTAAACAATTAGCAACATTAGATTTTCTTTCTAATGGTAGGCTTCTTGTTGTTGTTGGGATTGGACAGGACCAACAAAAAGAATTTGATTTAGCAGGAGTGGTCAAAAAACATCGAGGTAGAATTACTGATGAATCAATAGCAGTTATGAGAACTTTATGGTCAGGAGAAAAGTCTGAATTTGACGGTGAATTTTTTTCTTTTAAAGATGTAACAGTTCTTCCAAAACCAGTACAATCTCCTTCTCCCCCCATTTGGATTGGTGGGAGAAGTTGGGCTGCTTTAGATAGAGTAGCAAAAATGGGTGATGGATGGCTTCCATCTACCACAACTCCAGAAGAATGTTCTTCTGGTATTCAATATATTAAATCAAGAATGATTGAATTAAGAAATGAAATTCCTGATGATCATTATGGAACCTTTATTCCTTTTCATATTAATTCTGATAGACAAAAAGCCAAAAATATTTTTGCTGAACGTTTTGTATCACGAAGATCAGATATAACTCCAGATAACTATTGTGCCGTTGGTACATCTGATGATGTATTGGAAATGATTAATAAATATATTAATGTAGGTGTCTCAAAGTTTGTTATGCGCCCTGTGGCAGATCCTGAAGAATGGAATCATCAAATAGAATTACTAGGTACCAAAGTTTTGCCACGTATACAAACACCTTTTTCAATTAGTGAATTACAAGAACGTGCTGGAGAAATATTAATCGGTAATGATAATTAATTTCGAGATTCAGATACTGTCCAGTTCCCAAAGAATGCAAGAATTCCAGCTGATATTCCAATACCAGATGCTAACATAAATGCGTATCGTATATCCGTGTCTGCTAATATCCCGGCTAGTGAAGGTATAAAACTGGAGAAAATCGTAACTGAAGCAAATACTAAAGCTACCGTAGTTCCTTGAATACGAGTGTCAACTAAATCAGTAGCTGATACTACCAGAATTGCCATCATTGGGAATAAGAAAATTCCCATAATAATTATGACAATAGTAAAAAGAATAATATTAGAGCTGAGAAGACATGCATAGGTAATTCCTAAAATTGTTAGAGATGGTGCAAGAATTAACTTCCTATTATATTTGTCAGATAAATACCCCATCATTGGTTGAGATACAATCCCACCAACATTAGCCAGAGTGATATAAATCCCATATCTAAATGGTGAAAACCCTAAATTTTCATCCATATAAATAGGCAAAAATGTCAATATAGTTCCTTGTCCTCCAGCAAAACCAGCTGCTATTAATAAAACAATTAGAAGTTTCTTATTTTTAAATAAGCCTTCGACTCCTAGGACAAACTTTTTAAATGTTAAATTTTCTACTGATTTTTCTTGCGGTATGTTTTTAAGCAGGATGAACATAAATACACCAAAAATCAAAGCTGGCAGAATGCTTATTTGGAAAATATTGCTCCATATTAGTGGCGTGAATTTTAAAACTGCTCCAATAAGAATTGGAGCTGTAGTTTCGCCAATACTTCCTCCGGTACCATGAAGAGCAACAGCAAATCCTCGTCTATCAGAAAAATTTCTTGAAAGTGAAGCAATTGCTGCTGGATGGTAGAAAGAGATTACTACGCTAAAAAGGCCTGAAAAAATTAGGGCGATAAGAAAAGTGTTAGACAAGCCTAAAAAGAAAGAAAAAATACCAAGTATTATAATTGTTAATGAAAGTATGAGGGCTACTTTCTGTGGATACTTATCTCCTATATATCCTGCTGGTATATTAGCAATACCACCTGCAAATTGTCTTGTTGAAGACATAAAACCAATTTGGCTATTAGTTAATGACAGACTATCTTTTATTCCAGGAAGTAAAATAAAGAATGCAGCGTTAAACATATGTTTTAAGCCATGGCCAGCTAATACTGTTATAAGGAGACGTTTTTTTTGTGAATTAGTTATTGGTGTATCGGTCATAGAGATTGTTACGGCTTATTTTGGTAATCAGATTTTGCTTTTTCTAATGCTGCTATTCTCATTCTTTGTAGTTCTTCAGATTTGTCTCGAGACCATTGCATTGAATTATTAAGAGCTTTAACAGTGCCTTGAAATTGTGGCATTACATATCTGGCAAGTAATTCATAACTATGGAAAACTTGTTCTTTTGTTCCCCATTCAGTTGCTTGGATCATTAATCCACCAAATCCACCACTTTCTTGATCAAGACGTTTAATAGTTTCTATCAAATCATCTGGTGTTCCTACACACCATGCACCACGTTCAACCATTGCGTCAATAATTTTATCCGCGGTATCATCTACTGTAGAGGGATGACCTAAGGTTTTTTCGAAATATTCTCTTTGATATCTTCCAGCAGATTCTCTGGCTTGAGCAAATGCTTCTTTTTTTGTATCTGCTAAAAAGACATGAAGTACTAAACGCCATTCTTTTCGATCTACTGTTTTGTTATGCTCTTCCGCAGTTTCTTCGGCGATTCTCCAAAAATCGCTTAAATTTGTAGCTATACTACCTCCACGTGGAATGCTAACTGATAATACACCTAATCCATATTTCCCTGCAGCAACCATACCAGACGGAGATTGTGCTGCAGCTACTGCAACCTCGAATCTCGGCTGAGTATAAGGCCTCATTTGTAATTGACCTTCATTTAAAGAAAACCAGTCAGTTTGATAGGTAACAGGTTCTTCGCTTTCAAGTAGTTTCATAATTACATTCAAAGATTCATCCATACGCGGTCTTTGAGTAGTAGGGTCTATACCGAGCATATAGGCGTCTGTGACAAGTGCTCCCGGTCCTACCCCAAGCATTGTTCTACCTTTTGTTAGGTGATCAAGCATAACCATTCTATCTGCAACAATTAATGGGTGATGATATGGAAGACTCGTAACTCCTGTACCTAAGCGTATATGCTTTGTTCTTTCTGCAGCAGCAGCAATAAAGACTTCTGGAGATGCAATTATTTCCCAACCAGCACTATGGTGTTCTCCAATCCATGCTTCGTCATATCCAAGGTGATCTAAAAATTCGATAAGCTCAAGATCTCTTTGAAGTGAAAGGGTGGGATTTTCATCTTTCCAATGAAATGGGGCAAGAAATATGCCAAATTTCATTCGGTCAGGTAACATTATTATTCTCCTAAGTATTCAGAGGGGCTCTATAATTAATTATGCAAGTCTACCATGCTGTTTAAATAGGTACAACATAAAAAACAACTTGCTCTCATAAATTGCTAATGGTATTCTTTTCCTTTATCATCGGGGCGTGGCGCAGCCTGGAAGCGCACCTGCATGGGGTGCAGGGGGTCGCTGGTTCAAATCCAGTCGCCCCGAGATGGTTTCATATGAGATTTTGTATGGGGAGAAATTGTGTCAGAGAAAAGAAAACTTACGTCTATTAAAGTTTCTAAGGAAGGTAATGTTACCTCTATAGTAATAGATCCCAGTATATTTTCTACAGTTGATTATAAATTTTTTTGCTCTGAAGTAGAAGAAATTTGCACACAAATTAATGAAGATACTCAAACAAATGTTGTTTTATTTAATATAGAAAATGATAATGCAACTTATTCTCTACAAAGAATAGATTTTGAATCGATTGAATCAATTGAATATTACAGAGTAGCATCGAAAATAGATAAAATTCGATGTCCAGTAATTGTGAAAATGAATGGCTATATTGTTGATAATCTTTTAGAAATAGCACTTAGTGCTGATATAAGAATTGCTACGACAGAGAGTATATTTGTATTAAACCATATTAACAATGGATTTTTACCATGGGACGGAGCAACACAAAGGTTGCCCAGGACAATAGGTAAATCAAAATCAATTGAAATGATATTATCAGGAAAGGAATTATCAACCGAAGAAGCACTGAAATCTGGTTTGATTAATTATATCTTTTCTCAACCTACAGTTGATAAAAACACAGCTGAAATAGTACATAAACTAGGATCTCTTGCACCTATAGCATTGAGGTATGTTAAAGAAGCAGTTAAAGAAGGACTAGATATGAATTTAAGGCAAGGATTTTTGTTTGAATCTGATTTAAGTATATTGCTTCATTCATCTCGCGATAGACAAAAAGGATTAGATAGTTTTAAAACAAAAGAGCGTCCACAATTTACCGGTGAATGAAGGAATTATTATAAGTATGGGAAACGAATTAAAGAAATTAAAACTTGACTTACATACGCATATATGGGAGGCATCAAGTTTTGAAAAACCAAGTGTTGAGACCGCATATAAAGTAATAAACCAATGTAAAAAGATTGGTATAGATGGTATAGCTATAACAGATCATCATCATGCCCATCCGGATTTATTGAAGATTACATTTGAATATTATGAAATTTTTAATAAACACTTTCCAAATGAAATATTAGTATTTCCTGGAAGAGAGATTGAATTACATATGAAACATGATTATTTTCAAACTTATGAAGTTGGAGAATTCCTGTTGCCAAATGGACAATTATTTAGAAATTATTGCCATCCTGGCCATCCATCTCAGCAAATAGAAATTTATCACATTCAGTCGATAGAAATAAATAATGCGATACATAATTGGCATATAAATAAAAATCAAGTTCGAGAATTAGCTGATAAACATAACTTATTTTTAACTGAGGTAAGTGATGCTCATGAAATTGATGATATAGGTAAAAATTTTATTGAAATAAACCTAGACGATTTGTTATCCTCTGGTATTAATTTAAATGAAACAAACATTCAGGGATGGGAAAACCATAGATCAATATAAGACACTTATATTCGAGAAAAGTAATAATTTAGCAACAATTACCTTAAATAGACCAGAAGTTGTTAATGCATTCAATACTGTTATGCGAGATGAACTCTATGAAGTATTAACAGGCGTGAATTTTGATGATGAAATAAAAGGGATATTAATTAAAGGTATGGGTGCAAAAGGTTTTTGTGGAGGTGCTGACCTCAATGAATTTGGTACAGCACCATCGCAGTATATAGCTCGGAATATCCGCAAAGAAAGAGACTTATGGGAAGTATTTCGACAATTACATGTCCCTGTTATATGTGTTATGCATGGGTACACTTTTGGATCAGGTGTTGAAATTGCTATGATGTGTGATGTTCGAATAGGATCAAAAGACTTAATTATTGGTTTACCTGAAACTAGTCTTGGTATTATTCCAGCAGCAGGAGGAACCCAAACAATTCCTCGTCAAATAAGATTGGGTTATGCATTAGACCTTCTTTTACTTGCTAAACAAATAGATGCGATGCATGCACTAGATCAAGGGTTGATTGATTACTGTATTAGTAGTGATAAAATAATTGAATTTTCCTATAATCTTTTAAAATCTTTAAGTTTTAATACCAGAGAGCTAATTAAAATGACAAAAACAATGGTTTCTGAAGGTTTAGACCTAACTTTAAATAAAGCTTTGGATTTTGAATCTAGAAAATGTTTTGAATATATTATAGAAACTAGACAATGGTGATAGAATTGTTACTTGCGTCAGGTATTTTTTTGTAGATTTAGTGATGATGGAGGTTAGTAAATGAATACTGTCGAGTTTTTGCGACTTTCAAGTGAAATAGTACCTGATAGAACTGCAATTATATTCGAAGATAAGAGGATTGATTTCTCTACTTTACAACAACGAGTAAATAGACTTGCGAACTCATTGAGTAAATTAGGTGTGAGTTCAGGAGATAGAATATCTACTATTCAAGTAAATTGTAATGAACACATTGAGGCATATTTCGCAGCCACAAGCCTTGATGCTATATATGTTCCTGTTAATTTTCGTGTTAAAGATGAAGAGTTAGAAGCTATGTTATCTGATAGCAAGCCTAAAGCAATTTTTGCAGGATCTAGATATCATGAAGTGGTAAAACAAGCCACAAGAAACAATAAAGAAGTAGAATTGTTTATATCCATGGACAATGAATCAGATGGGTGGATAAATTTTGATGATTTAATCTCTGAAGGAGACTCAAAAGACAGGTTTCCAGAATATGATGACGATGACACAAATATAATTATGTATACTTCAGGCACAACAGGAGCCCCCAAGGGAGTGATGTTAAAGCATGATAGTTTCTCTTCATATATTCTTGCCAATGTCATGCCGGCAGATCCTGATGAAGAAGAAAAAAACATACTAACAGTTCCATTACATCATATTGCTGGTATGCAAGCAGTTATTTCTGCAATTTATGGTGGTCGTACTTTAGTTATACAAAGACAGTTCGAACCTCGTGATTGGCTGAAATTAGTACAAGATGAGCAAATTAATCGAGCAATGATGGTCCCTACAATGTTGAAAGCGATCTTAGATCATCAAGAGTTTTCAAATTTTGATATTACTAGTTTAAGTGTGGTTACATATGGAGCAGCACCTATGCCTGCATCAGTTATTAAAGATGCTATAGCTAAACTTCCGGGAACTCGTTTTATCAATGCTTTCGGCCAAACAGAAACTGCATCAACTATAACTATGTTATCCCCAGAAGATCATGAAATAAGCGGCACACTCGAAGAGCAAGAAATCAAATTGAAACGACTAAGTTCAATTGGTAAACCTTTAGATGATGTTGTAGTTCAAATAGTTGATGAAGATGGGAATAAAGTTCCACAAGGTGATGTTGGTGAAATAGTTGCTCAAGGTCCACGATTAATGAAAGGTTACTGGAATAAAGAAGATGCAACAAATGAAACAATTAGAGATGGTTGGTTATACACTGGAGATTTAGGGTATATGGATGAAGAGGGATATATTTTCTTATCTGGAAGAGCAAAAGATTTTATCAAACGTGGGGGTGAAATGATTGCTCCTGATGAAGTAGAAAATGTTATTCTAACACACGCTAGTATTGACGATGCTGCTGTGATAGGAGTAAATGATGAGTATTGGGGAGAGCGTGTTAGAGCAGTGGTTGTTTTAAAACAAGGTATGACTGTTGATCCTCAAGAAATCATTGATTATTGTCATGAACGACTAGCTAGCTATAAAAAACCTGAATCAGTTATTTTTGCTGATAATATCCCTAAAAACCCAATGGGTAAAATTTTAAAACGTGAACTTCGAGAAATGTATCCTGAAGCAATAGAATAGTTAAACGGTTACGATCACATCATATTTTAAAATTATTTTTGCCTCTGTTGGTCTAGCTTACCCAATCAATATAGAACAGCAGAAACACATATGGTTATACATCAGTAATAGCCATGCTAGTAACAATATTTCCAGTCTGAGTTTACATAACCCAAAATGGTAGCTGACTTGCTGCAACTACAATGAGAGTACCTAACATCTTTTAGGTTGATTGTTCGTATTTACCTTAATGAATAAAGATTAATAATCACATATATAATAATATGCTTAGATGAATGTCAATTTAGAACTGTGTTAAGCAATTAACTTTCTTCTTCGGGAACAACACTCTCCGCAATAATTTCCACAAGATCTTTTGTCTGTTTAGTTTCTTGAACACCTTTTGATTGTATTCCTTCTGCAAACATTTGGTAGCAGAAGGGGCAAGAAACTCCTAAAGTATCACCTTTAGTTTCGAGGAATTGATCTATTCTCATATGGTTAATTCTTTGGCCACCACTGTCTTCCATCCACATATGACCTCCACCTGCACCGCAACAAAATCCTTTTTCACAGTTTCTTTCCATTTCATGCAGTTCTAAACCAGGAATAGCTTTTGCTATATTTCTAGGAGCATCATAAACTTTGTTATGTCTTCCTAAGTAGCAAGAATCGTGATATGTCATGCTAATATTTACATTTTTGATCGGCTTTAATTTTCCATTTTGTATTAGCTCATCTACAAATTCTGTATAGTGATAGACTTTGTAATTTCCTCCAAGTTGAGGATATTCGTTTTTAATGTTGTTAAAGCAATGGGGACATAAAGTCACAATTTTCTTGAAAGTATATTGGTTCAAGGTTTGAATGTTTTGTTCTGCCATCATTTGGTATAAATATTCATTACCAAGTCTTCTTGCCGGATCTCCAGTACAACCCTCTTCATTCCCTAATACGGCAAATTTGATGCCAGCTACGCGTAGTATGGATGCCATAGCTCTTGGAGCTTTTTGGTTAGCTTCATTGAGAGCTGGGGTACAACCTACCCACAAAAGAACTTCAGCTTCTTTTTCTTCTTCAAAAGTGGGAATATTCAAACCTTCCATCCATTCAGTCTTTGAAGTTTGGTTACCACTCCACGGATGCCCTCTTTGTTCCATATTGAGAAGGACTCCTTCAGCCCCCTCAGGCATGCTTCCTTGTTCCATTACAAGATATCTACGCATATCAACGATCGAGTCAACATGCTCTACCATTACAGGACATTCTTCCATACAGGCACCACAAGTTACACAATCCCAAACAGCTGATTCTTTCAACATGCTATTTTCTGTAAAGAGACTTGGTTCATTATATGTTTCATTAGATTTTTTTGATTCAATGATAGAAGCACCTGTCTCCATTATGTGTTCTTTTACTCCTTCAGCAATATGCATTGGAGATAAAAGTTTCCCACTTATATTTGCAGGACAGAAATCAGTACATCTGCCGCATACTGCACATGCATAGCCATCTAAAATAGATTTCCATGAAAATCCTTCCGTTCCTCCTGCACCAAATGATTCAGATGTTTCAAAATCTGGCATAGGTTTAAGAGTTCCTCTAGATTGCATAGTTGTAAATAACACATTTAGTGGTGCTCCAACCATGTGCATATGTTTTGAAATTGGTATATATATTGCAAATCCTAAAATAATAAGGAGATGTAACCACCAGAAAAGAGCTTGTAAATTACTTGCAGTTTCACCAGTGATTCCGATATTTATAAATAGATTACCTAAAGCGCCACCAATTGGTGTTTCTGCTGCAGGTCCTGTTCCGCCAGACGCAACAAAAAAACCTTCAGTAATTAAAGTAAAGAACATTAGACCATATATTGCTGCAACAATAACGATAGATTCCTTAGCTCTCGTGAGATCAAATGATAGTCTGTGTGGTCTGGTAATCCATCTTCTATAAAGTGCCCAAGATAATGAAAAAATAATAAGAAGAGCTACAATATTTAGAAAAGAGGCAAAAAACTTAACACCCGTTTTTGTTAATAAGGTTTCAGAAAATTTGTGCCATGCTGAGTCGCCAAAAACAAATACTACATAACTTATTGAAAATAGTACAAATCCATAGAAAATAATGGCGTGACCAAGACCTGCCATGTCTTTTATAGAGAATCGTTGCATTACTCTTTGTTGACCGAGAACTACAACAAGCATTTTTAGTATTCTTCGTATTGGTTGGTCTAATCTGTTTTCTCTTCTACCTAGTAAAACTAAACGAAATACTCTTTGCCATAAAATGAAACCAGCTAAACTAAAAGAAACTAGTGAAACAATTAACACTAGTAATGCATTGGATACCCCAAAAAGACTCTCAGGTGGAACCATTATTACCTCCATTACCAAACACCAACATTAAATAATTCACATATTTTATCATATTCTATTATATATTGCCCAAGTTCAAATTTTCGTTGGTGGTTTGGCAAAAATTGCGGCAATTAAACATAATAATGGTAATATTGTAAACATCATCGTAGTTTGTTGGAAGGAACCAGTGATTTCAGCGAGTAATGCAAAAGGTAGAGGGCCGAGGGCGGCAGAGCCTACCATAATTGTTGTCACAAATCCTCGTATAGCTCCTATAGATTTTCTTCCATAATAATTTGCCCAAATAACATTACCAACAGTCATTGAAAACCCCATGCCAAATCCTATAATTCCTCCATAGATAAATGTATGCCAGCTAGCTGAAATAACACCGATGAATAACATTGCAATAATTAATAGAATTTGGCTAAATGCCAATAGGAATCTAGGAGGGATTTTTTCAATAATGAAACCTGAGCAAAAAGAGCCTAAGATTATCATTGGTGAAATTATCATAAAAACTTGAGCAGCAGATTCCGCGTTTAGACCGCGACTTTCAAAAAGAGGAACTTGTAAAAAAGTTAGAGCAGTAATAATAAATGAATGGGAAGTGCTTGCAAAAAGTAATAGCCAAAATGTTTTAGTTTTTCTTGCTTCTTTGAGTGTCCAATTTTTTTCAATATTTGATATTTTATTATTACTAGATTGTTCAATTGTTAATCCGTCAGGTAGTAACCCAATTGACTCTGGGCTTCTTCTAATGATGAAAATAGCAGGCAGGAGTAATCCTCCCCATATTATGAAACATAGAATAATCCATGTGTTTTGCCAATTTAAATTTGTTATTAAATAAAAAATAAGAAGTGGGAATATTGCTTGACTAAGAGCGCTCCCCAAAGAATTAAACGCATTCGCTCTGCCGCGATATTGAATGAACCAAATTGCAACTAAGCTTGTTGAAACAAGAGTTAAAGCGCCTTGTCCTAATGCACGTAACATTGTGAATCCAATATAAATTTCATAGGAATTTGAAACTTGACTCATCCACAAGCATGCGAGGCCAAAAAGTAAGGTTATAGACGGCATAAGAATTCTGCCACCGTATATATCAAATAATTTTCCAACTATAATCATGAGAGTTGCTGCTGTGAGAGATCCGAATGTGTAAAAGCTAGCAATTTCAGACAATGAAAGGCCTAGAGTTTTTCTCATGGGTTCCATAAATATCGAAATGGAGTATGTTTGCCCAGGACCAGATATAAACATTCCAAGTCCAGTAATAATTAAAATTATCCAACCATAATAAAAAGGAGGTTTTACTAAATTATTAGAACCTGAATTAGATTTGTTGAAAGAATGCATAGCAGGGATTATAATCCTCTTTTTGTATTCATTCAACGAAATAGGAAATTTATGGAGAATTGGGCAATAATTGCATTAATTAGTGCAGGAATTTCTGGGTTAGTAAGTATTTTTGATAAAACTGTTTTGTATCGTTTTGTTACTAATTCTCATACATTACCTTTATTAATTGCCCTAATACAAATGTCATTTGGTGCTCTAACCATCTTAATAGTTTCATCGTTTGAAATTATCCATTTAGAATATTTCTTTTTGCCGTTTATTGCAGGTGCACTATTTGGATTACAAGGGCATCTATTTTTAAAAGTAACTTTTTCAAACGAGATTACTAGGACAGTTCCGATTTCACAAATATATCCAATATTTACTGCATTTTTCGCATTACTATTTTTGGACGAGAATATACTACTCTATCAATGGGTAGGAATATTATTAATTGTTATAGGTGCAATATTAATAGTTATGGATTTTTCGGGAGACTTCTGGAAAATTAAAATTATTGATAAAGCATTTGGTTTATTAGTTATTGGTAGCCTACTCTATAGCGCTGCAAATATTACAAGTAAATTAGCTGTAGAAGAAGCTTCAATTATTCAAGTACATGCTGTGCGTATGTTTGCTTTAGGTTTTGTTTTCTTTCTTTTAAATTTTCGCAAGGATTCCTATTTAGATGTGAAGCATATGATTCAGTCAAAAAGTAAAGGGTTTTTATTTGTATTTACTAATGAAGTATTTTTAGTTAATGTTCATTTTTATTTAGCTTTACTAGCACTTTCTCTAGGTCCTGTTTCTTTAGTTACTGCGATATTAAGTGTCAGATCTTTATTTTTACTTATATTTACTATTTTAGTAAGTGTATTATTCAAGTGGTCTCTTGGTGAATTAATTACCCCTAAAATTATCCTTATTAAGGGTTTGTCTACGAGTGTTATAGTTGTTGGGTTAGTTCTTCTCGTTATTTAATTCCCTTTTGTTGTTGCGATATTTACCCCAATAATTAATGAATAAATATGGTAAAGTTTTAATAATAGTAATTTTGAAATTAATGAAAGGAATTAACATTGCAGGCAACAATTAAAACAAATCACGGTGAAATAGTTATAGATTTATTACCAGAAGAAACTCCTAAAACTGTAGATAATTTTGTTAGTTTGGCAAAATCTGGATTTTATGATGGAGTCATATTTCACAGAGTTATCGAAAATTTCATGATTCAAGGTGGAGATCCAGATGGAACAGGTAGTGGTGGGCCTGGATATCAGTTTGAAGATGAAATCGTATCTTCATTAGTATTTGACATCCCTGGGAAATTAGCAATGGCAAACTCTGGTCCTAATACAAATGGCAGTCAATTTTTTATAACAACTGCACCTACACCTCATTTAAATGGCAATCATACAATATTTGGCACTGTAACTTCAGGGCAAGATGTTGTTGATACTATATCTAAATTAGATACATTGCCAGGAGATAAACCTGCAGAAGACGTTCTCATTGTAGGTATAGATATAGATTAATCTTATTAGTAGTTGCAATATTCATTTACATTGGTATAATTTGGTCACTCTTTAGAGTTTATTAAAATATATATAATAAGGAAAAGGCAAAGCCATGGTTCGTAAGGTAGCTAAAACAGATGATATAGATAATGTAGACTCTACTCTTCCTCCTACAAATTCATTAACTTTACGATTGGAAATTTCTAACACACCAGGCATGATTGGCAAGGTTTTATCTGCTATTGGAGACCAAGGAGCGACAGTTGGTGCTATTGATTTGGTTGAACTGTCAGGTTCTAAAATAATTCGAGATATCACATTTAGTGTTTGGGATGAAAAAGTAGGTTCTGCCATTCTCAAGGCCTTACGAAAGCTTAATGGTGTAAAGATTATACGGTATTCGGATCCTATATTATCTTCTCACCTTGGTGGAAAAATAGAAATGAAAAGTAAAATCCCTTTGAAAACAAGACGAGATTTATCAATTGCCTATACCCCTGGAGTGGGTAGAGTGTCTATGCATATTTATCACAAACCTGAATCAGTATGGGAGTTAACTGGAAAACGAAATACAGTGGCTGTTGTTACTGATGGGACTGCAGTGTTAGGGTTAGGAGATATTGGCCCCGCCGCAGCTATGCCAGTTATGGAAGGTAAAGCTTTATTATTTAAAGAATTTGGAAACGTGGATGCTTGGCCTATTTGTTTAGATACAACAGACCCCCAAGAAATTATAGACACTGTGAAACGCATTGCTGTTGGTTTTGGAGGAATTAACTTAGAGGATATTTCCGCTCCACGATGTTTTGAAATTGAAGATTCTTTACGTGCCCAGCTTGATATTCCTGTTTTTCATGACGATCAACATGGTACAGCAGTGGTTGTTACTGCTGCATTAATTAATGCAGCAAGATTAGTTAAGAAAAATTTAGATGAATTAAATGTTGTTGTTGCTGGGGTAGGTGCATCTGGAGTTGCATGTGTGAAAATGTTGTTATCATATGGTGTAAAAAATATTATTGGTTGTGACCGATCAGGGGCAGTTTACCAAGGACGTCCTGACAACATGAATTTCATGAAAAATTGGTTTGCAGAAAATACCAATCATAATAAGAAAAAAGGTTCAATTAGTGAAGTTATTGAAGGTGCAGACCTCTTTTTAGGTCTTTCAGGACCTGGAACACTAACTGTAAATGATATTAAGAAAATGAACAAAGACCCAATTGTTTTTGCTATGGCAAATCCAGATCCAGAAATCCTTCCTCATGAAGCAGGTCCCCATGTATCAATAATGGCCACAGGGCGATCTGATTTTGCAAATCAAATCAATAATGTTTCTGCCTTTCCGGGTATTTTCAGAGGGGCTTTAGATGTTCAGGCAAGTACAATAAATGATGAAATGAAAATGGCAGCTGCAGAAGCAATCGCTGCTACAATTAATCCGCGTCAATTACAAGCTGATTATATTATCCCTAGTGTATTTAATAGGAACGTATCTCCTGCAGTTGCGCGCGCTGTTTCTAGAGCAGCAAGATCTTCAGGCGTAGCAAGAAGATCCCGAAATCATTAATTTCTTATTAGGGTTATCGATATGACAACTGATTTCGAAGAATTTTGGAATAATACTTTAGCTGAATTTCATTCACTGCCAAACCCAGAACAAGTTACTGAAGATCCAGATTTGAGCGCTCGTGATTATTTTTCCTATAAAGTCGTTCTTAGTAGTTTTCAGGGGAAACGCATCAGAGGAATATATTCCGTACCTACCAATAGGTCATCTAAAGGTCTTTATCCAGCGGTTTTAAGAGTGCCAGGATATAGTGCAGGCACATTGACCCTTGAAAAACATTTCGCTTTAGTTATATCTGGTTTCGCTGTACTAAGTTTATGGCCACGTGGGCAAGGGGAAAGTGCAGAAGAATGGTCTTTAGAACACTCTACTAAATTAACTTACCATGTAGATGATAAAGAGAAATATTATTATCGTGGTGCCTATATGGATTGTGTTAGAGGTATAGATTTTCTTTTTTCTAGACCAGAAGTTAAATCTGATGCTATAGGAATGTGGGGTAGAAGCCAGGGCGGAGGGTATACTTTAGCAACTGCCTCTTTAGATTCTCGATTGGCCGCAGTAGTTGCAGAACAGCCATTTTTATCAAATTATCCTAAATCTTCTACGTTATCATCTACTCCATATGTGGAGATTAGAAATTATATTGAAAAACATACTGAGCAGACTAAAAAGGTTTTAGAAACATTAGCATATTTCGACACTATGAATTTAGTTAAGAATATAACCTGCCCTGTTTCAATGAATATAGGAATGGTAGACCTGATATGTCCACCTGATACAATTATGCCAGTATTTGAAAGAATTTCGTCGTTGAAGAATTTGACTGTATACCAAGACCTTGCCCATGAGAGTTGTACAGATTTTAACGTACACGCGATGGCTTGGCTGAAAAAATACTTAGTTTAATTACCGTGGCATTTTTTATATTTATTTCCACTTCCGCAAGGGCATTTTTCATTTCGACCAATTTTTTTATTTCCATGTGATAATTGAAAAGCTTTTTGTTCTTGGCAAGAAGAACAGGTGCATGCGTGTGGATGATCAGTATGCCAATTAGTTCGAGTCATCTTATCGTAAAGTATGTTGTTTTTGTCTCATTAAGCTAGAAAGTTCCTTTTTTCTAATTCGTATATTTATAGGAGTTACTTCGATTAATTCATCGTTAGTAATAAAGTCGATTGTTTCTTCTAGAGTCATTTGGATATAAGGGCTTAATTTTTTTGCGATATCTGATGTGGAAGATCTAACATTAGAGAGTTTCTTTTCTTTACATACATTAATTGATATATCTTTACCTCTTTGGTGCATACCAATAACCATTCCTTCATACACAGGAGTTCCAGCATCAATAAATGTGGAGCCTCGTCCTTGTGCATTTAAAAGTCCAAATGTTACTGATACTCCAGGTTCTGAAGTTACAAGTAAGCCGGTAGTTTCAGATTTAATTTGACCATTCATTGGAACATATTCTGAAAATTTACTTGTTTTACTACCGTCGCCTTTTGTTGTTTTCAAAAAGTAAGTATTAAATCCAATTAATCCACGAGTAGGTATCATATATTCTATTTTAACACGGTTGTTTTCGTCATATTCCATATTAGTTAAACTAGCTAGATGATTCACTAAATAATCATTTAGTGCCCCAAAATTACTTTCAGCAGTTTCTATCTCTAAATGCTCAATTGGTTCATAGGTGCTTTTATCTATAGACTTGGTAATTGGTTGTGGTTTTGAAACTTGAAATTCAAAATTTTCTCGTCGTAATGTTTCTATGAGTATTGAGAGATGAAGTTCTCCTCTACCAGAAACTAAAAATACATCTGCATTTTCAGTTCTTTCAACATTTAAGCTTATATTTGTTCGTAATTCTCTAATTAATCGATCATACAGTATCCTGGACGTAGAATATTTTCCATCCTGTCCTGAAAAAGGTGAAGTGTTTACTCCGAAAGTCATTTTAACTGTAGGTTCAGCTATATTAATTGATGGAAGTGGTCGAGGGTTATCAACGTCAGTAACAGTAAGTCCTATAGAAAGATTGTCTAATCCAGATAAAGCTACAATTTCTCCTGATTCTGCCATATCAACTGAGTATTTTTCTAATCCGTGAAATACAAAAACCTTTTCTATTTTACTAGTTGACAGGGTTTCTTTTTCATTAACAACCGAAACAGGGTCTCCCGGTTTAATTCTTCCATTAGTGATTCGTCCTATAGCAATTTGGCCTAAATAATTATCGTAATTTAGTGATGTGACAAGAAACTGTAATGGATTATTTACAGATCCTTCCGGTTTGGGTATGTGATTAATAATAGCTTCAAATAGAGGAGACATATCTTTTGGAGTATCATTTACATTTAATATAGCATACCCTTCTTTAGCCGAGGATAAAATTATAGGAAAATCTAATTGTTCTGCTTTTGTAGCTAATTCTAGAAATAAATCTTGAACCATTTCAATTACATCAGGAATTCGAGCACCATCACGATCAATTTTATTTATGACTACTATTGGCACTACATCCTGCTCTAGAGCTTCTTTTAAAACATATCTTGTTTGTGGCATTGGTCCATCAATTGCATCAACAACTAATATGCAACCATCAGCCATATTCATAGTACGTTCAACTTCTCCTCCGAAATCTGCATGCCCTGGCGTATCGATTATATTAATTTTTATATCGTTATATAAAACAGCAGTATTTTTTGCAAGAATTGTTATACCACGTTCTTTTTCCAGAGGGTTATTATCCATAATAAGTGTGCCAGTTTCTTGGCCTTCTCTGAATACTTGACCTTGTTTAAGAAGAGCATCAACCAAAGTGGTTTTACCATGATCTACGTGGGCAATTATAGCTAAGTTGCGAATTTGGAGTTTTGAAGCTTGGTTCATTTATGATTTTCCTTTTGTAATATGACAAGTATCTTGAGGTTTCACAGTACCAGTTTGCAAAACGGTAGCAGTAACACCTCGTTTATTTACTAGAGATTTTAGTACAGAATCGTGATATACATTAAGTACGGCACATGGTTTATTTTGGCCGGTAACATGTAAGAGGACTTCTTTACCAATTTGTATAGTGTCCCCTTCTGCAAGATCGGATAAGTCACCTAATTCGTTAGTAGTAATATTTTCAGCTAAATCTCCTGGCTTTAAATTAATACCAAGTAAATCACTAACTTCACTTAAGATTTCTAAAGAAACTATAGATATTGGACGACTATTAATTTCAGTGGGGCCATTTTTTTTATGTTTATTTATTTCGCCACTATGATAATCTCCAAATATGCCATATTTACCTATAAAGACCTCTTTTTGAGGATATTTAGGGACACCTGTATTAGGATTTACATTTACAGATACAATTGTACCTGAATTTGTATTTATCAAAATATTTCCTTAGAGTATTTTTTTGTATTGTATGAGTATATCATGGAAACACCCTTAAATATTAAATAGTGGATTTGATTTGCCAAAAGCATCAACAATAGCACCTGTCACAGAAGATGAGTTTGGACCAACAAGGAATGTACATAAGTGAGCAATTTCTGAAGGCTCCATCATATGGTTATTTTCGATTGATTGCTGCCCAAAAGCCTCAACATACCCTTCTGTTATGACACTTCCCGGACAAATACAATTCACATCAATCCCATCTTTTTTAACTTCTGCAGCTAGTGACTCAGTAAAACTTATTAAACCAGCTTTCGTTATTCGGTAAGCAGTCCTTCCAGCAGCTCCCTTTCTTCCACCGATAGAAGAAATGTTGACAATTTTTCCGTATTTTTGCCGAATCATATGAGGTAATATTGATTTTGTTAACTTAACTGCATTAACAAGGTTTACATTAATCACATTGACCCATTCTTCCATATCAAAATCAATTAAATGTATTCTAGGATGAATAATACCTGCATTATTTATAAGAATATTAATTTCTAAATTTGATTTAGTAAGGAATTCAATAATATTATTAATTCCTGAATCATTTGAGATATCTGCCGGTATATAATAAGAATTAATATTATATGATTTAAGCTCATTATTAATATCAATCAGACGGCTTTCATTCCTGCCAGTTAAAACCACATTGATATTGTTTTGTGCAAAATCTATAGCGATAGCTTTTCCTATGCCTCGAGATGCACCAGTAATTAAAGCAATTTGTTGTTGTTGCATTTTTTCTCCTAAGAAATTAATGGCCGAGAAGCAAGTATCAATCCAACACAAGAAAGTACAATGCCTAATATAAGTAAAAACGTATTTATTGATACTTTCTTGGTGAAATTAGCTCCAATATAGCTACCTATTGCAGCACCACTTCCCATAATAAGAACAAGGAAATAGTCTACATGCCCATGGAATGCATGACCAACTAAACCTGCTATTCCCATAAAAAATCCAATAAAAAGATTAGAGCCTGCAGCAATACGTGGGTCTATTTTTAAGATACGGATAATTGCAGGCAATCTAATACTTCCCAAAATTAAGCCCACAGCCCCTCCAATCAAACCTATGGATAAACCCACACTTGATTCTGTAATTACTCGATTTCTTGAAAAGATGCCTGTGGAATTTTCAAGATCAATACCAAAAGCACTTTTCATTTGATTACTTTGGCTACGGGCTAAAATAATAAATTCCACACCCTGCCAAAATACAAGAAGACCCGCAGAGAATAACAGTAAATCAACTGGGATATGAGGTGCAAGATATCCTCCTAGTAATGCTCCTATTACAGCAGGTATTCCCATGAATAAAATAATTTGTTTGTTTACATTTTTTTCTTGAATGTGTCGGACAGTTCCAAAAAATGATGAAATTGTAGATGTTATAATATTGGTTCCAGCTGCAATTCTTGGATCAATACCGAGAAGTATAATAATTGGTAGACGAATAGTCCCTAAAGCGAGACCAACAAATCCTCCAAGAATACCAATAAAGAAAGATGATATACCTATAGTAATTATTATATATATCGATAAATCTGTAGAAAAAAAACCTTGCAAATCTTGTCACCTTATTATTATAAAGAAACATATTATCAGTATAGATATGATTAAAGCAATTCTAGTTTTATTATCAGGAAAGTTTATTTTTCACTGGTGGTTTTAACAATGCAAAAAATAAAGAACCTATTCCAGTAAGAGTCGCAAGTGAAACAAATGCTATAGTATAATCTCCATAATAATCTCCAAGCACTCCTGCTGATATTGGAGCTATAGCCATTGCTAAGGCATTAAGTATTGATGAAAAACCCATAATTGTTGCAAAAGATCTTCGTCCAAAATATTCAGCTCGAAGTGATTGCATTGAAGGTCCTCTTGCTCCCCAGGCCAGTCCATGAAATAAACAGAAAAGAACTACATGAAAATCATTTGTTGCAAAAGTTAAGATTAATAAGCCTAAGCTATGTCCAATCATAGTGAAAACAAGAAATAATCTCTTATTAATTTTATCTCCTAGGTATCCTCCAGCAGTTTGTCCTATAATCGTGAATATCATTAAAACACTAATCATAATTCCTGCTTTTTCTAAAGAGTAGTTAAGTTTTTGTGCAACATGTGGAGTGAAGTGAATTCCTACCGACCCAACAACTAATAATGCAAATGCATGTCCTAAACCAATAAGCCAAAAAGCAGAAGTTTTCATAGCATCGTTTGCTGAAACATCATTTTCGTCATTATAAGAAATCATTTCTTGATTAGTTATGTTAGGACTTTTTTCTCCATCAGGCATGTACCCAAATGGTTCAGGTTTATGTCTTAAAGTTAAAGCTGCTGGGAAATTAAAAATTATTATGATAATTCCAGAAGTAAATGCAACTCCTCTCCAACCGTAGGTTGTTATAGCAATCGCAAGAATGGGGACAAAAAGTCCACCAACACCCATACCAGTCATAAAAAGACCTTGGGCTAAAGACCTTTTTTTGTTAAACCAGTTAGTTATTGTCGCTGAAATTGATAAAAAACCACCGATACTAGATCCGAGAGAAATTAATGCAAAGGAGAGAAAATATGTAAGTATGGAATTTACAAAAGCAAAAGATATAAATCCTAATCCAAATAAAATTACTCCAATACATGTGATAACTCTTGGGCCATATTTATCAATAAGCCATCCTTGAATAGGTCCTAATATAGCACCTTCAGCTCTTGTTAGAGCTACAGCTGCAGCGACAGTTGTTCTATTCCATCCAAATTCAGATTGTAGTGGTAAAAAATATATAGTAAATCCGTGGAATAAGAGAAGTCCATTTAGGGATTGTATTACAAAACCAGATAAGACTATCCACCAACCGAAAAATATTTTATTACTGTTAGTATTTCTAGTAGACAACAACTTCAAACCTATAATAAATAGTGGTAGGTATCGAATTTGCCAGAGAAAAGATAGGTAAGTTATCTTAAGGCTTGCGGTAAACGATAAGGCTTAGAGCCTTAACGCAGTTTAGCAATATGTAAGTTTATAGTAAAGTGGAATTTATAATAGTATATATCAAATCTATGCAAGAATTCGATATATACTATCGTTGCTTCTATGATAATTTGGTGAACGTTGGTCAACGTGTTCTATTCTTCGCCATTCTCGTAATTCAGGATTTAGTATTTGATGAGATTTTGCAGATGATTCAAAAAGATTGTGTTTAACAAATGCGAGTATTTTATTCATAGCTTAAAAGTGCTTACCTCCATAATATGTATTTAAATAAAGCCATGCAATTGTGTAATTTCGAAAAAATTACAATAATTGTTAATAAGGGAAAAAAAATAACGATATAATTAAGTGTTATGGTTAAATAATCAATAAATTATTAATATTTCAACTATTTCTTATATTGTATTACGAAATACGTATATTGTAAATAAGGGAGATGTAACGATTATGTTAACTTATTATTCAGGGAGAGCGATTATGATTCTCTAAAGATATTTTCCCTGTACCATTGAAGTTCTTCGATACTTTCTCGTATATCATTTAAAGCTAAATGAGTTCGTTTTTTTGGTGGTGTTTGATCTGCTTTTTCAGGAAACCATCGAGTTGTTAGTTCTTTTAATGTACTAACATCGATAATTCGGTAGTGAAGGAATTTTTCGAGATCTTGCATTTCTTTCACCATGAATCTACGATCTTGATGAACTGAGTTTCCACATAATGGCGCTTCTCCAGGTTTAATCCATTTTTCTAAAAATTGTAAAGTTTTCTTCTCAGCTTCTTGGATACTTGTTAAAGAAGAATTACTTCGTTCTAACAAACCTGATTGACTATGAGTTTTATAACTCCATTCTTGGATACGTTCCATTTCTGGTTCAGATCGTTTTATGGCTAAAACTGGACCTTCTTCAAGTATATTAAGGCTTTCGTCTGTTACTATAGTCGCTATTTCTAAAATTACATGTATTTCTGGATTCAATCCAGTCATTTCCAAATCTATCCATACCATACGTTTATTTTTACGCATTTTATTCTCCATAAATTTTTACCAAACTACAAATCCACAGTAAAAGATATCAATAATTGAACCTGAAGACAATACTAAAAATTAATAATTTCATTCATGATATAATTTGATTTATGTTTAAATTAAGGATAAGGAAAATATGGATCAGAAAAATGTGGCAGTTCTAATAGATTTTGAAAATGTGGGTGATTCTTCACTAGATGAGTTATTTGATACTATTTCCGATATTGGAAGAACTATAATAAAAAGAGCATATGCTGATTGGTCACAAGTAAAACAATCATCAGTTGCTCATTTACAAAAGCTTGGTATTGAGGCAATACAAAATTTTCACGCATCTAATTCAGCGAAGAACTCTAGTGATATAAGATTAGCGATTGATGCAATTGAATTGGTATACCGATCAGATGTAGACTCTTTTGTTATAGTTTCAGCAGATAGTGATTTTGTACCATTAGTTAATCAATTAAGAGCAAGTGGAAAAACTGTTGTAGGTGCTGGAAGACAGGATGTTGTTTCTCCAAGCTTAGTACGGTCTTGTGATAGATATATCTTTCTCAAAGATAAAAGTCGTGCTCGTATTAGTAAAGACTTACTTCAACTCAATCTAAAAACAGAAGAGCTTGCATTAAGGGCTCTGCGTGTGTCAGGTGATGAGGATGGAAGAGTAGTAGGTTCAAAACTTCATCAAAATATGCTTCAGATTGACCCAAGCTTTGATTTCCGTGCAATGGGTTTTCGTACTTTTACGAGTTTTTTAAATTCATTAAAGAATCTTAAAATTACTAAAAAATCTCGTGGCCCAGGCGATGTTTTAGTAGAAGAGATGCAATAATATTATATTGACTTATTGGTAGGAACTCTAAACCCTACATACCAGAAACCAATTATTCCTAATATTCCTACAAATACTTGGATTGGTGGGTTATTAATAAGAATTAATGAAGAAGATCCTGCAAATATTGTAATCATAGAAAGAGCAACAATTTTTGCCTTCATTGGCATTCCTTTACCTTCTCTATAATCTCGGATGTAGTGCCCTAAATATTTATTTTTAATAAGCCAGTTATATAATCTTTGTGAAGATCTTATATAACACGCTGCAGCAATTATTAGGAAAACAGTTGTAGGGAGTCCTGGAACAAAAGCTCCTATAGTTCCTAATGCTACGAAAAGACTGCCAAGGAAAATCCACATAATTCGAATTAAAACAAATTTACTAAGCCTTGCAGTATGTATATCATTATGATCTGTTTGATTTTTTTTGCTCATTTTAAAAGAAATTTATTTATTATTTTGTAATAAAGTGACATGTGAATAATATCACAATTTAAAGAACGAAACTAGTTAAATATAGTAATGAGTTGCACTATACCCCCGGTTGAAATGATAACTATAGATAAGCCGATAATTAAACTGAAACATCCATATCCGACACATCCAATTTTATTTGATCGATTCATTTAAAGCCTTAAAGTATATAATTAGAATAATTATATTTTTATAATTGTGTTTATATATAATAATATAAGAGATAAACTATTATCAAACTAAGGATTAGTGGATAGAGCTGATTGTAATTCTTCAATAGAAATTCCAAGGGCATTGGCTGCAGTTTGGAGGTTGCCTGGTGGAGGTCCTAATACTTCTCTGAGTTTATTTTCTGTAATTTTTAGTATTGATGAAGCATTTACAAAATCAGGT
>Ga0209403_10001894_pt1 | contig 26049 bp, 22 predicted proteins | sample ArcticOcean_MG_C_8_FD_187440 | JGI IMG/M metagenome (GOLD analysis project Ga0209403, IMG submission 187440) | Marine microbial communities from western Arctic Ocean - ArcticOcean_MG_CB11_86 (SPAdes) (version 2) | ecosystem: Environmental > Aquatic > Marine > Oceanic | place: Arctic Ocean... | reverse complement strand
GTGAGGCGCAAGCGTAACGGACGAAATTGCGTTCCAATCGCTGATACGCGGCAAGATCGAGCAGGCGGTCAACTACCACGACCGCGGGTTTGCGGCCGATCACAACAAGGCGATGTCATATATAAAGTCGCGGGGCGATACCAACATTCGCGTTTAATGATCGCTGCGGTGCAGGATCGTGTCGACGAGGCCGGTCTCGTAGCTCTGCCCGTCGGCCGACAGGGCAATGGCCGTGGGAAACATCGACCGGGCCAGACCCTTGCGTTCCAGCGCTTTCCAGACACTTTCATTCTGCAGTCCGGTCGCATCCCTACTCATCACGACGGCGTCTCCGCAATGGAAATGATTGCCGTGGGGGCGCGGCAGATTGCTGATCAGGACCTCGCCGGAGGCCTCGTCCTGTGTCGCGCTTTCGGGGAAACGCGCAAGCTGCTGCAGGATCGTCAGGGTTCTGAGCTGGAGGGTATTTAGTTTTAGCGGATTGTGTTTCGGTGGCATGGGTTTCAGTCGGTTTTGTTAACAGGAGAGTAGAATGCCCCGTCGCGAGTCTGCGATGCAAGCGCGCGGTCGAGCCGGGAAAGAAGACCGCTCAGCTCCGCCTGATCGTCGCGGTCGAGCACTGGTCCTGGCGCCCGGGTCACCGCGGTCGAGATGACACCGCGCCGGCGCAGTGTTTCCTTGCGGATCGCAAGCCCGATCCCGATCTGCTGTTCGTAGCGCATGAGCGGCAGATAGGCGTCGAACAAGTCCTCGGCGTCTTCACGCTCCCCGGCGGCGAACATATCACAGACCTGCACCAGCATTTCAGGGAAGGCGAAGCCGGTCATGGCGCCGTCGACGCCGCGGGCAAGTTCGAGCGGCAGGAATATGCCACCATTGCCGATCAGCACGCTGACACGTCTGTGTGCGCCGGCGGCCTCTGCGGCGCGGAACTGGGTGATTTTGCGCAGACCCGGCCAGTCCTCATGCTTGAGCATTTTGAGTGATGGCAGATCGGCAAACAGTCTGGTCAGCAGCGGTGTTGAAAACCATACGCCGGTCGTCGGCGGATAGTCCTGAAGCACGATCGGCGTGCTGCCGAGCGCGTTGCAGACCGAATGAAAATAGCCTTCGATCTTCTCGTCTGTGTTCAGCCCGCCCATTGGTGCGATCATCACGCCGGCGGCCCCGAGATCCATCACCTGCTTGGTAAGATCAGCCATCGAATTGAAGGCGGGAGACGATACACCGACAATAACCGGCACCTTATCGTCGACTGCCGCCATGACCCGTTTGGTGAAGGCGACGGATTCTTCGGGTGCCAGCTTATGTGCTTCCCCCATGATGCCGAGGATCGTCAACCCTGCGACACCGCAGTCGAGATAGAATTCGACCATCCTGTCGGTGCTGTCGAGGTCTAGCGAGCCGTCTTCGGCGAACGGCGTCGCCGCGATCGCGAACACGCCTTTCGCGCTTTCGTCGAGCATTTGCACAGTATTCAGCCTCTCATTATCTGGTCACCGCAAGCTACACCCCGTATGCTCGGTTGGGCAAACTCGATGGGAATTCTCCGGCATGACGGAATACGATCTGGTTATTCGGGGCGCGCGGGTCGCCACGGCAAGCGACGTTTTTGAGGCCGATATCGGTATCACCGACGGCAAGATCGAGGCACTCGGGCGGAAGCTTGGAAAGGGTCGCGAGGAAATCGACGCCATCGGCATGCTGGTCACGCCGGGCGGCGTCGACAGCCATTGTCACGTCGAACAGGTCTCGTCGACCGGCATCTGGACCGCGGATGACTGGTTTACCGCGACCCGGTCTGCGGCCTGTGGCGGTACCACCACGATCATGCCGTTTGCCTGTCAGCACAAGGGCCAGTCATTGCGTGACGTCGTGCAGGACTATCATGAACGCGCCGGTCCCAAGGCGGCGGTGGATTACGCGTTTCACCTGATCGTGTCCGACCCGACGGCGCAGGTGCTGGGGCAGGAACTGCCGGCGCTGATCAGGGACGGCTATACCAGTTTCAAGATCTACCTGACCTATGACGCGCTAAAGCTGTCGGATAGAGAGTTTCTCGATGTGCTCGCCGTCGCCCGGCGCGACGGCGCAATGGTCATGGTGCACGCCGAGAATAACGACATGATTCTGTGGATGGCCGAACGCCTCCTTCAGGCGGGTCTGACAGCCCCCAAGTTCCACGCTGTCGCCCGGCCGATGCTGGTCGAACGCGAGGCGACACACCGGACAATTGCATTGGCCGAACTGGTCGATGTGCCGGTGCTGATCGTCCATGTGTCGGGCGCCGAGGCGATCGAACAGATCCGATGGGCGCAGAGCAAGGGTCTGAAGGTCTTTGCCGAGACCTGTCCGCAATATCTGTTTCTGACGGCAGACGATCTCGACAAGCCCGGTCTCGAAGGGGCGAAGCAAATGTGCAGCCCGCCGCCGCGCGACAAGGCGAACCAGGAAATTGTCTGGAACGCGCTCGCTGAAGGCGTGTTCGAAGTGTTTTCGTCCGACCACGCGCCGTATCGGTATGACGATCCCGACGGCAAGCTGAAGGCCGGACCGAACGCCCATTTCAAACAGATCGCAAACGGCGTGCCCGGGATCGAGGTGCGCATGCCGCTGCTGTTTTCCGAAGGCGTGTTGAAAAACCGGATCAGCCTGCCAGAATTCGTTGCGCTGACGGCCACCAACGCGGCAAAACTGTATGGTCTTTATCCGCGCAAGGGGACAATCGCCGTCGGCGCCGACGCCGATCTGGTCATCTGGGACCAAACCAGGCAGGTCACGATCACGCAGTCGATCCTGCATGATGCGATGGATTACACCCCTTATGAGGGCACTGAAGTGACCGGCTGGCCGGTGACGACGCTGCTGCGCGGCAAATGCGTCTGGCGCGATGGCGAGTTCTGCGGCGAGGCCGGCGGCGGTATGTTCCATGAATGCGATACGCCGCCCGCGCTGGCGGCTCCGGCGCGTCTGCCGACCGCCTTCGACCCGGTTGCCGGGAAGCTTGCCGAATAGCGGCTACACGCTCCGGATCATTCCGCCATCGACCCTGACGACGCTGCCGGTCACGTAGCTGGCGTTTTCGCTCAGCAGGTAGACGGCGGTATCGGCAAATTCGGCGACCGTCCCGTAGCGGCCCATTGGGATGACGGCATGCGAGGCGCGAACGATCTCGTCGATCGTTTTGCCCTGTTTTGCCGCACCCGCCGCGTCGATCTGATCGACCCGGTCGGTATGGATTCTGCCCGGCGCAATCGTATTCACGGTCACGCCATCGGCGGCTGTTTCGCTCGACAGGGTCTTGGCCCAACCTACCTGCGACGCACGGATCGCATTGGAAATTCCGAGATTCGGAATCGGCTGTGCGATTCCGGAGCTGGAGATTACAAGAAGGCGTCCCCAGCGGCGTTCCCGCATGCTGGGGAGGAACGCGTTCACGATGGAAAGCTGGTTGACGAACATTGTCTGGAACTGAGCCACCCAGGTCTCGGCGCTCACATCTGCGATGTTACCGGGCGGCGGTCCGCCACCGTTGCAGACGATAATATCGAGGCCGCCGAAATCGGCGCCGACGGCTTCGATCAGCGCATCTACGGATTTTACGTCCGACAGGTCAAGCGCGTAGGCGCGGCTGCCGTCTATCCCACTTGCGGCGTCCTGCGCATCCACCAGATTACGGCCGCAGACCGCCACACTTGCACCTTCCGCAGCGAGACGAGCGGCGATGCCCAGTCCCATACCGCGGGTCGACCCCATGACGAGCGCCTTCTTTCCCTTCAGTCCCAGATCCACGTAATGTCCTTCCGATCATGATGACACAAACTGCGCAGCTAGAATGGGTTCCGCAATATATACTTCTCTGACCCGGTTCGCCGGGCTCCTGAATTCTCGATGCGCAACGAAGAGAGACGGATAAATGAGCCAGAACAGCTGGGATATGGAAACCGACCTGCTGGTCGCCGGCGCGGGGCCGGGCGGCATGACGGCGGCACTTGTGGCGGCGACCGAAGGTCTTGAGGTGATTGTCTGCGAGAAAGCGGAGCAGGCGGGCGGCACCGGTGCGACGTCAGCCGGAACGCTCTGGATTCCGGGTAACCGGCAAAGCCGTGACGCCGGTTTCGATGATTCACCCGAAGACGCCGCAAAATATCTCGACAGCCTGATCGGCGACGACCGGACCAGCGCCCATCGGCGCGCCTACCTGCACGATGGGCCGGACGTCATAGATTATCTTATGGAAAAGACCGACGTTCAGTTTATGCCCTGCGGCCCCCATCCGGATTACCGCAACAATGTCGCCGGTGCCGCGCTTTCTGGCCGCGCCATTATTGCCCGGAACTTCGATGGGCGGGTGCTCGGCCGGGATTTTGCCAGGGTCCGACCACCGATCCCCGAATTCATGGTGTTCGGCGGAATGATGGTCGGCAAGATTGATATCACAAAGCTGCTCGGCCGGTTCCAGTCCGTCGGCAATTTTGTTTTCTCGGCGGGTCTTCTGCTTCGCTATATGACCGACCGGCTGCGGTTCCGGCGCGGAACGCGGCTGACGATGGGCAATGCGCTGGTCGCCCGATTGTTTTACAGCCTGAAAAAACGGGACGTGCCGGTTCTGTTTGGTGCGCCGATAGGAGAATTTATCCGAGATGGCGAGGTTGTTATCGGGGCGGTGATCGAAACGAGCGACGGCCCCAAGCGGATTCGGGCCAGAAAAGGCGTTGTTCTCGCCACTGGCGGCTTCGCGCATAACCCGAAATACCGGGAGGCCTTTATGCCCAGCGCGGTGCCGGTTTATTCGCTGGCGGCCGATGGCAATACCGGTGACGGAATGGCGCTTGCCGAGGCGGCCAATGCGGCGATCGATTCCGAAAGTCATCAGAGCAGCGGTTTCTGGACGCCGGTATCGGTGACAAAACGAGCCGACGGGTCGACGGGGCTTTTCCCGCATCTGGTGATGGACCGCGCCAAACCTGGCCTGGTCGCGGTCAATGCGGCGGGCCGGCGGTTTGTCAATGAAGGGGCGTCCTATCATGACTTCGTCGAGGCAATGTACCGGTCGCATGAAACCGTTAACACCATGCCCGCGTGGCTGGTTTGCGAAACGGCTTTTATTCGTAAATACGGACTCGGCGTGATTTATCCGGCGACGCGGAATCTCTCGACACATATAAAATCCGGCTATGTCACGGTGGCGGACAATCTGGAAGAACTTGCGGCCGGGATCGGGGTCGATGCGGCCGGGCTTGCCGACACGGTGGCACGCCACAACCGGTTTGCGGTCGATGGGACCGATGAGGATTTTGGCAAGGGCGATCTGGAATTGAACCGGTTCAACGGCGATCCCGCACACACGCCCAATCCCTGTCTGGCGCCGATCGAAACCCCCCCATTTGCCGCGATGGCCGTGTGGCCGGCGGAAATCGGCTGCAGCGTCGGCATCGCGACCAATCCCGCATGCCAGGTGCTCAATGCAGAAAGCCAGCCTATTCCCGGGCTGTACGCCTGCGGCAACGATATGGGATCGGTCATGTCGGGCGCTTATCCGGGGCCCGGCACGACACTCGGGCCGGCCATCGTCTTCGGATGGCGAACTGCAATGCACGCAGCAGGACGGTTAAGCAGCTAGGAGGAGGGGTTGTGACGGAGAATTTTCGCGACAGGCTCGAATGGGACCCCGATCGGGGTGAGATACACGACAGCGACATCCCCTATCTTCTGATCCGCCCCGACACCCTGATGGGTATATTCCGGTTTCTGCCCGATGCCGACCGTCCGGCCGCGTTCGAGGCATTCGCGCGGTCTATTGCGCATCACGGTCGAGGGTCCGCAGAAAGTTACCGGTCGCTTGGTGCTGACCAGGCCGATGCCCTGCTTGAGACAATTGCCGATACCGCGCCTCAGCTTGGCTGGGGTGTGTGGAAGCTGGCGCGGACGGGAGATGACGGCCTTTCCCTGGTCGTAGAGAACAGCCCGTTCGCCTCCGGGTATGGGCAAAGCGATATACCCGTCTGCGCGCCGATCCACGGCATGCTGGAAGCCGTCGGCGGGTTGGTATTCGGGGCACAAGTTGTCGCGCGGGAAACAGACTGTGCGGCCACCGGCGCCGGCCAATGTGTGTTTGAGGCCGCTATCGCCGTGAATGGCTCATCGTGAATATCCTTGTTCCGGATTCAATCATCGATGACGATCATCGTGCGGAAAATGTGACAGCTGCTCCCTGCTCGCCCTGATCATCATATTTCCGGGGATTGCGACCTGGCTGCCTTCTCTCGGGAAGTAACCCGGCTGGACTCGCGGTAATCGGCGGAATACAGAACTCCCATGGCCCAGACACTTGCGCAAAAGATCATCGCCAACGCCGCCGGCAGGAAATCGGTGGCGCCGGGAGAAATCGTCACCTGTACTGTCGATCTTGCGATGATTCACGATTCTGGCGGACCGCGCCGGGTTCAGCCGATCCTCGAGAAGCTGGGTGTGGGCGTCTGGAATCCGGAAAAGGTCGTTTTAATATCCGATCACTACGTGCCCGCCGTCGATGCCGAAAGCGCGCGTATTCTGGATATGACACGCAAATTCGCCGCCGCGCAGAATCTGCCGAATTTTTACGATATGCAGGGTATCTGCCACATTGTCCTGCCGGAGCGTGGCCATTTGAAGCCCGGCATGTTCGTGGTCGGCGGCGACAGCCATTCGCCGACCGGCGGCGCGTTCGGGTGTTTCATGTTCGGGATCGGTGCAACCGACATGGCTGGCGTTCTCGCCACCGGGGAAACCTGGGTGCGTGTGCCGGAGACGATCCGCATAGAGGTGACGGGTGGTCTTCCGCTCGGGGTCAGCGCCAAGGACATCATGCTCGCGCTGTGCGCCCGGCTCGGGATGGATGGGGGAGATTATCAGGTCATCGAATATACCGGCGATACGATTGCCGCGCTGCCAATGGCGGAGCGGATGACGCTCTGCAACATGGCGGCGGAGCTCGGTGCGCAGACCGGCCTTATCGCCGGGGACGATACGACGGCGGAATTTATCCGCAATGCCGGGGCCGATCCGGGCGATATCGGTCGCTGGCAGAACGATCCCGAGGCACCGGTCCGCCAAACGCATACCATCGATGTCGCGGCGCTCGGGCCGCAGGTGGCGGCCCCGCACAGCCCGGCCAATGCCGGCCCGGTGGCGGACACGGCCGGGACGAAGATCGATCAGGCTTACATTGGCGCCTGTACCGGCGCGAAGCTCGTTGATTTACACATGGCGGCAGAAATCCTGAAAGACCGGAAAGTTGCCACCGGGGTTCGGTTGCTCGTTGCGCCGGCATCGCTGAAAGACATGGCGGCCGCGGCCGCCGACGGCACAATCGCCATTCTGACGGCGGCCGGCGCAATCATGATGCCGTCGGGCTGCGGCGCCTGTGCCGGGTATGGCGCCGGCGTGCTGGCTGAACGCGAAGTCTGCATCGCGTCCACCGCCCGCAATTTCAAGGGTCGGATGGGGGCAACCAGTTCCGATGTCTATCTCGGCAATCCATATACGGTTGCGGCGGCGGCGGTTGCCGGTGAAATCCGTGACCCGAGAGAATTCCTGTCGTGAGCGCCCCGGGCATAATCGATCGGGCCAGAGTCTGGGCGTATGGCGATTACGTCGATACCGACGTGCTCGCGCCGGGGCTTTATATGAAAAGTCCGCTGGAGGAGATGGCCCGCCATTGCCTGGAGACTGTCGATCCCGACTTTGTCGCAAATGTTCGCAATGGCGACGTGATCTGCGCCGGCAAAAATTTCGGCATGGGATCGTCGCGCGAACAAGCGGCGCAGTCCCTGGTATTTCACGGGGTCGCGGCGGTACTGGCGCCCTCGTTCGGCGGCATCTTCTATCGCAACGCGATTAATCACGGGCTGATGGCGCTGGTGTGCGCCGACGCGCCGAAGATCGCGGCCGGTCATCACGTTTCAATCGATGCGGTTGCTGGTCGGGTGCGCGATCTCGATGATGGTGCCGATTATGCCTGCGACCCAATGCCCGAACATCTGTTGGCGATGCTGGCCGTTGGCGGTCTGGTGCCGCACCTTGAAGAACGCTTTGCCAAAAGGGCCACCGCATGACCGTCGATCCCGTAACGCTTGCCGTGATTAAAGGCCGGCTGGAACAGATTTCCGATGAAATGGACGTCACCCTGTTTCGCGCCGCGTTCAGCCCGGTTATCGCTGAAGCGCGCGATGCCTCTCACGGCATTTACGAAGCTGGCACCGGCGACACCCTGATCCAGGGCAAAGAAGGTCTGCCGATCTTTGTTGGTGTTATGTCGTTTGCGGTGAAGGCCGGCATCGCCAAGGCCGATGCCGATGGCGGCGCGAAGGACGGCGACATCTGGATTTTCAACGATCCCTATGTTGGCGGAACTCATCTGTCCGATTTCAAGATTGTCCGGCCGTATTTCCGCGACGGCGAGTTGTTTTGCTGGCTGGCGTCGGTTGGCCACTGGCACGATGTGGGCGGCGGTGTGCCGGGCAACTACAACCCGTCGGCGACCGACTGCTTCCAGGAAGGGTTTGTGGTGCCGCCGGTGAAGCTCATGGACCAAGGCGTGCTGCGCGACGACGTGGTGACGATCCTGACCGCGAACAGTCGCCTGCCGGGCAGCTCCTATGGCGATCTGATGGGGCAGCTCAACTCACTGGACCTCGGCGTTCGACGTATGGACGATCTGTTGGACGAATATGGCGGCGGCACTGTGCGCAACGTGTTCGCCGAGCTCAAGGAACGATCGGCGCGCCAGATGCGCAGCCTGATCGGCGAACTGCCCGACGGCACCTATTCGGTTGAAGATTATCTCGACAATGACGGTATCGAGGACAAACCGCTGAAATTAGCGCTCGATCTTGTCATCGATGGCGAGGAGCTGACATTCGATTTCTCGCGCTCGGCCGATGCCTGTGCCGGACCGATGAATATTTCAGTCACGACCGCCGTGGCGGCGACCTATGTCGGCCTGAAGCATGTTTTTCGCGATGTCCCGGCGAATGGCGGTGTGCTGGAGCCCATCACCTTCAACATTCCCGACGGTAAGATCCTGTCCGCCGTTGCTCCGCGCCCGGTCGGCGGATACACGGAAACCATCCAGCAATTGATCGATCTGGTGTTCAGTGCGTTTTCGCAGGCCGATCCGGAGATTGCGCCGGCCAACGGGTACGGCACGATCAACGCGGTTTCGATCAACGGCCGCCGGCCCGGTGAGTCTCGTCCCTGGGTATTTTTTACCTTTTTCGGCGGTGGCCTCGGCGGACATTCCGATGGCGACGGCTTGACACATGGCAACGCGTCAATCTCCATGGCGACAATTCCCCCCGCGGAAATTCTCGAAGCCGCATTGCCGGTGATGTTCACCCAATGGGCCGTTCGGCCCGATTCCGCCGGGCCGGGAAGGCATCGCGGCGGGTTTGGCGCGATCTATGAAATTGAATTGCTGGAAGAATACGGTACTGGTTTCGTGTTCGCGGAGCGCGGGCGTTTTCCGCCTCGCGGCGTCGTCGGCGGAGGTGATGCCGCGCTGGATATCGTCAGCTACGATCAGGATGACGGCCGCCATATACCGTCGATGACCTCTAAGGCGGTCGGTATTCGCCTGAAAAGAGGCCACCGGATTCACATAGAATCTCCCGGTGGCGGCGGTTATGGGCCAGCGGTCGAGCGGGACCCGGCGAAGGTTGCGCTCGATGTCCGGCAGGGCTTTGTCAGCCGTGACAATGCGCGGGCGCAATACGGTGTCGTTCTGACCGAGACGGGCGATGTCGATTCCGCCGCGACCCAGGAAATCCGGAACACAATGATGGCGGCGGAATAATGGTATCGAGAACCTCGATAGTCGGCGTCGATGTTGGCGGAACCTTCACCGACATTTTCTGGCTCGATGAGGCGACTGGCGAGTGCCGCGTCGCAAAAGTTCCGTCGACGCCGGACGACCAGTCACGAGGGTTTATCGAAGGGGTCATTGCCGGCGCCGGCGAGACCGGTATTCCGGCGCTAGCGAATGTAGTTCATGGAACCACGGTGGGAACCAATGCGCTTCTTGAGCGTAAATCGGCGAAAACCGGTCTGATCACGACCGCGGGATTTCGCGACGTTCTCGAGCTGCGACGTCGGGACCGGCCGGAAATCTGGGGTCTGCGAGGTTCGTATACGCCCATCATTCCCCGGGACTTGCGGCTTGAAGTCGATGAACGCGTTCTCGCCGACGGCACCGTCCGGACGCCGGTTGATACCACCGCCGTCGCCGCTGCGGCGCGGCAACTGCTTGATGCAGGCGCCGAAGCCCTGGCGATCATGTTTATCAATTCCTATGCCAATCCTGAAAACGAGCGGGCGGCCCTCGAAGCCGCCCGTGCCGTATGGCCGAACGAACACATCACCGTCTCAAGCGACATCCTGCCTGAACTTCGTGAGTTCGAGCGCGCATCGACAACGGCGCTGAACGCAACCCTGCAACCCGTGATCGGTCGCTATCTGCATAACCTCGAAACATCGCTCGGCAAGGCCCGATTTGCGGGCGACATTTTGATCGTCCAGTCCAATGGTGGGGTGATGGGGGTCAATATGGCCCGGGAAATACCTGTGCGGACAGCGCTGTCCGGCCCGGCGGCCGGCGTGATCGCCGGCGCTCATATCGCCACTGCGGCGGGGTTTCCCAACATTGTTACCTGCGATATGGGCGGTACCAGCTTCGATGTTGCCCTCGTCGCCGACGGTAAAGGAACATTGGCGGCGCAGACCTCGATCGATTTTGGCCTCGTGATCCGGACACCGATGATCCAGATCACCACGATCGGCGCCGGCGGTGGCTCGATCGCCTGGGTCGACCGGGGCGGGATTCTTCAGGTGGGTCCGGAAAGCGCCGGCGCCGATCCGGGTCCGGCATGCTATGGCAACGGCAATGATCGTCCGACGGTGACCGACGCGAATGTCCTGCTTGGCCGGATTAACGCCGACCGGCCCATCGGCGGTAAAATTGCGGCGCTGGATCTTGCGGCCGCGCGGGCGGCGATCCGGAAGCATGTCGGGGAGCCGCTGGGCCTCGACGATCTCGATGCCGCGGAAGCGATTATTCGTGTGGCGAACTCCCGCATGGCCGGCGCCATCCGGCTGGTTTCGATCGAACGCGGTCACGATCCGAGAAAATTCACTGCCATGCCGTTCGGTGGCGGCGGTGCCCTGCATGCCGGCGCGTTGATAAATGAAGTCGGTCTCGCCTCCGTTCTGGTGCCGAGATATCCCGGTGTAACGAGCGCGATCGGCTGCGTGATCGCCGATATGCGCCACGATTTTGTACAGACCCTGAACACTTTGCTCGATGATCTCGATTTGTCAGAGGTCGTTGCCGAAGTTGACCGGCTTGCCGCGGAGGGCAAACAACGTCTCACCGATGCCGGGGTCGTGATCGAAAAGACCGAGGAAATTGTTGAGCTCGACATGCTGTATGTCGGCCAGACCCACACCGTTGCCACTCCGTTCACCGGTGCCGGCGGCGGCGCAGCGGCGATTCGTACGGCGTTTGAAGACAGTTACCGGAACGAATATGGCCGGACGCTCGAAGGATTACCCTGCCGGGTTATGAATTTGCGGGTGTCCGTTGTCGGACGTCGTCCGGCGATCGACCTGTTGGTTCTGGCGCCGAGCACCGACGCAACGATGGAAGCCGCGGCACGCCCCGGCCGACAGGTCTATGTTCAGGGCGCCTGGCATGATGCGCTGGTCTATGACCGGCTTGGCCTTCCGGTGGGCGCCGTCATTCCCGGACCTGCCATACTCGAACAATCGGATGCTACCACCTTTATTGATCCCGGACTCGCAGGCCGGGTCGATGCCTTCGGGAACGTGATCGTCGAACGTGAGAAATGACCGTCGTCTTCGATGACGCAATCGGCGTCCATGTCGAGGCGCCTGTCGTAGTCGCCGGCGCCTGTGGGATCGTCACTGCGCCGCCGCTGGTTTCCCGATAAAGGAGAGATGTTGATTCTTTCCATACGGCATCGTATGGAAAGAATTGAAAAAATGCCCCCGGTTCGGCATGCAGAGCATCTTGATGCAGGCACGAAGAAGAAGGGTTCAGGACACGCCGATGGAATTCCAGAAAATCGGGCAGCCGGTTCGCCGCCGGGAAGATGCGCGGCTATTGACGGGAAACGGGCGATTCAGCGACGACTGGTCCCTCCCGGGCCAGGCACATATGGTCGTTGTCCGTTCCAGCCACGCCCATGCCGTGCTGAACCGGATTGACACCGACGCGGCGCAGACAATGCCGGGTGTTCTTGGCGTGTTCACTGGCGCGGATTGCGTCGCGGACGGGCTGTCTCCGATCCCGCATAGCCCGCTTCCGTCGACCAAACACGATCAGAAACTGCATGGTCCCGGCGGCGCGGAACCGTTTATCGGCAACCATATGCTGCTGCCCGCCGACAAGGCGCGCTATGTCGGCGAAGCGCTCGCGGTGGTTATAGCCGAAACCCGGGCGCAGGCCGAAGACGCGGCGGATGCGGTGACGATCGATTACATTCCATTGCCGTGCGTGACAGATACCAACAAGGCGGCGGCGCCAAGTGCCCCCGCGATCTGGGATGAAGTGCCCGATAATATCGGTATCGAGACGTTTTTTGGCGACAAGGACGCGACGGATGCGGGGTTTGCCCGCGCCGATCATGTCGTGGAAATGGAATTCTATATCGATCGCGTAACCGGCGTCCCGATGGAGCCCCGGGCGGCACTTGGCGATTACGATCCGGAAACTGGCCGGTATACGGTCTATGCCGGGTCCGGCGGGTCGGTTCGCCAGAAGCGCGAGATCGCGGAAGTCCTGGGCGTCGACGCCGAGAGCGTTCGCGTTGTTTCAAAGGACGTTGGCGGCAATTTTGGAACCCGCAACCGACTCTATGTCGAGTTTCCGCTTGTCGGCTGGGCGTCGCAAAAGATCGGGCGTCCGGTAAAGTTCACCTGCCAGCGCAGCGAATCCTTTGTGAGTGACTATCAGGGGCGCGATCTGATGACAAAGGTGTCGCTGGCGCTGGACAGCAGCGGACGGTTTCTCGCCATGCGGGCGGATAATCTCAGCAATGTCGGCTCCCGCATGGTCTCGCTATCGCCGCTCAGCAAGGGCTCCGGACTCATTACCGGGTCCTATGATATTCCTGCCGCCCATTTGCGATCACGGGCGGTGTTCAGCAACACCCCGCCAACCAATGCCTATCGCAGTTCCGGCCGGCCGGAAGTGACATTTGCAATTGAACGGCTCGTCGAAACCGCGGCGCATGAGCTTGGCTTCGATCCGATCGAGTTGCGCCGCCTCAATCTCGTGACGTCGGAGATGATGCCCTATCCGAATGCGGTCGGGATGATATATGACAGCGGCGATTATGCGACCAGCATGAACATGGTGATGGAGCTTGCCGATTGGGCGGGCTTTGCAGACCGTAAAAAGGACGCCGAAGCACGTGGTAAGCTGCTCGGTCACGGGTTCGCGAATTATGTGGAATCATCCATCGGGACGCCACGCGAACAGGCTGAAATCCATGTCAAAGCCGGCCACTCTATCGGTCTGGTCATTGGCACCCAGCCGAGCGGGCAGGGGCATGAAACGAGTTTTGCCCAGGTCGCTGCGGAATGGCTCGGCGTGCCGGTCGAATCGGTGACAGTCATCGTCGGTGATACCGATATCGTAAAAATCGGTGGCGGCTCGCATAGCGGCCGGTCAATGCGGATGGCGGGAACGGTCATTGTCAAGGCGGCGGATGCGCTGATCGAGAAGGGTAGACGCCTCGCGGCCTTCGTCATGGAGGCGGCGGAAACGGATATCGCTTTTCGGAATGGAAAATTCACGATCGCAGGGACCGACCGGGAGATCGGTTTATTTGATCTGGCCGATTCCGTGGCCGAAAGGGCCGATTTGCCGGCAGAGCTTGCTGGCGGTCTTTCCGTTATCGAAGATAATATTATGGAAACGCCCGTGTTTCCAAACGGTTGTCATATCTGTGAGATTGAGATCGATCCCGAATCCGGTGCTTACGATGTGGTGCGCTATACCACCGTCGACGATGTCGGCCGGGCGATCAATCCGCTGATCGTCGATGGACAGACCCATGGCGGGATTGTTCAGGGCGCAGGTGAGGCATTGGGCGAACTTTGCGCTATAGACGCCGAAACCGGCCAGCCATTGGCGGGCTCTTTCATGGATTATCACATGCCGCGGGCCGACGAATATCCGTTCTTCAAGACGGCTCTCAACGAGGTGCCGTCACCGACCAATCCGTTGGGTGTTAAGGCGGGCGGAGAGGGTGGCACGACACCCGCTCTGGCGGTGCTCGTAAATGGATTTGTCGACGCGCTACGCCCCTATGGGGTGCGCGATATCAGGATGCCGGTCACACCCCGAAAAATTTGGGAATTGATCGAGGCCGGTAAACGCGGTGGCGCGTGAACGCCCAGCGGTCGCTTTCAGCCGGCCAGAAACAGCGGCGTAAGTATCACGGCCCAGCTTGCGATCGCGCAGCCGAGAAAACAGACGAGCTTGAAGCGGGGCGACCACCCGGTGTCGGCCTTGACGTAGCCGGTTCCGACATTGGCGACGTCGGGATGGCTCAGAACTGCATGTTGTGGCATCTGACTCTCCTTGAGTTGTAACAAATTTGCCTAAAATCTTCTAAAAAAGAGTTAAGCTCGCGACAATCCGCATGGCTCTATGCACAACAATCTGGCCGCCCGGGGTACCTTAGGGTGTCGGATGGATATAAATTGCGGCGCTCTTGTCGGGGTCATCCGGCGTCGGCACAAACGGAAACTTATAGAATGATGGGCGTCACACTATGAAAGCCGCTGCCTTTGACTATGTCCGGGCATCTTCCGTCGATGAGATATGCAGATTGCTGGCCGACGCGGGGGACCAGGAACGCAAGATTATCGCTGGCGGACAGACGCTGGTTCCGCTGATGGCAATGCGCATGGCGCGCCCGGATATGTTGATCGATATCAACGATGTGACCGATCTGACCGGGATTGACGACCGCGGTGACCATATAGCGATCGGTTCGGGGACGCGGCAGCGCGCTCTCGAACGATCGGATATTATATCCCAACGTTTGCCGCTGCTGGCGAAGGCCGTGCGCAATGTCGGGCACCAGCAGACGCGCAACCGCGGCACAATCGGCGGCAGCATTGTTCACGGCGATCCGTCTGCCGAATTGCCTCTCGCCGCGCTCGCGCTCGAAGCCAAGATCGTGCTGCGGGATTTGTCGGGTGAAACCGAAATCCCGCTGGACGGTTTTTTCGAAGCGGCCATGGTCACCAATATTGAACCCCAACAGCTTCTTACGGAAATCAGAATTCCGGTCTGGCAGAACGGCGCCACGGGCACAGGTTTTCACGAAACCGCAAGCCGGCAAGGAGATTTTGCCATTGTCGCGGCCGCCGCTCAGATCGAAATATCTGAAACCGGCATAATCGCGCGCGCCGCAATCAGCGCCGGTGGCGTCGCCCCGTCCCCGGTAAAGCTCCGCGCTGTCGAAGAAGCGCTCGTCGGCGCGTCGGCGGACGGCATTGCGGCCGCGCTGGGATATATCGACGAGGCGATCGATCCGGACACGGACGTCCATGCGACGGCGGATTATCGCCGAAGGGTGGTGCGCGAGCTGGTTTCACGGGCGATCGGCGATGCAGTCGCGGAGGCAAGCCGATGAAACAGGTTGAAATCACCTTGAACGTAAACGGGCGCGACCGGAAAGTGGCTGTGCTGCCCCGCATGACGCTGGTCGATTGCTTGCGGGATATATTGCGGCTGACCGGCACCCATGTGGGCTGCGAACACGGCATCTGCGGCGCCTGTTCGGTGTTTCTGGACGGGGAGCCGATCCGATCCTGTCTGATGTTTGCCGTGCAGGCCGAAGGACACAGGGTTACCACGGTCGAGGGGCTGCTGAAGGACGATGGATCGCTGAGCGATCTGCAGGATTCATTCTGGGAATGCCATGCTCTGCAGTGCGGCTACTGCACGCCGGGCATGCTTGTCGCCAGCCAGGCATTGCTTGACGAAATACCGGATCCGACCGAAGACGATATTCGCGAGGCGATCAGCGGAAATCTGTGCCGCTGCACCGGCTATCAACAGATTGTCGAAGCGGTGCAAATGACGGCGAAACGCCGCCGGGAAGGTGCGGCCCATGGTTGATGCTCCGGTGAATTTGCCCAATTATCGCTATGTTTCCCGCAAGCGGCGCACCAAGGAAGATCGCCGTTTTGTCAGCGGGCGTGGTAAATACGTCGCAGATGTCGACGTGCCGGGGATGAAACATCTCGCAGTGCTCGCAAGCCCGCATCCGCGCGCCAATATCATCCGGATTGACACCAGCGCCGCCGAAGCCCTGCCCGGCGTGCACTACGTGCTGACCGGCGATGAACTGGCCGGGGCAACGAATTCGCTGTTTCACGGCCTCGATCTGCCCAACATCAAATGGTACCCGCTCGCTGTTGGCATGACGCGCTATGCCGGTGAATGGGTTGCCGCGGTGGTCGCCGATTCCCGCTATATCGCCGAAGACGCCGCGGAACTGATCGATGTCGAATACGAATCGCTGCCGGCGGCGGTCGATTCCGAAAAAATGATCGATGAGGATCAGCCACTGGTTCATCCCGATCACGGCTCCAACGTGCTGTTTCGCAAGACATGGCAATGGGGCCCCGTGGACGAAGATTTTGCTGCGATGTCGAACACGATCACTTACCGCGCGCGCTGGGGAAGGTCGTCGACAGTCCCGATCGAGACGTTCGGCGTCGTCGCGAAATGGGATGACATCAACGAAATTCTCGATGTCTGGGCGTCGATTCAGATGCCGCAATACCAGGACCAGATCGCCGCCGCTCTGCACCTGCCGATGAACAACGTGCGGGTCCACAATGACGTGGATGTGGGTGGTTCCTACGGTGTGAAACGGGGGATAAAACACACCGTCCTTGTCAGCTACCTGACGATGAAGCTCGGTTTTCCGGTCAGATTTATCGAGGATCGGCTGGATAATATGTCGGGCGGCGACGCGCATGGTCCCGATCGTATTTTCGACATGACGATGGCGTTTGACGATGATGGCGTGATCAAATCGATGAAAGTTCGCGCGCTTGACGATGTCGGGGCCTATCCGGGCCGTGCGCCGCTGCAACTTGGCAAGCCGATCACGGCCCTCTGCGGTCCCTACCGGGTTAATTCGATCGAGTACGAGGCCATTTCGGTTACCTCCAACAAGACCGGCCAGGTGCCGGTGCGCGGGTTCGGGCAGTCGCCGACGAACTTTGCCATCGAAACCGGTATCGATCGGGTAGCAAAATTTCTCGGTATAGATCGTATTGAAATCCGCGCGCGCAATCTCGTCCGCAAGGATGAGTTCCCGTGGAAAATTCCGCCGGGATCGCGGTACGATTCGGGCGATTTTCATCTCGTTCTCAAAAAAGCCCTGCAAGCGTCCAACTGGGACGATCTTATCGCCCGCCGCAATGCCTTGCGCGCGGCCGGAAGGCTCGCCGGCGTCGGTGTCGCGACCTGTCTCGAGCCTGGCGGCGGTAATAATATTTTCGAATATTTGTTCAACCCGAAACTTCAGATCACCACTTTCGTCGAATCCATCCTCATCAAGGTGGAGCCGACCGGCGCGATCACAGCTGTTATGTGTACGACGACGTCGGGCCAGGGCCATGAGACGCTGGTCTCCACGATCGCCGGGGAAGAACTCGAACGCGATCCCGATACCATCCGCGTCCTCCATGGAGATTCTCTCGAGGCCCTGCCGACCCGCAGCCCGGTCGCCAGCCGGATGGCTATCATCCTCGGCACAGCAACGTCCAACGCGGCGCGCGACATCAAGGCCAAAATGATAACCATCGCCGCTTTCGATCTCGGTGTTGAAAAAGACCAGATCGAATACGCCGACGGTGAATTCAGCGTTCGGGGCGAACCCAGCCGCAAGCTGGACTGGACCGAAATCTGTCACATCGCCCATAAGCAGTTTCACCGCATGCCGCCCGGTCATGAACTCGGCCTCCAGAGTTATGCCGTGCAGCAGGTTCCCGGTGGCGGCGATCTGCCAGATGAGAACAATGAAGTTTCGCTTTATCCGTGCTTCTCGTTCCAGGCCCATGTGCCGCTGGTCGAAATCGATCCGTCGACCGGCAAGGTAAAAGTGCACGACTATTTCATCGCCCATGACTGCGGAACGGCGATCAACCCCGATATCGTGCGCGGCATGATTATTGGCGGGGTCGCACACGGCATCGGGGCGGCTCTCTATGAAAAGTTCGAATACGACGCCGACGGCCAGCTTCTGGCGGGCACGTTTGTCGATTACCTGCTGCCGTCGGCACATGAAATCCCGCCCGTTACGGATATCGAACACTGCACCCCGTCGCCGATGACTTCGTTGGGCCAGAAGGGATCGGGCGAAGGCGGTTATCTTGGCGCGCCCGCGGCGATCGCGTCCGCGGTTAACGACGCGCTGGCGCCACTCGATATCGAGATTAATGAGTTACCGATCCGCGCCCGCGATATCGAGGCCGCGATTTACGAAAAAACCAAAGCGAACTGAAGGTCAAATCCATGATTATAGATACCCACGCCCATTTCGTTCCCCAGACAATGCTCGATGCCGTCGTCAGCGGCAGTGCGAGTTTCAAAAACATCGAAGTCTTGAAAGACGATAAAGCCTTCAAGCTCGCCTTCATGGGCGCGGCGCCGACGCGTCCGATCATGCCGAAACTGCGCGAGCTCGAAACCCGCGAAGCGTGGCTCAGCGAGAACGGGATCGATGTCCAGATTTCGGGCGGCTGGCTTGACAGTTTTGCCTACGGCGTGCCTGCGGACGAGGGCGCGGCGTGGAGCCGGTTCATGAACGAGCATCTGCTCGAGCAGATGCGTGGAAAATCCTATATGGAGCCGCTGGCGACCGTGCCGCTGCAGGACGGCAAGCTCGCCGCCGAGGTTCTGCGCGAAGCGATGGCGGCCGGATTTTCCGGCGCAATGATCGGCACCCAGCCAAAGGGATTGTCCGGCAATCTCGACGATCCCGAGCTCGATCCGTTCTGGGAAGCGGCCTCGGAGACCGGTGCCGCGCTCTATCTCCACCCGATGTTCGGCTGTGGCGACGACCGGCTGCTCGATTACGACATGATCAACGCGGTTGGCCGCGGGGTCGACACGACGACGGCGATCGCGCGCATGATCTATGCCGGGCATTTTACCAAATATAACGGCATGAAGATGGTGCTGTCGCATGGTGGCGGCGCCCTGCCGTATGTTCTCGGTCGGATGAACCGGAACTATTTGATGCACAAGGATGACGGCTATGCCGATCCGGTCGAACAGATGGCGAATCTCTGGTACGATACGGTCTTGTTCGATCCGCGCACTTTGCGTTTCCTGGTCGAACTTTTCGGCGCGGAAAAAGTCGTTCTGGGATCGGATTATCCGTTCCCGATCGGCGATATGACGCCGTGCAAGATCGTGCACGACGCCAATCTGTCAGAAGTGGATACCAGCGCGATCCTTGGCGACAACGCGGCAAAGCTGTTCAGGCTGGACGGCGATTGTTCAGGTCACTGAGATCTGGCTGCCTAGGCGTTCCGCATCCTGAATTCCTCCGCATAGGCGGCGAGCGCGCTTTCGAGCGTAAACGACGGTTCCCATCCCAATTCGTCGCGCGCGCGGCTGATGTCGAGCGGCGTCATGCGGGAAACCGGCGGTGTGCCTGATTTTATTTCTAACTTCAGATCGGGTAGTGCCGCTTTCATAGCATCCACGAGCCGATCGAAGGTAATCGCTTCGCCCCAGGAGATGTTGTAGGCCGCATGGGGCGGGAGGTTCTTCCGGGTCGCGGCGAGGTCGAGCGCGCGGCCGATGTCGTCGGCATAGACATATTCGAACGCCATCGTCTGTTCTTCGGCGATGACCGCCGTCGTGCCGCGTACGCCCGCCTCGATCAGCGAATGCACTTTTTCGCCGCCGCCGGAGCCGCCCCAAAAATGGCCCATGCCGAAAACATTGCCGGGCCGCAATACCACCAGGTCGAACCCGCATTCGATCTGATAGGCTTCGAGGATCAATTCCTGTGCGGCCTTGGAATTGGAATAGGCCAGGCCGCTGCCGCGGGCGAAATTTTCGTCGATGGCGTCGACCCCGTCGGTGCGCCGCCAGTCATAGACCCCGAAGGTCGACAGGTGCAGAAGGCGTTTGACGCCGGTCAGGCGGACCGCTTCCGCCACCGCCATCACCCCGCCCACGTTCAGGTCGTAGCCGAAATGGATGGGGTCGGCGACCCGTTTGCCGATCAGCCCAGCGGTATGCAGGAACGTGTCGGGTTTGTGGGTGTTTATCGCGCTGATCAGCCCGGGCAGGCTGCGCACGTCGTCCGCCACGACTTCGTAATCCGCATCGCCGAGCCGCATTGCCAGATAGTCGTCGCGCGGGATGGGGTCAATAAACACCACTTTCTCGCCCCGTTTTGCGGCTTCGATGGCGTAGGCGGTGCCGACAAGTCCGGCGCCCGTGATCATTGTCGTCATTGTTGTGTTCCCTGTTTTATCGCTTAGCCGTAATACTGTCCGTCGAGGACCTTGATCGGTACCGATTTGTTCTTTTTGGAATCGCCCCGCATCGGATTGCCATCGGCATCGATGCGGTCGATTTCCGGCAGTTTCTGGTAGTTGGGCGAACCGATCCGCAGCATGACCAGCGGCTCGCCTTCAACCGCCGTAAACCAATACATGTTGCCCTTGGGCATCATTATTCCCTGATTGGGGCCGAGCAGAGTTTCTTCGTCCTCCGGTCCATAGAACCGGACCTGGCCCTGGAGAACGATAAAACTGTGATCTTCGCCGGGATGCGCGTGGAGTTCATTTTCACCACCTTCGGCATAGATTTTGAGACGGATCGACAGGTCTTCCGTTGCGGCGAGGGGCGTGTCGGTGCGTCCCTGCGCGAGCAGTTGACCGGCGACGTTAAAGACGGCGGGTTTGGAATTCTCCGCCAGCTCCGACTGGCGGCGCCTCAACTCGTCGGATCCGATGGCGGGGGGCAGTATTTCGCGTGCGATAGTGGCCATTCGTCGTCCCCTTGAATATTGTTTCGATGTCACAGAGTGTGATTAGCTTATGCCAATCGCGGGTATCAAAACAATCATCGGGAATCGAGCCTCAATGGCGGATGTGCCGGAAATAAAGAAATCCGACCGAAAATGGCAGTCGGACGTTATCGTCGATCTGATCAAGCAATACGGTTTCAAGCATATCGCTCTGAACCCCGGTGCGAGCTATCGCGGTCTGCACGATTCGCTGGTCAATTACGGTGAAAACGATCCCGCGATGATGATCTGCAACCACGAAAAAATCGCCGTGCAGATGGCCCACGGCTACGCCAAGGCGACCGGCGAACCGATGATCGCGATCGTCCATAACGTCGTCGGGCTGCTGCATGCGCCGCTTGCCATCTATTACGCTTATATCGACCGCGCGCCGGTATTCATCATCGGTGCGACCGGTCCAATGGATGAAGGTATCCGTCGGCCGTTTATCGACTGGATTCATACCGCCGCCGTTCAGGGAAACGCGGTGCGCGATTTCACCAAATGGGACTACCAGCCCGGCAGCGTGCACGGGATACCGGATTCATTCGCACGAGCCTATTCGATCATGATGTCGGAACCGCAGGGACCGATTTATATGTGCTACGACGCCGGCATTCAGGAAGCGCCCCTGATCGAGCAAATAAAGCTTCCGTCGCCCGACGCCGTGCGGGTGCCGCCGCCGCTGGCGCCGGACAGGGCATCGCTTGAACAAGTTGCCGACCACGTGCTGGCCGCCGAAAATCCGATGATCCTTGTTGAGTATGCCGGACGCATGCCGCATGGATACGATTCCATCGTGGCCTTTGCCGAAACGGTCGGCGCCGGGGTTTCGGATATCTACAAACGGCTCAACTTTCCCAATCGTCATCCGCTCAATCTCAGCATGGACGGCACCGCCTTCAGCGGCGCCGATTTGGTGCTGTGCCTGGACGTGCGCGACTGGACGCGGGGCACCCACGGTACCAATCCGGAGACGCGCGAAGTTGAGGATCGCACCGCGCCCGGCTGCAAATGGATCGATATCGGCTTCGCCGACATTGAGATCAGCAAATGGGCGATGGATTACAACAAGCACCGCGACTGGGACGTCCGCGTGGCGGCGGACGCGGTTTCGGCGCTGCCGATTTTGACCGACATCTGCGGTGAACGGATCGCCAGCGATGCCGCGCTTCAGGCGAAGATTGCAGACCGCGCCGACCGAATTACGGCGCGCCATGACGGTTTGTTCGAAAAATGGGCGGTGGACGCGAAAATCGGCTGGGATTCGTCACCGATTACGCTGCCGCGTCTCGCCTCCGAAGTCTGGGACGTGATACAGGACGAGGATTGGGTTCTGACCGCGGGTGAGCTGCGCAATTGGACGCGGAAGCTCTGGAATTTCGACCGGCCGTATCGCCATCCCGGTCGCTCGCTCGGCACCGCTACCCAGTTCGGTATCTCTCTGGGGGTCGCGCTGGCCAACAAGGGAACCGGACGCCTGGTGGTCGATTTGCAGCCCGACGGCGATCTGATGTTCGATCTCGGCGCCCTGTGGGTGGCAACCAAATATGAAATCCCAATGCTTGTCGTGATGTACAACAATCGGGCTTACTATAATGACTGGGAACATCAGACGCATGTTGCCCACCGTCGCGGCACCGACGAGGAACGCGCCTATATCGGCATGGATCTGAGTGGGCCGGAACCCGATTTTGCCGCGGCCGCGCGATCGATGGGGTGGTGGGCAGAAGGGCCGATCGAGGACCCGGCGGATATCAACGGGGCGTTGCTGCGTGCGATCGAACAGGTAAAGGCCGGCAAACCCGCGCTGGTCGACACGATCTGCCAGCACAAGTGACGCGTTGCCAACACAAGTGACGCGGGGCGGTTAAGACCCTTCCATCGGATTGCCGCCTGCGACGACGGCCTGCGCACCAAGGCCAGGCCACGCAGTCGGCCAGGATGCCTTCTGTGCGGATTCCATGCCGGGCAGGGAATCGTCCCAATCGGCGGCGACAATGCGCCGGCCCGTGAATCCGTCGGAGGCGTCCGACGACAGCCACGTGATCGGTGGTTTCATTACATCGGGTTGAAGGAGACCGCCGCGATCCGGCGCCGAGGCAGTCGGCACCATCCCGGTATTGGCGGGGCCGCCGGGCACGACGATGTTTACACTCACGCCGCTACCGTCCAGATCCTTCGCCCAGATCGCCGAGCACGCTTCAAGCGCCGCTTTGGACGGCCCATAGGGCGTCCAGCCGCGCCGGATCATGGTGTCCATGCTGGTGGTGACGTTGACGATCCGTCCCCAGCCCGCATTCAGCATATGAGGCACCACAGCCTTCGCCATCATGAAAGCGGCTTTGACATTTGTGTCGATGATCGCGTCCCAGCGCTCGTCCGACACCTCCCAAAACATAATGTTTTTGACATAATAATCCTCACGGATGGTCGCCTGGCCGATGCCGGCATTGTTGACCAGCATGTGAACCGCCCCAAACTTTTCGACCGTCTGGGTGACGATGTCGGCGCAGAAACTCGCCGACCGTATGTCGCCGCCGAGAGCGAGGATACGTTCTGCCAGTTCGGGCCGGGCCTGATTGATCCGGGCCGCGGCATCGTTATTGATGTCGACAGCGGTAACATTCAATCCGGCATCGGCAAGCGCTTCCGTAACTGCCCCGCCAAGTCCACCACCCGCACCTGTGACAATCGCTGTTCTTGTCTGACTCATTTCCATCCCTTGCCGGCTTATTGAGGTGACCGCTCCGCTGGACCAATTCGCGAATCACAGTTTAAGATACGGCATACTTTCTGCAAACCGGTTTGGAAGGACATTGCCATGCTGCAATCCGTCGAGAAATTTGTCGCCGACATGCGCCAGGTTTGCGAAACCACGCCGGGCGACGAAAAATGGGATATCTGCCGCGATCTGCTGCGGGACCTGCTCAAGGACCCGGAACTGCAGAAACACGCCGAAGCCTGGCCGGTTGGCGGCTTCGACGGGAAAAAGGTCGACAATCTGCTGTTCTACGAAGACCCCGATCATGGGTTCGTCATCAATGGATTGATCAAGAATCCGGGCGGCCGCGCCATGATCCATGATCACGGTAAGGCTTGGACCATCTACGGCGTTCTCAGCGGCAACGAGCGTGTTGTCAGGTACAAGGAGATAGAAAACCCGGATGGTGAGGCCGGATATCAGGAAGAACACGAAGTTAAATGTAGTCCCGGCCAGGTCGATGTCGTGCCGCCGTGGGAAATACATTCGGAATATGCCGGTGACGACAAGACCATCGCGGTCATCGTCCGCAGTCAGCGATCCGGCACGTTCGAGCAGTACCGCTATTACGACGATGGCGGAAAGGTCAAATTTCCCGGACCCAACCAGGTGCCCTACGAGTTGGGGTGAGGCCGGATACTCAGTTATTGTCAGGCATTGCGCCTGAGAAATCCGAATTCTTCAACGCGCCAAAACGCCGGTTTCACGCCGGCCCGCGGATTTCCTCGGGCAGGAACGGGAAGGCCGACAATTCGTGGGACTGACTGACGGCATTGGCCTCCTTGACGAAGCCCGGATTGAGTTGATCGAGTGACGAGACGCCGATCAGGCCCATCGCGTTCCTGATTTCGGCCTCCATGATTTCCAGGGCACGTACCAATGCCGGCTGCCCGCCCGCGGCCAACGCCCAGCCCTGATAGCGGCCAAGGGCTACGACATCGGCGCCGATGGCGAGGGCTTTGAGCACGTCCGTGCCGCGGACGAACCCGCCATCGACTACAATTTCGGCTTTGCCTTTGGCGACAGCGACGACCTCTTTCAGGATTTCGAGTGTGCCATCGCCCTGATCGAGCTGGCGGCCGCCATGGTTGGAAACATAGATCACGTCGATTCCATGTTCGATCGCGATCTCGGCGTCCTCGGCGGTTTGAATGCCTTTTAGGATGAACGGCAGCTCGCCGCGTTCACGCATGCGGTCCATCCATTCCCAGGTTAGGCCCGCCTGGTGAATGCGCATCTCTTCACCGTAGCGTTTAATGCTTGGAGGCCGCCAGCCCGTGATGAGCTGACGTTCACGGCGACCATAATAAGCTGAATCGACGGTCAGGCAAAGCGCCGCGTAGCCAGAATCGCGCGCCCGGTCGATCAGATCGTCGACCCATACTTCATCGCCACGAATATATATCTGGAAGACCTTCGGATGATCCGTCGCCTGAGCGATGTCCTCCAGGGTGGGTTCGGTCACGGTGCTCACCAGGTTTATAGTTCCGAACTCGGCGGCGGCCTTTGCAACTGCAATCCCTCCTTCGGCAGTGAGGGTCTGAAGAGAGCCAATTGGCGCCAAAAGACATGGGATACGAAGTTTGTGGCCGAGGAACGTTGCGCTCGTATCTAGATGCCGCACATCGCGGAGGATGCGCGGCCGGAGAGCATGGGAATCCAGGCAATGCCGATTGCGGCGTAGGGTGGTCTCGGTCTCGGCGGCGCCGGTTACGTAATTCCACACCGACCGGCTGGTGTTGTTGCGTGCGGCGACGATGATTTCATGCATCGTAGCGTAGTTTTTCGACATCTTGGTCGTTCTCCTGAATTTGGCGTCTGGTTCACCGTGTGGCAGCCGAGCATGGCAATATCGGAGGATCTCGGCAATCGTCCTACGCGAGATTCGCTTTTCAAATTACCGCGGGTATGCCTATGATCAGGTAATTGAAGAGTAAAACGAATGATTATAAATAAACCGTGATCGATAAATGGGAGGACAACAATATGACTATGCAGGTACCTAAGACCCTTGCCCTAGCCGCTTGCGCCGCCGCAATAGCCTTCTCAGGGGCCGCACATGCGAAGACCGTCAAAATCACCGTGGCTGCCGCACCGCCACCAATGGTTACCTTCGTCGCTGCGTTTAAAAATATCCTTTCAAAAAAAATTGACGCG
>Ga0209403_10001892_pt1 | contig 26083 bp, 24 predicted proteins | sample ArcticOcean_MG_C_8_FD_187440 | JGI IMG/M metagenome (GOLD analysis project Ga0209403, IMG submission 187440) | Marine microbial communities from western Arctic Ocean - ArcticOcean_MG_CB11_86 (SPAdes) (version 2) | ecosystem: Environmental > Aquatic > Marine > Oceanic | place: Arctic Ocean... | reverse complement strand
AGAAGAGATGGAAAAGAGATTAAATTTACATATGAAGTAAACCCAGGAGAAGTGTGGGAAGAAGATGAATTTTGGATTGAACTTTCATGGCGGATAGATAAAGATGGTGATTTAGGTATTCGAAAACATTTCATGAGTCCCTATAGAAAAGGTGAAAAAATAAATATAGATGAATACTATCAATATATTTTTGACCATACTAAAGGTTTGCCTGAAGCGGCAAAATTAGAAGGTCTTAATGCTTTAGAATATATGCGAAAGTTTGGTGCTTTTTTGGTGGATGATGAAGTTTATAAAAATAATGAGAAAGAAATTGAAGCAAATGAATCAATCGAGCCAAATGGTCAGATTGAAAAAGATGGAAAGATTATTGGAGTTCATGTTGATGGAAAGAATTATTCAGGATTTCCAACACCATCAAGGCGTCAGGAAATTTATTCACAGACTATTGTTGATTTTGGTTATCCAGAACATGCAACACCAGGATATAGAATAAAGAGCCATATTCATAGAGATGAAATGGACTTAACTAAAAACGAATGTGTATTACTTCCTAATTTTAGGTTACCAACACATATTCACTCGCGCTCAGCTAATGCTAAATGGCTAACGGAGATTGCTCATAGAAATCCGATTTGGATCCATACAAAAGATGCAAAAAGACTAGGCGTAGAAAATGGTGATTGTTTAAAAATTACTACTGAAATTGGTTGGTTTGTAGATAAGGTTTGGGTCACTGAAGCAATAAAGCCAGGGGTGGTTGCTTGTTCCCATCATATTGGTAGATGGCGTAGACAACAAGACGAAGGCAATCGTTTTATGACAAATACCGTAGATATTAAAAATATGGGTGATGGTAAATGGAAGATGGAAACGGTAAAAGGTATAGAACCCTGGAAAACAAATGATCCAGATACTAATCGAATTTGGTGGCGAGATGGTGGTGTTCATCAAAATATTACACATCCTACTAATCCAGATCCAATTTCTGGTGCGCATTGTTGGCTTCAAAAAGTTAGTATTTCTTTACCTTTGGAAGGAGAGAAATACGGAGATATTTACGTTGATACAAATAAGTCTTTTGAGCATTTTAAAAAATGGAATGAATGGGCTAAGTCTAAAGAAACACACCCGAATGGATTACGTAGACCTTTATGGATGGGGCGACCATTGACACCTCAAAAGAATCAATTTTATTTAGATAATTCTTAATAGATTCTACCCAATCTCTTAGCCAAATAGCCTAAATCTAGTTTTATAGACATGGTTTTTGGCCGGTACGGTTTTAAAGGAAACTTTAGAATTTGCTCCCGATCCTTAATTATTTAAGGTGACTTGGAATGAGAATGGAACACTTAAATAAAATCCATGCAACTTTGGATAACAGTGTAAAAACTGTGCATCCTAAGATCGTTGATCAGCACGATCGCACCTTTACTTACCTTCGATTAGCTGTTAATGAATATTGTAATCTTCGTTGTATATATTGTATGCCCAAGGAAGGGCTACCTTTTCGAAATAAAACTCAATTATTATCAACTCAAGAAATAAAACAGCTACTTAAAATTACTGCACAATTAGGTGTTTCAAAAATAAGATTTACAGGTGGAGAACCTTTATTACGAAAAGATATCAATAGATTAGTCGACTACGCAATTAATCTAAATGGAATTAATTCAGTGAATATTACGACCAATGGAATCCTTCTAAATAAATATTTAAAAGATTTTGAGATGGCGGGCTTATCAGGACTTAATATTAGTTTGGACACATTAAGAAATAATAGGTTTAAAAAAATTACTCGAAGAGATAATCTTGATGAAGTAATAGAAAATATACATTTAGCAATTCAGTCAGGTATTCCTTCTATTAAAATTAATGTGGTCGCTATGCGAGATTTCAATGAGGATGAACTTATAGATTTTGCAAATCTCACAATAGATAATGATATTACAGTTCGATTTATTGAGTTAATGCCTTTTGATTCAGATCAAATTTGGAAGACAGGTAAGTTTTATCATTCAAAAGATATTTTAAAAGATCTACAAAAAAGATTAAATAAAATAAATTTAATAGGTGGATCCAGTACAGAGCATTATGCTTTTCAACTTCAAGGAGCAAAAGGGAAAGTCGCTATTATTCCTTCTTACACTCGAAATTTATGTGGTTTATGTAATCGGATTAGGATTACAGCTGATGGGAAACTATTAAACTGCCTTTACAGTAAGGATGAATCTAGCCTAAGGGATGTTATGCGTAATAATGGATCAGATGAAAAAATTAAATCAATAATATTACAATCATTTATTAATAAACATAAAGATGGCTGGGCTGCTCAAAATATTAATGGTAATCATCGAGAATCTATGTCCCAAATTGGGGGTTGAAATGAAAAATTTTTCACATTTAGATCAAAAAGGAAATGTAAAAATGGTTGACGTAACTGATAAAATATCAAATAATAGAATTGCAAAAGCTGAAGGAAGAATAACAATGCTTTCAGATACAATTTCAGCAATTCAATTAGATAGCCTACCTAAAGGTAATGTTTTGACCACAGCTAAGATTGCAGGAATCCAAGCAGCAAAAAAAACTTCAGAATTAATTCCAATGTGCCATCAATTAAATCTTTCCCAGATTGATTTAGAGTTTACAATTGAGCCCAGTGCTATTATTATTCATTCATCAGTTAAAGTAAAAGATACCACGGGCGTAGAAATGGAAGCTTTATCTGCAGTTTCTATTGCAGCCTTAACTATTTATGATATGTGTAAAGCAGTTGATAAAACTATGGAAATTGGAGAAATTAAATTAGTAGAAAAAATTGGGGGTAAGACTGATTATGTAACAGATTATCGTCCGAGTGTTGGTATAATTACGATTAGTGATAGTATTTCTAAAGGTGAGGGCAAAGATACTTCGGGCCTTATTTTAGCTGATGGATTTCAAGAGGTAGGTTGTATTGTGAAACATAAATGTGTTTTAGCTGACGGCTCTGAAAAATTAGTAACTACTGTTAAAAATTGGATTATTGATGGTGTCGAGTTGATTTTTACTACAGGAGGTACAGGGTTAGGTCCTCGAGATTTAACTGTTGAAAAATTAGGAGGGCTTTTTAATTCAGACTTACCTGGAATAGAGCAAGCATTGCATGCATATGGTCGAAGTAAAGTAAAAACTTCGATGTTATCTAGATTGAAAGCCGGATTGATTGGTAAAACAATTGTAGTTTGTATCCCCGGTAGTCCTGGTGCAGCTAAGGATACGCTAAGTGTTTTAATTCCAACTATTTTTCATTCTTTTCATATGATGAATAGTGAAAAACATTAATGGAATATATTCTTCCAGTACTATTTTTTGTTATTGCTCTTATTTATTCAAGTGTAGGCCTTGGTGGAGGTTCATCTTATGCAGCAATAATGGCAATTTTTGGTATTAGTTACCAAATTATTCCAACTACATCACTTTTATTAAATTTAATTGTTACATTTTTTGGAATGATTAATTTCTGGAAAAATGGTTATGGCCGATTCAATTTAGTTTATCCATTTCTTCTAACTTCCATCCCAATGACCTTTTTTGCAAGTTCATTAGATCTATCTAAGGAAACATTTGAACTTTTCTTATTGGGGACTCTTATTCTAGTTGTTATAAGAATATATTTTATAAAAGATTTAAAAATGAACATTGAATTAAACTGGTTTCAAAAATATATTTTTATTGTATTAGTTGGTAGCATATTAGGTTTTATAGCAGGGGGAATTGGTATTGGAGGGGGTATCTATCTTGTCCCTATTATTATCATGTTTCGTTTGGGTACAGAAAAAGAAGCTTCTGCCGCTGGTGCTATGTTTATATGGGTCAACTCTCTTACAGGCGTTATTGCTAGAGCTAGATCAGGTACATTTGATATAGATTTCATATTGCCTTTAGCTGGATCTGTTATTATTGGAGGAATTGTTGGCTCATATATAGGAGCATCAAAATTTAAAGCAAGAACAATTCAAAAAGTTATGGGTGGAGTTATAATTATTGCGATAGTATTTTTATTTAAAGGATTATTATGATATCATTTCAAGAAGCAAAATTAATTATTCAAAAAAAAATATTTGAATTAGGAACAGAGATAGTTGATTTAAATAATTCTGCTGATCGTATTTTAGCTCAAGATATTGTATCGAATTTTCCTTCACCTAAATTTGACAATTCTGCCATGGATGGATTTGCTGTCAGATCATTTGATACGATAGGTGCTTCCATTAAAAATATAATCTCATTGAAAAATATAGGCCTTAGTTCTGCTGGTCAACCATCTAATTTAACTTTAATGTCGGGTGAATGTGTTCAATGTATGACTGGGGCAAAAATTCCTGATGGCGCTGATGCTATAATTATGGTTGAAGATACTAGTGGATTCTCTAATGATGAAAATGTTCAAATTATGATTGAAGCTAAGAGAGGGAAACATATTCGGTTTAAAGGTGAAGAAATTAAAGAAGGTGAAACCTTAATTAGGAAAGGAACACAGATTACTTCAAGTGAGATCGGTACTTGTGCTACTTTTGGTTATGGTGAATTAAGTGTTTCAAAAAAACCTAAAGTTGCGATATTTGGAACAGGGAATGAATTAGTTGAGCCAGGCCAAGATTTAAAAGAAGGAGAAATTTATAACTCTAATTTATTTATCTTTGCAGATTTAGTTCAAAAAGCAGGTGCCGAAATTTTAATAAGAAATGTAATAAAGGATGATAAAGCATCTCTTAAGTCATTTTTATTTAATGCCTTACAAACTTGTGATATGGTGATTTCTTCTGGTGGCATATCAATGGGTCGATATGATTATGTCAGAGAAGTTTTAATTGAACTGGGTGTTAAGGAGCATTTTTGGAAAGTAGCTCAGAAACCTGGAAAACCATTATTTTTTGGGACTAAGAAAAATACATTAATATTTGGATTACCGGGGAATCCAGTTTCCTCATACATAGGATTTATGATTTGGGTGTGGCCAATTCTTAGAAAATTGATGGGGTCTAAAGAAACAAAGAGTATTAAAGGCATCTTATCAGAACCTTTTCCATTAGAGAAATTCAAATATCGTTTTTTATTCGGACAAGCATGGATGGAAAAAGGACAGGTGAAATGTAAACCTTCTAATAAAGTAGGATCTCATATGGTGACTTCAGCGTTGGCAGCTAATTGTATTTTAAGCTGTAATATAGGCGATGGCTTCTTAAACCCTGGTGAATTTATAGATATACATCTTCTTCCCTGGAAAACTATAAAATGATTATTACACCAGTGACTCTAAATAAACAAAAAAATGATTTTACTATTATTGATATTAGATCATCAGATGAGATAGGCAAATTTCCGTTGGTAGGTTTAAATACAATTTCCTCTCCATATGGTAATAAGATAAATATTGGCGGTCAAAAAGTTTTAGTATGTCAGTATGGAATAGTTACCGAAGGAATAATAATTGAGAAAAATATTAAGGATGCTTATAGTTTGTTAGGAGGTGCTCAAGCATGGATAGAGTTTTATAATGATAATGAAGACTTAAGTCGTTGGGCAAGGCAAACTGTATTACCTGAGATAGGTATTGAAGGTCAAAAGAAGTTATTAGAAAGTAAAGTTTCAATTATTGGTATGGGCGGACTTGGATGTCCAGCTGCTCAATCTCTTGTAACTGCTGGCATAGGAAATATAAAATTAATTGATAATGATGAAATCTCACTTTCTAATCTTCATCGACAACCTTTATATAGCATTGAGGATGTAGGGGAAGAAAAAGTTGTTGTAGCAAAATCAAAATTAGAAAACTTAAACCCTGAAGTAAATATAGAAATAGATAACAGTTTTTTTGACAATGAAAATTGTGAAGAACTATTATCGAATACTGATGTGATAATTGATGCTACTGATAATATTAAAAGTAGGCAAAATATTGACCAAGCATCTAAAAAGTTTAATATCCCTATGATTTATGGAGGACTTTTTAGATTTGAAGGCCAAGTCGCTACTCTAAATGTTAATGGAAGCCCAGGATACAAAGAGCTTTTTCCTGACCCTCAAAGTAAAGAGGAAGATTCATGCGTAGAGGCAGGGGTTTTGGGTATGTTGCCAGGTATTATTGGAAATATTCAAGCTCTAGAAGCAGTTAAGCTAATTGTGGGTATAAACAAAAATTTAATTGGGAAACTATTGATTTATGATGCAATGAATCATGATACACAAGTGATTGAATTATGATATTTATCAAAGTTAAATGTTTTTCACAAGTAAAGTATGCATTAGGTGTTGATGAGTTAACTTTTCAATTAGATGAAGACTCAACTTCCAATGATCTTGAAAACATCATTCGAAAAAAAGCAGGACCTAAATTAAATAATATTTCTCTAAGAATTGCTATAAATCAAAAATATCTAATAGAAGAAACTATTCTTCAAGATGGTGATGAAGTTGTTTTTATTCCACCTGTACAAGGAGGGTAAATGATTATTGTAGAAATTATTTCTGAGCCTATTGAATCATTCCAACCCCAAAATAATAATAGTCAAAATGGAGCAGAGTTAGTCTTTAATGGGCGAGTTCGAGGAGTTGAAAATGGAGAGCCAATTAAATATTTAGATTATGAACAATATGAAGGTATGGCAGAAACAGAACTTAGGAATTTAGCCAATAAAGCATGCAGTAAATTTCCTATAAATGATCTTTTTTGTAGACATAGGGTTGGAAAAGTAAAAGCTGGTGAAACAAGCCTTCATGTCGTTATTTTATCTAAACATCGCAAAGAATCAATTGAAGCTATGGACTGGTTTATTCTAGAGCTTAAAAAACATGTTCCTATTTGGAAATGGGCTATTTTAAAAGATGGGATTAGGGTGCCAAGTGAATGTGCGCACTGACTTATAAAATGTGCTAAATTAACATCCTAAATGTTAGGTTTCTCAAACCAATCCATTGCTAATTTCCTATTTTGGGTCACGCGGAAAAAGTGGCTAATTACAACATTTATAGTTAGCCTATACCTTTTTTATATACCAACACCCGAAGGTCTATCATCAGAAGGGCATAGAACTCTGATTATAGCTATTACAACATTGATTTTAATTGTTTCTGAATCAATTCAATTACCGGCAATAGCAATTTTAATCTTAATTATGGAAGTAATTCTTGGAATAGATTCACCAGATGGTGTTGCGTCATCTTTTATGAGTGATGCGGTGTTTTTTATAATGGGTTCTCTTATGTTGGCTGTTGCTATAGTGCATCAAGGTTGGGATAAGAGAATTGCACTTGGAATAATAAAGATTACAGGGAATAAAACTCAAAATATTATTTTTGGATTTTTATTGATTTCCGCAATTATGGCATCATTTATTGGAGAACATACTGTTGCAGCTATTATGCTACCAATTGCTATTTCTCTAGTTCGGTATACATCTTCTGATAAGAAAAAAGTTAAAAATTTAGCTTCTGTTCTTTTATTCTCAATCGCATATGGTGCTTTGATTGGTTCCGTTGGTACACCTTCAGGTGGTGGGAGGAATGTAATAATGCTCGGTTATCTTAAAGACTCTAATTTGTTCATATCCTATTTGGAGTGGATGATTCAAGTTTACCCATTCATTTTGGTTCAAATTCCAATTGTATCATGGATTTTGATTAAAAGTTTTCCACCTGAGTATATTCACTTAGATACAAGTGTAAGAAAATTAGTAGTACAAGTAGCAAAATCTGCATCAATAACACGGAGTAATATTATCGCAGGATTAATTTTTCTATTAGTTTTTTTAGGCTGGATATTTTTTAGTGAGACTTTTGGTCTTGGGACTATTGCGTTAATTGGCGTATTTTTATTTTTGGTAGCTGGCTACGTAGAATGGGATTATTTAAGTAAACATACGCATTGGGGTGTTATATTATTATTTGGTTCAACAATTTCACTTGGCTCAAATATTAAATCTACAGGTGCTGCTGAATGGCTTGCAGATATAATTGTTAATTTTATGGGAAATATATTTGAATCATTTCCATTCATTGGAGATACTGTGATTATTATTATGACAACAACAATGGCAAATGTCCTATCAAGTTCTGCAACGGTAGCGGTGTTAGGACCTATCACTATGAATATGGGTGAGAATACCTTGCAATTGGGATTGATAACTGCAATTGCATCTGCATTTGGATATTTTACAGCTATAGCAGCTCCAGCATGTACAATTATTTATTCAAGTGGTCTGGTGTCAGCTAAAGATTTTTTAAAAGTTGGTTGGAAAGTTGGACTAATTTCTATTGGCTTATTAGTTTTATATAAAAATACTTATTGGGCTCTTTTCAATTAAAATGATTTTGAAATAAAAAATGAAAATTTTAATAGCTATTAGTAGTAGAGAATATTCTGGGCAAACATTAAGTGCTGGAATGATGGTCTCTAAATCTTTTAAAGCCTCGACTACAATAGTTGATGTAGGTGAAAAAATTAATCAGTTCAGTATTAAAGAAGTGGATATGGTGCAGGAGAGAATGGACTCTTGGGATATTGATCGCCCTGGAGTAGATGTTTTAGAATGGGCTTTTGAATATTTAGCTAAAAAAGAATTAATTAAAACTCATGCGATTGAAGCAGGTTTTCCTAAAAATACATTAATAGAAACTAGTGGAAGGCGTTCAGAAGTTTTTCTTGAAGGTACTTTTTGTGAAGATGTAAACCTTATATTGCGTAATGGTGATATTATTGAAGAGTTAAAGAATGAAGTTCAAAATTATGGATATGATGTTACCATAATTGGTGGAAGTGGAAAACGAGGTATGTCACATGATCTTACACAATATATTAATAGCTCTATATTTGTAGTTAATAATTACAAGTCAAATGAAGATTACCGCCTTTTATTAGCAGTAGATAATTCGCCGGGAACAAGAAAAGCTGTAAAATATGGTGTGCGAATTGCGCAAGCTTTTGATATTGAGGTAGATATTGTCACTGTAAGTAAGACAGACGAATTTAAAGATGAATATAAAAGTGCAGTAAATTGGGCTTCTAAATTTTTAAGGAGAAGTAATATTAAACACCAAACTATCTTTCTAAAAGGAAATCCTTCAGAATTGATTGCTAAAGAAGCAGGTGATAATCATATTATAGTTATGGGCTCATCTAAAAGAAACCCGTTGAAAACATTTTTTCAAGGGAATAAACCTTTAAAGGTTCTTGAAAATTCTCAATGCCCAATTTTAATAGTTAAATGAGTGCTTAGAATAAAATGACATTATTTCAAAATATTGGATTATTTGTTTTGACAAGTTTAATCCTTTTAATGATTTCGGTTCCTCCGATACTTTTTTTGGTGTGGTATTTTTATGATAAAAATCAGAGCCAACATTCTATCTTAAGAAACTTCCCTCTTTTAGGTCGAATTCGTTATTTACTTGAAATGTTAGGGCCAGAATTTAGACAATATATGTTTGATTCTGATTCAGAAGGGAAACCCTTTAGTCGTTCAGATTTTTCAAATATTGTTATTCAAGGCAAGTATTTAAAAACTCTTATAGCTTTTGGCTCAAAGCGTGATTTTAATAAACCAGGTTTTTATCTTCGTAATTCAATGTTTCCAAAACAAAAAGAAGAGATGAAAGTAATGTTGACTCCTAAAATACCAACTAAACGATATGTTGGCACTGAAGGTCTATTCTCAAGGACAGAACATCTAGAGGAAGTAGATGTTTCTCCTTGGACATTACCAGTGGAGGATGCAATTATTATAGGCCCAAAATGTAGAGAACCATGGCATGTTAAAGGTCCTGTTGGAATGAGTGCAATGAGTTATGGCTCCCTTGGAGAAAATGCTATTAGTTCTATTAGTCATGGATTAGGGATGGCTACGGGTTCTTGGGTTCATACGGGTGAAGGTGGCTTGGCTCCCTATCATACGGTGGGTGGGGGTGATGTAATTATGCAGATTGGATCGGGTATTTTTGGAGTTAGAAATGAAGATGGTACTTTTAGTTGGGAGAAGTTTAAAGAAAAAGCAGCGAATCCTCAGCTTCGTTGTTTTGAAATTAAATTAGCTCAGGGTGCAAAAATTAGAGGTGGACATGTAGAGGGAAGTAAAATAAATGAAGAGATTGCTTCAATCAGAGGAGTTCCACCTTGGAAAACTGTTGATTCTCCTAATCGACATAATCAATTTAACGATTTAGCTACTTTATTTGACTTCATCGATGAAATGAGAAAAGTTGGAGGAAAACCTATAGGTATTAAAGTAGTTATGGGTGGTTCTGATAGTGCAGATGAGCTTACAAAATTTATGTCTGAATCAGGTAGAGGCCCTGATTTTATTACAGTTGATGGTGGGGAAGGCGGGTCTGGTGCAACGTATCAAGAAATGGCAGATACCATGGGGTTACCTGTTAAGTCAGGATTGATATATATGGATAATGCCTTGAGGCGACAAGGCGTACGTGATCGTGTTAAAATATTTGCTAGTGGTAAATTATTTAGTCCGGATAAAATTGCTATTGCACTCGCCTCTGGTGCGGATTTAGTTAATATAGCAAGAGGGATGATGATTTCTGTTGGCTGCATTGGCGCAATGAAGTGCCATACAAATACATGCCCAGTAGGTGTCGCTACAACTGACCCTGATCATCAAAAAGCACTAGTTGTTGATGAAAAAAAATGGAGAGTTATGAATTATGTGATAACTTTAAGAAATGGATTACATACATTAGCTGCAGCAACCGGAATAGACTCATATACTAAGTTTGATCGAAATCATGTAGTATTTAGTGATCAATATGGAAAAGTAACAACTCTAGATCAATTATTTCCTTATCCAACTGCTTGATAGAACGATGTTACTTAACGTATTTTATATATGAAATTAATCAAGATTTTCATTCAATAAGGAGAGACTCATGGAACTCATTCATCCAATTTTTAAATGGTTGCATATAATCGCAGGTATAATGTGGATTGGCCTTTTATATTTTTTTAATTTTATTAATGGTCACTTTGCTGCAACTATGGATGGTGATACAAAAAAGAAAGTTGTTCCAGCACTGATGCCTAGAACACTTTACTGGTTTCGATGGGGAGCGGCTTGGACTTGGGTTACAGGCGTGATTCTTCTTCTAGTAGTTTATTATCATGGTGGTTTAACATTTGATGAACCCTCAACTTGGGGTACAGAAGCATTCATTATGATTGCTGTAACATTCCTAGGCGTCTTTGTATATGATACAATTTATAAAAGTGGAATTGCATCAAACCTTCGCTTAGTGACTATAGTTAGTTTTGTTTTAATTGGCGGTGTTGTTTACTTAATGAAAGATTGGGCAGGTTTTAGCTATCGTTCTTTTAATATCCATCTTGGAGCTCTTTTTGGAACAATTATGGCATTTAATGTTTGGTTTAGAATTTGGCCAGCCCAACAAAAGATTATTACCGCAATTAAAAATGGAGAAGCACCCGATGGTTCATTGGTGGCTCTAGCAGGTTTACGCTCTAAACATAACACATATATGAGTGTACCTTTAATTTGGACGATGATGAATCAGCATACTACAGCTTTAGCAGGTGGAAATTTTGGAGTAACAAGTTCAACAAATTGGTTGGTACTTATGATTATTGTGGCCTTAGGTTGGCATATTGTATTTCAAATGTATAAAAAATCGGCAAAGATTCAAGGCTTCTAAAACGCAAAAATATAGTTCAAATAAAAACCCCCATTTATAAATATTATAAACGGGGGTTTTTTATATAATGAGCTTAATTTTTAGACTTCACAAGCCATATCGTGTCCACAGCACATAGGTGATTTTATCTGTCCGCACCCATCAGGACATTTTGCAACGCTTACTTGAGTACCATCATCTTTAGTAATATGGTCATGGACCAATTCATTACCGCATTTTGCGCAAGTTAAACCTGTTACACCCATTCCGCAATGTTCACATTTAAAATCTGACATTAATATATTCCTTTAATAATTTTATAAAATTCTTATTAGAAACTTACGATATTTTATATAATTGATAGATATAATTAAACAATAATAGGAATGATTACTATTATTGTTTAATTTATTAATATGAGATTTAGTTATCAAAGACAGAAAATTCGTGAAATTGTTCATAAAACAAATACCCATCCAACGGCAGATTGGGTTTATTTAGAGGCGAAGAAGTCTATTCATAACATTAGTTTAGGTACAGTCTATAGGAATTTGAAGCAATTAGAAGAATCTGGCGATATAAAAACAATTTATGATGGAAATATTGCAAGATATGACTGGAACACTGAACCTCACAATCATTTAAAGTGCAAAAATTGTGGTGACCTTATTGATATAGTTTTATCTGATAAATCAATTTACCCCAAAATAAAAAAAGATTTCAAATTTGATGTTGATCTAGTTGAAATGACTATTATTGGCACATGTTATAAACACGCATAGAAAAAGGAGAATGAAATGGCTTTAGTAGGAAGCAAAACTCACGAAAATCTAAAGGCTGCTTTTGCAGGCGAATCACAAGCAAATCGTAGATATTTATATTTTGCTCGCCAAGCAGATATCGAAGGCTTGCCTGAAGCAGCCGGTGTATTTAAAAATACTGCTGATGGTGAAACTGGCCATGCATTTGGCCATATGGAGTTTCTTGAAAAAGGAGGTGCTGGAGATCCAGCTACGGGACTTTCAATAGGAGAAACGTCAGATAACCTTAAAGCTGCTGTAGCTGGAGAAACTTATGAATACACAGAAATGTATCCAGGGTTTGCAGCTACTGCTAGAGAAGAAGGGTTTGATGAAATTGCTGAATGGTTTGAGACTTTAGCTCGTGCAGAAAAATCGCACGCTGGTAAATTTCAACAAACGTTAGATAGCTTATAAATAAAAAGTGTGAATAGCGGATTAATTAAAATCCGCTATTCAATCTAATTTTTTCAAAAAATGGGGGACTTTTTATGTTAAATCATTCCGACATAACAAACACCACCTATGATATTACAAATACGCTATATTGGGATAAATCATCTTTATACCAAGAAATGGATCGTATTTATGATGTGTGTATAGGGTGTCGATTATGTTTTAATCTATGCCCTTCATTCCCATCACTATTTAATTCTGTAGATGATGCTGGAAAAAATAAGAGAATAATTGCAGAAAAAGAGGGTAGGGTTGATAAAGAGGTTCTACGTGATGATTATCTTGATTTGCCTGAAGGTGAGCATGCAATAGAAGCTAGTTTGGAAGTTGAATTTCGTGGTGAGATTCAAGATTTATCAGATAATCAAAGGTGGGAAGTAGTTGATCTTTGTTATCAATGTAAGTTATGTGATCCAATTTGTCCTTATACACCAGATAAAGAGCATGAGTTCCAACTTAACTTTCCAAAACTCATGACGCGTGCGCAGGCTATTCGGACGAAAGAAAGAGGTGTAAAAAACAATGATAAATTTTTAGCCAATACAGATTTTGTTGGGAAGTTGGCCCCCCTTTTTGGCACTATTATTAATAACCTTAATCGTATAGGTATCATTCGTTTTTTAATTGAAAAATTTGTAGGAATACATAGAAAAAGAATTTTACCAGAGTTCAATTCTAACACATTTGAAAAATGGATCAAATCTCATCCATCGACTATTACTGATCCAATTGATAAAGTAGTGATTTTTAGTACATGTTTTACAAATGTACACGATGTTGAACTTGGTAAAGCATGCGTTGAAATTTTAAAACATAATAATGTAGAGTATATTTATACTCCTCAACAATGCTGTGGAGCTCCATATTTAAGTCCTGGAGATTTTAAAGGGTTTAAAAAACAGGCAGATCCTAATATTAATGAATTATATAAATGGGTAGTTGATGGATATAAAATTGTGGTTACTGGGCCACCGACATGCAGTCTCACCATAAAGAAAGAATACCCAGATTATTTAGGTTTAAATGATAAAATTAAAAAAATATCTGATAATACTTTTGACATCTCAGAATATCTTGTTTATCTAAACAAGCAAGGAAAATTAAAAACGGATTTTAAAAATGGCATCGGAACTATTAATTATCATGTTAGTTGTCATTTGAAAGCACAGAAAATGGGATTTAAAGGTAGAGATTTATTAAAAATAGTACCTGAAACAGAAGTGAATTTAATAAATCGATGTTCAGGCATGGATGGAGGATGGGGTATGAAAGAAGAATTTTTTGAAACTTCAATGAAAGTTGCAAAACGTTGTGTTAATGAAATTGGTCAAAAAGAAGCAGATTCTATTTGTTCAGATTGCTCATTAGCTAGCCATCAAATAAGTCAAGCTAGCGAAGGTTTAGCTAAACCAATTCATCCTGTTTTAGAATTATATAAAGCTTATGGTTTTCATAAATAAAGGATTTATAATGCAAAAACTAATTATTAAAGATCTAATGAATATCATAGAGTATGAGAAAGTTAGGAATGAGTATAGGCAAGAATTGATGGTATATAAAAAAGATCGACGGATATCTCTTGGCCCACATATAACAATCACATTTGAAAATAAAAAAACAATGAAATTTCAGATTCAAGAAATCATGCGTGCAGAAAGATTAGTGCATGATAATCAAATTCAAGAAGAAATCGATGTTTATAATTCACTTTTACCATTAGAAAATTTTCTAAGTGCGACTTTATTTATAGAAGTTACTGAGGAAACTAAAATTAAACCTATTTTAAATCAATTTATTGGCTTAACTGAAAGTGAAACATTATTTTTTGAAATTGAAGGAGAGAAGATTTTTGCTGAATTCGAAAGTGGTCGTGAAGAATCAGATAAAATTAGCTCCGTTCATTATGTTGACTTCAAATTTGATAAAAAATTCATTTCTTATTTTAAAAATGATGATGAAATAAAATTGCAAATTGATTATAAAGATTATTCCTACTCTAAAATATTATCTAGTGAAAATAAGTTATCATTACTTAATGATTTTGCTGATAAATAGTTAATATTTATCTATAAATTATTAATTTGACAAACACTTTAATTAAAAAGGTACTCAACTATCCTAAAGTAACCTTAGCAATTTTGTCAACCATAACAGTAATCCTTGGTAGCTTTTTACCAAGTGTGAAAATAGATTTTTCTATTGAGCAGCTTTTTAGCCAAAATGATCCAGTCATTAGTCGCTTTTTAAATTTCCGTGAGGAATTTGATGGCGTAGATAATAGAATCTTTTTGCTTTATGAGTCAAATGACCCTTTCTCTTATAAGAACTTAGTAGCTAATCAAAAGATGGTTTATGCTTTTGAGAATATTCAAGGTGTAAGTAAAGTTACAAGTCTAACAAATATTGAATTATTTACTGATGGTGGTGAATACTTGCTTTCACCTGTATTTGATTATATCCCTCAATCTTTAGACTCATTAAAATTTGCTAAAAATAGAATCTTAAGTTCTGAATTATTAAAAAATTATTTAATATCAGAAGATGGTAAGGTGGCCGCGATTCTTGTTGAAATTTCAGAAGAATATAACACGCATGTAAGTAGAGAAGTCATTGTTGAGCAGATAGATAAATTACAATTAAGAACAGATTGGAACTGGCATCAAACAGGACTGCCCATTATTCGTACGCGTTACGTACAATATATGATTGCAGATAATATTACATTTTTACTGCCTGTTCTTTTAATGCTCATTTTTCTGCTAACAATATTATTTAGATCATTAGTGGGATTACTTTTGCCTTTATTAGTTGTATTATTAACAATAATCTGGACATTAGGTTTTATGTCAGCAGTTGGTATTACTATAAATATAATAAGTTATATCATACCTACTCTATTAATGGTGGTTGGTATTAGTGATTCTGTACACTTTTTAATTAAATATTATAATACTTTAAAAGAAATAGGAGATAAGAAAAAAGCGTTATCTGAAACTTTACAAAAAATTGGAACAGCTATTTTCTTGACAAGCATTACTACAGCTATAGGCTTTGGTGCTCTATCAATGGTTAAAATTGATATTGTTAAAGAATTTGGTATTTTTACAGCTATGGGTGTGTTCTTTGCTTTTATAATAACTATCTTATTAATCCCTTCAGTATTAATGCTTTTAGATAAAACTCCTCAAAAAAAGTTGGATGCTTATGCGAGTGGATTCAGAGTTAAGATTATTAAATTTTTCATAAAGATTGTTAGAGATTATCCTCAAAAAATAATTATTACTGGAATCCTTATTGCAATTATAGGTTTATTTGGCGCTCTTCAAATAAATCCACACTCTAAGTTATTAGATGATCTAAGGCCAGGGAATCCTCTTCTAGAAGATATGCGAATAGCCGAAAATAGAATGGGCTCTGTTTTACCAGTTGAAATTATAATTAATATAGAGGAAGATGGAAAATTTGAAGACATACAAGATGTTGCTGTTATTTCATTTTCAGATCAACTATCAAAATATATCTCCAATATACCTGAAATCGGCAAAGTTGTTTCTATCAGTGATTATTTGAAAGAGATCAATAAAGCAATGAATGAAGGTAATAATGCTTTTTATAAAGTTCCTCTAACACGAGATATTATCTCTCAGTATATGTTATTATATGATAGTGAATTCAGCTCTCTTATCAATGCAGATTATACTAAGTTACGTATTGCAGCTCAAATCAAAGATATCGATTCACAAAGAAGTGCAGAGATTGAGGAAAATATAAATAATCATATTTCTTTAATTATTCCAGAGGGGTTGACAGCTGAAGTAACAGGGACTGCTTTTCTAGCGCTTAGAACTAATAATTATTTAGTTTATAATTTATTGGCAAGTTTCCTTGTTGCTTTAATAATTATAACATTATTGATGATTATTTTATTTCGTTCTATAAAAATGGCACTCATATCTATTTTACCAAATATCATTCCAATGTTGGTTATGGCAGCAGTTTTAGGTTTCTTCCAAATTCCATTAAGACCTGCAACAGCAATGACATTTGCGGTAGCTTTTGGTATTGCCGTTGATGATACATTACATTATTTAATTCGTTATAGAATGGAATTATCTAAGCAGCAGTATAGACAAGCTAACGATTCAACAATGCTAGGAACGGGAATAGCAATGATGTCTACAACAGCTATTCTATCTGCTGGGTTTTTAGTTTTAACGCTATCTGAGTTCACTCCAACTATTGAGTTTGGAATGTTATCAGTAATAACTATTGTTACGGCATTGATTGGAGACCTTACATTCTTACCAGCTTTATTAAGTCTAATTAAGCCCAAAATACAGAATTAGAATATTTCTCTCATAAAGTATAAATTCTCTTAACTATTTAATTGAGTTTATATTGAAAAACATATTTATATATCTTTTTGCTTTATCACTTACTTTTGTTCAAGGTCAAGATTATTTTCAACAGAAAGTTGATTATGATATAAGAGTGAAACTAGATGATAATAATCATACCTTATCTGCTTTTGAAAAAATTATTTATACTAATAATTCACCTGATGAACTTTCATTCCTTTGGTTCCACATTTGGCCTAACGCATATAAAAATGATTCTACTGCTTATGCAAAGCAAGCTGGGCCAAATTCAAGGTTTGCCAAGTCAGATTCTTTGAGCAGAGGTTTTATTGATAGTCTGGATTTCTCAGTTAACGGTAAGAAAGTTGATTGGTCTTATCATTCAGATTGGATCGATGTTGTAAAGTTAAATTTGAGTAAACCTCTTAACCCAGGTGAGTCAATCATAATTGAGACACCTTTTTTTGTTAAATTACCCAAAGTTTTTTCAAGACTTGGTCACTCAGGGAAGCATTATGAGATTACTCAATGGTATCCAAAACCAGCAGTCTATGATAGAAAAGGTTGGCACCCAATGCCATATTTAACTCAAGGAGAATTTTTTTCTGAATTTGGAAGTTTTGATGTAAAGATCACACTACCGAAAGATTATAAAATTATGGCAACAGGCGACTTAGTTAATGGTGAACAAGAATATAATTGGCTTAATTCATTCACTTCAATTACTGACTCTTTGAATCGTTTACCAAAAAAAGAACTCAGTCAATGGATTAAAAATCAAAAGAAAGCTGAAATACTCACAACTTCTGATTCTATTGAAATGGAATTTAAAACCTTGAATTTTAAACAAAAAGATGTCCACGATTTTGCCTGGTTTGCTGATAAGAATTGGTTGGTTCAAAAAGGAGAACTAACTCTACCTAATTCTTCTCGGCAAGTTACTTTATGGTCTTTTTATTTATCAAAGAATGCTGAAACTTGGAGAAATTCAATTGAATATTTACATGACTCTGGATATTGGTATAGTCGTTACTATGGTGATTACCCATATAATCACATAACGGCAGTGGATGGTGACTTATCCGCAGGAGGAGGAATGGAATATCCAAATATTACGGTTATAGCTTCCATGCCAAGTAAACATCTCCTTGAGATGGTGATTATGCACGAGGTAGGACACAATTGGTTTTATGGTATCATAGGTAGTAATGAACGCTACCATACATGGATGGATGAAGGTTTAAACGAATATTCCTCAATTAGGTATTGGCAAGATAAATACAAGGATGATAATGAAAGATTTGTTCTTATCCCTTTAATTCAAGATAAGCTGAGAATAGCTAAAGACTTAAAATTTAGCTGGTTTGAGTATCTTCAATATTCATCATCTGCAAAGAGTCAAAACGCACAGCCCTTAAATCTCAAAGCAGACGAATATAAAGGTGCTAATTACGGCCAGAATTACTCTAAAACAGCAGTTTTTACACGTTTTTTACATCACTATTTAGGTGAAGAAAAAATGGATGAAATAATGCAAGATTACTATGAGATATGGAAATTTAAACATCCTTATCCAGAAGACTTTCAAAATATTGTTGAAAATCATACGGACAAAGATCTCAGTTGGTATTTTGATGGAGTTTTTAATACTATAGAATATGTTGATTACTCAATTAATAAAGATAGGCAACAATTTATAATTTCAAATCATGGTGAATTAAAAACTCCTGTTGAGGTAGTTTTTTATGGTGATAATCATAAAATTTTGGAAAGAAGATGGCTTGAAAATATTAATTGGAGAAAAACTATTTCAGGACCATCAGGAACTTGGTATGCAATAATTGATCCTGAAGAACATATGCCTGATGTAAAAAGGGAAAATAATTCAACTCGGAAAGAGCTACATTTTAATTGGATATGGAATCAACCAAATTATTTTGATAATGAAATAAATATTTCACCATGGCTTTTTAGCTATAATTATTATAATGGTTGGACACCTGGAACATTGTTATATAAGGGAGCTACTCCTGGCTATTCATCTACAAGTACTTTTCAGCCTATGTGGGATTTTAATAATGACCAGCCAACATTAAAGTTTTCTCATAGAAAGAATTTTGAAACTAATAATTTTTTTAGAGAATCTTCTTTCGCTTTGTCTGGAATGAAATATCAAGGTAATACGGGCGGATCTCTAAAATTCAATGGTAGTTTTGGCCAAGAAAAATCTAAAAAGAATATTTTAGTTGGTATGAATTATTCAGAACTAGAATCAGGTGCGTTCGATACACTTATTTATTCTTTGGGTTCAGTGACAACTTTTTCATTTAATTATCAACTTAAAAGAGAATTAGATGGTGTCTTGAATAAAACTTCAGTTAATGCTGGAATTATAGGAAGTAGTGGATTTGCAAAAGTATGGACTGATACTAAAATTAATTTTCAATTCACTCAAAAGCTTGGTGCTGAAATTAGGTTTTGGGCAGGTAATTTTATAAATAATGTAAACCCGCCGAGCCAATTTCGAACATATCTTAGTGGCGGAGTAGACCCTAATTTTACATCTATTATTTATGATAGAACTGGCAGATCAAGTGTAGCAATCCTGCAAAATCAATATATTAATGAAGGGCCAGGGTTAAGAGGATATTTAACAAATAAAGATGGTTATCCTATATCAACAACTAATAGTGCTTGGGGAATAAATATTTCTTCAAATCTTCCGTTTTTTATAGATATAGTTGGCGGAAAAGAATTTGAAGAAACCTACACTGCTGCTGGACTTCAATTTGGACCTTTAATATTACCATTATATCAAAGTTGGGAGCTGGAGAACAAATCAGCTAAAGATTTTAATTGGATAAAAAATAGAATGAGAATCACATTTAATTTTAATATCGATATATTTGGCTTTTCACTTTAAAAGTTTGCAATCAAAATTTTATAATCCATTTCTTTTTCATATAAGTAAAATGCTTTAAATTTGGTCTTGCCTTAAACTCACATTATTTAGGATTTAGTATAATATGTCAAAATGGAATAAAGAGCAGTTTGTTGAAGATTTAAGAAATAAATGTTCAAGAGAAATAGCAAAAATAGGTGAAAAAATAATTGAGTTCTCAGAAGAACATGCAAGTGAGATGTCTTGGGGCCGTGGAGATGATCATGGAACTTTTACTTTTCGTTGCACCTCAGATTTTGGAATGCTTCCTCTTTTTCATATGACTTCTGATGGTCAGCTAAATATGCAGGTAAATTTCCTTCGTGAAAAAGAATTGCCTAAGATGGTCTTACGAGATATGCTTGTTAAGATGGAAGCAAATTTCCTTCGTGATTATGATGCGGAATCTTATCCAGTAGATACCTATGAAGAAATGGAGTATATGTTTCATACGTATGGACAGGTTGATAAATTTTTGAGTACTATGGAAGGCGTTGTTTATCGCTTAAGACAATAGTTTGAATTCTACTCACTATTTTATTTGCGCCCTATTGGCTTTTGTTGGTGGGGCGTTTTCTTTTTATTTTAACGCTGTTTACAAAGGGAAAATTTCTCCTAATCAATTTTGGATACCTAATCTTTGTCAGTTAAATGTTAATAGTTGCAGATCAATAGTTGATACTAAATATGGGCGAATATTTGGAGCCCCTAATGCTCAACTAGGTTTTTATTTTCTATTTTTTTATTCCTTGACATTAATTGGCGTCGCATTAGAGAGGTTGGACCCTATTATTCCAATATACTTAGGTATTTTAACAATTCTTTTAGCTATATATTTAGTTTTTGGATTGATTAGATTAAAAAAAACATGTCCAATTTGTATTTCAGTGCATTTTTTAAATCTATTAATATTTATACTCCAGATAATAATATACTAGCGATGGGAGCATCTCTTTATTTTTTTGTTGTTATAATGTTTTTATTCATTGGTGTCGTAATTATGGTAGCACGATCAAATGATTCAGAAAATTTTTATAGGGATTTAGATATTGATGAATGGGACTGCCATGAATGTGGATTTCATGTTCAAGTTGGCAATATTTGTATATATTGTAATGCGAAAAAACAAAAATAATATAAAAACTGAGCATGCTAATACTAAATAAACGGTACATTCCCGCTCAATTTTTTATGGAAAAATAGTGGATATAAAGCTTAAAGAACTCAATACATTTTCTCGAGAACTTATTATTGATTTATCATGGTCTGAGATTGAACAAGATTTTGAGGCAGCAATAAAAATATTCTCAAAAAAAATTAAATTACCAGGATTTCGTCCTGGGAAAGTACCGCGTAAGGTTCTTATGGGGAAGTTTCAACCATCTATTGAAGCAGATTTTATTGATGAATCAGTTAATAAATATTACTCAAAAGCTCTTGAAGAAGAAAAAATTATCCCTGTAAATATGGGAAGTATTAGCGATGTTCATTTTCATTATGGAGAGCATTTTAAATTCAAAGTTTCTTTTGAAGTCGAACCAAAAATTAAATTACCAAAGTTAAAAAAGAACACCTTGAAAGTTGAGAGAACTAAATATATCACAGATCAAGAAGATATTGATATGGCAATTGATGAAGTGAGGCATGGTCACGCTGAGGTCAAAACAATTGATGATGGTGCAAAAATAGGAGACTTTGTAATTTGTGACTTACAAGAATTGGATGATTCAGGACTACCCATTATTGGAAAAAAATTAGAAACTCGTTATATAAAGATTGGACAAACTCCATTTGATGGCGCCAATCAAAAGAACTTAGAAGGAGCAAAGCCTGATGATAAAATTAGGGTTTCAGTCCCACAAGATGAAAAAAGTACTTTGGGGACATATGAGTTATTAGTAAAAAATGTTGAGAGACAGGTTTTGCCAGAATTAAATGAGGATTTTGTAAAAATAGTTGATCCAGAAGCAAAAGATATTTTAGAATATCAAAATAAAGTTAAAACGCAATTAGAAAAAGCGTATGCCCAACGTGCAAATGAAGCTTTTGATCAGCAACTAACTGATGCATTGATAGATAAAACTAACCCTGCGTTTCCACCTTCTATGGCAGAATCATATTTAAATCATATGGTAGATGATGTTACAAAAAATAATCAGCAAGGCCAGCTAGATAAAGAAAAAGTTAAAGAGGCTTATAAACCAGTTGCAGAGCGTAATTTGAAATGGTATTTAATACGCAATGAATTAATTAAAGATCAATCATTTGATGTTTCTAAAGATGATTTATCAAATGAGATTCAAAGACGAAAAGATGAGAGTCCAAATCAATTAAAAGAGATTGATAAATTCTTTAAAAAGCCAAGTAACAGGTCAAGGTTGGAAGATGATATGGTTGAAAAGAAAATCTTGGCTTATTTAGAAGAATTCGCGAAAATCAAAGAGGTTAAAGTGAATACAAAAGACTTACGTAATCAATCTGATAAAAAAACCTGAGTAAATTATGAATAAAGATATATCTAATCAATTAATACCAATGGTTGTAGAGCAGACAGGTCGCTTTGAGCGAGCTTATGATATTTATTCAAGGCTCTTGAAGGAGCGCATTGTTTTTTTGGGAACGCCCATTGATGATAATGTGGCCTCCGTGATTATTGCTCAATTATTATTTCTTGAAGCTGAGAATAGCGAGAAAGATATTTATCTATATATTAATTCACCTGGCGGTATTATAACTTCTGGTATGGGTATTTATGACACCATGAATTATATTAAACCTGACGTTGCTACCATATGTATGGGGCAAGCAGCTAGTATGGGAGCATTTTTGTTATCTGGTGGAAAAAAAGGAAAAAGATCTGCCTTGCCTAATGCTAGAATCATGATACATCAGCCATTAGGTGGAGCTGAAGGTCAGGCTTCTGACATTAAAATTCAGGCAGATGAAATTTTACGTTTAAGAACAAATTTAAATAAAATTTTATCAAAGAACACAAAACAAACATTAAGTAAAATAGAAAAAGATACAGATAGAAATTTTTTTATGGGTTCAGGTGAGGCAAAAAAATATGGACTCATCGATAGTGTACTTACAGGAAGAAAATGATTGATAGGATGAAGATTCCTTCACCATTAGATCCAAGTGCAAGTGAGCCCAATCAATCTTTTCCAATACTTCATAGACCTTCAGAAGTAAAAGCATATCTTGATCAATATGTTATTGGTCAAGAGCGTGCTAAGCGTGCAGTCGCGGTTGCTGTTTATAATCATTATAAAAGAATCTTATCAAACCATGCTGAAGATGATGTAGAATTAGATAAAAGTAATATTTTAGTTATTGGTCCTACTGGGACAGGGAAAACACTCATCGCGGAGACACTTGCTAAATTTTTAGCTGTTCCTTTTGCGATAGCAGATGCGACTAGTTTAACTGAGGCTGGATATGTTGGAGAAGATGTAGAAAATATTTTAGTTCGCTTAGTTCAAGTTGCAAATTATGATATTTATAAAGCGCAAGCTGGAATAATTTATATAGATGAGATTGATAAAGTCGGAAGAAAAAGCTCCAGCCCCTCAATAACTAGAGACGTTTCTGGAGAAGGAGTTCAGCAAGCTCTTTTAAAAATTTTAGAAGGAACTATCGCGAATATCCCACCAAAGGGAGGGCGTAAACATCCAGAGCAAAGTCTAATTCCCATTGATACAAAAAATATCTTATTTATATGCGGTGGCTCATTCAATGGTTTAACTGAAATAATTAATCAACGAATTAATACGTCAGAGATTGGCTTTACTAAGTCATTAGCCAAAACAGAAAAAGAAGATGAGGTATTAAAAGAAGTTCGCCCGGAAGATATGATCAAATACGGATTTATTCCTGAGATTATTGGTAGACTTCCAATTGTCACAACTTTAGAGCACTTAGATGAATCTGCTTTGATGCAAGTTTTACTAGAGCCAAAAAATTCTTTAGTAAAACAATATAAAAAATTATTTCAAATGGAAGGAGTTGACTTAGTTTTTAGGGATGAAGCTCTAATTGAAATCATTCGATTAGCAATGGAAAGAAAATCAGGAGCAAGGGCCTTGAGATCAGTAATGGAAAGTGCGATGCTAGACCTAATGTATAATCTTCCAGAGCATTCTGAAGATCGTGTAGTCAGAATTACCATTACAAAAGAATTTATTACAAATGGTAAAAAACCATTTATGCGTCGACACCGTCGTTCTGCTTAGCCTTTACCTTTTCTTTTTTCTCGTTTATATTATGGTTCATTATTTGAGGTCAAAAATCTTTTTACGCTCTAAAATATCGTTACTAATTATTCTATTTTCATTGATTAATGCTCAAGAGGAATATTTAAGCACCGATGATGTAAAAACCGAATGGCAGAACTTCACAAAATTCCAAAGACAAGAACTTGTAAATTTTGCAACCTTTTTATATAATGAAGGATTCTATGAACGCGCACTCTTAAGTTATTTTCATTACCTATATAAATATCCAAATGATGAACTACAGATGGCAACATATTTTCAAATTGGGAAATGTTATGAGAATATGAAAAATTGGGATTTAGCAAAAAATTATTATAATCGTATTTTAAATGAGAGTTCAGTAGGCACAGTGGCAAACAGGGCTGCACAATATCAACTCTATTATATTAATCTTAAAAATAAAAATTATTCGAGTTTGATAGATAGCACAAATGATTCTAAAGATCCTTACGAATTAATTTTTCGTGCATATGCTCATTTTGAATCTTTACAATGGGATGAAGCTCAACAAGCATTTAAAGCCTCAGAGGCCCTTTTTAATTACAGCCATTATTCAAAACAAATTCGACCTTGGTATAATGCAATTAAAGCTGCAAAAAATGCACCACTTAAAGAAAAAAACACAGCTCTTCTTTCTTCATTGGCGCCAGGTGGAGGATTTATATACCTTAAGCAAACAGAAAATGCAATTGGTACAATGGGAGCATCTATATTATTGTATACCGCGATGCTAACTTCAGCAGCATTATCCCAAAATGGTTCAGTCCCTATTGTTGGTAATCGCCAAAAAGCAGCTCCAGTCTCTTATGATTTAAATGAAAATTTTAAAAAATCTTTAAGCTATCCTGTGCCTAGTAGCTTAGCATTGAATTCTAAACGAGGAGCTTCCATACTTGTGCCGCCTGCTATTATTGCCTTAGGTCTATATGCGGGTAGTATGTGGAAAACAGTATATGATATTGAAGAAGCAAATATAAAACTAGTCAGTCGCTATGCAGGTAGAGTTTCGAATAAGTTGCCGATTGAAAGCTTTATGGATTATGAGATTCCGGACTTTATTATAAAATAATATAGGTTTTCTTTAAATACATCTTGCAGTCTCTTTATAAAGAGACTTATTATTCCGGGCTGTCTTGGACAGCATTTTAAGTTTTTTGATAATTAGGTATGAGTGGTCCAATTAAATTGGATTTGAGTGTCACCCTTTTAGGGTGACAAAGACAGTACAGAATCAAACATACAATGGAGAGTTTGATACTGGCTCAGGACGAACGCTGGCGGCGTGCTTAATACATGCAAGTCAAGGAGAACGTTTCCTTCGGGAAATTATTAAACTGGCGAACGGGTGAGTAACACGTAGGCAACCTGCCTTGGAGATTGGGATAACCCCGGGAAACCGGGACTAATACCGGATAATGCAGCGACTTCTTAGGAAGATGCTGTTAAAGCGGGCTTCGGCTCGCACTTCAAGATGGGCCTGCGTCCGATTAGCTTGTTGGTGAGGTAACGGCTTACCAAGGCGATGATCGGTAGCTGGTCTGAGAGGATGATCAGCCACACTGGGATTGA
>Ga0209403_10001891_pt1 | contig 26110 bp, 24 predicted proteins | sample ArcticOcean_MG_C_8_FD_187440 | JGI IMG/M metagenome (GOLD analysis project Ga0209403, IMG submission 187440) | Marine microbial communities from western Arctic Ocean - ArcticOcean_MG_CB11_86 (SPAdes) (version 2) | ecosystem: Environmental > Aquatic > Marine > Oceanic | place: Arctic Ocean... | reverse complement strand
ACCGCGCCACCGAGCACGTTCGCCAGATCAGTCAGAACGCTGAAAGGCTCGGGACCACCCAAACCACGACCACCACTCACGACAAAATCTGCATCTTCAAGCCGGACGCCCTCTCGGACCTCCGCAATCGTGTCGGTAACGGTCACTAATCGCTCAGCAGTTACACCCGAATCGAAACCCTGAACCTCTGGCTCAGGCGATCCAGTATCGCTGCTCGGCTCGAAAGCCCCGGCGCGAAGTGTCACTATCACGGGTGATGAAGCAATTCCAAACTCAGCGAGCGCGCTCCCACCATAAACAGGGCGAGTCACGGTAACTGAGCCATCGGCATTTGATATCTCAATGCAATCAGAAGCAAACGCAGCATCGACCCTGAACGCCACACGCGCCCCAACAATTGACCCAAAATCAGACTTGCTCAAAATCACAACATCAGGTGAAGTCGAAGAAATCAGTGCAGCCACATCGGCCGTCACCTGATCGTAGATTCCGACATCGCCTGACTCGACAGCCGAGATCGTCACCACTTTGTCGACAGCTAACGACGAGGCAAAACCGTCCGCATCGCCCGTTATAACAGCAGTCACCTGCACATCAGCTAAACCGCGGGCAGCAGTTACAGCCTGCAGAGTCGACTGGCTGATATCACCTTGATCGTCGCGCTCAGCGACCAGAAGTACGGAGGTCATTAAATCAACTTCTCCTCTCGCAATCGCAACGCCAGCTTCTTGCCCGAATCTGCCTCGTCCTCGCCCTCAATCAACTCAACCTGCCGATTCGACTCGGGAACATACAGCTTCTTCAATTCCAACTTCGGCGCAAGATCGTCACTCGATAGACCAAGATCGGCAAGTGAAAATATTTCCGGCTTCTTGCGACTCGCCTGCATGATTCCTCGCAGGTTCGGATAACGGGGTTCACCGAGCTCGTTCGTAATAGTCAAAACCGAAGGAACAGGAGCGGTAATCACCTGGTACCCGTCGGGAATAACACGCTGAAGGGCAACCGAATCGCCGTCTAGTTCCAGCTTCTGAACAACCGAAACCAGTGGCAATCCGAGTATCTCCGCAAGACCAAGCATAACGTGAGCCTGGTCCCAGTCGGACGCCTGACGACCACCCAGTATTAGATCAAACGGACCGTCTTTTTCGATCGCAGCAGCCAGTACTTTCACCGTCACAGCAGAATCGATCCTGTCCAAGCCCGAATCATCCACCAGCACTAGTCGATCAGCGCCCATCGCAAGCGGCTTCTTCATCGCGTCCATTATGAAATCGCTGCCGACCGAAAGAACCGTTATCTCGACATCGGCACCAGCATCACGCAACTGAAGACCTGCCTCAACAGCGTTCAGATCAAACCCGTTGACCACAGGCGGAACTCCACTTGGCGGAATTACGCTGTTGGTCGACTCATCGATCTTGAATTGCGATGGCGGGGTTTCCGGGTCTGGCACCTGCTTGGCAAGTACGACAATTCGAACAGTCAATTAAATATTTCCAGTTGCTAACTAGCGATGATGACGAACATTCCGAGCGCCTAAAACACGATAATAGCGACACTCTACGCCGTTCGAAATTCGAGTAACGGCCTATAACATTACTGTTCAATCCAAATTCGTGCGTCTCCAGTTCGAGACAAACAAATAAGCACCCAAAACCATTCGAGCCGACGAGCAAATATGCCCGTGCTTGAACCACCTGAGGCAAGACCGAAACCTTGGAATCTGTAGTCGCAGCAGCAAAACTGCTGGGAGTCGACCTCGACGAAAAGCAACGTTCTCAGTTACAGCGATACAGAGAACTAATAGAACTTCGCAGCAAGCAGTTCAACCTCACCGGTCACAAGACCTGGGACAAGATCCGCGAAGAACTCTTTATACGTTCGCTGCGTATTCTTACTCCCGCCGGAGGAACCGTCCCGACGCCAGAGTGGTTCGCTGGAAAGCGAGCCATCGACATCGGAACCGGTGCCGGCATACCCGGCATGATCATGAAAATCGCCCTGCCCGAACTCCAGATAACACTTCTCGATTCGACGCAAAAGAGAGTAAATTTTCTCATCGAAGTCGTAAACGAACTGGAACTGAAAGGGCTGGAAGTCATAACCGGCCGAGCCGAAGACCTGGGCCAGGAAGAAGGTCACCGAGAAAGCTACGATCTTGTTGTCGCAAGAGCAGTTGCACGCCTCGCCGAACTCGCCGAACTCACGATTCCGTTCGCAAAGATTGGCGGCACCATAATTCTTCCAAAAAGTAAGGGCGTCGAGGACGAAGTCAACGAAGCATCAGCCGCCGCTGAAATGCTCGGAGCAGCACCAGCGATCACCATCGAGGTAGACAAACCCGGTAATTCCCCGCCCGACGATATGGTTTACTGGATGAAAATATCACCCACTCCGCGCGAATTCCCACGTAGAGTCGGTATCCCTCACCAATCACCCCTGATAGAACGTACAGAATCCTGAGAAATGGATCGACAATTACTGATCCTGATCAATAACTCTCTCTGGTACCTGCTGGAATAAATGTCCCCGACACCCACAGAACAACCGAATCAGCCCTCCCACCAACCCGACTCCGGGATGCCAGATGCAGCAACGCTCCGTCAGCGCGTACTCTCGCTGCCGACACTCGCAGCGGTCGGAATCGGAGCCCTATTACTGGCGTTTGCGCTATGGCGTGTTTTCGACTTTGAATGGGACGAAGTCTGGACCAACATCAAGCACGTCCATCCAGGTAAATACCTGCTTGCGATGGGTCTCTACTACCTCAGCTTCTTCTTCCGCGGACTCCGCTGGCGCATGTTAACCAAAACAGCAAATATCGGCGGCGACAACGGTAAACACGTTCCCGGAACACTCGCCCTATCCGGAATTATCCTGATGGGCTGGTTCGCAAACTCAGTTGCGTTCCTGCGACTCGGAGACGCATACCGGGGATGGGCACTTGCAAAAGAAACCAAAAGCGATTTTCCGTCGAGCCTCGGAACTGTTCTCGCCGAACGAGTGCAAGACATGGCAGCGGTTCTCATTCTCGTTCTATCCGCCACTATCTGGCTAACGATAGAGGGCGACTCCAAAGTCCCCGGCTGGGTAGTGTTTGCAGCATTTGTGCTGGTCTTGGCGCTGGTGCTCGGCCTATTCGTCATGCGACTGGCAGGCGAACGAATCTCCCGTCGTCTGCCCGGCCGGTTCGAAGCAGCCTACGTAAACTTCCAACGAGGAACTCTTGGCAGTTTTTCCGGACGCGGCATCCCTCCTCAAATAGCCCTTGGGGTCGTCGGATGGCTACTCGAGATCGCACGCTTCTACTTCGTTGCCGATGCTCTGGGCATGGACATCTCGTTCGGAATAATCATGTTTGCAGCCCTGGCGAACGCCATGCTGACCACGATCCCAACGCCGGGCGGATTCGGATTTGTCGAAGGCGGGCTTACCGGACTTTTGATCCTCTTCGGACGCAGCGATAACGAAGCCATCAGCATCGTTGCCGTCGACCGCACAATCAGCTGGCTCAGCGTCGTTTTGTTCGGCGGAATACTGTTCGTCGTTTGGCACAGCATAAAATCCACAGACACCTCATCTGCAATTTCGGATTAGCTGTCCGCTAAATCCAAAAAGTCGGCTAACATCGTCGCCGTGTAATTCGTCGTCTCACTAACGCACTCACAAAGGTTGATCCCCGAATGGCCGACAAGAAAAAAGTACTGGTTACCGGACTCAGCGGATTAGTTGGAACGGCGTTACGCAGCGAATTCGAAGAGCGATACGAACTCTCATCGCTATCACGCTACGGCACTGAAGAGTTGGACGACGCACACAATTTCAAAGGCAACATCGCCGAGCTCGACACCATGCTCCCCGCGTTCGAAGGCCAGCACACAATCGTTCACCTCGCCGCCGACCGCTCGGCAAACGCCAACTGGGAATCAGCGCTCAGAAACAATTTCGTCGGTGTCTACAACGTGTATGAAGCCGCAAAGCAAACCGGAGTGAAACGAGTCGTGTTCGGCAGCTCCCAACACGCCATCGGCGGCTACTACCAGGACGAGCCGTACAAGACGATCCTCGCCGGGAAGCTCGACCAGGTGGAACGACCCTTCAAGCTAATCGACGAAACAGTTCCGATTCGCCCCGACGGCTACTACGGAGCATCAAAGGCATACGCAGAAGGACTCGGCAGCTACTACGCTGAATACCACGGAATATCGTCGATCAACATCCGCATCGGCTGGACGATTTCAGACAATGACCCGACCAGAAACGGCGGCGGACTCGCAATGTGGCTCTCGCACCGGGACACAGCGCAGATCCACGTCAAAGCGGTCGATGCTCGCGACTCGCTGATGTACACCGTCGTGTTCGCAATGAGCAACAACACATGGAACATCTTCTCACTCGACAAAGCACGCGAAGTTCTCGGCTACGAACCCGAAGACAACGCCGGTGAAATCCTAAATCTCGATCGCGAAATGCTCGAACGAGACGACACCGACTTCAAACAACACGAACAAGACCCCGAAACGTACTAACCGAGCGGCTCGTCTTCCGCGTCCCAAGCGAAGTCATCGAAGCCGAGGGATCTGGGGCCGGGGTCGCGGGTGCCGGAAGCTGGGACACATTGGGCAGCCAGCGCAAAACACCGGCGAAATCATCGCGTCCCTGTGCTACGATTTTTTAGTCGGGTATTCTCGACTGCGCGAATCAACGCAAACCAGAACCGCCCACCCCGCAAAAAAACGGGGCTGTAGCTCAATTGGGAGAGCGCTTCAATGGCATTGAAGAGGTAGAGGGTTCGAATCCCTCCAGCTCCACCAGAAATCACGACAAGCCACTGAAAAATCAGTGGCTTGTCTGCTTAACTACCCGATGATTTAGGTCTACATTCTTGAAAGTATCAAGTCAAAACGCCGGGATATCGGCTCTACCCAAAACGTCGGCATCATATCCACAATAGGTCACTCCTGAAAGAGTGGATAATGGACACTGAAGACACCAATCCTGTTCCGCTACCCACAACTTCCGCAAGGATGCAAAACCATGGTTTACCACCGAAAAAGCCGAGATCCGTTCGTAAACGTGAATTTGGCGAATTAGCGCCAGAAATCAATGATAGCGAGGAAAAAAGATGAGCAAAACAAAGTATCCGAACGTAATCTTCATCATTGCCGACCAAATCAAATGGTCGGCTCTTCGCATGTACTCCGAAATCGGAATCGAAACACCCTCTCTCGAACGACTCGCCAGCGAAGGCGTGCGCTTTGAAATCGGAATCACCCCGCACGCCCTTTGCGTCCCGGCACGTGTATCGATGATGACCTCACGCTTCGCCCACTCGACCGGCGCACGACGCAACGAAACACTCATGCCCCCAGGTGAACTACACGCCTTCCGAATCTGGAAAGAACTCGGCTACACAACCGGTCTCATCGGCAAAAACCACTGCTTCATACAGCAGTCCGATCTAGACACACTCGACGTTCGACTCGAACTCTCCCACGGCGGACTCTCCGAAGACAACTACCTCGGAGAAAACAGCTCACTCCAGGGCATGGAATGGGTAGTTCCAGAGAACGTGATCACAGAATCACACTCATCACGGCGCAACATGCGAGGCGGCAGCGGGGCCGGAGCTTACGTCGTATCTGACCACGACCTCGCCGGATACTCATCAAGCGCCATCCCCACACAGGTCGAATCATTCTTGGAACGGGCGGTCGATGGCGACACGTTCGACGGTACTGGCGGCAAAGGCGAGCAAACAAAGCCGTTTGCAATTCAGGTCTCGTTCCCCGATCCCCATGCGCCAAACGAAGTTCCGCGCAAGTACGCAGAAATGGTGCCACCCGAATCGATCAGCCTCCCTCCCCAGCGTGAAGGCGAGTTCAATGACGACTCATCACCCGAACGCAATCGGGTCCTCTACCAAATGCTCAGCCTCCAAGGCCATTCCGAAGAGAAAATCCGAAACATCGTCGGTACATACCTCGCAATGACGCGATTTGTTGACGATGGAATTGGCAGAATACTCGACAAACTCGATGAGTTGGGCATCAGGGACAACACCATCATCGTCTTCACCGCCGACCACGGCGATTTCGGCGGCGAACACAACATGTTCGGCAAAGGCGGGGTCTACTACGACAGCCTCGTACGTGTGCCCTACATAGTTTCGTGGCCCGGCGGCGGTGTTCCTCAAGGAGAAGTCGACGACTCTCCAGTGAGCACAATCGACCTTCTTCCAACAATATTGCAGCTGAGCGGCGTCGCCGACTTCACAGTATCTCCTCCCCAGGAAGCAGGGCAGGACTACCCGGCAGCCGGACCAAGACTTCTGGCCGACATCGAGTCCGACATCATCACATCTGAATCACTACGACGACTGCAAGGAAAACCTCTCCCAACAGTCACCAATGCCCCATCACGAGAAGCCGCTTTCTCGGAATACGGCACCGGTGGCCCCCCATTCACCATGGAAATGCTCAACAAGCTTCCTGAACCGACCGGCTCCGCTGCAATCATGGGTTCCCTCTGGATCAGAGAAGCCGAAGGTCGACGCAAGATGGTTCGCACCCGGGAATGGAAATACGTAACCGACCTTGCGTCCAGTAGCTCATCCGGCAGCAGCTCGACCGGGTCAAATAACTCGTCAGCTCACTCAGATGACGAACTCTACGATCTCAAACACGACCCGTGGGAACTCACGAACGTTGCCCAAAACGCCGAAAACGTCGGCGTTATCTCAAACATGCGTGGACTGTTAGTCGACTGGATGTTGGAAACCGAAGATTACAACCCCGTCCCACTCCCGACCGTAATCGGGCGCGGAACAAAGCCAGAGATCGATACCAACCGCTAATCCACGGCGAATTGATAGGAACACAAGTGCCTTTACTTCAAGTCGAACAGTATCGACTCGGGCGCGTCGATCAGCCCAACTAGTGCGGAAACAAGCAATGCCCGTCCCAATCCTAGTCTGATCGGAGCTGTCCAGCTTTTCAGCATGGGATTCTTCTATTAAAAACCCGGTCGCTTTTTGGACGGTCCTCCGGGTGTTATTTGTCCAATTTCCCTGTGCCCATTCAAATAGGCGGGAATGGCTTTCTGGACCAAAAGCGCAGGAAGTCGATTCCCATGCACACAGGTTGTCAGGAGCACTGTGAACCTATTGTGATTTGATTCACACAAATAATGAGGAGTTTATGAGTTGAACATTCGCCTCGAAACAGTAGCCACCGTTCGAGACGATACAGATCGACACTTTCGACGATTTATTTCGGTCAACCTAAAATTCGAATCGCCATCACGGGACTCAACCAGCTTGGGTTTCGTCACTCTGAACTCGTAAACCGCTCTCTCAGCGGCGAGTCATCAGACAGTTCAGGGAGTCTGTACAGCAACACAGCCCAGTTCGGGTTTTTCTCCATAATCGGAACCAGCAACGCAATAGCCTCGTCATGCTCCTGGTGCTTCATCGACAACGTGCGTACCGCATACCAGAACGCCATCTCGCCGTGGAACACCATACGACTGGCGCGGCTGAATTCACTCCTCGCACGTTCGAGAGAATCCGTAACTTCGTCCGAACCCATCAAATTCTCTGCATCACGATTGTCCATTAGCGACCGCAACTCTTGTAGCGGATCAGCAGCATGATCAACTCTAAAATCCGTTCCCGGCAACGTTAAACGCGTCACTGGCCCCACGCCCCCCCCCGGCGGTCTCACCTGCAAAGCCACCGACTGCATCCCGCGAACATCACCACCCGCAGCCTGCGCCGCATCGAGAGCACCCAGAATTCTCCGATCCAAGCCTGAGCCAGACCCAGATCCAGACGAAGCTTCGAATGCGCTCGCCATCGCCTCAGGCACACCCGACCCCAGCATCATGTTCGCCTGACACGAGAATCCTTTGCCCTGCACCGATCCTTTTGCCTCAAGCGCCATACTCCCCGTAAACGCCGCCACCATGCCCCGGGAATCAACGATCGCCACCTGCCTCCGCTCGCGTTCATCATCACCCGCAAGCACCGCCGCAAGCGCATGCTCCGCATCCAGGCCGTTCTTCAGCAACTCCAGCGCCTGCGTGCCATATCGAGCGTTCGCCGACGCCTGAGTCGCAACTGCGCCAACGCCCCCTTTGACCCACGGCACTATCGAACCCACCGCCGGACGATGCGTTTGAACACCAACCCCGAGTTCTCCGGTCTCTTCATCAAAAGCAACGATCGAATACGTCATTTTTTACGTCAATCTCCAGAATATCGTCATCCTGAACTCGATTCAGGATCTCTTTCAGGCCCGCATCAAAGCACCGACAGCACATTCGCCCCACATATCCGATCGATATCGTCCTGCGACAGAAAGTCACAGTACTTCGTGATGTACTCAAGCGACTGCGTATACGTGCAATGACGCTCCACGTTCGGCATGTCCGAACCCCAAATCAACTTTTCAGATCCCAGTCGATCGTAGTACTCGCGAATCATCCCAGTAGCCTCCGTATACGGATAGTCCCAGAGGCCACCCATCAGAATCGGAATCAAAATTTCCGTATGCACGTTCTCCGCCTGAAGAGCGCCCCAAATCTCCGTAGGAATCGAAAGCTTGCCCCCCGACCAGAATCGATAAAGCGGTATGCCGTGGGTATAAACGCACGCTATATCCGGGTATCGCTCAAGCCATCTGCCGAACGCCGCATGCTGCTCCATCAAGCCCTCGAGTTCAGGCGACGATGACGTGACGTTCCAGAAAACAGGTATGCCCAGTTCTCTGACCACGCCCCAGAACTCGTCAAACATCGGGTCATCCGGAAGCTCGCTGCGGCCCTCCCGCTGAACACTTGCCGTATCGAAAAACAACCCCGCCAGTCCATGGTATTCAACAGCAGTTCGCAATTCTGCAATCACGGCCGGATCGTCCGCCATCCACTCCCTGATCGAAGCCAGTGCATACAGCCGATCCGGGTACTGCCTCACCACACCACCGAGATACTCATTGAGCCTCCCATACGTGTGTCCGCCCTGTATAACACCCTTGCTGACACCCAAATAATCCATCTGAGCAATGATCTGTTCGGGCGGCGAATCGAGCTGGCGTGCCGTCGGAGGGAGGTAGTACCGGGCATAGTCAACACCATCCACGGTCCACAGGAACTTGCCATAGTCGCCACCCCGAAAGTTCAGGTCTTCCGGCTTCTCGCCGCTGTGCCATTCACGACCAACTACGAGCGAGTTGTCGCTAAGTTTTCGACCGACCGAACGATGAAACATGAGGCTACTGGCAAAGCTCATGTGCTCATCTACCGAGTCGTACCCGTTTTTCAGTCCCAGATCTGGGAATACATGGACATGAGAGTCGATCAGCAATAATTTTCTCGTTTCTGGTCTGGTTTTCTGGTTGCAGCGCGCAATCAACAGGTCGCAGGTAAACAGAATCCCATCCCGAATGCAAAACGCCGACTAGAAATTGAGTCGGAATTTTTATTACTAACCGCGCTCAACCGCACCCGCGCCGTAGATCCTGAACTAGATTCAGGATCTACGGCGCGGGTCGAGTGTCAGGCAAAATCCAATACAGCCGAAACAAACGCTTCGACTACGAATATACCACTCAGCTGAAGCTTGAGAAGGACCGACTACTGCAGCGAACGTATGTACGCGACCAGACCATCGATCTTCTCGTCGTTGAGCGCCGGGTTGCCACCCTTCGGTGGCATATCAATACCCGTTGTGTTCGCCGGATCGCTGATCGGTCGGCCCTTTTTGATGAACGCTGCAAGATCGGCATCAGAGATACCTGTAATGAACTCGCTACCAACCAGGTTCTTACCCAGACCAGTGACACCAGTAACATCAACGCCGTGACAACCGGTGCAAGTGCCAAACTCTTTCTTACCCAGCGCAACAGCCTCTTCATTCGACGGCCCGGCCGGGACAGTAGTCGCAGTCGCTGGATTCGGATTCGGCGCCCTTTTGTGGGTACAGCTAGCAGGAGATTGGGGACACCTGATCGAACGATTTGGCGTGCTCAACACCTTCCTTATATACAGCGTCATATTCGGAATCCTCGTACACACCGGCGGCCTGCTGATGACCTTCCCTCCGGATGGCTGTAAACCCTCCGGCTCGAATCCGCCCGCCGAGCAGGAAAAAGACGAGGCAAGCCACGAACTCTCCCCACGCCGCATGCTGCGCCAACCGCAGTTCTACGCACTTTGGCTATCGTTTGCATTCCTTGCACTCGGCGGACTCATGCTCATCGGAATCAACAAGCTCTAGGGCCGTGATGCACTGATGGACAGCGGAGCGTTTACCGATCTCGCAGCCGCAGGAGCCGCGGCATCGACCGCATACGCAATCGCCTTCGCCCTTTCAAACGGGCTGGGCCGAATCGGATGGGGATTCATTGCCGACCGCATCGGGTGGCGCAGATCCATGATGATCATGGCAGTCACTCAAAGCATCCTGATGATCGGCTTCTACTACCTCGCTCTCACCGGATTCAACTTCGGTGGAAACTTCGCTCTATTCCCGCTTGCAACAGCCAGCAAGTTCGGCGTGAAGAACCTTGGAATCAACTACGGCCTAATGTTTTCCGCATACGGAATCGGCGGGATAGCCGGGCCGATCATGGCAGGTATGTTCAAAGACGCCGGAGCCGACAAGGGCCTGGCCGTCTGGCTCGTACCATTCCTGGTCGCCGGTGGACTCAGTGTAGTCGCGGCCATGCTGATCGCATACTGCCGAGAACCACGCCGTGAAGTTGTCGCCGAGCCCGTAACGGCTTAGCAAAACACTCTTCACGTTCTGTATCCTTCCCGTGCAACCGTGCACAGGAAGCGGATCATCGTGTACGGTCAACGAATTAAATCCGCCCCACTCGGCAAACGCCAGCAAGCGCAGGCAAAAGCTGGCAACGCTGGGGCAAACTGGCCCAAGCTGTAACGGGTTAATAGGTAACTGGAGAAACTGATGGCTGATTCGGAACTTTATGCCCCCTCGGATTCGTTCGCTTCGAACGCATACATAAAGAACTTCGATGAATACAAAGCGGAGTACGACCGCTCGATCTCAGATCCCGAAGGATTCTGGGCCGAGAAGGCCGACGAGTACCACTGGTTCAAGAAGTGGGACACCGTACGCGAATTCAACTACGACGTCCGCAAAGGCCCCGTATCGATCAAGTGGTTCGAAGGCGGCCAGACCAACATCGCCTACAACTGCCTCGACCGGCACCTCGAAACCAAAGGCGACCAGACCGCCATCATCTGGGAAGGCAACGAACCCGGCGAACAGCGTAAAATCACCTACAACGAGCTGCACACCGAAGTCAGCAAATTCGCAAACGTCCTGAAATCCCGAGGCGTGAAAAAAGGCGACCGCGTCTCCATCTACATGCCCATGATCCCCGAACTCGCAGTCGCCATGCTCGCCTGCGCCCGCATCGGTGCGATCCACTCGATCGTGTTCGGCGGCTTCTCTGCCGACGCCCTCGGCGACCGCATGGCCGACGCCACCTGCACAATCCTCCTCACCACAAACGGCACCCACCGAGGAGCCAAGCCGGTTCAAATGAAAACCGTCGCCGACGAAGCAATGGCAATTGCAGAAAAGCAGATGGGCAAACCCGTCGAAACCTGCATCGTCGTGGAACGCATCCCCGGCAGCGTGGGTGTTGAACACGAAATGAAAGACGGACGCGACTTCTGGTACGCCGACGTAATGGCAGACGCCGACCCCGTGTGCGAAGCCGAGCCAATGGAATCGGAAGACCCGCTCTTCATCCTCTACACATCTGGATCAACCGGAAAGCCCAAGGGCGTGCTCCACACCACCGCCGGCTACATGGTCTACGCATCGCAAACCCACAAATACGTCTTCGACTACCACGACGGCGACATCTTCTTCTGCACCGCCGACATCGGCTGGGTGACAGGCCACTCGTACATCGTCTACGGACCCCTCGCGAACGGCGCGACGACCATCATGTTCGAAGGCATTCCGACCTACCCGGCTGCCGACCGTTTCTGGCAGATCGTCGAAAAGTGGAGCGTCAGCCAGTTCTACACAGCCCCGACTGCAATTCGGGCCATCGCAGCTCTCGGTGATGACTTTCCTGATAAGTACGACATGCCCTCGCTCAAGCTTCTCGGCTCGGTCGGTGAACCGATCAACCCGGAAGCCTGGCGCTGGTACAACAAACACGTCGGCAAGGGACGTTCCCCGATCGTCGACACGTGGTGGCAGACCGAAACCGGTGGAATTCTCATCACTCCGTTACCAGGCGCAATGGCAACCAAACCCGGCGCAGCCACGCTCCCGTTTTTCGGAATCGAACCCGAAATTCTCGATCCCGAAAAAGGCACGGTGCTCGAAGGCAACGGAGTTTCGGGTGTGCTCGCTTTGAAGGCGACATGGCCGGGCCAGATGCGCACACTCTACGGCGATCACGATCGCTTTGAGCAGACCTATTTCGACCAGTACAAGGGCTACTACTTCACCGGCGACGGCTCGACTCGTGATGAAGACGGCCACTACTGGGTCACCGGACGAGTCGACGACGTCATCAACGTCTCAGGCCACCGCATGGGCACCGCAGAAGTCGAAAGCGCCCTCGTGCTCCACGAATCCGTCGCCGAATCCGCCGTCGTCGGCTTCCCGCACGACATCAAGGGACAAGGCATCTACGCCTACGTCACCCTCAACGTCGGACAGGAATATACCGACGAACTAAAGCAAATCCTCCGAGGCCATGTCCGCCAGGTAATCGGCCCAATCGCAGCCCCCGACGTAATTCACTGGGCACCAGCCCTCCCCAAAACCCGCTCCGGCAAAATAATGCGCCGAATCCTACGGAAAATAGCAACAGACGAACTAGACACAATAGGCGACACCTCAACGCTGGCAGAGCCTGAAGTAGTGGATGACTTGATTGCCAGGAAGGGTGAGTAGGCGTTCATCTCCCATCCTGCTTGAAAGGAGAGGGGCTCAATGTGAGGGCCAGGCCACCGAGACATGAGTGACAGGCCTCATTTAACGGAATCACGGCTGTGCATCTCGATAAAGATCTTCCAATCCCTCTGAAGGGTCAGCAACCCCAGCTAAAAACGACTCTCGCAGAACGTCTCGAATCTCGGAGGATATTTCTTCCGATGAGCGTTGATCTTGGATCCCAGATCCTTCACGCAACTTCTCAGAACGCTCAACCCACAATTCGATTAACTCATATCGTGAAAACCCTGCATCCTCTGGGATTTGCCTTTCTCCGAACGGGGCGATTCTAGCCTGAACCAATCTGACAACCTCCTCAGGTGTTACTTGCTCGGCTCGAATACCCACAGCCATTTCATTTCCAAAAGGTGTTCGATCTCGACGCTCAACCGTTCCTACACCATCATTGATACCCGCCAGAAAGCCTAGAAGGGCTGTCATCGCTTGGAAAATGTTCTCGAGAGTGTTGTAGTAAGCGAATGCGAGTGCCAGTGCATCCGCAGGAAACATTACGTCGCGCCCCGGTACTCGCTGGTGTTGCTTCGCGAGAAACAGTTTTTGCCCCCAATCTGATCCAGTCCCAGCTTCGTAGTGTTCGAGAGATTTAATATCAGCCACAAGGAGCGCAAGCAGTCTGCTTTCATCTGTTTCGACGATTTCACCAGACGCAGGTTCGATTTTGATCAGCGTTCCTCGATCCACGGCTTCTTGAAGAGCTCGGATCAAAAAACTATCTCGAGTCATCCGCGGAAGGATGCCCATCATCAATCTGTTTGCGTGTGACGAACTTAGCGCCGTATTCTCAAGAATTTTGTTGGCATCGAGAGTCATGCTCTCGACAATAGATCCGATGTAATGATGTGGTGGCAGCGCTTAATATCGTGTCCTTGTGACGCAGTTCGCCAAATTGCGTCTCAATTCGGCGACCATCTGTTTTCGCATCAATGTCTCTTGCACTGAATGGCCGAGATTCATAGCAGATGTGATTGAATCCATCACTCCATCGAACGACTCAAATCGTTTCAGATCGTGCGGATTTGACCGGTTCGCCGTGGACTGCAACTCAGTTAATAAATCGACCAAATGGTCAGCGTCATCAATTCCCACTCTTGAGTGATCCTCCGTGTTGCCGGCAAGCCCTCGCTCGACTTCACCATCCAGGAACATCAGCATCCTTGGCTTGTTAACTGCGTCTGAGTTCTCTTTTGCGATACGGTATTCTCGGCGGGTTATCGAGATTCCATGCTCATCTTTTGAACCTGCTCTCCCTCCAACAAGAAGCACAAAAATATCTGAATCCTTGGCATTTCTAAGGCATTCGTCGACCGCAGTGGAATCTCCCGCAATATGAAAATCTTCCGCCTCTGAAATCTGGACGATCACGCCCTGTCTTCTGAGTCCCGAGGCGATCGCTCCTCGGAGATACTTAAATTCCTGAATGGTTGAAGAAATGAATACTGTGGGTACCAGGGGCGAAGACATTAATGTTTGTCCAGCACTAAAAATATTTAGGTAATTCGAACTTTCCTTCCTGATATTAACAGGGCGTTCTAGTCCGGGCACTAGAGTGACAGGTGACTCGGAGATTGCAGACCCTTCGTAGTAGGGTAATCCGCATTACAAGGTCGAAATATCAAATGTCAGAATCAAAAACGCACAAACGAATCAAAAATAAAATGGCCGGATCGAAGGGCAAAACTGAGGTCAAACTCCGTTCTGGACGACGATTGGACGCTCTAAGCGGCAATCGCGTCGGTACCGAGGTCGAGCGGCAAGGCCCCAGGGCCATCGGTAAGGCCGTTGGACGGCTGAAAGAAGCCAAGCGAACAGGAGTCGCGCTCGGAGTGAAATTGTCCGTACCTCAAAAGGACATGAATACAGGCATATCCGAGATGAAAAAACAAGGCGTCCCAGGACGCGTGCAAAATCTCGGGAATACTCGTTCGACTTACGTGCGACCCTCTTCAGCTAAACCAAACGCCAGCCGGGGGCGTCGATCACGAAAAGATAGACTCGCGCCCTAACGCCAAACACCCCCAACAGTCCCTACGCCTCGTACGGAATCCCACTCAGCTCCGCAGCTTCCTTCATCACTTCCTCGGCTAACTCGCGCACACTCTGACCCTCGAAGTAATACGGCGACCCGTATCGCACAGTGATACGAGTTCGAAACGCCGGAATCGTCCAATTCGGCGTAAACGGAATCCACTTCTCCACCCATCGACCCACAGCCGACTGCTCAAGCCCTCTGCCCGTCCGGTTGTACTCAATCCCCACCGGAACAATCGGAATTTTAAGCTCGTGACCCTTCTGCTTCAAGTGCCGAGTCTCGTACCTCCTCAGCAGCCCGATCAGCCCCTCTTCGATCGACTCAACCGAATCGAACTGATACTCACCCTGCGTAAACGCCGCCGTAATCAGCCGACGGTCCAACCGGTCTTCCACATCCTTAGCCAAAACCACAGCGCGCTTACGAGGATTATCGATTCCTGATTTATGCCAGATAACCGTCCCGATAGCTGCCGTCATCTGCCTCTGAACAAAGTTGATTACACCGTTATGACCAAACGAATCTGTCGATACAAAGCTGATTAACTCACTCGACGATTCAGCCAGTGCGAACACGTCAGCCGAAGTCCTGTGAACCGGAGCCAGCATAATCGGACGTATGTTCGGGATCTCGCCCTCAACACTACTTTTCAGCAGCAGAGCACGCTTCGCAACCGGTATGAAACCCAACCGTATCGCGTGATAGTTGAACCGCCACCAGTTCTCTTTAATTCCCAACTAAATCCCTTGCACCATAATCATTCGCACCATTGCGCGTTCATCAGCCAACCCTGAACGCATCACCACCAAACCCGTAATTGTATCGCCGCCAACCCCTGCACGAACCGATCTCCGCTAACCTGAATCTCATTCCCTAAAGCGAAAATCATCGACCAACAAAAACGATAGGGCCAGCAGTTGAACAAGCATGCAGTTGCGCAGTGTAATGAGCTGAACGACAAAGAGCCAGCGGGAGCACTTATCGAAAACGTCGACCTCGTGATCGTCCGCTACGGCGACAACGTATCAGTCTTCTACGGTCGCTGTCTCCATCGAGGAGCACTCCTCGCCGACGGCCATATCGACGGACAAAACCTGATCTGTGGTGTCCACAACTGGGACTACCGTGTCGACACCGGCATCAGCGAATATGCCAACGACGAAAAACTCCCAAAGTTCAACTCATGGGTCGAAGATGGCCAGGTCCTCGTCGATACCGACGAGATCAAAAACTGGGAGCTTCAGAACCCCCAGCCCTACAACCGTGACGCCTATCTCGACCAGTACGCCGACACCACCGGCACCGAAGACGAACCCCACAACGGACTTATCCAATCGCTAGCCAAAAATGGGCTCTCTGGCGGCGAACACGGATTCGCACCATGTTGCGTTTTCATAAGAATCCCTCGTAGCAAATACGCGAAGACCAACTTCCGGTTCCGCGATGCCTCACTACCGTTACACCAGTATCCAGTCACCCTCTTTGTAGTGGGCCTGTAGTGATATAACGTTCTTCCTAAACAATTTGTTCCAATCCCTGCTCAGGCGATCACGACAACACAATCAAAAGGCACCATGGAATACCAACTTTTCGGACGCACCGGCGTGTACATCAGCCCACTCGTTCTGGGCTGCATGATGTTCGGTCAGAAGACTGACCTCGAAGACACATGCAAAATCATCGACTACGCTCTCGGCGAGGGAATCAACTTCCTCGACACAGCCGATGTCTACGGCAAAGGCGCATCTGAAGAGTTCGTTGGCGAGGCGCTTCAACGCAACGGAAAACGCAACAGCGTATTTCTCGCAACCAAGGTAAACGGCCGAATGTCCGACGAGCCGAACGCCCTTGGAACCAGCCGACTCCACATCATCGAAGGATGCGAAGCCAGCCTCAGGCGACTCAAGACCGACCACATCGACCTCTACCAACTCCACCGACCGAATCCACACATCGCCATCGACGAAACACTGCGCGCAATGGACGACTTGGTCACTTCAGGAAAAATCCGATACGCCGGAACAAGCAACTTCGGATCATGGCAGGTCGTCGAATCGCTCTGGGCATCCGAAAAGCTTGGCCAAACCCGATTCGTAAGCGAACAATCACCATTCAACATCGCCGATCGACGAGCCGAACGCGAACACCTTCCCATGTGCCAAACCTACGACCTCGCCTTCATCCCGTGGTCACCACTCGCTGCCGGTGGCCTAACCGGAAAGTACAAGCGAGCCGCGCAACAGGCAACTGGAACTCGATTCGGTGACGAAACAGACCCCGGAAAGATGAAGCGGTTCAGTGATGGCGTAATGGATATCGCCGACGGACTCGAACCAATCGCAAAAGCCCACAACGCCACGGTCGCTCAAATAGCATTGGCATGGGTCGGAGCCCAGCCCGGTGTAACGGCACCCATCGCCGGACCACGCACACTGGAGCAATTCGTCGATAATCTAGGCTCGCTCGAAATCGAATTCACACAAGAAGACTTCGAAACAATCGACCAGCTCGCCCAGCCCGGAACAAACGCCGCCGATTTCTACGAAGCGAGCTTCAAACCCAACGCTCACCGCTTCTAAAGACCTAACGCCAGATAAACCAACGAACGACAACTAAATTCCTTCTCTCTGGGAAGCCAGTGGAAAAACGCTAGGTTGAGGGAGAAAGCCAGCACCAGGCAACCACACTCTCTGCCGATCACACCTGCCAAGAAGCACCCGTGCCATCGTCAGTACTAGAAAACGCACCCGGAGAAACAACAGACACATGCCAGAAAACAATCGGAAAGTTCTAATCACAGGCGGTGCCGGTCTCATTGGCTCGCTACTAATCAAAAATCTCGGCGATAAGTACGAATTCTCTTCGCTCGACCTTCAGGAAGCAACAGGAGTCAAATCAACCGTCGCCAACATCGCCGACTTCGATGCGATCCAGTCCGCCTTCGAAGGCGTCGACACCGTGATTCATCTCGCCGCTGATGCCGACCAGAACGGATCGTGGGAATCAAATCTCCCGAACAATTTCATCGCTACCTACAACATCTTCGAGCAGGCGAAGCGCGCAGGCGTGAAGCGAGTGATATTCGCAAGCTCAAACCACGCTGAAGGCGGAAACTACACTGTACCGCCGTGGAAGCAAGTCAACGAAGGCGATTACCAACTGCTTGAGCAGGACAACTACGAACTCGTAACCGAAAAGCACCGGATTCGACCTGATGGCTACTACGGAGTCGCCAAGGCGTACGGAGAAGCGCTCGGCAGCTACTACAACGACTTCCACAACGTGAGTTCGTTTCACTTGCGAATTGGGTGGGTGATTCGAGATAACGATCCCACCGTGTCGTCACACGGTTTGACTCTATGGCTCAGTCATCGTGATCTCGTGCAACTCATGGATTTGTGCATCAGTGCCCCAGATTCGTATCGCTACGACATCTTCAACGCCACTTCCGACAACACGTGGAAGATCTTCGACATCAGTCACGCCAGAGAAGCACTCGGATACAAACCGCAAGACCGTGTCAGGTCCGAACTATGGCCGAACCAAGGCCGAACTAAGGCCTAACGAGCACCGCAGACTCACCTACTCTCCACCATTCAGCACGACTCTTCAGAAAAAAATGACCCACAAAAGAAAAGTTCTAATGACAGGCGGCGCCGGACTTATAGGCTCCATCATGATCGACAAACTCGGCGACAAGTACGAGTTCTCCTCACTCGACCTGCGTGAAGCAATAAACGTCCCTTCAACCGTCGCCAACCTCGACGATCTCGATGCAATCACACCAGCGTTTTCCGGAATCGACACGGTAGTTCACCTCGCAGCCGACCGATCACCAGCCGGATCGTGGGAATCGATTCTCAAGAACAACTTCATAGCTACCTACAACGTGTTCGAAGCGTCAAAAAAGGAAGGCGTGAAGCGAGTGATTTTCGCAAGCTCGAACCATGCAGAGGGCGGCTACTACCTCGACGCACCTTGGAAACACGTCAACGACGGAAACTTCGACCTACTCGAACAGGACAACTACGAGCTGGTCACCGAAAAACACATGATCCGACCCGACAGCTACTACGGAGTCGCCAAGGCGTACGGTGAAGCACTCGGCAGCTACTACAACGACTTCCACGGAGTTAACTCGTTCCACCTGCGCATCGGCTGGGTGCTCGAAACCGACGATCCCACGTTCTCCGCCTACGCACTATCACTGTGGCTGAGCCACCGCGACACAGCCCAGATCATGGATCTCTGCATCAGCGCCCCAGAATCCCATCGCTACGACATCTTCAACGCAACAAGCGACAACACCTGGAAGATATTCGACATAGCCCACGCAAAAGAAGCACTCGGCTACAAACCAGAAGACCGCGCCGGCTCCGACTTCACACCAGCCGAATACACCCGAAGCGACTAACGTCTGCCCGATGCGGCAACCCCCGCCCTCGTCCCGACCTTGCCGGAGGGACCGCGTTCGTCATCGATTACCAATCGAATCAGCCAAGACAGTGGGCTAAGAGACCCACGGCGATCGAATCAGAAAATCCCTAATCACCCTCATCCTGAACTGGATTCAGGAACCCAAAACACCCTCACCGAAGCACAACCCCCCCGACTCAGCCAACCTCGTTCGACCTCTCAGAAAACGCCACACGTGGCCTAAGAAAACGTCGCATGCGACTAAAACGGAAATTGAGGTTTTTAACAGGCCTCTTTGCGTTTTTCACCTAGGTTGTCATAACCCTAAACCAGCATCCTTGATACACACCAACAAAGCCATTCGCGCCAATTGACCACAAACTCACTTGGACCAATCGAAAATTGGCACGACAAGGAAAAACATCACCATGGCAGGACTAACCGACGATCAGGTAAAGCTGGTCAAAGCAAACTGGAACGCAGTAAAGCCGATCAAAGAAACCGCAGCTGACCTCTTTTACGACAAGCTCTTTGAACTCGACCCGAGCATTCGCAGCATGTTCAAAGAAGACATTTCGATCCAGAAAAAAGCCCTGATGGCGACAATCTCCTTTTGCGGAGCAACTCTCAACCACCCGGAAAAGTTCATTCCTGCAGTTCAGGAACTCGGCAGACGACACGCCGGTTACGGAGTGACAGACAAGCAACCGTTGGCGCAGCACTGCTGTGGACACTCGAACAGGGACTGGGCGAAGTCTGGACACCAGAAGCGAAAACAGCCTGGACTGAAGTCTACGGAATACTTTCCTCGACAATACTCGAGGCCGCCCAGAAGGCTGCATAAGCTAGCTGCTTACATTGACAAAAAAGAACGAAAAGAAGGCGATGCACGTGCATCGCCTTCTTTTGTGTCCGCATTTCTTCACACAGACAAGTAAGATTCCGAATCGCCCCAATTAGTCACGGTCGCCCTGCAACTCCGAGGCACGACTAATGGTCGAAAAGGGAAAAATTTGGAACTGACCTGGTTCTTACCGGCAATCGCAAGCCCGATCATCTACGGACTCGTAACCGTGGGCGACAAGTGGATCCTTTCGAGCCTGAAGCTCCGCATCGAAAGTTTCAACCTGTTTGTCGCCGCAGTCCAGATGACAGCCTCTATCGTCATACTGCTGATTCTCGGCATCCCTGACGCCCCGATCGGAGCATTCATCGCCAGTTTCGCCGGCGGTGCGCTATGGGGCCTCGCACTGATCATCATGTTCTGGGCATTACGCAGAGAGCAAATGGGACGAGTCGTGCCGGTAGCTCAGTCCTCCCCCGTATTCGCCGCACTCCTCGGGGTGTTCATTCTGGGTGAACATCTCGAATGGTATGGGTGGATCGCGATCCTGCTGGTAGTAGGGGGTGCCGTGCTCGTCTCCGCTGAACCAAAGTTGCTGCTCTCGGGCGGATTCTCAAAAATCTACCTCGCCATAATGTTCTCAGCCGCACTCATAGGAATCGCCCAGTTCTCGCTCAAAATCGCAACAGACGACCTGAGCCTATGGCACAACATGTCGATCCGCGGATTAGGCCTATTTTCCACCCTCGGACTGCCGTTTATACGAGTTTCAGTTGTCAGAGATATAGGAATCTTCCTGTCGAACCGAAGAACCGCCATCCCTCTACTCATCACAGAAGGAATAGCCACGATAATCGGAAACGCATTCCTGTTCCTCGCCCTCGCCAATGGACCCGTATCATCCGTGAGCGCGCTGCTAGGTACAAGACCAGTGTTCGTTCTCATCACAACTCTGATATTCGCACCATTCGCAAAACGGGCCCTGGCCGAGAAATTCTCCAAAGCCGACATCGTCACAAAAGTAGCGTCAACCACAGCAGTAGTAAGCGGAGTAGCAATCATCTCGCTAGCGTGAATCGTGTTCGCAGCAGTCGGATACTGTCGGCTATTTCCTCGTCCCGACCGAAGCGGAGGGACCCTGTCCAATGGAAGCAACCCGCCGACTAAGGAACGCACCGCAACTGGGGTACTGTCAAAGTCGACAACTATCAATGCATACCAGTGATTGCCACGTCGTCGAACTCCTCGCAATGACAAACCTCGGGCACCGACTCAACCAAACACCCTCCAAAAGCCACAACCCCTCGACTCAGCCAACCCAAACCGACCTCTAATAAAACGCCGCACGCGGCCCTAAACTATCAGGTTGTGCAGGCTCGAATTTCCGGCCCACAGTCGAACCAGATTCTCATCGAGAATGTCCAGCACACGCTCTTCGTAAAGTCGTGTCTCGCCGCCCGTGTGCGGAGTAATTACCACATTCTCCAGGTCCCAGAACTCCGACTTCTCACCCAGAGGATCCTCCCGGAAGTGATCGATCCCAGCACCCGCAATCGAGCCCGACTTCAGCGCCTTCAACAGTTCAGGCTCATCGACACACTGCCCACGGGCAACGTTAATCAAGTAAGCCGCCTCCTTCATAGCATCAAGCACACCAGCATCGACAATGTTCGTCGTCTCCGGAGTTAGCGGACACGTAAGAGCAACAATATCCGCCTCAGGAACCAGATCGTTCAGTTTGTCCGGGGTTACGACCTCATCAGCAGGACCCACCGCTGTAGAAGGATCACGCTTGGTCGCAATAACCTTCATATCGAACGCCTTCGCAAAACGCGCAAGCCGCGACCCAATCGCACCCATACCAATGATCAGCATCGTCTTGCCGATCAACTCATCTTCCCGTCGCGTCAGATCACCCAGCATCCCGCGCCAGAAGTGCTTGTTCTGATTGTCCCGACCAATGTGAATGTGTCGATTCAGCCCCAGGATCATCGACATAGCATGCTCAGCAACAGCGTTCTGGTTCACTCCCGAAGCGTTCGCCAGCACTATGCCGCGCTCCTTGAGTTCATCGAGCGGAAACTGGTCATAACCTGCACCGACCGACTGTATGTACTTCAGCTTCGAAGCGCGCTCCAGCAACGCGTTGTCCCAGAAACCGGAACAAACAAACACATCTGCCTCTTCAATCCGGCTCATCGTGTCTTCTGCTGTCCATGTCTGAAAATAGTTGACATCGGGATTCCGGAGGTCGTATCGCTCTTCCATCCGATACGCAACGTGGGCAAAGTGAATCGTCGTGTCCCCAGCGGACGGAAATCCTTCAGACATAATTTCTCCTATCAAAACCATGTTCGTGCGAATGCAACGAGCAGTATGGTCGCTAAAATGACCAAAAGCCACCCACCAACCAGCAGCACCCGCTAACAAATCAGCCAACAGCCATAAAAATCGCAGAAACCGTGCCTAAGGCACCACAATGAATATCACGATAAGTAACGAATTTGCCGCTCTCACACTCTCACCCGACTACGGCGCATCGCTGCGTTCGCTAAAAATCAACAAAAACGGAAACTCGTACGAACTTCTTGCAGGCGGTGACAACGACCACGACCCCAACGGCATGCCACTCGGCGAAGGCTCCTTCATCATGGCGCCATGGGTGAACAGAATTCGTGATGGCAGACTCGTAACCCCAGACGGCATCCACCACATGCCGATCGACTCTCCACCACACGCCATTCACGGACTGGTGAGAGACAAGTCATGGACCGTAAAAGAGCAAACCGATAGCACCATCGAACTCGAAATCGCCCTCAGTGAACCCTGGCCGTACGCAGGCCACCTCGAATACTCGATCTCACTTGAAAGGCAGTCGTTAGTACAAACGATGCGACTCATCGCAGCACCCGACGAAACCCGATCCTTCCCCGGAAGCGTTGGCTGGCACCCCTGGTTCAACGTAACCCTGGGCTCCGACCCGGTAATAGCCAAAGCCGACATATCAGCACACTGGGAGTTGGCAGACATGGCAACAGCCACCGGCAAACTGAGCGTCACCGACATCACAACAAGACTCCAGACCGGAACTCAGTTCGCCGTTCGAGAAGTAGACGGCTGCTTCCTCCGCAATCCCAACGGCACAGCCGTTCTAAGCTGGCCCGAACTCACGTTCACAATATCTGGCTCTGAAGAAATCACGCACTTCATGTTCTTCTCCCCAGAACACGCACTCTGTGTCGAACCACAAACCTGCACCGTCGACGCCGCTCAACTCACCGAACGTGGATTCAAAGACACCGGACACGTTCTGGTAGACCGAGAAAATCCTCTGATCGCCACCACCACATGGAGCTGGGAATAGGAACAACCCGTGGTCAACACCGGGATCAAATCAAACTCGAAATCAGCGCTATCGATTAGCGATCTCGAATTCGCGTTCGGAAATAGACCCGTACTCAACGGAATAAATCTCGAAATCCCAAAGGGCGTTTCATTCGGCGTACTCGGCGCGAACGGAGCAGGCAAAACAACACTCGTCAGACTGCTAATTGGCAGACTAAAACCGCTAAGCGGCTCAGCGCTAATATTCGGTCAGCAACCCGGACCCAAACTTGCCGATTCAATCGGCTACATGCCCCAACTAAATGCCCTATACGAGGCTCTCTCCGTTCGAGAAAACCTCGACTTCTTCGCTCGTATGCTCGGACTCTCCGACAGCTCGCAGCGCAGATCCGCAGTAGACCGCGCGATGGAATTAGTTGGACTTGCTGATCGTGCCGACAGCGTTATTACCGAACTGAGCGGCGGCATGCGGCAACGAGTCAGGCTCCGCGCAGCCCTCGTCCACGAACCAGAACTCCTGCTGCTCGACGAACCGACCGTTGGCCTCGATCCCGAACTGCGTGCAATGTTCTGGGATCACTTCAAGGGAATGACCGACTCAGGCACGACGATCCTGATCTCAAGTCACACGATGGACGATGCAGCTCACTGCGACTCGCTCGGATTCATGCGCGACGGCGTCTTCATCGCCACCGGAACACCCGACGAGCTACGCCAGACAACCGGCAAACCCAACTCCACGCTCGAGGACGCCTTCCTGCACCTGTCCCGGCAGAGTGAAGGTGCAGGAGTGGAAATCTAATGTCCATCGACAGAAAACTCGCAATCGCAGCGCGAATCGCCAGAGAAATCAGGCGAGACCGTCGATCGCTCGCAGGGAACACTTGAACGACTGCTCTCGACAGCAGTATCAAGATCCGATCTGCTTATCGGCTACCTCACCGGATTCCTCATCTTCGCCCTCGCCCAATCGATCATCATCCTGATGTACACCCTGTTCGTCGTAGACGTCGACTACGCCGGTAAGATCTGGGACATCATCGCGATACTCCTGATCGTCACCATCGCATCAGTCAGCATCGGAATATTCATCTCGACCTTCGCCAAAACGAATTCCAGGTCGTGCAGTTCATACCGTTGCTTATCGCCCCACAGATCTTCCTCTCTGGAATGATCCTCCCAACCTCACAACTACCCAAATACTTTCAGGTCGTCAGCGGAGCACTCCCCCTCACCTACGCAAACCGAGCCCTCCGAGAAATCATGCTCCGAGGCGCATCACTCTCCGACGTCTCAACCGAGATAGGCGTTCTAATACTCTTCGCAATCGGAATGCTCACCGCAGCCGCAATCACCGTCCGGAAAACCTGAGTTCGATAGCTACTCCACGATTCGCCCAACCAAAACACCACCTCACCCGCTTCAGTACTACAATTCGTGACCACGTTCGCATCTCGGCGACACGCGCATGGAAACGAACAAGTTACGGCTGGCTAAATCGACCATTCGAGAACACATGTCTACAAACACGCTTGCACACCTGCTCAACCCGTCGTCGTCCGCCGACGATTCAATCATCATCCCAAACGGCCCGACACTTTCTTACGCCCAGTACGCAGAACAGATCGAGCGTGTCGCAGGAATACTCGCGGGAGCAGGCGTAAAACCCGGTCGACCAGTTTCGATCGTACTCACCAACAACCTCGAATTCATGGTGCTGTTCCTCGCAGTCGCCCGAGCCGGAGCCGTGGCTGCGCCGCTCAATTCCGCTTACACGGTCGACGAATTCAAGTTCTTCATGGAAGACGCTGACTCACAACTCGCAATCGTCCCACCCGGAGCGCATTTAGGCCGAGACGCCGCAACCCAACTCGGAATTCCAGTAGTCGACGCATCGCTCGATGGAAGCTCAGTCGTTCTCAGCAACGGCAGCGGAACCCTCACCAACTCAGCCGACGCTCAGCCACCGTCACCAGAAGATGTAGCCCTCTTCCTCCACACCTCAGGAACCACCAGCCGACCCAAGGGCGTACCGCTAACGCACGCCAACCTGATGAAGTCGATCAGCAATATCAAGAACCACTATGTGCTGACCCCCGAAGACACCTCAATCATCGTGATGCCCCTCTTCCACGTTCACGGCCTAATGGGCGCATCGCTCTCGACCCTGAACTCCGGCGGTTCACTCGTAATCCCCGAACGATTCTCTGCCTCAAACTTCTGGGGCCTCCAGAAAGACCATTCCGCCACGTGGTACTCGGCAGTCCCGACTATCCACCAGATTCTGCTCATGCGAGCCGACGATGACGACGCCCCTCGTGAGTCGTTCCGCTTGATCCGATCATGCTCATCAGCCCTCGCCCCGGCCGTATTCGAGCGACTCGAAGATCGCTTCGGCGCACCTGTCCTCGAAGCCTACGGAATGACCGAAGCATCACACCAAATGTCCTCCAGCCCGATGCCT
>Ga0209403_10001890_pt1 | contig 26112 bp, 26 predicted proteins | sample ArcticOcean_MG_C_8_FD_187440 | JGI IMG/M metagenome (GOLD analysis project Ga0209403, IMG submission 187440) | Marine microbial communities from western Arctic Ocean - ArcticOcean_MG_CB11_86 (SPAdes) (version 2) | ecosystem: Environmental > Aquatic > Marine > Oceanic | place: Arctic Ocean... | reverse complement strand
CAAAGAACCGGAAACATAGAGGTTATGCATCGCTTCCTGGTGCACGATGCGGAACACGCAGCAAGCATGATTTTTGGCAGCAGCCAAAATCTGCTTGAATCTCCAGAGTCACGGGAGCTTTTCAGCAGCTATGTTATTAATCGCTTCGCTATAACGGCCAGGATTGCCAGTGGTGAGCAAATAGCGCTTGATCTTGAGTATCTGGGGCAGGAGATCGATGGCCAGTTTCTTTGGGTGTACCAGGAAATTAGTGACCCACACTCCATTACTGCACTGACCATTATCAATCTGACGCTGCGTGATATATGGCCGGACCAGGCCAATCTGGTTAACATAGATCATGACGGGCAGCTGTTGAGTTTGTCGTTTACCGAAGCGGTGGACGAACTGACAGTGGAATTGTAGCGTCAGACTACCAAGAACTTATTTCTTCTGCGAGCGAGGTACTTCTCCCAGGCCCAGATACTCAGCTATTGCCAAGCCAGCAGCGACGCTGGTAAAGGGGTCGTGCTCAACCACCTTGCCTGGGAATTGATCTTCGAGAATATGTTTGACCGCAGGTATCAGCGAGGAGCCACCGGTACGAATGACCAGTTGAATATCTGCAGGGGTCAGCTTAGTCATTCGCAGAAGATGGCTAATAGAGTCTTTAAATTTTTCCAACAGGCCTGAGATCAGGTATTCGAATTCCTCCCGTGTTACCACAATTTCAATATCCAGTTCGGGGATATCCAGTTTTGCAGATTGTTGAGAAGAGAGTTCGGCTTTAAGGTCTTTTAGTGATTGGGACACGAGATAGCTGTAATTGTTTTTTATCAGATCATACAGGCGTTGAAATTTTTGTGACGCTGAGTCGGCGAATTCAATACGTTGCATCAGTGGTGTCGTAAATTTGTTCTGATTGAGCATGTAACTTACCGCCCAATTTAGCAAAAATTCTTCATAACCCTCGAAAGGAAACAGGGTTTCAATTTCACGATCCTCTCCTGCTCTGGTCCACATTTCTCCTTTTCCTAGCAGCGGGAACAGTAATTCTCGAAACAGGAGTTGGTCTATATGGTCGCCTCCAAGGCCGATGCCGTGGGTAGCTACCACCTTAAAGTTTTTACCCTGGCACTCCAGAATACACAGGTCCAATGTGCCGCCGCCAAAATCCACCGCCAATATCGTTTGTTGTAATGTGCTCGGATTCGCGTAGAGGTAGCTCAAAGCCGCAGCTATGGGTTCAGGATAGAAAGACTGCTGTTTGAATCCTGCGTATCCGTACGCTTCTGACAATAAATTCAGCGCACTGCGATTGCGGTCGGCAGCGGTGCCTTCAAAGTTCACTGGATGGCCAATACAGGCATGCCCACTCGTTTTAGTTTGTTGGTTTGACTGCGGGGCTTGGTAGTCGATACTGGCTTTTACGCGTGCCAGCAATGGCGTAATCAGCGCTACTATGCGAAAGGGACGATCGAATACCATCATGCGCTTGGATTCGCTACTTCCTAATAGTCTTTTTATGCCACGAAACAATCGTCCCTGTTGGCCGCCATCGACGAAGGATTGACCGTAGACTTTTTGTGTCGAAGCCTCTTCCGGCAAGCCATCACCACCTATTTGCCCGGTGCCTGTGCGTGACTCTCCCATTACTTCGGCGCTGAGTTCGACAGTTCTTCCGACGTTATCTTCAATATACCGATTAATCGCCGCTTGCCCGGTTTTGATCTGGAAATTACGATCAATGTAAGTTGCTGAAGGCATTACGGTAGTGCTTGCTTCTAATTGCACAAGTTGAATCTTGCTGCCGTCGAATACGGCGGTGGCACTATTGCTGGTTCCGTAATCTACACCGATACCGAGAGAGGGGGGAGACAAACTGCGGCGAACGGAATTTCGTTGCTCGGGATTGTCAGCTAAATTTTCTGAATTGTTATTCTCAGAATTGATTGAAACGTGGTTTTGCGTTTGCACCGAAGGCCTATGTATTACAGAACGATAAGATAATAATAGGGAGGATTCTGATTGGATGGAAAACATGAATTATAACCTTATAGCAGGCTGGCTTCCAGCTTTGAAGCTTAACTAAGGGCTGGCACAATGGCTGGCTACAACCTCATTCGCCGGATTTTTGACAGTGTCATGTGTTCACATAGAGAAGTTGAATAATCATGAAACTTAACCTATGCTCCATCCGCTATACCCATGAGAAGCAGTAATTCAAAACATAGGTTAGTGTTTCCTATGGAAGCAACGCGGTTCGAGAAAGCATTACTCTTGAGTGTTATGGTCGCGTGCACTTAACAGAAATAAAAGGGAGATAAGCAATCAATGGCTGCAGCTCGAGGCGAATTTATCTCAAGTTTTGGGTTCTTGATGGCGGCGACCGGCTCGGCAGTGGGCCTGGGAAATATTTGGGGCTTCCCTACCAATGCTGCTTCCAATGGTGGTGCCGCCTTCCTCGTCGCCTATTTGGTTCTTACATTTGCCCTGGCCTACCCGGCCTTGATGGCTGAGCTAATTATCGGTCGACATGCCCGGGCCAACGCAGTCACTGCTTTGCAATCTATTGCTACGGGACCCCGTAGCAGGCTGTTGGGGCTTGCTGTGGGATTTGTAGGTATGCTCACGGTTAGTTTTATCCTCAGCTTCTACGCCATTGTCAGTGGTTGGATGATTGCATTTTTCTTCGACCCCTTCATGCGCTTACTGGGCATGGATGGCGCGGCGCAATGGTTAACACTGGATGCAGTACCGCGTAATGCTATTTTCGTGGTTCTCTTCATGTTGATGACGGTGATTATTGTCAGCGCAGGAGTCAAGGATGGCATCGAACGCTGGGCCTCCAGGCTGATGCCGTCATTTATCATTATTCTGCTGCTTCTCACTGCGTATGTGATGACTCTGCCCGGTGCGATGGATGGTGTGCGCGCTTATCTGGTGCCTGATTTTTCCCGCATTGCGGACCCGGAACTGTTGGTTGATGCAATGGGACAGGCGTTTTTCTCACTGTCATTGGGAGTGGGAACCATGCTCGTCTATGGCTCCTACATCAGTGAGAAGGAAAACATGCCCTTCATCGGTAGCCTGGTAGCGCTATTGGATGTGGGCATAGCCGTGCTGGCCGGTCTACTGATATTGCCAGCGATGTATGTTGCGCTGGCCAACGGCGTTGAGATTTTCGATGAGGCCGGCGCTTTTATCGCCGGACCCGGATTGATCGTTTCGGTGCTGCCTGCTTTGTTCGAGACTATGGGTGCAGCCGGGGTATTTGTCGCCATGGCTTTTTTCCTGCTAATGACGATAGCTTCACTCACTTCTTCGATCTCCATGCTTGAGGTGCCAGTGTCCTATACAATCGAGCACCATGGCGTAGAGCGCCACAAGGCAGCCCTGGCCATAGGCTCGTTTATAGCCGTGATTTCCTTGTTCATCGTGTTCAATTTCGACCCCCTGTTTGACATGGTGGTGACCTATACCACCGAGTTCAGTCAGCCGCTGCTGGCCTTGTTCTTCTGTGTCTTCGTGGCCTGGATCTGGCACCGCAATGAAGTTTTGGCAGAAATAAAACAAGGTTACTCCGAGGTAGAAGCCGGACTGTTCTGGAAAATCTGGCCGTTCTACGTTAAATATATTTGCCCGCTTACCATACTGTTGGTCTATTTCCAGTAGTGACGTTGCAGCTCACGCAGAAACATTGGAGCAGTGGTCAGAGCCTCCGCGCTGTAGGTCTAATGCTATCAGCAAGCAGATATGCTACCGTTTGCTGGAAATAGTACGCCGCGCACGACCCAGTTTTTCATGCTCCGAAACCAGTTTTACTTCAACAAAATTCGATTGAGAGTAAAAATCATGACCAGACTAACAATAGATTCCTCTGCACCCATAACCATTCTCAGCCGACGCCGGTTTTTGACAACGACGCTGCTGGCGCCTGCTGCGTCTGGCTTGGCGCTGTTACCGGGGTCGTTGTTTGCCGCCGATGCGGATTTAGCAGCAAATGTTAAGGCGCTTGTATTCGACGTGTTTGGCACCGTGGTGGACTGGCGTGCTTCCATTATCAGGGAAGGCCAGTTGTTAGCGGCACGCAAAGGCTATGACGTTGACTGGGCCGCCTTCGCCGACAGTTGGCGTTCGGGTTATGGGCCGGCCATGAATAAGGTCAGAACTGGAGAGCTGCCGTGGACAAAAATAGATGTTCTACACCGTATGATTCTGAATGACCTGGTGCTGGAGTACGGGCTGGAGGGAATGAGCGAAGCGGATCTGGACCATTTTAATCGCGCCTGGCACCGGCTCTCACCCTGGCCGGATACGGTGGCCGGTCTGAACCGCTTGAAGACGAAATTTGTCATAGCCACCCTGTCCAATGGCAATGTCGCACTGCTAACCAATATGGCGAAAAACGCCGGTATGCCCTGGGACGCTGTGCTTTCAGCTGAGCTGTCGGGGCACTACAAACCCGACCCGGAGGCGTACCTGAAGGCTGCTGACTTGTTAGGGCTGCGTCCGGAACAAGTGATGATGGTAGCGGCTCATCCCGGTGATTTGCGCGCAGCTGCCCGCACTGGCTTGCGTACGGCCTATGTAATCAGGCCATTGGAACGAGGCCCTGGCCGCCCGGTAAACACCAACCCCGATGGTGAGTTTGATTATACTGCCAATGATTTTCTGGATCTGGCAGTACAGCTTGGAGCTTGAGTTTGGCAAAAATCAAACTGGATAAGGAAGTCAAAGCAGAAGTAGTAGGCAAGCTGCAAAAATACTTCACAGAGGAGCTGCAGCAGGAAATCGGTGGCTTTGAGGCTGAGTTTTTGCTGGATTTTTTCTCCGAGCAAGTTGGGAACTACTATTACAATCAGGGATTGGCCGATTCTTTAAAAGCCTTCGAACACAAAATTGAAGAGTTCGGGGACTTGATTTACCAATTGGAAAAGGATGTCACCTCCTCGAAGTCGTAAATGAGTTGTAACTACCGATTTCATCGGTGTTGATTCGCAGCGGCAGTCGAATGAAGAATTCACTGCCTTCCCTGGCCGCCGATACAAAGCTTATCTCGCCCCCCAGTTTTTCAATTATGCGTTTGACTATAACCAATCCGAGACCGGTTCCTCGTGACTCTTTCTCGGAGGGCTCATCCTCTCTGGAAAACTCCTGAAATAAACGCTGCTGAAATTCTTTACTCATGCCTCTGCCGGTGTCCTGAATAAATATCTCAATGCCCAGCCGACGGCGGAAATAAACAGCCTTGTAGCCGATTAAAATCGTACCACGCTCGGTGAATTTAATGGCATTGGTAAGAATGTTAAGTAGTGAATGCTGCAATCTCACCTTGTCGGTTTGAACCAATAGATTGGCTGCGGCAAAATTTGTAGTTATTTCGAGTCCCTTCTCCATTGCCGTTGGCAGGATCATGTCCTTGACCTCGGTGAGGAAATGAGAGATCTCCAGGAGTTCAAACTCGGGTTCAAAAGTATCCGATTCGAGTTCAGCCATTTCTAACAGGTCATTGATGAGATTGTGTAGATAGTCGCTCTGCTGGATGACAGTTGTTAAATGCGCCTTGGTGGCGTCGTCCAGCTTGTTCGACTTGGCTGCCAATAGTCGTTTTGAATTAGCCAAAACCAAATGCACCGGCGTAAGAAATTCGCGAGAGACATTGCGCAGGAAATCGCCCTTGGCTTTGGTTTCCAGCCTGGCCCGGTCGAATTCTTCATTTCTTGCCCGCACAAATTCCGCCAGTGATGCTAGTAATAATAAGGCGGCGATGCTCGCCAGAATTTCTACCATGCTGACGGCGAAAGCACCTCTTTCAACAATGCCAGAACTGTAAGCGAGATATGACAGAGACGCCAGCAGCAATACCAAGCAGAATAAAAACAGGTAAAGCGCAGAGCGTGATCCCTGTATGGTACTTATAGCCGCCATCACTGACACGACCAACAAAACCAACAGCGAGAGAATTAATATCGATAACCAAGTGCCCGGTGTATACAGATCGAAAGGTAGCAGAAGAAAATAAAAAGCAACCGGTAGCATGGCAATGCTAAGAAATCGCAGTACTAAATTTACGGAAGCGCGATAGCGATGTTCAAACCGCAGGGATTGCCCGATCAGGCAGAAGCTCATCACTAAAAATGCTGTCGAGATGAATAGCAGGCGAGTGTTGATTTCAGTTGATTCGCCCCAGAACCAGATTCTGCCCATGCCTGTCCCACTCAGAAATTGGACAATGATGGCGCCAAAGAAAAGCGCATAGGCGAGGTATTGTCGGTCTCTCAAGTAAAAGTACAGGACCGCGCAAATGCTAAAACTGATCCCAAGGAAGGTAAAAAAAGCGCCAATTAGCGCCAATTAGCGCCAGTGGCGTCTGCTGTGCCTGGGAGAACAATGGCATAGTAGACAGCGTGATCGGGATCTCGATGCCAGTCGTTGACGTGGCTCTAAAATAAACTCGGGTATCCACGCCCGGTGATGCGAGTTCAAAGGGAACGACAGGGATGCGGTAATGGTGAGTCAGTTGCGAGGCTAGTATAGTGTCGCCGACAACAGTGCTCGCAACTACCTCACTATTGCGGACGAAATAAAATTCCACACGGTCTAAAGAGGGAGGGTCCAGGCTAAGCACTACATCCTGGCCTGCACCGGTTAACAGGATATAAAACCAGAAGGCTGAGGTAGACATGCCCAGGGTGGGGATTGATTGGGTGGACCGTTGCCAGTCAAAGTCAGCAACGAGGATGTCATCGATCGACAACTGCCCACTACTGTCTTCGAAATAGTCCAGGTACTGGCCGAGAGCAATGGGCAGTTGATTTTGCCTGATGTTAAGCTCAGCTGCCCACAGATTGCCGGCAGCGAAAGACAGGCAGGCGATGAATATCAACAGACAGGCTCTACTGCCGTGACTTCTTTGAACAACTATTCTTGTGATTTCTGCGGATTTCACAGATCAGAGGACCACGGTTTCAATACCAAAGCAATTTTCAGCGTAACTATGCCTGATACTATGAAGTAGGTTTGGCGACGAGCTAAAGCTGTAATTGTTGACTAAATAGCCTTTGCATGTGAAATTCTCCGCAGCAATTGACCATCAGAGATTTAAGAGTACACAAATATGATGCTAAGACATACATTTTTGAGCTTGTCTGTCTGTGCTGCACTAACGGCATGTTCAGATTCCACAAGCGACCAAGTCACCACCCAATTGGAAGGAGAAGAGCTGGCCGTGAGCACCGTTGAATCCACTCAGAGCAGTGAAAACCCCTTGTATGAGGAGAGTCCGCTGTTCCTGCACTATCCACAATTCGATCAAATCGAAAATCATCACTATCTGCCGGCTTTCGAGCGCGGGATGGCGGAACAGGCCGCAGAAATCGATGCCATCGCCAGCTTCGACAACAGCATTTTAGCAATGGAGTTGTCTGGTCAGCTCCTGGGGCGTGTATCTAATGTATTTTTTAGCCTCTCCGGGGCCCACACCAACGACGATATTCGCGAGCTTGAACAACAGCTGGCGCCGCAATTGGCGGCGCACAGCGACAGCATTCTGTTAAACCGGAAGCTGTTCGCACGTATCAGCTCACTCTATGATAATCGCGACTCCCTGCAGCTGAATGCTGAGTCCAGGCGATTGCTGGAGCAATACTATGTCGATTTTGTTCGCGAGGGCGCCGCGTTGGAGCTAGAGCAGCAACAAAGGCTCAAAGAAATCAACGCACAGCTGGCGGTGCTGGAAACTCAGTTTAGTCAGAATGTGCTTAGTGAAGTTAATGCTTTGGCCATCGTGATCGACTCACGGGAAGAGTTGACGGGGCTCGATGACGCGACCATTGCTGCGGCGGAACAGGCAGCCATTGCCAGAGATCTGGCGGGCCGATACGTAATTCCCTTGTTAAATACCAGTGGTCAACCGGCACTGGCTAGTTTGCAGAATCGTGCTCTGCGAGAGCGCATACATACTACCTCACTCTCCCGTGGTAGCAGGGGGGGGTGAATTCGATAATCGGCAAATTTTGGCGAGTGTGTTGGGCTTGCGCTCGGAACGCGCGCAGTTGCTAGGATACCAGAGTCACGCCGATTATATTCTGGACGATCAAACCGCCGGCACCGTGGCGGCGGTGAATCAGCGCCTTGCCGAGCTGGCACCGGCCGCTGCAGCAAATGCCAGACGTGAGGCTGCGGACCTACAACAGATGATTGCAGCAGAAGGCGAGGATTTCGAGCTGGCCGCCTGGGATTGGGATTTCTATGCTGAAAAACTGCGTACCCAGCGCTACGAATTCGACGGAGCTCAATTGCGGCCCTATTTCGAAGTCGATAACGTGCTGCGAAAGGGTGTGTTCTATGCCGCCGAAAGACTGTATGGAATTAGCTTCGAAGAGCGTACGGATTTACCGGTGTATCAGGAGGATGTGCGGGTATTCGAAGTCCATGATGCAGAAGGGGAGACGCTGGCGATTTTTCTAGCCGATTTTTACGCCAGACCCAGTAAACGTGGCGGCGCCTGGATGAATGCCTATGTTTCGCAGAGTGAATTGATGAACAGCCAGGCGGTGGTGGCGAACCATCTTAATATCACCAAGCCACCCGCCGGCAAACCCACACTGTTAACGTTTGATGAAGTGACGACGATGTTTCATGAGTTCGGTCATGCTCTGCATGGCATGTTCTCCCGCGTGCAATACCCCTATTTTGCTGGCACCAGTGTGCCCAGAGACCTTGTGGAATACCCTTCTCAGGTTAACGAGATGTGGTCGGTCTGGCCGGAAGTATTGGCTAACTACGCGGTTCACTACCAATCCGGAGAGCCGATGCCTGCTGAGTTATTAGATAAAGTGCTGGCAGCGCAGAAATTTAACCAGGGCTTTGGTACTACAGAATATCTGGCAGCATCAATTGTCGATCAGGCCTTACACCAACTGTCCCCGGAGCAGATACCTGCCGCTGATGAGATCATGGCTTTTGAGGCACAAACACTGGAGGCCGCCGGAATAGCTCTGGATACTGTGCCACCGCGTTATCGAAGCACGTATTTTTCTCATATCATGGGTGGCTATTCGGCGGGGTACTACTCCTATATCTGGAGCGAGGTATTGGACGCCGATACCGTTGAGTGGTTTAAGGAAAACGGTGGTTTATCGCGCGAAAACGGCGATCATTTTCGACAAAGCCTGTTATCCAGAGGTGGCAGTGAAAATGCCATGACTCTATTCAGGAATTTCAGAGGCAGAGATGCGGATATCCAGCCGTTATTGGAACGTCGAGGTTTAAATTAGGATCATTGTCTCGAAGCTAAAGCTTCCAAACCAAAGTCTCGAAGCCACAGTCCCTAAACCTCAGGCGACTAACTCGCTGCCCGCGACATGGTGCTGGTCACAGTTCCGCTCAAGCGCAAGAGCATTATGCTTAGTTCGTCCCAGGTGTTCGCGCTGGACATGCCCTTGATGGACTGGTCGACAAGGCGGGCGTGATCCAGCAGCTGCCAGACCATAGCCACGTTCATGCGATTGAGAGCTGCCGATACGGCTTGTTTACGATTGAACCAGACTCGCGCCGATTGAATAATGGAGTTTGTCTGCTGGCCCTGTGCTTGCTTCTCCAGCATCGGCAGCAATGCCCGCAATTCGCGAGTTATCGCCCCCAAAACGACCAGTGGAAACAGACCTTCGCTGCGCAAGGCGGATAACATTTTCTGGGTTCTTACTGAATCCCCCAGCAGCGCAGCATCGACCAGCTGGTAAACACTGTAGCGCGAACTGTCGGCAACCACCTGCATCACAGTTTTTGCGTCCAGCTCAATGGTCTTGCCTGCTTCGGCATTTGCCAGCAGCTTCAATTTTTCAATTTCCTGCACAGCTGCCAATAAGTTGCCTTCAATCTTGTCCGCTAGCAGCTGGATGGCATCGTGGTTTGCGTGGATTCCCTCGCGCCGAAGTCTTTGACTCAACCAATTGTTCAGATTTTCCCTGTGCACCGGCCAGATTTGCACCAGGGCCCCCAACTTTTCAATCTGGCTAAACCACTTGGTCTTGATGGCGGCGGCTTCCAGTTTGGGACTTAGAATCAAGAGTAGAAAATCTGGGTTGGGGTCTTGTAGGTAAGCCTGTAGCGCCTTCTTGCCAGCGTCTTCCAGCTTCGCTGAACTCAGTCGCAATTCGATGATTTTTAGCTCACAGAATAGAGAAAGATTGCCTGTAGTATTTGAAAACTGGCTCCAATCGAAGCTCTTGTCGACATTGAATACTTCTCGCTCCAGATAACCGCGATTGCGATAATGTTGTCGAAGCTGGTCGGCGGCTTCCTGCATCAGCAGTGGTTCATCGCCGGCTAGCCAGTAAACCGGTAGCGCAGCTTTTCCTAGTGTTGCCGCCAGTTGTTCAGCTTTGATTTTCAATCGATGCTCTCACTCTTCCTGCAATCATCGGGGTGTGCTAACCGTGTTATTAAGAGCGGCCTAGTCTATTCGACGGCTTCCAGTCGCCGCATGAGCTGGTTGACCAGTTCGCGGCGCATTTCAATTGCAATGATTTCAACTTCTTCCTGGGTGCCGGCAATATTGGCTATATCCTCAAAATAAACCCGTTCCACTACCAGCGTTTCGGGGGGTATGAGGTACTCCTCGACACTACCCAGGGCAATATCTATCGACAAGCGCATCTCATACTGGGCCGCGCGCGCCCGTGCGTTCACTGTAATGGGGCGGCTAACTCTTTGCTCGCTGCCGATCATCAGTACCGGTGAGTCCGAATTCACACTGTCCAGCAACACAGTTTCGACGTCGACATCGGCAATTGCCAGGCTGCGTTGCAATAAACGGGAAAATTCACTGTTGGGTTGTTGGATATTGAGCTGAATAACTTGAAACCTGGTTGACAGCACGTCGCTTCCACGCAACGCAAAGCCACAGGCAGTCAGGCTGATAGCAATACCGCAGGTAATAAGAAGTCGGGAGACAGGGAGCATATTTAACAACCGGGCTAATTCACTACGATATTAACCAATCGCCCGGGAACTACAATCACTTTGCGCACGCTGCCGTTGTCGGTGTATTTCCTAATGGCGTCGTGATTGAGCGCAATCTGCTCCAGAGCCTCGCCGTCGATGTCCGCGGGGACATCGATCTTGGCTCGAAGTTTGCCATTTACCTGTAGCACGATTAACACAGTGGATTGAGTGAGAGCTGATGCATCTACCTCGGGCCAGGCTACATCCATTACCGTACCCTGGTGGCCCAGGTGTTGCCACAACACGTGGCAAAAATGAGGAACAATGGGTGCCAGGATGAGTATGACTGATTCCAGAGCCTCTTGAATTATCAGCTTGTCGATATCGCCCTCGGCGACATCGAGAAATTTGCTCAAGCTGTTGAGTAATTCCATGGTTGCTGCTATCGCCGTATTAAACGTATGTCGGCGACCAAAATCATCGCTTGCTTTGTGCCGGGTCTGATGGGTTTTCAGGCGCATTAGCCTCTGCGTCTCGCTTAAGTCCATATTCGCGAAGCCATCAAGCTTGCAGGCTCGATGCGCAGCTACGATCTTCCACAGGCGGTTCAAGAACCTATGGGCGCCAGTTACCCCGGTGTCAGACCATTCCATAGACTGATCGGGTGGAGACGCAAACAGGGTAAACAGGCGCACGGTATCGGCACCGTATTGCTCGATTAGGGGCAGGGGATCGACCACGTTGCCCTTGGACTTAGACATTTTGTTGCCATCTTTAATCACCATGCCCTGGGTTAGCAGGTGGGTAAAAGGCTCGTCTGAGTGTACCAGGCCCTCATTGCGCATTAGTTTATGAAAGAAGCGGGCGTACAAAAGGTGCAAGATCGCGTGCTCTATGCCACCTATATATTGATCCACCGGCAACCAGTAATCGGCGCGCTGGTCTAACATGGCGCTGTCTTGATCAGGGCAGGCAAAGCGAGCGTAGTACCAGGAAGACTCCATAAAAGTATCGAAGGTATCGGTTTCCCGGGTGGCTGGTGCATTACATTGCGGACAGGGGACTGCGTAAAACTCGGCTAGCTTTGGCAGCGGTGAACCGCTGTCGTCAAAAACGATATCTTCGGGCAGTAGCACCGGCAGATCCTGGTCGGGGACGGCAACAGCCCCACAACTGTCGCAGTTGATGATTGGTATTGGGGCTCCCCAATAGCGCTGTCTCGACACACCCCAATCTCGCAGGCGGAAGTTGACCTGTTTCTCGCCTTTACCCTGAGCCTGCAACTGTGCTGCGATGGCCTCGAAGGCGGCTTCGAAATTAAGCCCGTCGAATTCACCGGAATTGATAAGAATGCCTTTCTCAACGAATGCCTGCTGCTCAAGGTCGCAAGCTGTATCAGTTGACGCCGGCTCTACAACTTGTTTGACTTCAAGGCCGTATTTTTTCGCAAATTCCCAATCTCTCTGATCGTGTGCTGGCACCGCCATTACCGCGCCGGAGCCATAAGACATGTGAACAAAATTAGCGACAAAGATGGGGACCCGCTGCTGACTAATTGGGTGTATGGCCTCCAGGCCAGTATCCATACCCACTTTTTCCATCTTCGCCAGTTCTGCTTCCGCCACCTTGACGTTTTTTTGCTGCTCGATAAATTCCGCCAGCGCGCTATTCGACGCTGCAGCTTTCGCCGCCACCGGGTGTTGAGGAGCCACAGCGACGTAGGTCGCGCCCAGCAGTGTATCCGGCCGCGTTGTATAGACCGATAAGGTCCTGAGTGCCTCATCGTCTTCGTCTGCTACTTCGAAATTCAGCTCGACGCCTTCGGAGCGTCCGATCCAGTTGCTCTGCATAAGGCGAACTTTCTCGGGCCAGCCGTCCAAATCATCGAGGTCCTGCAACAACTCTTCGGCGAAGTCTGTAATTTTGACGAACCACTGCGGTATGTTGCGGCGCTCGACCACCGCGCCTGATCGCCAACCCCGACCATCAACTACCTGTTCGTTGGCGAGTACGGTTTTGTCGACGGGGTCCCAGTTGACTTCGGCGTCTTTCTTGTAGACCAGGCCTTTTTCAAAGAGTCTAGTGAAGAACCATTGCTCCCAGCGGTAGTAGTCCTTATGACAGGTGGCTATTTCGCGAGACCAATCGTAGGCGAAGCCCAGGCGCTGCAATTGCTCGCGCATATAGTCGATATTGCTGTAGGTCCACTTGGCTGGAGCCGTTTTGTTTTGTATCGCAGCATTTTCTGCCGGCAGCCCAAACGCATCCCAGCCCATAGGTTGCAGGACATTCTTGCCTAGCATGCGTTGATAGCGGGCTATGGCATCGCCAATAGAGTAATTTCGCACGTGACCCATGTGCAGGTTGCCGCTGGGATAGGGGAACATCGACAGGCAATAAAACTTTTCCCGGGACGGGTCTTCGGTCACAATGAAACTGTCGTTTTCCTGCCAGTAACCTTGGGCGTTTGCTTCGACTTCTTGCGGCGAATAGTTGCTGTCTATGCTGGTCATTGCTTCTCTAACTACGTGAATTAAACGGGGATGCCATGGCTGGTTCAGAGCATCTCTGCATTTGCCGGGGTGTTGCAAAAGCCCGCAAGCATAACCCAGACCAGAGCCTACAGGTAGTGGCAGATAGCAAAAACCCCTGAAAGTTTTGGTTTGGGGTTGCGGTCTATAACAAAGCGGCAGCACCATCGGCCGCTCGTGAGGAATAGAGTGTGTAGTGCCGATATTTTTGGGATTAAAACAGGGAGCCTGGTCAATGATCACTAAAAGCAAAAGACTGTCAGTGGCAGTAGCAGCGGCTGGTTTTTCCGCTACAATTTACGCGGATTTCGATCAGTGGCGAATAAGTGAGATTTTCACCAGTGCCGATGCACTTGTTCAATATGTCGAGTTGGAAACAACGGCAGCGAACCAGGGTGAGCTGGCAGGATTATCGCTGCTTGCGAGTGATGCTGCGGGACAACTGCAAAACACGGCCACTATTGCCAATGATCTGAGCGCAGACACCAGCAACAGAAATTTCCTGATTGCCACCAATCGTTTGTCGCAGTAACTGGCTTGACTCCTGATTTAGTAGTTTCGGATGGTTTCCTCTTTACAGAAGGCGGTTCCATGGATTTTGCCAATGGTACGGCCACACTTGAATATTCGGCAAATCAGTTGCCGAAGAATGGCGTTCAGGCTATCGATGGCAATATCGAGCCTGGCACGCCCGGACCAACGAATTTTACTGGCCTTTCGGCTACTGTATCCGTCCTCACTAATGCGGGCTTTGATGCTGGTGCTGCAATCATGGTTCTGCCAGTGCTCGATGTTCCCGGTACCGGGGTAGCGCGTGTTGCCTTCGATGTGATCTTGGCTGCGGACCTGGCGGCGACGGAGTTCGTGCTACGCGACGATTTTTACCTGTACGCCGCCGGTATTGTCGCCGGGGATTCGCCTGCTGAATTCCAGGCCGATGGGACTCTGCATACGACCAGACTGGTGGTCGGCGATGAGATTTTTGATTTTAATCTTAGCTTGCTAAGTGATGCTCCGGTTGTCTTTGGTAATCCTGCAGTCCTGGGAATAAGTAACGTAATGCCAACGCCCCATTTAGAACCGGAACCGGAACCGGAACCGGAACCGGAACCGGAACCGGAACCTACACCAGAACCGACACCGGAGCCCACTCCGGAACCTACACCAGAACCGACACCGGCGCCCACTCTGGAACCGACACCAGAACCACAGCCATCAGAGTTGCAACAGAGTATTGAGCGTGGACAATCGAACTATCAACTGCTGTGTGGCGACTGTCATGGGGCAACGGGGTTGGGAAATATCGGGCCGAACTTAACCACCAGCAGTTTCAGGACCTTTACTGCGCTGCGATCAAAAATTAATGGATCCATGCCTAGCAATAATCCTTAAGTCTGCCGCGACAATTCCGGCTCAAGCTGTGCCACAGACATCGCCAACTTTGTCTCAAACGTGTTTCAGGGTCAGTAGCTGGGATCTGCGCCAATGCCGCCTGGATGTTAGATTATCTTGCGGGTGATTGATTACGGACTAAGTTTGTGTGCGGCGCGTGTTAACAAGTGCAGAAGTAACCTTGATTAGCTTGATCTGGCGACTATCGGCATTGAGCACGGTGAACAGAAAGGGACCAATGTTCTTGCTTTCTCCCCGTTCCGGGATACGCCCGAACTGCTGTAAGACCAATCCGCCTACAGTCGTTAACTCCTGGTCGCTGAAATCGGTTTTGAAATAATCGTTAAATTCGTCGACCGGCGTTATCGCTTTGACGATATGGTTTTCCTCATCAAATTTCTTGATATAGCTCTCATCATCAACATCGTACTCGTCTTCGATTTCGCCAACTATCTGTTCCAGCACATCCTCAATAGTAACTGCGCCGCTGACGCTGCCGTACTCATCGATGACGATAGCCATATGATGTCTGGTTTCTCGAAATTCCTGCAGCAACACGTTCAGGCGCTTGCTCTCCGGTACGAAAGTGGCGGGACGGACCACATCCTTGATGTCGAATTTATCATTGCTGCCACTAAGGCTCAGAGGCAGTAAGTCCTTCGCTAACAAGACGCCCATTACATTGTCTACGTTGTCACCGACCACGGGGAATCTCGAATGGGATGCTTGGATAACCAGTTCGATAATTTTGTCGGCGGGCAATTTGGCAGAGACAGTCACTACCTGGGAGCGGGGAATCATGATGTCGCGAACCTGCATACTGGAGACTTGCAGGGCACCCTCGATGATGCTCAGTTCATCGGCATCGAGGACTTTGTCCTGTTCGGCGTTGCGCAGCAACTCCAGCAGGCTTTTGGTATCTGTAGGTTCGTCCGAAAAGAGTTGGGTGATTTTATCGATCAAGGACTTTGGTCTTGGATCGATGCTTGATTGCTGGTCTGTCATGCTCTGGGCTCTCTGCTGGCTCCGTATGCGTGTATCGATGAATTAGACTAATTTACACTAGCAAATATGGGTTAGAGATTCCAAGCTTTTCAAGCACTTTTATTTCCAGCTTTTCCATGGTTTCCGCTTCCTCGAGGGATTCATGATCGTAGCCCAACAGGTGTAAGAGTCCATGTACAAGCATGTGCGCCCAATGCCCTTCGAGTGATTTGCCTTGTGAATCAGCTTCCAGAGCAAGCACTTGTGGGCAGATTACGATATCTCCCAGCAGTTCAAACTTCAGTATAGATTGCATGCTGTTGGGAACGTTGGCAGGGAATGACAGTACATTGGTTGCAGGTTTCTTACCGCGATATTGCTGGTTAATGGCGCTGGACTCGGACTCATCGACGCAACGCAAGCTAATAACGTAGTCGCCCTGCATGTTCGCACAGGCTAGCGCGGCGTTAATCCAGTTTTCACAAAGGAGTTCATCCGGCAGCCAATGCGCAAGCCCATCGCTGCTGATTTCAACTTTCGCGTTCATTGCGTTGCGAAACTTCTTGGCCGCTAAGTTGTGATACAGATTTCCGGTCGAATTCGTCGTAGGCTTCGACAATTTTTTGCACCAGTCTATGGCGTACAACGTCCCGGGAGTTGAAATAGGTAAAGCTAATATCATTGATGCCTTCGAGTACCTTGGTTACATGAACCAGTCCGGACCTCTCGCCTTTCGGCAAGTCGATCTGGGTAATATCGCCAGTAATAACCGCGGTAGAGCCAAAACCAATACGGGTAAGAAACATTTTCATCTGCGTGGCGGTGGTGTTCTGACTCTCATCCAGGATGATAAATGAATTATGGAGTGTTCTTCCTCGCATGTAAGCAAGAGGGGCTATCTCAATGACATTCTTCTCAATCAGTCGTGCCACTTTTTCGAAGCCCAACATTTCGTACAGGGCATCGTAGAGAGGACGTAGATACGGATCGACCTTCTGTGCTAAATCTCCAGGCAGGAACCCCAGCTTTTCACCAGCTTCCACCGCTGGCCGCACCAGCATTATTCGATCGACCTGATTCTTCATCAGGGCCTCGACAGCGCAAGCCACTGCCAGATAGGTTTTACCGGTACCGGCCGGGCCGACTCCGAAATTGATATCGTGATTCTGAATGCTGTGCACGTATTGCCATTGGTGCTTGCTGCGGGGTTTGATAAATGCTTTTGGGGTTTTAATCGAGGCAGTGACCTGGTCATCGGCTTCAGACATTTCATTGCGGTGCTTCAATTCCTGCAATGCCAGGTGGATTAGATTCGGGCTAAGTAGCTGAGCTTGAGCGGTACTGGTATAGAGAGCTTCCATAAGCTGGCTGGCTTCTACCACGGCTGTCTCCGAGCCGGATATTTGAAAAAGATTTCCCCGTTGCTGAACTTCTATGTTCAGGAAGGCTTCAATTTGATGGATGTGTTCATTGAGGCGCCCGCAGAGGTTAGACAGGCGCTGCGCATTATCGGGCATTAGTGTCAGACTAAGGATATGAATTGCCATGCAGTGTGTTTCGTAGCTCTGTGGGGACTGGAATTGCCTGCCAGTATAACAAGCAAAAGCAAAACTGCGCCATTGCTTGTTGGAGATTGTGCCTAAGGCGTAGATTGAAGTGCTCCCAACAATGAATTGGGTAGCGCATCGGTTATTTTAACCACGGCAAATTGTCCAATCAAGGCCTGGTCATCACAGTGAAAATTAACCACACGATTATTCTCGGTGCGACCCTGCAAGTCGCTTGCATGTTTTCTCGATTGACCGGTAATCAAAATTCGTTGTTCTGATCCGACCATGGCTTCACTAATGCTGGCGGCCTGCCGGCTAATTTGAGACTGTAGGGTGGCAAGACGATGTTTTTTCTCAATTTCCGGCGTTGCATCCGTCAGTTCGGCAGCGGGTGTGCCTGGTCTGGCGCTGTAGATAAAGCTGAAGGAGGTATCGAAGCCTATTTCCTCAATCAGATTCATGGTGTCCTCGAAATCTTTATTGGTTTCACCGGGAAAGCCGACAATGAAGTCGGAAGACAGGCTTATATTCGGCCGCTTGGCACGTACTTTACGAATGATGGATTTGTATTCCAGCGCGGTATAGCCTCTCTTCATAGCAGCCAGAATACGATCGGATCCACTCTGTACTGGCAGGTGCAGGTGATCGACCAATTCCGGAACATTGGCGTAAACATCGATCAGATCTTGTGAAAATTCAATGGGGTGCGAGGTGGTAAATCGAACCCGTTCGATGCCTTCGACACAAGCGATGTAGTTGATTAGCAGCGCCAGATTGACGCCGCCGCCTTCATGATTCAGACCTCTATAGGCGTTCACAGTCTGGCCCAGCAGATTGATCTCCCTGACGCCCTGATTTGCCAGGTGCACTGCTTCTGCCAACACATCATCCAGCGGCCGGCTAACTTCCTCGCCACGGGTATAAGGAACGACGCAAAAACTGCAATATTTACTGCAGCCTTCCATGATCGTAAGAAACGCCTGACAGGAATTGGACTGGGGTTGCGGTAAATGATCAAATTTCTCAATTTCCGGAAAACTGATGTCCACAAGAGGTTTGCCTGAGCTAGCGGCATCGAGCATTTCTGGCAGTTTATGCAGAGTCTGTGGACCGAAGATTACATCTACATAGGGTGCTCGAACGCCGATGGCTGCACCTTCCTGACTGGCGACGCAGCCGCCAACAGCGATTTTCAGCTTCGGATTGCCTTCTTTCAAGGCGCGCCAGCGGCCCAGTTGATGAAAGACTTTTTCCTGTGCCTTCTCTCGAATAGAGCAGGTGTTCAGGAGTAATAAATCCGCGTCAGCAGGGTCTTCCACCAGGGTCGCACCATGGGTTTCTTGCAATAGATCGAGAATTCGAGCGGAGTCGTATGCGTTCATTTGACAGCCGTGAGTCTTTATAAAAACCCGTTTCGGCTCTCCCGCTTGCTCAGCAGCTTTGGCTGTGGAAATCAATGTGGTTCTCGATTCTGGCATTGAAATTGTTAAAAATGTCTGTGCTGTTAAAAAGGGCACGAATTATAACAGCTCCAGGGCCAGCTCTGAAGGCCAGGCGCATCGAATTGATGACTGCGCGCTTGTAACATTGTGGCAGGGGGCTTGAAAAACATCGTATTAACCTGATATTACGTTTACCCTAGCCCTTGCTGTTAGCTATGTCACAGAATTTTCGGGCTTATAGCGCTGCTGTCAATACGAACCATAGTCTAAGAGATTGAATTTAATGGGAAAAAATCCTGAAATATACAAGATAACTTTTCTGAATAAAGGTAAAGTTTACGAAGTCTTCGTTAAGCAGGTTTATCAGAGTGATCTCTACGGGTTCGTCGAAATTGAAGACTATGTCTTCGATGAACGTTCACAGGTGGTGGTAGACCCCGGTGAAGAGAAATTAAAAGCTGAATTCAACGGCGTTAAGCGCAGTTTTATCCCGATTCAGGCGATTATTCGTATCGATGAAGTGGAGAAGAGCGGTGCCAGTAAAATTTCCAGTGGCGACAATATTGCGCCGTTCCCGGTCTCTTTTGCCGGCGGCAAAGCAGACTCAAAAGATTCCTGATTCGGGGCGCCGGATCTTGATGCAAGCAATCATCGGAATCGGAGCGTCGGTACCGTAGATGAATCCCTCTGCACATCCTTATTCCGAACTGACCCCCGCAAAGGTACTCGACGCTGTAGAAAGCCTGGGCTATGTGGCAGACGCCAGAGTGTTCGCTTTGAACAGCTATGAGAATCGCGTCTATCAGGTGGGTTTACGCGACGGCTCCTACGTAATCGCGAAATTTTACCGACCTGATCGCTGGACTAACGCCCAGATCCTCGAAGAACACAGTTTTGCCCAGGAACTTAGCGATTTGGATATTCCGGTAGTAGCGCCGATCAGGTTTACGCAACAACAAACCTTGATGCAGTTCGAAAACTTCCAGATTGCTATCTTTCCTCAATGTATTGGTAGAGCTCCCGAGCTGGACAATCTGGATAACTTGTTGGTGATGGGCAGATTTATAGGCAGGATTCATGGGGTAGGTGCCATGAGTCACTTTTCACACCGAGTTGATCTAAGCATCGACAGGCTGGCAAGCGAAAGCAGAAGCTTTCTGCTGGAAAATAATATTCTAGCCCCAGACCTCGCCAGTGTTTATGAAGCTCTCTCAACAGATTTGATTGAAACAGTTACCGAGAAATTTGCAGTACACGGTGAACTACAGACTCTGCGCATACACGGTGACTGTCATCCCGGTAATGTATTGTGGCGGGATGACACGCCGAATTTCGTGGATTTCGATGACACCATGACTGGACCCGCGATTCAGGACCTGTGGATGATGTTGTCAGGGGATCGCAACCAGAGGCAGGCGCAACTGCTGGAAATTGTGGAAGGCTATAACGAATTTCATGATTTTCGTGCCAGCGAGTTGCAATTAATCGAGTCTCTCAGGTGTTTGCGACAGATGCATTACAGCGCCTGGCTGGCGCGGCGCTGGCAGGATCCTGCGTTTCCACTGAGTTTTCCCTGGTTTAATACCGAGCGCTATTGGGCCGAACATATCCTGGAGTTGAGAGAGCAACGAGCCATACTTGACGAGCCGCCTTTAGAATTAATATAGTCCGCGTTTGAGCACCAGCTTAAATCTTTTTGTCTTCAATGTGGCGACAATTACGGGCCCGGGCAAGGCTCTAGTCTGATTTCAGTCCAACACCTGAAACTTCTTCGTTGCTGTCCATATACACATGGGACAGACCCGATTCCTGCAACCAGGCAATGGCGTCACTCTCTTCTTTTAACATGGCAATGGTAGCGACGGAGCCGGCCACTGTGCACAGGTTCGCCGCTACACTCACCGCTCTGAGACCGCTACTGGGCCAGCCGGTTTTAGGGTTAAGGATATGGCTGTAACGTTTACCCTCGTGCATAAAAAATCGTTCATAGTCACCGCTGGAGGCGAGTCCGCCGTCCAGTAAGTCGATTTTTGCCATTAGTGATTGTTCCTGCTTGGGGTTGGCGACGCCAACAGTCCAGGCTTGTCCATCTAGTTGGGGACCGATAACAGCAAAATCGCCGCCTAGATTAATCAAGCCGTGGGCGACCCCCAGAGTCCTTGCTAATTTCGCAACTGCATCAGCTGCATACTCTTTAACGATGCCGCCAAAATCCACTGTCATTCCGGCTGGCAACAACAGGCGCGAGTTGCGCCAGGATAATTTACTAAATCCGACCAGGGGTAATAAGGCATCAATCTCCTGCTGGCTGGGTGCTTTGGCTTTTTTAAAATCCCAGATACGATTAAGTACACCGGCGGTGACGTCGAATAATCCATTGCTCTGTTCGTAGCAGCCAAGCGCGTGCCTGAACAGAGCAGTAGTTTCTGAATCGATTTTTATTCCCAATGGGTCGCCGGCGGAATTGTTTATATCGGTAAGCGTACTGTCTCCTCTATAGATTGAATATTTTTTTTCGAATCGAGCGGCTTCGGTACTCAACTGCTTGATTATGCGTTTCGCATTTATACGTGATTCATCGTAAATCTGAATCTCACATAAGCTGCCCATGGTATTAAAAGAATAACGTTTTAAAGTGGGGGTCATTTTTTGTATTTCTGAGTTGTTATTGAGCTAGTCTTAAGACTAGAAGCGATAGTCAATGTCCACAGAGACTCGATTATAGGAAACCAGTGCTGTGCTGGGTCGTGACACCTCGTAAGCAGAGTATTTTTCATCGGTAATGTAGCGTTCCGCTGTCAGTGTGGTAGTCCAGTTAGCAAACTCTGCGACCAGGCTGATGCTACCACTGATCGCTCCGAAAGCGGAAAGCCGATAATCGCTGGATTGGTACTCGGTCAATGCTTGCGTGAAGTCATCCACGTTGGTGAAAAAATTTGCCGCCGACTGGCTGTAGTATCGAATACCGGGAATGAGTCTAAATCCGCGTCCAATGTTCTGGTGCCATGCCGTATCAAGTGTGTGTGAACTGATGCCAAAGTCATCGTGATAGAGCCGATAGTTGATATGTAAGGCGGCATTGGCACTGGCGAAAAACTGTCGATAAGAGCTGGTCCAGGCGAGTTGGGTTTTTTCTTCGGGTCGAACATCCCTCAGCTTATAAGGGTCACTGAGGAAACCGAATTGCTCGGTAATACTGAAACCAGTCTGAAAACTGCTGCTCTGGTTAATCAGCTGACTGATGGAGAAGAAAACAGAGGCGCTGTCTTTGTGCTCGCTGTTAACTCGACTAAATATCTCGGCATCGGTAGGGAAGATGTCGTCGGATGAGTAGCTTAGGCCAGCCGCCACGGTGGTGCTGTCATTGTTGAAGTGTCGTTCGCCGCTAAGGCCTCCATAGAATGCTCGATAATCATCTTCCTCGGAGTAGCCAAGATTTCCGCTAACGCTGCCATTGTCCAGGTAGTAGCTGGCAGCGATTGCAATTTCTGCACGACGATCGCGGATGCCACTGGCGCCGCTGAGATTAACTATGGGTTTGCCGTCAAGGCCCGCACTGGTAAACCAGGGGGAGGCTCCGCTTAATGACTCGTAGTTTGCGTCGACTTGCAAAGACATGTTTCTGCCTAGCGGCGTAAGAAATTGAAACTGGTGTACATCGATATCATAGCGATCGAGGTCTCCAAACAGCACTTCGCGGCGGGACAGTTCATCTTCTTTGTAGTTGGATATTTTATAAGACAGTGTGCTTGCAAGTGGAGGTGAATCGGCTCTGGCGATGCCGGGCAACGCCAGAGCGGTGGTGGATAGTGCCAGCAGACTACGGGACCTGATACGTTTCACGGCTGTGATTTGTTGCCGTCGTAGGTGAACAGTTTAGAAGCGTGGGATTGTTCAGAGAGCATTAGTTACAACCGCAGCCACCACCGGCGGCGCTGTTACCACCGGAAGATGCTTCCTTGCTGAAAAATATATGATCATTCAAGGCGCTTTCCAGGGTGTCTGCCTGCCACTGCATTTCTGGCTTGGCAAAATTGCCCCGTTGCCAGGGTCGTACCTCAGCACAGGCTGACAAGAGGCTGATGGTCAGCAATAATATGCCAGCTAGTCGTGCATTCTGCATCAGTGCGTAGCGAGTGATTTCTGAATAGCCGCCTCAATCATATCGATGTCACCGTTACGAAAGCCTATATGCACCAGAGATACGGTACCGTCAGGTTCGATCAAATAGGAGGTTGGCATGCCGAACACCTGAAACAGTTCTGCTACATCCCCCTCCGGGTCGGCTGGAATCAGAAAATCCAGCGGCGTATCAATCAAAAAATCCTGCCCGTCTTCAATCGGGTTATCGACGCTGACGGCAATTATCTCCAGTCCCTGATCCTTGTACTTGTGATACATCTCATTGTACAGGGGCAAGGATTTAAGACAGGGAGCACACCAGGAAGCCCAAAAATCGACATAAACTGTTTTGCCTCGAAGTGCACTCAGTGACACGGCGGCTTGATCGGCGTGAATCGATGGCAAAGTAAAGTCAGGCGCTTCATCCCCTTCTTCTACAGCATAAACTGAATTTGAGAGTGTGAAACAGAGCGCTGAAATAGTGAGAGCAGCCAGTGCGTGTCCTCGTTGCTTGATGGTCATGATGATTCCTTCATGTTATGTGCTGCCGATATCCAGCAGCTCTAAGTATTATATTTATAGACATCGCAGCACAGACCAGTGCTCCTCGTCGGCAATCTTACGACCCATACCAGCGGGGCTTGCTTTCCTACCACCTACACTATAACGCCTAAAGCGGAAAATCGTCTACAGTCTTGGTCTGAATTCCCGGCTACTGCATCCTGATCGCCCCAATTTCAGGCTGGCTCTGGCAGCGGATCTGCGAGGCTGCGCATAAGCTGCTTCCAACGGCGTCGTTGTATTTTGAGCCGAAACTGCATTTCCCGGTAACGATCGCGAAGTTGCAATTGATCCCAGTGTCCAAGGGTTTTCTGAAATTGTTGTCCTCTGGCTTCATACCACGCCTGACGATGGTCGCTCCACAGTTGCAGTGTTTGTAAGAACTGTTCGTATTCCTGTTCCAGCAGCAGTCGCCATTTTTCAGGAATGCCCAGAGACTCGCATTTTTCTGTCGCTCTGCGATATTGCAATTCGAGCTTGGCTTTCTCGATTTGTGCGAGCGAAGTGCGTTTAAGATCCCGCGTCAGCCCGATCATTGAGCAGGCTCTGATCATCCATTTGGTCGGATCGTAGTGCCACCATTTTATGCCATTTCGATAGTCCCACTGAAACGCGTGGTGGTAATTATGATAGCCCTCGCCGTAGGTGAGAAAAGCGAGCAAAGGGTTGTCCTTGGCCGAATTGCCTCTGCTGTAAGGCTGTCGGCCCCACATATGTGCCAGGGAGTTTATCAGGTAGGTAAGATGTTGGCTTAGCACCAGTCGTAGTAAGCCGGCAAGTAGCAGGCAGGCAATAATATCTCCGTGAATCAGGCCCAGCAGCGCTGGCAGCGCTATATTTGCCAGCAGGGCCAGGATCAGATAGTGCCGGTGTTGCCACATCACAATAGGGTCTTTCTGCAAATCTCCAATATTAGAAAAATCTTCGGCGCCACTGGGGTAGTCCCGCAGCAGCCAGCCAACATGCGAAAACCAGAAGCCGAGGCCGGCCGAGTAGGGATCACGCTTGTTATTGTCAACGTATTGATGATGCCTGCGATGGTCCGAGGCCCAATGCAGTACGTCATTTTGTAAGGCACAGGCGCCACCGACGGCAAAAACAGCTCTTAGTATCGGGTGGGCCTTGTAAGCCTTGTGTGACCAGAGTCTATGGTAACCGGCGGTAATAGACATACCACAGAAAACCAGCAGAGCAATAAAGACAAGCCATTCATACAGGTCATAGCCATAGAAATAGCCATAAAGTGGTACCAGGACAATAGCCAAAGCTGGAGTCAGGCTAAACAACAACATATTAGTCCAGTTAATTGGCGCTTTATTCATAGTCACGAGTTCCTGCTGCAAACTATTTGCCGATGTCAATGTGCTCAAAGCCATTAAATTAAGGCAGCCTGGAGATTCATTAAGAGTCTGTTTTGAGCAAAGCATACTAGATTTGTAGCGGCGAAAATATCAAATTTTTATGAGCTTAATCTAAAAATGGGAAGCGGCGCAGCCTGGGTCGAAGTATAGGGGAATTGACAGTATCATCATGGTAGGTGCCCTAGACCACAATGGAGATGGCGTTAGATGGAACAGAAAATAATAGATCTCGAATCCAAATTTAGTTTTCAGGAAGATCTGTTGCAGCAGTTGAACAGCGAAGTGGTGCAACAGCGGCGCGAAATTGAGGCGCTGTCTCTGCAGTTACGCACAGTCAGAGAACAACTCTCCGAGTTAATGGCCGAGGATGGGCGACCACTCCCTGAGGCTCCTCTGGACGAGAAGCCGCCGCACTATTAAGTATGCAGAGGCTCCCGAGCAAGGTCCACAGTAAAAACTTGTGAAATAAGCAGCTATTCTTTTTAGCCCAGGCCAGCCTGGTAGTCGTGTAACTGGCACTATTCAGATCTCAGTTGGCGGCGGCTACGTCTTCCGCCTGTAAGCCTTTGTCGCCCTCGACGACGGCAAACTCTACTCGTTGGCCATCGCGTAACACCCTGTGACCCTCGCCTCTTATTGAGCGAAAATGCACGAATATGTCATCGCCGCTATCGCGAGTAATAAATCCGAAGCCCTTGTTGGCGTTGAACCATTTGACACTACCGCTTTCGCGGCTTAGATCTGAGTACGATGATGGGCCACTAACAGAGACTGCGTTGGTCCAGGATACGGCTATGAGGATAGTGATGAAGACCGATATGGCGAGCAGTGGAAAAATCTCGGTAGTTAGTTGAAACTGTTGCGCGCTTAGTGAGTACAGGGGTATGCATGCCAGCACAGTGATTGTGGCAGCGATGAAGATAGGTTTTTTGAACATGGTTTTACTCTTTTCTATTATGTTTTTTTGGTGTCACTTACAGGCAATGCCGGTGACGTCGTGTTATTGAGTGCCCCTCCAGATTGAAGATAGTAGACGCTGCCACAGTAATATGCTGGTATCGCAAATTAGTGATAAAAATACACTAACACAAGCAGAAATAATACCGCTGCGAGGATTCTCTTAGCTGACTGCTTCAGCTTGGATTGTACGTCGTCAAACCATCTTGGACAAAGTTAGCTCTGATCTAAGAGGCACATTAGCCCATCCGGGTTAATAACTTAGTCTGTTTATCGTAGTGCA
>Ga0209403_10001889_pt1 | contig 26117 bp, 21 predicted proteins | sample ArcticOcean_MG_C_8_FD_187440 | JGI IMG/M metagenome (GOLD analysis project Ga0209403, IMG submission 187440) | Marine microbial communities from western Arctic Ocean - ArcticOcean_MG_CB11_86 (SPAdes) (version 2) | ecosystem: Environmental > Aquatic > Marine > Oceanic | place: Arctic Ocean... | reverse complement strand
CAATATCTAATATTCATAATAAAATAAGAGGTCTGTCATCATATATTAATAATGAAATACTACTTAAGGATATATCAATATGCCCTTGCGCTTGGTTTGAGTTAAGTAGTAATAAAAAATACAGAAGAATTAAAATTCAGAAATCTAGAATAACAGATATAATCAATAAAGAAAAAATTATCGACACTGATAACAAAAGCTATCTACACATTAACTTACAAGAAAAGGCATTATCATTAGAATTTCTACAGTTAGAAGGAAAGAAATCAATGAGTATTAAACAATTTCTTCAAGGGAATAAAATAGATGTTTCAGACAAAATTAGATAATATCTGTTATGGAGATTTTCTTGTTTTAAGCCATGAATTATTTTCATATGTATAACATAACCTGTCATGTAATCTAGAAGGTCTACCCTGCCAAAATTCAAAATAATTTGGTTTAATTAAATAACCTCCCCAATAATCTGGTCTATGAATCTTCTTATCTTCATAATCAGCTTCTAAAATCAATAGTTTCCTAGCAAAATCATAATCCAAAGGTATCTCACATGATTGATTACTTAATACAGTACCTAACTGACTTTTCTTAGGTCTAGAGTCAAAATAAGTATCAGATTCACTAGAATGAATTTTATCTGCAATACCAGTAATACATACTTGTTTTTCAAGTTGAGGCCAGAAAAAATTTATAGAGACATTATTATTATTATTAATATCTAATGATTTATGGCTTTTATAATTCGTAAAAAATGTTAACCCATTATCACTCAGTCCTCTTAAGAGGACAACTCTAGATGTTGGTAATCCATCAATAGAAACTGTAGATAATACAAAAGCATTTGCATTTTTGCTATCTATCAATATAGCCTGATCAAGCCATATTTTAAATAAATCAAAAGGAGAATCAGGCATCAAACTATAGTTAATATTAGATTTATTGTAATCAATTCTAATATTTTTAATATCCTTTTTTGGATTAGACATATACAAATTTTAAATTAGCACAATAATTTAAGCAAATATATTCTTATTTATGCAAAATATCGAAAATGGAAGTTTGTTAATTGCTCATCCAACAATGCTAGATGATACTTTCTTTAAAGGTCTAATTCTTATTACACATCATAATTATGAAGAATCAATTGGTATAGTAATCAACAAACCATCTAAAATCAAGTTACATGAAATTATAAATGATATTCCAGTATCGAATTTCCCAGTTTATATTGGAGGTCCAGTAGCAAAAAACTCAATACATTATATTCATAATATAGGAAAAAAGATACCTGGAGCAATTAAAATTATCAATGGATTATATTTTGGTGGAGATTTTAATATTGTGAAGAACTTAATCAAAACAAAAGAAATATCTAAAAATAATATAAGATTTTTTGCTGGATATTCTGGGTGGGAACCTAATCAATTAGAGGATGAAATTAAAGAAAATAGCTGGATTATTAAAAAAGCAACTAAGGAACTATGCTTACAATACTCTAATGAAAATCTATGGGGACAAATATTAAGAAAAATGGATAAAAAATATGCTATTTGGTCTAACCTACCAGAAAATCCAAGCTTAAATTAAGCTATTTAATGAACCAATTAAGTATTTAGAAATACTACTCCTATTATAATTCATTTTACCTATTGAACCAACCGATTTAACTCCTGAAATAGCATTTGTTAAAAAAACCTCATTAGAACTTAAAACTTGTTCTTCAGAAATTGATTGAATAGATACTGTATATTTCTTTTCCAGGATATCTATTATTAACCTTCTCATACTACCATCAACACAACCATCAGATAATGGAGGTGTATAGATCATATTATCTAGGAAAATAAAAAGATTTGAATTTGTACTTTCAATAATATCATTATTAGAGTTTATAATTAAAACATCATCAAGATTATTTTTATTAGCATAAATAGATGCAAGAACATATAAAAGAGAATTAAGTGATTTAATATTTGAAAGATCTGAAGCTGCCTTACAATTTTCTTTATAAATATCTAGAGATAATGGGTCATTATTAAGTATAAAAAGATTTTTATCATCAATAGATGAAACAATATGAAATGATGTTTTATTACTTTCTGGAAGATATTTTCCAAAAGAATCTCGATAAATTGTCACTCTTACTGATCCATCTTTGATTTTATTTTTATCAATAACTTTCATTATCATATTTTCAAGCGCAAATATTGAAAAATTAAATTCTAAATCAAGTAACTTAATTGAACGAGATATTCTCTGAAAATGATTTTTAAAATTAAACAACTTAGAATTAAAGATTTTAACAGTTTCAAAGAATCCATCACCATACAAATATCCACGATTTGTATCTGATAATTTAATCTCATCAGATTTAACAATCTCTTTGTTTAATATTGAAAATTTCATATTATTAAAAATAGTAAATTGCGAACTTATTTAAATAATTCTAATGTATAGAATTTTACTTCTACTTTTTATTACAAAAATAGGATTTGGTCAGACCAATATAAAAGGCACGATATATGATGGGCAAACAAATGAAACTTTAATTGGCGCTAATATAATCATTAAAGAAGAAAATAATGGAACATCTACAGATTTTGAAGGGAGATTTTCAATCTCAACTAACAAGAAATTACCAGTTGAATTAACTATATCATATCTAGGATATGAAGAGAAAAGTATTAATGTAAGTAATGCTATAGATTTAAAAGTAAAATTATTCCCAAATACAAAAAGACTGAAAGAGGTTAAAGTTGTAGATAGTAGAATTACACAAAAACAAAAAGAATCAGCATTAACTGTAGAAGCATTAGATATTATTGCAATTAAATCTACCCCCTCAGCAAACTTTTATGATGCCTTAGGATCTTTAAAGGGAGTAGATATCTCTTCTGCCAGTTTAGGATTTAAAGTAATAAATACCAGAGGGTTTAACAGTACCTCTCCAGTCAGATCATTACAAATTATTGATGGTGTAGATAACCAAGCGCCTGGTCTTAACTTCTCACTAGGGAATTTTCTTGGAGCATCAGAACTTGATATAATGAAAGTTGAAATAATTCAAGGAGCAAGTTCTGCTTATTATGGTCCTAGTGCTTTTAATGGGGTTATTAGTATGACAACACGAAGTCCTTTCTTACAACCAGGATTAACCATTCAATATAAATTTGGAACAAGAAGACTTTTTGAAAATTCATTTCGTTTTGCAGATGTTATAAAGGACAAAAATGGTATCAATAAATTCGGGTATAAGATTAACTTCTCATACATGCAGGCATATGATTGGGAGGCTAATAATTTAGCTAGTGTAGATGGGTCTGGAACCCCTTCCACTAATCCAGGAGGCTATGATGCAGTAAATAGATATGGTGATGAAGACACTGATGGAAACCTCAATGATGTTACTGGTAATGTAAATGAAAATTATTTTAATTTTCCTGGACTAGGTAAGATCTTTAGAACTGGGTATATGGAACGTGATCTTGTAGATTACAATACTAAAAATCTAAAGTTTGCAACAGCTATGCATTATCTTATTGAAGATGATCTAGAAGTCATTTATGCACTAAATTATGGAACAGGAACAACAGTATATCAAGGAGATAATAGATTCAGCTTAAATGGTATAGAGTTTCTTCAGAATAGACTTGAAATTAATAAAAAAGATAAATTCTTTATTAGGGCCTATAGATCACAAGAGGATGCAGGTGGATCTTATGATGCAGTATTTACTGCAATTAAATTACAAGAACTAAATCTAACATCAAATCAAGATTGGTATACCTATTATAAAAATCGTTTTAGAGAAAATTTTAACTGGAATATAGTGGGATGGGATACTCCAGTATATAATTGGGTTGATACAACCTGGTTATTTCAAGGTCAACCTATTGGGTCTTCATTAGATCCTTGGACAATATTAAGTGATTCTGTTATTAATCAAAATACAGACTTAATTATTGCAACACATGATTTTGCTAGAAATTTAGCAGATATTAATCAAAATAGGTTAGAACCCGGAACAGCAGAATTTGAAGAAGCATTTAATGATATAACATCTAAAATCTCATATTTACAAGGTGGAACAGGGTTCTATGACAAATCAGCATTAAATCATATACACTCTGAATACCAATTTAAAGAAGAACTAACACATTTTAAGATTGGCGCTAATTTCAGACAATATAGACCTGACTCAAAAGGAAGTATTTTTATGGATACCACAAGTAGTATTACAAATAATGAATTTGGCGTGTATGCAGGGGCAGAAATCAAGTTTCTTGGTGAAGTTTTAAAATTAAACACCACTGTAAGAGCAGATAAAAATGAAAATTTTAATCTAAACTTTTCTCCTGCGGCTTCTATTGTATATAAACCAAATAATCAAGATGTAATGAGGCTTTCATTTGGCTCTGCTATAAGAAACCCAACATTAAGCGATCAGTATCTATACTATAATGTTGGTAGAGCAATACTAATTGGTAATCTAAATGGTCATGGTACAGAATATGGAGAAAATTTAGTTTCGATAGAATCATTATTAGAATACTATACACCATTTCCATTCGCAAAAGATAGTTTAAAGTTTTTTAGTGTAGATCCAATAAGACCCGAGAAAGCTAATTCTATTGAATTAGGTTATCGATCAACTATAGCTAACAAAATTTATATAGATGCAAATATTTACTTCTCTTCATATACTGATTTTATAGGATATAAAGTTGGTGCTAAATTTCAAACTTTATTAGATGATTCAATAACTGGAGGATATCAAATTTCCTTACCATCAATTCAAGGATATAGAATAGCTGCGAATGCAGAAAACAAAGTAACTACTAGAGGTGCATCAATAGGAATAAACTATTATCCAAATAGCAACCTAAGTCTAAATGGTAATTACTCATGGAATTCTTTAGATCAAAAAGGGACTAATGATCCAATAATACCTGCTTACAACACCCCTGAACATAAATTTAATTTTGGATGTGTAATAAAGAATATCCATCTTAATAGAAAAAAATCTATCCTTAGAGATTACAGTTGTAGTATTAATTATAAATGGGTGGAAGGATACAAATATGAAGGGTCACCGCAATTTACTGGATTGATTCCCTCTTATGATTTACTAGATGTGCAAATTAGTAAAGAAATAGTCGAACTAGATGCTACTATCAAATTAGGAACAACTAATTTATTAAACAACCTTCATTTTGAAGTGTATGGAGGTCCATATATAGGCAGAATGACTTATTGTTCTATATTATTTAATATTAATTAGATAATTCCTATCTTAACACAAAAAATTATTTTAATTTTAGCATCCTAACAAATTTAAAAAAATTATGAAAAAACATTTACAGAAAATTTTAGCAGTTGTTTTAATATTTATCGGAATAAATGCAACAGCTCAAACTAGGTATCTAGATAATATGTTTGATAGTGTAACGGTAACATCTAATGTTCAATACGCTACTAACATAAGTGTCTTACCTATGCTCCAAGGATTAGCTCCAGGGCCTACTCCTCTATTTTGTGATATATATGAGCCAAAAAATGATTCTATGACTGATAGACCAGTTATTGTATTAATCCATACAGGCAGTTTTCTACCTGCAGTATTAAATGGTCAGGCAACAGGATCAAAATCTGATTTATCTATTGTTGAGAACTGTACAAGATGGGCAAAGAAAGGATACGTTGCAGTTGCAATGGACAATAGATTAGGATGGAACCCAACTTCTCCAGATCAAAATACTAGAACATCAACTATACTTCAGGCTGCATACAGAGGCATACAAGATGCTAAGGCAATGGTTAGATACATGAGAAAAACTGTTGCTGAAGATGGTAATATGTATGGAATTGATGATAGTAAAATAGTACTAGGTGGTCAAGGAACAGGTGGTTACCTATCTATGGGTTATATAACTCTTGATACAGTAGCTGAATTATATCTACCTAAATTTATGGACTTAACTACTTCACCTCCTACTCCATTTGTATATCCTCCATTCTTTGGAAATATAGATGGTACAGATTCAACGTATTTACCAGATTTTGCTTCTCCAACTGGACAAACAGAATTATGGAATATTCCAAATAACCCAACATATAGTAATGATGTAAATATGGCATTTAATCTGGGAGGTACCCTAGCAGATTTAGATTGGCTAGATTATACTGGAATTCCATTAGTTTCTTTCCACTGTGAAAATGATCCATTTGCTGCAATAGATGAAGGAGTAGTTATTGTTCCAACAACTGGAGATTTAGTTATCAGTGATGTTGTTGGATCACGTATTGCTAATCATTATAATACACTATGGAATAACAATGCTGGATTTAATCAAGCAGGACTGACTGACACATTAACTCAAATGGCTAATGCCTATAATAGTAATTGGAACCATTCTCTAAGTGACTCAGGATTAGTTTATGATGGCTTATATGTATTTAATACACCAGACCCATCAACGACTCCAAATGTATTTGGTGAGATGTCTTATCATGAATCTTCTCCTTGGGACTGGTGGGATTTAGCAACATATGATGCTATGTTTTCTGCAGTACATGGTGCACCTGCTGGATATGGAGCTGCAAATTCATTATTAGGCGCTCCTAATATGTCAGATTCAACTGGAAATCTTTATTTAGATACAATTCATGGATACTTAAATCCAAGAATGTATGAGGTTCTAGGTTTAGGTGGATCAACAACTAATATGAATGAAATCATTGAGAAAACAACTGAAATATATCCTAACCCTGCTACTGACAATATTAATATTGTTAGCTATGCAGAATTGATAAATAGTATTGAGGTATACAATCTCTCTGGTCAAAAAGTTATCAGCAAATCAGTTAATGCTACTACTACTAAGCTAAACACTAATGGTTTAGCAAAAGGAGTTTATGTAGTTGACATCAAAACAAAAGTTTCATCTGTTAAGAGAAAAATTATAATTGAATAATCAGTAATCTTTTAATAAAAAAAGGGAAGCACTTGCTTCCCTTTTTTTATGTAAAAAATCCTGCACTAAGTACAAATTAAACTCCATAATAAAATGGATAGAGTGACTAATATATTGCAAACTTCCACTGTCTTTGATTATAAAAAACCAATCCTATAAATAGAATATGGTGAGGCCTGTTTTTAACACACTAAGAACATCTCTAATTACTTCTAGTGTTGAGTTTAATAGTATCAAGTAATGCAGGATAATTTATCTAAAGAACTTTTTAATCAATATCTGATAATAACTCATCTAATTTACTTAATTTATCAGAGATACCATCATCATTGATAAATTTGTTGTTATTTAATTTTTCAAGTTTAGATGCATATTCAATTAGACACATAGCGAGAATATCTTGTTTATCTCTTATCTCATAATTATCTTCATAAAATTTTAAACGAGAATCTATATTTTTAACAGCATTTCTGATATTCTCCTCAGAACTTCTTTCGATTTTCATTGGGTAAAATCTATTTGCTATATTAATCTTAATTGAAAGTTTATCCATAATTTAATTATTTAATAATGCTATACATTTATCTATTTCTCTAATATATTCATTAATCTTTAACCTAGTACCCTTAATATTATCAGTTGAGACATCAACAGATTTTGAAATACTCATAATCTTAATCTTATTATTTAATTCAATAATTTCTTTACGTTTTTCTTCTAATTCTAATGAAAACTTAGAATTTTCTTGCTTCAACTTATTATATGAAGAAAGTAAATTAGCAATCTTTAATTCTATACTAGATATTATATTAATCATTGACATATATTAACACAAATTTAATATTTTTGAGTTATTATATTACAAAATTTTGTTCTTAATATTTATCCCTTAATATAAATTATATATATCAGATACTTAATGAAGAAACTACTCCTACTACTAATATTTATCTCATCTGGAAAACATATATTACATGCACAAGATTATATTAACCCACTAGATTTTAGATTACTACTTTCAGGTAGTTTTGGAGAGCTAAGAAGTAATCACTTCCATACAGGTATAGATATTAAGACTAAAGGAGTTGAAGGTCAAAAAGTATATGCAATAGCAGATGGTTATATTGCTAGAATAAAGGTTTCATCATATGGGTATGGAAAAGCAATATATATCAACCATAAAGATGGTAGAACATCTGTATATGCACATTTAAAAGAATTCTCTACAAGCATTGATTCTATCACGAAAAATGAACAATATAGAAGAAAATCCTTTGAGATAAATATCTATCCAGAGCCAAATACTATAAACATTAAACAAGGTGATATAATTGCCCTATCTGGAAATAGTGGTAGTAGTATTGGGGCTCATCTACATTTTGAAATAAGAGATACAAAGACTGAACAACCACTAAATCCATTAGATTATGGATTTAAAGTAAAAGATATTATACCTCCAATTATCAAAGAGTTAAAAGTATTTACAATAGAAGATGCAATAGATAGAGATAATAGTAATAGTAGAATATATACAACTAAAAAACAGGATCAACACTACATTATTGATAGCACTATTCATATAAATAAAAAAATAGGATTAGGCATATACACATATGACCGATCTAATGATGCATATAATAAGAATGGAGTTAATTCTATAAAAGTATATATTGATAGTACTCTAATTTATTTTTTTAAACTTGATAGATTAGACTTTAACAAAAACAAATATATCAATGCTCACATAGATTATCAGGAAAAACAAAATAGTAAGAAAAAATTTCATAAATGCTTTAAACTACCAAATAATTCATTAAAGAATTATAAAGAAATTATAAATAATGGCTATATAAAACTAAAAAGTAATAGTATACACAGGGTTAGAATAGAAGTGAGCGACTCATATAATAATATCTCAAATCTAATCTTTAATATCAGGTTGAACAATGATAAACTAAACAAAAAAGACAAAGAAAATATTGTAGAATCAGAAAGTAGAACAAAACTATTTTCCTGGAATAAAGCAAATATATTTGAAGATGATAATTTTAAAATTAGTTTAAATGAGAAATCATTATACGAAACAATTAATTTTAATTACCAAAAGAAAGATTCAATTAATGGAGTATATGGTAATATTCATCAATGTCACTATGATTATGTTCCATTACATAAACCTGCAAACATATCAATCAAATCTAAAGTTCCAAATAAACTTAAAGAAAGAGCTTATATAGCTAAGATAAAAGATAAAAAATATAATTATATAGGAGGTAGTTGGAAAAATAATTATTTAACTACCAGATCTAGTGAGCTTGGGGATTTTGCTATAATAACAGATACATTAAAGCCTATAATCAAGGGGGTAAATATATATCCTGGAAAGGAACTTAGAAAACAAAAAACAATTAAATGTACGATTGAAGATAAGGAAAGTGGTATAAGAAAATATACTGCAACCTTAAATGATCAATGGATACTAATGGACTATGATCACAAAAGAAAATTGTTAAAATATGAATTTGATGACATAATTAAAAAAGGTGGTAATACATTTTCACTAACAGTAAAAGATATGGTAGGAAATACTACTAAATATTCAGCAAAATTTACTTATTAGAAGATATTATATCAAGAAAAGTACCTTTAATATAATCTTCTAAATCATCTCTTACTCTGCAATACTGACTAATAATTTCTGAATAACTTCCAGCAGCATTAACTGGATCTGAAAAACTTTTATGAATAACGGAAGATACGCTAAGAAAAAGAGGACATTTCTCCTTAGCATTATCACATACTGTTAATACAAAATCAATATCAAAATCAGCATACTCATCCAAGTAATTAGATGAATATTTAGAAATATCAATTCCAACTTCTAACATCACCTGAATAGCATACTTGTTAACTGGTTCAGGATTAGTGCCAGCACTATAAATTAGAATGTCATTAGTAAGATAGGAGAGCAACCCATGAGCCATCTGTGATCTACATGAATTACCAGTACATATGATCAGGACACTCTTCATCCTAAAGAAGTTCTTTTAATTTGTAATAGAATAATTAAAAATCCAGATATAGCCTTCTTTTCTTGCAATTTAATCATATAAGTAAATCTATAAATAAAATCGCTATAAAATAGCTTATAACATTAAATTATAATAAACTGACTAAACTAGAGTTTATAATGTTGCATTAATATCATACTTTTGTTTTTTTATGAGAAAAATCATTTTAACACATCTATTTATATTTATAGTTTCTGTAATTAAAGCACAGTCTATTGAGGGTGTAATAACAGATATTAATAATAATGCCTTAAATTCTGTAAACATATCTATTATCAATAAAAGTAATGGTGTAACATCTGATCTTAAAGGTCAATACAAGATAAACATTAAAGCTAACAGATCTCATGTGATTGCTTTTAGTTTTATTGGGTATCAGACAGAAAAAATTAGAATTCCTATGCTTAAAAAAGGACAAAACTATAAACTAAATATTATCCTTAAAGAGTCAAATACAATTCTAAAAGACATCATAGTTAAGGATCAAAAAAGTAGAAAAAGTAACCTAAGCAGAATTAAAACTAAACATGTTGAAGTAATCCCCGGAAGCAATGGAGGTATTGAATCGATATTAAAGACATTACCTGGGGTAAGCTCTGCAAATGAGCTAAGCTCTCAGTATTCAGTTAGAGGAGGTAATTTTGATGAAAATCTTGTTTATGTTAATGGTATTGAGGTTTACAGACCTTTTCTTATTCACTCTGGACAACAAGAAGGTTTAAGTTTTGTAAATTCTGATTTAGTTGGAAGCATCTTGTTTTCTGCAGGTGGATTTTCAGCAAAATATGGTGATAAAATGTCTTCAGTACTTGATATAAAATATAAAAAACCTAAATTATCTAATGGTTCTGTTAGTCTGAGTTTACTTGGAGGTTCAGCTCATTTTGAAGGGGTTAATCATAATAATAGATTAAGTTACTTATTTGGAATAAGACATAAATCTAATCAATATCTACTTAAGAGTCTGGATACTGAAGCAGAATACACACCAAGATTCTCGGATTTACAAACATACCTAAACTATGAATTAAGTACTGACTGGAATATTAGTTTATTGGCTAATATATCTAAAAACCAGTACCATATGATTCCTCAAAATAGAGATACAGATTTTGGAACATTTAATGAGGCATTACGATTAACTATATATTTTGAAGGACAAGAGTTGGATAAATATGAAACATACTTTGGTGCACTAACTACAAAATATAACCCTAACACTCACTTACAATTACAGCTAACAACTTCAGCATTTCAAACATTTGAACAAGAAAACTTTGACATCTTAGGTGAGTATTGGCTATACCAACTAGACAATAATCTTGGTTCAAATAATTTTGGAGATATTGCATTCGACAGAGGTGTAGGGAAATACATTAATCATGCAAGAAACTCATTAGAAGCAAGAGTAATAAATTTCTCTCATAAAGGAAATTTCAATAACAGTAACACTACACTTGATTGGGGATTGCAATTTCAGCAAGAAGATATAGATGATAAGATAAATGAATGGAGTTTAATTGATTCAGCTGGATTTACACTACCTCATCCTACAGATTCTATAGGATTACCTTCAAATACTAATCAAGAGGTAATTATGAATGAACTTTTAAAAACAAATATAAATATTTCATCAAGCAGGCAATCAGGTTATATTCAGTACTCTAAGGATATAAATAATTTATCATTAAATGCCGGTACACGATCGAGCTACTGGTCATATAATGAAGAATTGCTCGTATCACCTAGAATATCCTTAGCATATGCACCAAATTGGGAAAAAGATGTTGTCTTTAGATTAGCCTCCGGAGTATACTATCAATCACCATTTTATAAGGAACTAAGATATCCGAATGGAGAACTTAATGAAGATATTTCTTCACAGAAATCTATCCATTATGTTTTAGGTTCAGATTACTTATTCTACAAATGGGGAAGACCATTTAAATGGATAACAGAGGTGTATTATAAAAAACTAAATAATCTAATACCATATAAAGTTGATAATGTCAGGATACAATATCTAGCAGAAAATAATTCAAACGGATATGCTACAGGAATTGATTTAAAAATTAATGGAGAATTTGTATCTGGTGTAGAAAGTTGGGCAAGTTTATCAATTATGAAAACTGAAGAAGATATAATTGGAGATACCTACATCGATCAAGATGGAAATACTATTGAAGCAGGATATATACCAAGACCTACAGATCAAAGAGTCAATTTTAGTTTATTCTTTCAGGATTATATACCCGGTAACTTAAACTACAAAATGCATTTGAATATGATCTATGGATCAGGACTTCCATTTGGCCCACCAAAGTCTGAAAAATATCAAGATGTACTAAGAATACCAGATTATAGAAGAGTTGATATAGGATTTTCTGCTATTCTTAAATCAGAGAAAAAAAGATCAAAAATAAAATTCTTAAATGTTATTAATTCTGCATGGATTAGTGCCGAAGTATTTAATTTACTTGATATAAATAATACTGTATCCTACTTATGGGTATCAGATGTTGGTGGTAGACAATATGCAGTCCCTAATTATCTAACAAGAAGACAAGTAAACCTAAAGTTAATTCTTAGGTTTTAATAATATTAATTCATTTTACTAGATAATGAAGTATCATATATCTTCTTATAATCAAAAGAAGTACCATAAGATTGATTATCAATTGAGAGCTTACCATCAGTAACACTACCTAATAAGCTGTAAGTTGTCTTATTAATATCCATTAGCCCTTCAAAATCATTCTTCTTATTAATATTAACAGAGACAACAACTCTAGAGGGAGATTCCCCAAAAAGAAAAGCATCCTTTCTTATACTGTCCATTGAATTTATAGCGAAACCTAGGTTTTTACTCATACAGCTTTCTAATAAGGTAATGAAAAGACCACCATCCGCCACATCATGAGCAGATTCAATAAAACTCTTCTTAATTAGTTTAGATATTGATTGTTGTAGCTCATACTCTTTATCCAAATCAAAAGAAGGAGTTGATGACTCATTAAAGTTATGATAAGAAGCTAGATACTCAGAACAACTTATATCATTTATTGATTCTCCTAATAAGTATATTAAAGAACCTATCTGATTAAATGCTAAACTAGTTATATGGTTTTTATCTTCAATAATTCCTAGCATACCAATTGTTGGGGTTGGAAATACAGGTACCTCAACTCCATTAACTGAAGATTGATTGTAAAAACTTACATTTCCTCCTGTTACAGGTGTTTTAAACTTAATACATGCCTTGGTCATACCTTTTATAGAACCAACAAATTGCCAATATACTTCAGGGTTATATGGATTGCCAAAATTCAAACAATTTGTTATGGCAGATGGATTACCTCCAGAACATACTATATTTCTAGCAGCTTCGGCAACAGCCATAGCGCATCCTTCCTCAGGATTAGCATTTACCATTCTAGCATTACAATCAACAGTCATAGCTAAAGCCTTCTTAGAACCTTTAAGATTAACAACGCCTGCGTCTGTTGGAAAATTAGTTGACATATTAGCTGTTCCTACCATGGAGTCATATTGTTCATATACCCATTTTTTTGAAGCAATATTTTGATTAGCTACTAAAAATTTAGCTACTTCAACTAGATCTTCTGGCTCATCTATCTGATCTATATTAAATTTTTGAAAACGTTTAAAATATTCAGGCTCACTATATTCTCTATTATAAACAGGTGCTCCCCCACCAAGAACAAGATCATAACAAGGAACATCAGCAACCAATTCTTCATACATATAATATTGAACTCTATCACCATCGGTAACAACTCCAATTTCTTCACATGACAGATCCCATTTATCAAATATATCATTAACAATATCTTCTTTCCCTCTTTCAACTACGACTAACATACGTTCTTGAGATTCAGATAATAATATCTCCCAATCTTTCATGTTCTTTTGTCGAATAGGTACTTTATCTAAATTAATCATCATACCATGTTCTCCAGCAGCACTCATCTCATTAGTAGAACATGTTATACCAGCAGCTCCCATATCTTGCATTCCAACAATAGCATCTGTCTTAGCTAATTCTAGAGTAGCTTCTAAAAGAAGTTTTTCTTGAAAAGGATCTCCAACCTGTACAGCAGGTAAATCATCAGCAGAGTCTTCTGTAATGTCTTTTGAAGCAAATGAGGCTCCATGAATACCATCCTTTCCAGTTCTAGAGCCAACAATAAATATAGGATTACCAACTCCAGAAGAAGTAGCAGAAATCATATCCCCTTTCTTCATAATACCAGCTGAGAATGCATTAACTAAAGGATTAGTATTATAACAATCATCAAAAAAAACTTCTCCGCCAACAATAGGTATTCCAAAAGCATTACCATAATCGCCAATTCCTTTTGAGACTCCTTTTAATAGCCACTTTGTTCTATCTAACTCTATATTACCAAAACGTAATGAATTTAATTGGGCAATTGGTCGAGCCCCCATAGTAAATATATCTCTATTAATTCCTCCTACGCCAGTTGCGGCACCTTGATAGGGCTCTAATGCAGAAGGATGATTGTGTGATTCAATCTTAAAACAACAAGCAAGACCATCACCAATATCAACTAAACCAGCATTCTCCTCTCCTGCCTCAACTAGCATATGAGGGCCATCCTTAGGAAGTTTCTTTAACCATGTTATAGAGTTTTTATAAGAACAATGTTCAGACCACATAACACCAAAAATACTTAGTTCACAAAAATTTGGTGTACGCCCTAATACCTCTATTATTTTATTAAATTCCTTTGGCAACAGCCCCATTTCTTGGGCCTGTTCAACAGTAGAAACTTGATTGTTGTTTTGCATAAAAATGTTATATTAAAATTATGAATGACAAAGATAGTTTTTAGATTGTATTTTGGAAGTAAACAATTATAATTTCAAGAGATGTTGTAAACAATTTATTAAATAAATTTTAATAGATTTTCGGATTATAATTTTTAGGTATTTTTCCAGAAATATTACTAAAAGCATTCTCAATATATTTCATATCATTTTCGAAATTCCCTGATGGATTTAGCTGATCAAACAAACCTATTTCTTTATTCTTAAAGTCTAACTTACATAAAATAATAGGAACTTTAGACTTTAAAGCTATGTGATAAAAACCAGTTTTCCACTTAAGAACAGGCTTCCGTGTTCCTTCTGGTGCAATACCTAATATTAAATTATCAGATTCATTAAAAAGGTTAACAATTTGATCAACAATATTATTTTTTTTATTTCTATATACTGGTATTCCTCCATTTAATTTTATTATATGACCAAGTATTGGGTAAAAAAGTTCACTTTTAATTAAGTACCTAGGCTTGATTTGTTGAATATAACCATAACATCTACCTATTAGAAAATCCCAATTTGAAGTATGTGGTGCCGAGATAACTAAACACTTAGATGGATATTTAATCGAATCAATTATTTTCCAGCCATTCAATTTAAATATTAGAAGAGATAATAGTCTTAACATGAAATATAAATATTTATACAAAGAAATAACAATTTCTTATATTTTCATCAAAAATTGTAAATTTGCATAACAAAAAATATATTTAAATGAATGCTAAAAGAATTACTCTTATACTAATACCATTAAACATTATGCTTGCTTTTTTTGTATATAAAAGTGTTAGTAGTGAAATTGAGTTTAACAAGCAAGCAAAAGAGAGGATTGCAGAAAATGTTCAGAAACTAAAAGATTTGAGAACATTACAGATTGCATATAAAAAAGAGAATAGTTTTTATGCTGATAATTTTAATTCATTATTAAACTTTTTAGAAAATGATTCAATTACTATTATTAAGTCAGAAGGAGAAAATGATACACTCATAAATGGAGAAGAAATTTCAGATGCTCAAGCATTAGAAATGGGATTAATAAGTAGAGATACTTTTTTTGTTCCAGCTAAGGAATCTGTATTTGATGAAAATTATATTAAAAATAGAAATACAAAATACCCACTAGATATTCACTCATTATCAACTATCCCTCACACCAATAAATCTTATAATATAGATGCTAATGTAATTGAACAAGGAAAGGTTATTGTACAGGTTTTTGAAATTTCAGCAAGAAATAGTGATGTCTTTACCGGATTAGATGCTGAAAACAAAAAGTACGATCTAAATAACTTACTTAAAGTTGGTTCAATGAGTAAAGCTTCATTAAATGGAAACTGGGGAGAATAACTCTACTCTGCTTGTAATAGATAAATCATTTAATAATGATCTTCTGAACAACTACCATCTTTCTATTGAACTTAGTCCAAAGTCATTATCATACTGCATAATAGATCCTAAGAGACTAAGATGTAATCTCTTATATTCCATTAACTATAATAGCCAAGAAGATCTAACAATATTATTAACTAAGGATAATTATATTACTGAAAAATTTCTATCAAAATCAATTGCACTAACTAATTACCCTAACACTCTTGTTCCTAAAAAGGTCTATAATGAGAAAGATAAAGAGAATGTGTTTTCTATAAACCATAATCTAGATGAAATCATCCTAACAGATAATCTTAAGAACAGTAATATTAAAAATATATATTCAATACCAAAATCATTACACCAAACAATCAATAATGTAATTCCTGATATTAAAATTAAATCTCAAAGCTCTATATTAATTGACTATCTATTATCGATGCGCTATAATATTAAGAAAATGACTCTTTATATCAAAGATAGTTTTGTAAATATCTTAATAACAAATAATAACAAATTACTCTTTCAGAACAAATTTAAATTTACCACTAAAGAGGATCTATTATTTTACACACTATTCTGCATACAAGAATTGAATTTATCAACAGAAAAAATCAATACAGAAGTGTATGGCAATATAAGTGAATCGGAGTTTCAACTTCTATATGAATATATCAGAAATATTAATTACGGAAATAAATTAAAAGATATAAATTGTAGTAATGAATTTAATAACATTGAAGAGCACTGCTTTAATATCCTTTACCGTCAACATTTATGCGTATAATATCTGGAAATCATAAAGGAAGAAGGATAAGTGCACCAAAAAACCTACCAGTAAGACCTACAACTGACCGTGCTAAAGAAGCTCTCTTTAATATTTTAGAAAACAGATATAACCTAAATGGAAAAAAGATACTAGATCTATTTAGTGGGACCGGTAATATCAGCTTTGAATTCTCATCTCGATGCTCAGCATCAATAACTAGTGTTGATAAGAACGTAAAATGCATTAATTTTATTAAAGAGGTCAGTAATGAATATCAATTTAATATTAAAACTATCCAGTCTGATTCAATCAAATTTATTAAGAAAACACAAGATAAATTTGACATCATATTTGTAGATCCTCCATACAACTACTCAAAATATCAAGAATTAAAAGATCTAATTATACAAGATAACTTAATAAATGATCATGGTTGCTTAATAATAGAACATGATAAAAATACAATATTTGAAGATAAAAATATAGAATTAAGAAAATATGGAAACGTACATTTTAGTCTTTTTAGCTTATGAAAATAAATAATTTTAGAATATATATCTTTACAAGATAATGAAAAAAACCGCCATATTCCCTGGATCCTTTTCACCCTTTACTAATGGTCATAAATCTATAGTAGATAGAATGCTTCCGTTATTTGATGAAATAATTATTGCAATAGGTGTTAATTCTCTAAAAGAAGACCTCTATCCTATTGAAAAAAAAATAGAATGTACTCAAAATATATATCTAGATCAGTCCAAAGTTACTGTTGTAAGTTATAAGGGCCTTACGGTAGATCTATGTAAAGAACATAAAGCTAAATACATAATCAGAGGAGTTAGAGATGAAAAGGACTTTAAATTTGAAAAAACAATTGCTCAAAATAATAGAGAGCTATCTCCAGAAATAGAAACGCTACTTATTACAACTCTTCCAATATATTCACATATTTCATCTTCAATTGTTAGAGACATAATAAAGAATAATGGAGATATAAGTAAACTAATACCAAAGAACTCAGATTTTCATAAGTTTTTTAATATTTAAGATTGAAAAGTTAGCATGCAGTTAGTTTCTTATAGATAAAAAATCTACCAACTTCCTTACTGAAATCCCTCTGTGACTTATAAGACCTTTCTCAGATTTACTCATCTGGGCGAAAGTCAATTCAGAATTAACTGGTAAGAAAATAGGGTCATATCCAAAACCATCTAATCCTTTTTTATTTGTTGTTATTTCTCCCAAACACTCTCCATTGAAAAGATATTCATTACCATCAATAATTAAAGCAATAACAGTTCTAAATTTTGCATTTCTATTTGAAACACCATTAAGTTTGGAAAGAACTTTATTCATATTATCCTTGGCTAAACATCTTAAACCAGCATATCTAGCAGAAAAAACTCCAGGATCACCATCTAAGGCATCAATTTCTAGACCTGTATCATCAGCAAAACAGTTAAAACCATATCTAGAATAAATATAATTTGCTTTTTGCAATGCATTCCCCTCTAGTGTTAGTTGAGTCTCCGGAAGTTCTTCAATACATTTAATATCACTTAAACTTATGATATTAATATTTTTAGAAACAAGATTTCTAATTTCCTCAAGTTTATTTGAGTTATTAGTAGCAAAAACTATTTTCATTTATTGATGGTGATATTTTTCATTATTAATTTCAGTTTAAATATAATCATAAGAGGTCTTCCCTACTGACCATAACAATCTTCATTATTTTGTATTTTTGACAATAATAATAATTTGCTTTTAATGATAGATAAAGAACTTGAAAAATTTATTAAAGAATCTTTAAATGAAGATATTAAAGATGGTGATTATACATCATTAGCATGTATTGAAGAAAATGCTGTAAACGCCGCTCATTTAATTGTAAAAGATAATGGTGTCATTGCTGGAATTGAGTTGGCTATTTTGACATTTAATTATGTTGATAAAAATCTAAAAGTCAAAAAAATTATTAAAGATGGGGATACTGTAAAAAAAGGAGATATAGCACTAATTGTAGAAGGTAATTCACGATCGATCCTATTAGCTGAAAGACTAGTTCTTAACTATATGCAGCAAATGAGTGCCATTGCTAGTAAAACAAGACACATATGTAATTTAATTTCCTCAACAACAACAAAGGTTCTAGATACAAGAAAAACAACTCCACTAAATAGAAAGATACAAAAATGGGCAGTAAAAATAGGTGGAGGATATAACCATAGATATGGGCTTTATGATATGATAATGATAAAGGACAATCATATTGATTTTTCTAATGGTATAACTAATGCTATACAGAAAACAAAAAAATATCTACTTGATAAAAATAAAAAGTTAGATATCATTGTTGAAACTAGAAATATTAATGAAGTTAATGAAGTATTAAAAGAAGGAGGAATCAAAAGAATATTACTTGATAATTTTAATTTTAAAGACACGAAAGAAGCTGTGAAAATTATAAACAAAAGATCTGAAATAGAATCATCAGGAGGTATAACAGAAGATAATATTCTAGAATATGCAAAATGTGGGGTTGACTATATATCATTAGGATCTCTAACTCACACAATCAAGAATTTTGATCTTAGCTTAAAAGCAATATGAAAGATATATTTATTATAAGATTACTTAAAAATATAAAACCATTTGGTTTTTCAGGGTTAAGTATTTATGATGTTACAATACTTTTTATAAAAGGATTACAAGAAGGCGCTATCACAACTAGAGCTTCATCACTAGCCTTTAATTTTTTTCTTGCTTTCTTTCCTTCAATAATCGTTTTCTTTACACTTATACCATATATCCCTATAGATGGATTTCAAGATACATTAATGGAAATATTATCTAATATATTACCTCCATCAACAAATGCAGTAACTTTTGATACATTACAAGATATCATTAATAACCAGAGAGGAGGATTATTGTCGATTGGTTTTTTACTAGCATTATATTTCTCGACAAATGGAATGAGTTCTCTTATACAAGCATTCAACGCATCATATCATATTCGAGAAAGTAAGTCAATAATAAAACACCAAGTCTTATCTATAATATTAACACTAATTTTATCAGCAATTGTATTTGTCACCATACTGTTAATTATCTTTGGAAAAGCTACCATCAGCTATCTAATAGAATACCAATTCATTAGCTCAAATCAAATCTTTATTTTAAATAGTGCAAAATGGGTTATTCTTATAACAATGTTATTCATTGGAATTACAACAATTTTTAACTTAGGGCCAGCTATAACAAGTAAATTAAAAGTCTTTTCTCCAGGTGCAATTCTTGCAACAATATTTATCATTTTAACCTCAATAGCCTTTAGTTACTATATTGATAACTTTTCACAATATAACAAGATTTATGGATCGATCGGAACATTAATGATTATACTGCTATGGATATACTTTAATGCTATAATTCTTCTGACAGGATTTGAACTCAACGCAAGTATATTGAATGCTAAAGAACAATTAAAAAAATAAAACATGAAACATTATCTACTCATATTATTAATCTTTATAACAACAAACATCCTATCTCAAGAAGTTTATAATCCACTAGATAAACCAAATACATATAGAAACTTAGATAACCCTAATTATTGGAAAAACAAAATGCCTCATAAAGCATATTGGCAACAAGATGTTTATTACAACATAAAAGCTGATATTGATGAAGATACTGATATCATTAATGGAGAAGAAAAATTAATCTATTGGAACAATTCTCTAGATTCCTTAGATTTTGTTTTCTTTCATCTTTATCAAAATGCCTTTCAACCTGATTCATATTTAGATGAATTACAAAAAAGCAATGGTAATAATCCAAAATATGGAAAATACGAATCTAAGAAGTTAGGAACAATTATTGAAAAATTTACTATTGATGGAGAAAATGTTAAATCAGAATTAGATAATACTATTCTAAAAGTTTATCTACCCAAAACACTTCATCCAAATGAGAAAATTACATTTAATATATCTTTCAAAACTTACTTTGATAGTGGTGAGGTAAGAAGAAGAATGGCTACATATAACGCTTGGGGACATAAACACTATAACGGTGTACATTGGTATCCAAGAATTTCTGTTTACGATGCAAAGTTTGGTTGGACAACCGATCAACATTTGGGTAAAGAATTTTACGGCAATTTTGGAGCATTTGATGTTGAGCTAACTTTTGCATCAAACTTCATTGTTGGAGCTACTGGATTTCTTTTAAATAGAAATAAAATGCTTCCTGAAGAGTTAAGAGCCAAACTTGATATTAAAAAGTTTAAAGAAAAACCTTTTAACTCTAATCCATCAACAATTATTGAGTATAACAAGGATGAGAGAAAAACATGGAAGTATCATGCTGAAAATGTTCATGATTTTGCTTTTACTGCTGACCCTACATATAGAATTGGAGAGTCTTGGTGGCAAGATAAAGTCTGCTACTCACTAGTTCAGGAACCTCATGCAAGCAAATGGCAAAATGCTGCAGATTTTTCTTCTGAATGCATACGAGTATTTTCAGAAGATTTTGGAATGTATACATATCATAAAATGATAGTTGCAGATGCTAATGATGGAATGGAATATCCTATGCTTACATTAGATAGTGATGTAGATCCTGGATATAGAGATCTATTAGCTCATGAAATTGGTCACAACTGGTTTTTTGGTCAAGTTGGAAATAATGAAACCTATAGAGCTCTGCTTGATGAAGGATTTACAGAATTCTTAACTGCCTGGGCAATGATAAAAATTGATGGAGAAAATGTTATTGAAGATATACCTAAAAATAAATACAGAAGAAGATTCCATAAACCAACAAAAGCAATTGATTCAGAAGTTTATAATGCATACATAGAGTCTGCAACTAAAAATGAAGATCCAATAATATCAACACATTCTGACTGTTTTAATGGTGCATTAGGGCATGGAGGTGGATATAGACAAGTATATTATAAAACAGCTACAATGTTATATAATCTGCAATATGTTCTTGGAGATAAATTATTCTTGGATGCAATGAAATATTATTTTGAAACATGGAAAATAGCACATCCATATAATGAAGATTTTAGAGATGCCATTATTCAGTATACCAAGGTTGATTTAAATTGGTTCTTTGATCAGTGGTTAGATTCGGATAAAAGAATAGACTATTCAGTTAAGGTGAAAAAATTAGATAGCATAGATGAGATTATCTTTAAAAGAAAATCAAGAATGCAAATGCCAATAGATTTTAGGATAATTGCAAATGATGCAAAAACTTATGACTACCATATTCCAAATAACTGGTTTATTAAAGAAACAAATGCTAAAATCTTACCAAAATGGCATGGATGGGATATTCTAAATCCTAAATATGAAGTTAAAATAGATATTCCTTCAGGTATTAAAGAAGTAATTATTGATCCAACAACAAGATTAGGAGATACATATATGCCCGATAATAGTTCAATATTTAAAAGAACATATGAATATGATCATAATCTATATCATACACCAGATTGGAGAAATTACGAAATAAAATATAGGCCAAATATTTGGTGGAACTCATATGATGGGTTAAAGTTAGGGTTTAGCCTAAAAGGTGGATATCTAAATCATCATCATCTATTTAATTTAAAATTATGGTTAAATACTGGTATTTTACAAGACAAGACAATTTCAAATCCAGAAAATTATGATTTATATTCTTATAAAATAGATTACAATACAAACCTTGATAAAATTAGTAACAATTCAAAGATCTATGCTAATAGTCAATTTATAGCGGGTCTATACAAGAATAATTTATCCTTATCTAAATCAACTTTAAATAAGAAAACAAAGCTTAATATTCAGTTTATTTCATTATATCGAACTAAAGGTGATAACTATATCCTATATCCTGAACTATGGGATATTAATAAGCTTAATAATCGATTTGATCTGAGCATAGAACACAGATACAAGTATAATAACGGCTCTGGAATACTTAACATTACATCAAATAACTCATCATTTGGATCTGACTATGATTATAATAAACTATGCTTAACAAATACTAATAAGACCAACATTAATAGATTAAAACTTAAGACAAGATTTTTTGTACAAATTGGATCTGGAAATAATTGGGCAAAAGAGAGTAAACTTCATTTAGCTGGTGCTAATAATGAAGAACTTATGAATAATGAATTTACAAGATCTAATGGAATAATTCCAAATGAATATATTGGATATGGTGCTAATACCAATCATTTTCACTCTAGTGGTGGACTTAACCTAAGAGGGTATTCTGGTTATCTAGCTCCTGAAGGATTAAATGGTATAATATCATCATATAACTATAGTGGAATCAGTGGTGGTGCTATTAATACTGAAATAGATTTTTCTAACTACCTTCCATATTTTTGGAGAAATAATATAAATTCATACATCTTTGCTGATGCTGGAACCATTACTAATGAAAAAATAAATAGAGATAATTTTAATGATATTTTTACAGATATTAGAATAGATGCTGGAATAGGATTTGAGACAACCTTAAAATTTAACCCTTCAAATCTTAAGCCCCTAATATTACGAATAGACTTTCCTTTATTTTTAAATAGAACACCTGCCAATGATAATGAATTTATGCAAATGAGATGGGTTATTGGAATAAATAGCGTAATATAATTAAAACGGATACTTATCTATAGTTAATAAAATCTTTAATAAGATCTTTTAAATCTTTAGAAATATTAAAATTATAAATACATAATATATAAAGTATAAGAACACAAAAAGTTCGAATTAATATATTTATAATATTATGAAATTCAAAATTAAATCCTGAAACAATAAAAAATATCAAAAATGCCAAAATTATGGTGTAAATTGTTTGAAGTGAGAAAGGCTGAATTCTTAGTTTTAGATAGACAAATATCATTTTAATAAGATTAAACAGGAGAATAGATAGCGATGTAGCAAAGGCAGCACCATTTATACCATAAATTCCATAATCATAAAGCGGACTTGAATCAGGAATAAAAATATAATTAGAAAAGAGCGTAAAAAATAACAGGAAAATATTGGCATATAAATCAAAAGAATAAAATTTAGAATTTGTTATTATAAGACCATTAACTCCTGTTGAAATATTAAATAACTGAGATAAACCAATAAATAAAACTACAACTTTACCACCCTGAAATTTTTCAGGAAGTAACATAAAAAGATCATCAATATTTAACCAAACTAATAAAAATAATAAACTACCAATAATTAGCTGATTTAACGAAGATTTCAAATATAAATTACTGATTTTCTTTATATCATGTTCTTTCAATGCAATTGCCAGTAAAGGGGCGGAAATTGATCCTATAGCTCTTGCTGGAACGCCTATAACATTACCCATATAGAATGCAATAGTATAGAAGGCAACATGCTCTAAAGACAAAAATTTAGCTATCATCATCATATCTAACTTTGAAACAAGCATTGCTGAGGCACCTCCAACTAAAACAAAGAGCCCATACTTAAAGATTTCCCCAATATCTAAGCCTGAAAAATTATATACTAAACTAAATTTAAATGATTTTCTAATATTAAAAAATAATAGAATTGACATTAAAAGATATTGAGAGATATAAAGAATTAAAAAATTATTAAATGATATAAAATTAGCCCAAAGAAGTAATAATAAAACTATAGAAGTACCTTTTCTAAAAATTTCACTCAGGAAAAGAGGAAAGGTAGCGTTTAATATAGATCTTGAAAGGTTAAATAGTATTTCATAATATGATAAATAAATAATCATAAAAAAAACTAAATAAAAATTATTAATTAATAATTGAGGTGCTTCAATAAATGCAAAAATGAAATCTTTAAAAAAGAAAAAAAATAGTCCAAATAATAAAAAACCAAATGTGGAAATATAAAAAACAAGTGATATTAATTTGTCTTTATTTTCAATCAGAGGGAAGAATCTTAATAGAACCTTAGGAGACCCTAAATAAGAAAATGTTGAAATAACAGTAGCATAAGCAATAATAATTTGTAACAATCCTAAATTTTGAGGATTTTCATTAAATATATTAGGATATAGAATTACAACCGATGTTGCGCCAAACAACAAACCTATATATAAGTAAATTAAGTTTCTTGTACTTTGTTCTCTAACTATACCCATTATTTAGAAATTTGTTCAAAGACATTAACAAATTTAGCAGCTAATGCCTTTCTACTATAAATCTTATAATTATCAGAGTCAACATCTAACTTTCTAAGCTTATATAGATTGTAAAACCTTAACAACTCCTCTCTAATAAGCTCTTTATCATCAAATCCAACAACAGAACCAGCATTTGTCTTATTTAAAATCTTTGCTGTGTCTCCACTAATATCACCTACACACAATATTGGTCTTTGTGCTGCAATATATTCATATGTTTTTCCAGGTATAATACCACTAACATTAGGACTATTATTTAGTGGAAGAAAGAGTAATTGAGAGGATACTAAATTATCAATTACCTTATCATGATTTAAATTATCAATATAAGTAACATAATCATTCAAATTATTCTTTTGTATTGATTTAATAACAGAGATATCTACAGGTCCAATTAATTTAACATTCAAATCATTTTTAAACCGTGAAACTTCCTTTATTAAAGAATTTAGAGCTTCCCAAAAAATATCTGGATTCCTATCAGCATTCATTGATCCAGCATGAGTTATAGAAAAACTAATATCTAACTTAATTATAGGTTTATTTATAAAGTCAGCAGGATCATATCCATTATTTATAACTATTGGTTTCCTATCTGATAATTTGAAAAAATCATTTGACCAAGATTCACTTACTGTTGTTATAGCATCAGCATTCTTTAATACTTTTAATTCAAGACTCTTATGAATCTTTTCTGATCTTGATGAGAGATTTAATTTATGATAAAAATCAATTTTTGTCCATGGGTCTCTAAAATCAGCTAGCCATGGGATATTAAATTTCTTTGAAATATGCATTGCAATAAGATGGGTTGTATGAGGGGGGCCCGTGGAGACAATAGTATCAATCTTATTA
>Ga0209403_10001887_pt1 | contig 26120 bp, 22 predicted proteins | sample ArcticOcean_MG_C_8_FD_187440 | JGI IMG/M metagenome (GOLD analysis project Ga0209403, IMG submission 187440) | Marine microbial communities from western Arctic Ocean - ArcticOcean_MG_CB11_86 (SPAdes) (version 2) | ecosystem: Environmental > Aquatic > Marine > Oceanic | place: Arctic Ocean... | reverse complement strand
TCGCCTAAGGCCCTTTCAATACAGTCTTCGACGGTCGGAAGCATGTGCCTCCAGACTCGGGCGGCAGCCCTGAAGGCTTCATTACCGGAGTCAGTTAGCCAACACACGCGGCGTTGGCGGCCCTGGTGCTCTTCCATGCGGCAGTCAACGTAGCCGCCGTCCTGCAGTTCTTTCATGGTTGAGTAAACCATGGCCTCTGTGGGTTCGCAGCAGCCTTGGCAGGCTTCCTTGATGGCCTGGTTGATACCGTAGCCGTGGACCGGGCCCTTGGCCAATTGGGCCAGGAGCAAGAATCGGCACAGACTGCGCTTCACCAGGTTTTCCCAGTAGGCCTCGGTCTGCATCACTGTTGCTTTGGATTCTAATTTTATGCTGGTCATTCTATTTCGCCTTGCCTTATGGTGCCTTCTCGAGATTTGCCGGCGGCGATAATACTAATTTAGGAATACTAAACCTGCTTTAATACTATAGCTAGTTGAGTATGTTAGCCCAGCCCATTCTCTCTGTCAATACACTAATCGCCAGATGGCCAAAATTGAAGCTAGGTTATGTTAGAATCTGGCCTCTAATGTGTCCTAAACGGCAGATTTTACGGTCACAAATTGATAATAATGTGTCCTAAACGGCAGATTTTACGGTCATATTTTGACCATAAGGAAGAGCATGAAGATAACAAAATCTGAAGTAACAATGTTGCACGCACCAGCGGACGAGCAATTGGTGGATGTGCAGCCCAAAGCCGGCGGAATGCGGGCCTTTGTCACCCTCAAGATGATGACCGATGAGGGCATTGAAGGCATCGGCGTGACCTTTGCTCCTGGTCAGGGAGTCAGCCCTCTAGCCCCCGCGCTGGCCAGCGTCGTGGAAGCGCTCTGTGGGATAGCTGAAGGTCAGGACCCAATGCAGATCGAATCGGTGATGCAAGACCTACGGGCCAAGACCGGTGGTTCCGGCCCCGGCGGACTGCTGACCCTGGCAATGGCCGCTGTGGACATGGCACTGTGGGACATCAAAGGCAAGGCCTTAAACCAGTCGGTGAGTTCCCTATTGGGCGGCTACCGCAAACGGGTGCCAACCTACGCTAGCGGCGCCCTGATGCGGGCCATGAACCTGGAGCAACTTGCCGAGATTGGCCCGGCGCTGGTGGCTAAAGGCTTCAAGCAGATGAAGTCGCAGATGGGCGCTGAAGACACCCCCGCCAAAGAAGTCCTGCGCATGAAAACCCTGCGGGAGGCCGTAGGCGATGACATTGACATCATGTGCGACATTAACCAACTTTGGAACGTGAACCAGGCCACGACCATTGGCAAGCGGGTTGAGGAATTCAACCTGTTCTGGCTGGAGGACGTGGTTGCCCATGATGACTATCAGGGTCTGGCCAGGGTGGCCGACGCATTGGCCACGCCGATCGCCGCCGGTGAGTACGTCTATGGGATCAATCCCTTCCGGCAGTTAATCGAGAACCGGTCCATAGATATTGTGATGATTGACCTGCTGCGCGTGGGCGGCATCACTGAATGGCGCAAGGTTGCGGGCATGGCTGAGGCGTTCAACCTACCGGTGGTAAGCCACCTGATACCGGAGATTCACATTCAACTGATGGGCGCGATACCCAACGGTCTGACCGTTGAGTTCATGCCTTGGACGCTGAAATTATGGGAAGAGCTTCCCAACTTTGTTGATGGCTGCCTCGAAGTGCCGGACAAGCCGGGCTTGGGTCTGGCCTTCAGTGAAGAAGCGTTCAAGCGATACGCGGTCTAGACAACTTCCCGCATCGGTCACGCTGCGTCGCCCCACTGTCATCCTGAGCGGAGCGAAGGATCTACCAATCAGTAGTAGGCAGACTGGTGTCGGGAGAAGGGCAGTGGCTCATCCGGCTCAACTGGCAGATTCTTCACCGATGCGGCTGGCTCAGAATGACAGGGCGTAGGCAAGCTAGGAATGACAGGGCGTGAGCTGGCTCAGAATGACAGAATCCGGAACAGGCATACAATTCGAGCATTCAACTACTGAATACAAAGGAGAAAACCATGGTTGCACAGATTCGGACTTACACCATTAACAAGGGAATGATGGACTCTTGGTTGGAGCTTTTTGACAAGCAGATCAGACCGGTCCACGAGGGCCTTGGGATTCCGATCGTGTCCACTTATGTCAGCGCCGACGGGGCCGACTTCGTTTGGATACGGACATTTGCCACTGCAGAAGAGATACCCGATAAAGAGGCCGCTTACTTCGCCTCAGATGGCCGCAAAGCCCTGGGCAGCAAACCCACTGACCACATAGCCAAGATGGACGTTCGGTTGGTGGAAGAAGTCCTGCAAACAGCTAAGTAAACGGCGTAATAATTAAGATAACTGGAGATAAATAATGGTTGACCAGATGCGCACTTACACCATCAACAAGGGAATGATGGATTCATGGCAGAAATTATTTGATACCGGGATCAAGCCGGCCCACGAAGCGCTGGGTATTTCCGTGGTGGCCCAATGGGTCAATGCTGACCACAACCAGTTCATCTGGGTTCGCCGGTTCGCCGACGGTGCGGACGTGCCCGCCAAAGAGGACGAGTTCCGAAACTCGGATGGTTTCAAATCCCTGGGCGACCAGCCTTCAAGCCATATCGCTAGGATGGATGTTCAGAACCTGGAGAAAGGCGCTCTAGCTGGCTAAAATCAGCCGGGGTTAAATCGCCAAGTAAATACAAGTAAATATAGGAGGCCAATTACACTAGTAGTTGGCTTCTTTTCGCATCAGGACGTGGACTATGTCCGCTTCCAGGAAGGTCTCGCCACGCTCTTCGTAGCCATGGTTGGCGTAGAACTCTTTGACGTATTCCTGGGCGTTTAGGATGTAGGTGCTCACACCCTGGGTAGCTGCTTCTTCTTCCAGAAACCGCAAAAGGCGGCCACCAAGCCCTTTGCGTCGCCACTCCGCATCAACCGCCATGCGGCCGATTCGTACTGCGGTGTCCTCGTTGCCGTAAACCAGCCGGCCGGTGGCAACCACTTCGCCATTATTTACTACTATGGCGTGGGTGGCTGAGGAGTCGAACTCATCAAGCTCTTCGTCCATGGGCACCTGCTGCTCGGCAACGAACACCCGAAAGCGCACTTCCAGCGCGCCCTCCATCTCTTCTTCGGTTTCCACCAATTTAACGGTTAGTTCTTCCATTTAAGTTTTTCGTGCAGCCTTATTGATCTTCTTGTTGCTTGATTGGCTGGATTGATTAGACTTTGCCGAGTGCTCGGCGAACGACCGGACCGTTCAGGAAAGTGTGGAGAACTTCTGGTCGGCCACAGCGTTCAGAGATGTAGTCGATCAGTTCTCTGGACTGCCCAAGCAATTGTGTTTGGTCATCGTGACGGCCCTGCAGCCCCGCAATCTCACTCAACTCAAAGAGGATGCGCCACAGGGCCAGCCGTGAGACATACGCCTTTGCTATTTTCTGCGCTTTTTCCAATACTTCTTGGGCTTCATCGACTCGGCCCAGAGCGACCCCCTTTGATTCGTAGCAGGTCAGGAAGGACAGCGTCTTCACTTACGTCGCCATTATAACCATGAGACTCGAGGTCGTACTCTACTAGCTGCTGGAAATCTTTCTCCGCCAACAACAATTCGCCTCGTACCACGTCCGGCATGGAGGTGATTATTCCAAAGTATTCCATGTGGCGTTTGGACGTGAATCGAGGCTGAGTGTAGATGGGTTGCAGGGCTTCTGCCGCTTCTTGTAGGCGGCCAGAATGTACGTATCCCAGCGCTAACTGGGCAGTAAAGTACCACATTCGCGCTGGCTCGGTTATGTCAGTGGCAATGAGAGCATGGTCAATCGCGGGTCCGATCATACCAATGAGACTGTAAATAGCACCGGCTGTTGAATGAATAAACGCGGTGACGATACCAGCGTCGACAATCTGACCTAGCTTCTCAATCCCAGCTTCAACCGCCAACAGTGCCTGGTCAATATCACCGGAATTCATATAGACCTGGACGGAGGCGAGTAAGCCGACTACTTCCAGATGTACGCTGCCGATCGAACGGCTGACCTTTAGCCCTTCCTGAAAGAATTCACTTGCTTCGGGGAAATTTCCCTGGGCGCATGAAACTCCGGTAGCGTTGAAGAGATTGTCGGCCAGCATCGTAGCGTTGTTAGTGGCGCGTCAGTGCGCCCGAGCGCTTGCAAAAGCGGCCTCGGCTTCTGGGAATTGCTCCACGGCAACATGGGCGCGGCTGGAATCTTGCAACGTGAACGCGATTTGTTCTTGCAAGTCATAAGCCGTTACTTGCTCTGACTTGCCCTTGACCTCGATTTCTTCAGCAGGCCCAAACTCAAACAATGGGGCAATCAGGTTGTGTGTGTCGCCGGAGATATGGACTGTTCCTGGTTGGGCGGTCTGTTCGATTCGGACGGCCAGGTTGATGGCGTCGCCCATGGCGGTGTACTCGACCCGCATATCGGAGCCGACCTCACCGACGACCACCAAGCCAGTATTAATCCCCACGCGCACGCCGAAATCGAGTCCCCACTTGGCTTTGACTTCGGCCTGATAGCTGAGGATGCTGTCGATGATGTCTAGTCCGGCCAGAATCGCCCGCTTGGGGTCGTCTTCGTGGCCAATGGGCGCGCCGAAGAAGGCGATAATAGCGTCGCCCATGAGCCGGGCCACAGTTCCTTCATAGCGGTAGATGGGCGAGATTAGGTGTTCAAAAGCGCCGTTCATGATCTCGGCCCACTCTTCCGGGTCCAGGTTCTCGGCGGCAGAGGTGGAGCCGGTGACGTCGCAGAACAGCATGGTGACCACGCGGCGTTCGCCAGAGCCAGCGCCAGAGCGACGTGCCCCTTCTAGTTTGGCCAGCAGTTCTTTTTGGTGGCGGCAGCGGCGTGTTTGTCACGGCGAGGTACGGCAGATCCTTCGGCTTTGCTCAGGATGACAGACGGGAGGAATGGGTAGTCTGGATAGTGATGCCTAAACGCCGCGAAAAGCTCCCTAATCCAGGGGGCTTTGCCTGTAAAACCAAACTAAATCATCCACGAAACCCGGCCGTGCTGGCGCAAGAAAACAAAGCCCCCTGGATAAGGGAGCTTTGTCTGCAAAACCAATTCAGAGCATCCGAAAACCCAGCTGCGCTGGCTAGAACATTACTATGCCGCGGCCTACCTCGCCTTTGTCCATGTCGTCGTAGGCCTCGTTGATCTTGTCCAGGGAATAGTGGCGGACAACCAGATCATCCAGGTTCAACTTCTTGGACAGGTACATATCCACCAGCTTCGGCATATCGATCGCAGCCTGGGTGGAGCCGTAATAGGTGCCGCGCATGGTCTTCTCGTTCCGGACCATGTCTACCGCATTGATACCGGCCTCTGCGCCTACGGGGGCAATGCCGACAATGGTCACCGTGCCGCTCTTGCCAGTCATGTCGTAAGCGGCCTTGGTGGTATCGGCCGAACCGAAGACCTCAAAGGCGTAATCGACACCCTTGCCGTCGGTCAGTTCCCTAACCTGGGCTACCGGGTCCTTGTCGGAGGCGTTAACTGTGTGGGTGGCGCCGAACTTCATGGCGAACTCGAGTTGAGATTCGCGGATGTCCACGGCGATGATCTTGGAGGCGTTGACCAGGGCTGCACCCATGACCACGTTCAGGCCCACACCGCCACAGCCAATGACGGCCACGGTGCTGCCGGGCGGAACCTTGGCGCTGGAGATGACTGCGCCAACGCCGGTGGGGACGCAGCAGCCGATCATGGCGGCGATGTCCATGCCGATGGGTGTCTCGATGGGAACCACGGCGGCCTCGGGCATCACGCTGTACTCGGCAAAACAAGCGGTCTTGCCAAAGTGGTGGATGCGGGTGTCGCCCTTGTGGAGACGGGTTGTGCCGTCAAACATGAACGCACCGGCGGCAGCGTGGGTGTCGCAGAGGTGGGCGCTACCGGTGAGACAACTCTTACAGCGTCCACAGGAAGAAACAAACGAGAGGATGACCTGCTGTCCGGGTCGGACCGACGTTACACCAGGGCCGACGGCCTCTACGGTGCCTGCGCCCTCGTGTCCGAGGACCACGGGAAGCAGAGTGGGGGCGTCGCCGTGCATGTAATGGCGGTCGCTGCGGCAGATACCGGCGGCGCCGATCTTAACCAGCACCTCCCCAGCCTTGGGGTCGTCCAACTCCACATCTTCAATGATCATCGGACTCTTCTGTTCGTACAACACAGCGGCCTTAACCATGGCAGGCGCCTCCTCTTTAGTGACGGATTATTTGCGCTCGGAAAGAGCGTGGGTATCATCAAGGATTGGGGCGGGTGGTGTCAACTTTGGGGATTAAATCTCCGGATACTATTGTGAACTTATCGGCAGTGGTGCAACGGGGAATAGTATGTTCAGGTCGGTCTGCCAGTCTGAACATATAAGCGTGTCGCGGTTCAATTCAAGACTGCCCACGGGTTAAAAGACGCGGGACGGACATGTTGTTAGCTAGGGAAGCAGAACAGGCCGTCCGAACAAAATTGCCCAATTGGAGAGTTGTGGCGATTGTACGTTGGGTTTGGTTGCCTGGTGGGTCGACAGGATAATTCATGCGAACCAGACGGTGCAGCATTATCCAGGCAAATTCAGCAAAGCCCTCATATGAGCCCTAATTGGTCTGAATGCTTCGAGTTCAAGTTTATCCATGAATTCAGGTGCCATCGGGACAAGATCGTAACGAGCTTCCCTGCTTCGTTCGTAGAGATCCTTGTAACGAATAGCGATGGTATTAAAGTCGGGTGTAGTCCCCACAAAGAAGTTTCTGTGTTTGTGACTACCCGCTGGAACTCCATGAACGGAAACCAAGAAAGCGTCGACATAGTGGAGAGCAGAATAAAAGAGACTGATTACTTCCCAATCTGTACACCGTTCAGGTAGAGTCTTCGGCACAGCAATAGCGCGCGAGAACGATTCATTTTTCTCGGCTTGAGAAACATTCTCCGCTACCGTTGTGGTCAATTAATACGCGCTCCACTTAATTTTTTCCTTTACACCGCCGTTTAACCGAGAAACTGGTCGTGGCTTTCCCCTCCCCCTACCCCACTCGCAAAACCTCTTCCGTGCAAACCCTCGTAACCCAGCCGGACATCCAGGCAGAATGCCTGCCACCACCTCCCGCAACAACCACCACTATGTCGTCGGCGGCGGAGGTTATGGGGACTAGTGTGTCAGGGTTGGTTTGGTCGATCCAGTTGGGCCAGACTCGGTTGCCGTAGTGGGCTAGGTCTTTTAACTGGTGGATGGGCATGCGGGCGTTGGCGTAGATGTACTCACGGACGTCGGCCTTCGAGAAGCCCGACTTTGCAATCTCGTCGGCGTGCTCCGGGCAGAGCACCAGCACTATCTGCGAGCGGGTGCCCAGGTGGTAGTAGCCGGGGATGCCCACGCCGCGCATGTTGGCGGCCAGTGTCCGCAGCACCGCAGTCCCGGTGCCAACAGTGCTTTCCATGACGTTGTAGACGCCCAGGATAGCGGCGATGGTCACCGTGCTGGCGGTTGGGTCGTAGCCCAATTCCACGTGCCGAGGCTCCCACGGGCTGAGTTCTTCGTTCTCGCTGAAACAGAAGCTGTAGCGGAAGGGCGACGACAGCGTGGCCTTGTCCATGTCGCCCGGTATCAGACCGCCCAGGTTGCGGATGGCCAGCCGTAGCGCCCGACCGATGGCGGCGTTGGCCCTGAAGCCGGGGCCGAAACAGGCAGCATCGCCGTTGATGTTCAGTTCATTGGCGATGGGACCGTTCACGATCAGCACCTGCCCCGCGCCGCCGGTCGTTACCGCGTTACCCGCCAGGTTGAACTCGTCTCGCAGCGCCGCTTTTAACGCTGCCACCACCACGGGGAAGTGCTCCGGCAGGCAACCGGCCATGACGGCGTTCACTGCCAGTTTCTCTAGAGTGACCAGGGAGTTACCAGGCTGGATGCGGCCCAGCGAGTCTGAGGGCTGGCCGCCGTAGCCGGAGAGCATCTCCCGCACTAGGGGCTCGGTGGGTGGGACAACCGGGAGGCCATCGGTCCAACCCTGCTCCCAACAGTAGTCTTGTATCGCGCGGTGTGAATCGGCTATTTGAACCCGACTGGACTGCAGTTCGTTGGCCATATGGATTTAATTCTCCAATCTACGGTTGGTCAACCGTGAATCATGTCAGTTATGTAGGCGCGGGTTTTTAACCTGCCCTGCGGGTCATCAACGATGCCCGTGACCGCTTCCGATTTCTGAGGGAGTGAGGTTGGCCGTTAATTGTCTCCGTTCGCTGACCGGCATATATAAGTGACACGGTGGGTTGAAAACCCACGCCTACGAAGGCCTTACGCAATGGCTGGAGGGTCTAGCCTATCTTCTCTAGTGGGGCGAAGCTCAGCAGCAGGCGTTTTACACCCACTCCGCCGGCGAACTGAATGGTGACCTCGGTGTCGGCGGCGGTGATTTCCAAGCTGGTCACTACACCCTCGCCAAACGACGAGTGACGTACCGAATCTCCCAGCGCCAGGGTTGGACGTTCTGTCACCGGGTGGTCTCGATTTACGATCGGCGTTGGTGGCTGCCAGGCGTTCCAAGATGGACGCTTGGGCGCAAAGCCGCCGTCGGCCTTGTTGCCAGTGCCGCGTTCGATAGTGCCAGCGCCGGTGCCGGTGCCGGAGGTAATCAACTCGGGTGGGATGTCGCGCAGGAACCGAGAGGCGAGGCCGGCCATGGAGCTGCCATACACGGTCCTGTGGAAGGCGCGTGTCAGGTAGAGGCGTTTCTCGGCGCGGGTCATGCCCACGTAGCAGAGGCGGCGCTCCTCTTCCATCTGATCTTCAGAGTCCAGGGACCGACTGTGGGGCAGTATCCCTTCTTCCATACCAACGATGAACACCACCGGGAACTCGAGGCCCTTGGCCTGGTGCAGGGTGATCAAAGTGATGGAGTCTTCTTCGTCCTCGTAGTTGTCCACATCAGCCACCAGGGACAGTCGTTCTAGCAGCGTGGCCAGACCGTCCGGCGGTGCCTCGGCGTTGAACTCCTGGGCCATGTTGCGGAGTTCCAGGATGTTCTCCCAGCGCTCCTGGGGGCTGTCATCGCTCTCCTGGATGTAGTACTTGAATCTGGTATCTTCCAGCACCCGGTCAACCAGGTCCACCACGGGCAGGGTCTGACTCTGCCCAATGAGCTTTTCCATGGTGACTGCAAAGTCGGCGAACGACGTTGCCGCTCTCTTGGTGACGTCCACGGGGCATTCTTCACCACCCAGCCGGGCGGCAGCGATGTCCTGCATGGCTTCAAACAGGCCGTAGCCTTTGACTCTGGCGTAATCGGCCAGCACCTGCATGGACTTGGCTCCGATGCCTCTAGGCGGGATGTTAATCACCCGACCCAGGTTAATGTCGTCAAGGGGGTTGAAGACCATGTGCAGGTAGGCCATCAGGTCCTTGACCTCGCGCCGTTTGTAGAAACGGACGCCGCCCACCAGCCGGTACTTGGTGCCTCGGTGCAGGCAGGCTTCTTCTAAGGCGCGGGACTGGGCGTTGACCCGGTACATGATGGCGCAGTCGCCGGGCTTGAACCCTTCTTCACGCACCAGGCGAGCAGACTCTGAAACCACAAAAGCCGCCTCTTCACCCTCGTCGTAAGCCTCGCGTACCTGGACTAACTCCCCTTTGGAATTGTCGGTAAACAAGTCCTTCTGGATGCGCTGGCCATTAATGGAAATCAGATTCTTGGCGGCGTCCAGGATGGTGGAAGTGGACCGGTAATTCTGGTCCAGCGTGATGGTCTTGGAATTGGCGTGATCCTGCTGAAAGCTCAGGATGTTGCGGATGTCCGCGCTGCGCCAGGAGTAGATAGACTGGTCGGGATCGCCGACTACGCAGATGTTGTGGTGGACCTCGCCCAGGAACTTGGCCAGCTGGTACTGGGCAATGTTGGTGTCTTGGAACTCGTCCACCATGATGTACTTGTAGCGGTTCTGGTACTTTTGTCTGACCTCAGGAAACTCCCGCAGCAGTTGGACCGACTTCATCAGAAGGTCGTCAAAGTCCAGTGAGTTGTTGCGGGTGAGGGCTTCTTCGTAGTGCTTATAGACCCTGGAACAGGTCTCTTCAAAGTAGTTGTCTAGGTCAACGTTCTTGGCGAAGGCCTGGGAGTCCCAGAGGTTGTTCTTGGCTTTGGAGATGATCCCAAGCACGGCGCGAGGAGCGAACTTCTTGGGGTCCACGTCGGCCAGCTCCATGGATTCTTTGAGAATCTTGAGCTGGTCATCGGCGTCGTAGATGGAGTAGTTGGATTCTAGGCCTAAAACCTGGCCGTCCCAGCGCAACAGCTTGGCGCAAAACGAGTGGAACGTGCCCACGGTCATGGCGTCGCTGCGGGAGCCGACCAGCCGCTCCAGCCGTTCTCGCATCTCTTTGGCCGCCTTGTTGGTAAAGGTCATGGCCAAGATGTTGTAGGGGTTGATGCCGTATTCGCGGACCAGGTAGGCGATGCGGTGGGTAATCACCCGGGTTTTGCCGCTGCCGGGTCCAGCTACGATGAGCAGCGGGCCATCGACGGTTTCGACGGCCTCTTTCTGCGCGGGGTTGAGTCCTTCCAGTAATTCTGTGCCTGTAGTCATGAGCGGATTATAACATGACATAAGACGGATTTAGCTTCAAAACCGGACTATTTTAAGGCCACGGTTTCAGGGTCTCCGCGTATGGCGGGTACCGGAGACCCTGATGTATCTGATGCCCCAGCGGAGCCTGTAGCCCCACCCGTAGCCCCAGCGGAGCCATTTAATTGCTGGGCGCTATACCCCGGCAGGTACGCTCAAGCCCGAAAGAACCTCTTCCAGACTGGAGATGGTGCAGATGAAGGGTAGCGCGGTGGTCAGGGAGGCATCGTGGGCCTCCTGGTTCACCGATGCGCAGCAGTCGCCGACCACCACTGTGTTGTAGCCCAGATCACAGGCCTGTCTGGCGGTGCTCTCAACCACAAAGTTGGTCGCCACACCAGCCAGCAGCAAGGTGCCGATGCGGTTGGTTCGGAGGATTTGGTCCAGGTCTGACGCGGTGAACGCAGACATGCCGCGCTTGGCCGCCACGGCTTCACTGCGCTGCGGGGCCACCCGGTCGTGGATCTGTGCGCCCCAGGTGCCTTCCAGCAGCGCACCGGCGGCGTGGAGTCCCTCCCAGAGCATGGAGTTGGCGATCCGATCCGGGTAGCCAACGCGGAACTTGACCGAAACGTGGATCACCAGTACGCCAGACCCGCGGGCCGCTACCAACAGTTGACCGGTCTTTTCCAGAACATTGTTGTCTGCCACCATCTTGGCGAACCCGAATTCCTTGAGCGCTCCTTCCGGATGGACGATGTCATTTTCAAAGTCCATGGATAGAACGGCCGTATGTCGCAAATCAATATCTAAAGCCATGTCAGCTCCCATAAATAAAAGTCATTGTTTGGTGCAGAAACGAATGCCGCCTGCGGCGCGTTGTGAGCCGACCGGGGGAACTTCGCCGTAGTGGTTTCTTTTTGCAGCGGAAAAACTACCGAACTGGTATATCCTGTTGAGCAGGATTAAGGGTTGTTTGGTGATTCCTTCCATCCTTTGTAACGGCTTATATCGTTAACTTCAATTTCTGAGACTGGCTGACTATGAGGGCTTGGCTGAAGCCGTATGGAGCAGATCATGCAGTAATGTTCGGTGTGCCAACAAGCGAACCAACCAGGATATCGGCTTTGCAGCCGATGCGGCGCCCACGTCGATCGGAGCGAGCCTCCCTTGCTGGTCATCCAGGCCGCTCTGGCCCGAGAGGTCATCTGGGGAATTTTCTTGGCCGGCATCCTTCTGCCATTGACCTTGCTGGGTATTGGAATGTTCGCAGCGTGGCAGATTTGGGAGGGTGCGGGCATTCACAGTTACTGGTCCATCACTGGCCTGGTGGCCATGGCACCAGGGGCGATATTCACCCTGTCCATACTCCCGTTATTTCGCCGAGTTAGTTCAGGCCTCGTCGCGCTTGCTGCCGTGACTATGTTGGGCATGGTTGCGGCTGGGATAGTCGGTATATTGGTGGGAATTTATAACTTCTACAACTCCGTTGAATAAAGCTTTTGCGGCAACGGCCTATAGCCCTTAGGCCGTTACTGGCGACACGTGCATCCAGAGGGCGGTGATATAATTTCACCGTTGGGAACCCTTTTTTGAAGCTTGTTTGGGCCGATGACTGGAGCCAGACCACAGCTAAATCTGACGCACTTTTTCCGGAGCAAATCACGCGGATTTGCTCCGTATGCCAACTGGAAAACCCGGCGGGATACCACAACTGCACCAGATGCGGGACGGCGGCAAACCGCAGAATACCGACGCTGCTGGTGCTGGGATCCTTCTTCACCCGAGAGATTGTCTGGGGTATCACTCTGTCCGGGATTGCCCTCCCTTTGATGTTGCTGCTCAGCGGATTCAGGGGGGCTTGGCTGGTCTGGAACGGCGTTGGTTCCACCAGCTATTGGGGCGTCCTCGGGTTTGTTTTCTTGATGCCGGGTACCTTTTTCACCCCTGCAATGCTGCCCATGTTCCGAGGTATTTAATCAGCCCTGTTTGGCGTGGGTTTAATAGTGACCTTTGCCACGATGGGGGTTGCGGTTCTTGGGCTGTTTTTCTTCATTTACCTGTACGAAAATTACGGCTGATAGTCCAAGTTGGTCCCAGTCTCCAAGACCATTGGAGTTATCTAAATGACGGCCATACGACAGGCATATGACGGCCTGTCTAGACGGTGATATAATCATCTCCCGCTTGGCCAGTCGGTAAATTACGCCTCTACAGGCGTGGTAAAACGCAGCAAACGCCGGCTTTGCCAGACTGAAATCAAACTGAAATCTCGCCGTCAGATTGGCCACTCCGTTCGCAAGTTCGCTAGTAACTCCGTTCACCGTAGCTGTCCAGTCGTCGACGAGACCCAGAATCACACCCCGCTAACCGCGCTGCCCGTTGGCAGATAGGACAAGAAGACCAATGCCGAACACACCACGTCAGAACCTGAGAACCCCAGGCCCCACGCCCATCCCCGACAACATTGTCGAGGCTATGTCCGACCCGATGATTAATCACCGTGGCCCGGAATTCGGCGAGATGATTCACAAGACTACAGAGCAGTTGAAGCAGGTGTTCATGACTAAGAACGACCTGTACATACTCACTGCATCGGGCACTGGCTCTCTGGAGGCGTCCATCGTCAACACTCTGTCCCCCGGAGACAAGGTAATCGCTGCCACCGCCGGAGCTTTTGGCGACCGGTTTGTGGATATGGTTGAAGCCTACGGCGCCGACGTTATTCGCATGGACTTTGAATGGGGCGGCCCCATGGACCCGGACGCCATTCGCAAGGCACTGCAAGCCGACCCAGACATCAAAGCCGTTCTGGTCACCCACAATGAAACATCCACCGGTGTGACCCACCCAGTAGAAGAGATTGCCAAGGTTGTGAAAGGCGAGTTCGACAAGCTGCTGTTAGTTGACGCTGTTTCCAGCCTGGGCTGTATTCCCCTGCCGGTTGATGCCTGGGACTGCGACATGGTGGGAACCGCCTCACAGAAAGGCTTCATGATTCCGCCGGGTCTTTCCTTCATCAGCGTCAGCGAGCGTGCCTGGGAAGCCCAGAAGACGGCCAAGATGCCCCGGTTCTACTTCGATCTGAGCATGGCAAAACAGTATCTAGAACAGGGTCAGACGCCATTCACTCCAAACCTCTCAGCCATGTATGGCCTGAGCAAGGCGCTGGACGTGCTGCTGGAAGAAGGCATGGAGAACGTCTTTGGCCGCCACGCCACCATCGCCCAATTCACCCGCGACAATATGCGTGAACTGGGGTTGGAACTGCTGGTGACAGACGAGCAGTACGCATCCAACACCGTGACCGCAATCAAAATCCCAGAAGGCGTGGATAACAAGGCGCTGGTTGGGAAGATGCGCACGGAGCACAACGTAGTGTTGGCGGGCGGTCAAGGGAGAATGGCCAATGACATCTTCCGTATCGGGCATTTGGGCGCAGTCGAAAAATCTGACATCGTCGATGTTGTTGACGCACTGAAAATCGTTCTGCCGCAAGTGGGATTCAAGTCATAGACTGGGGCAACTCCACACCGAATTACACTAAAATTATCGTCTGAAGTGGTTTTTATTCCGTTGGAGTAGACCCGCTGCGGTGGGGTAATCGGTTCAAATAAAAACGTTCGCCGGAATAGCGTAATTGCTGTTCCGGCGTTATTTTTACCGGTCAGTTGTGGGAAGTGCCAAAATGGAAATTTCTCAGCTTGAACAGTCAAGGGCCACCCTAAGGTTGGGCCTTGCGGAGATGCGAAACAAAGAAGACCAGCTAGACGGGTTGATTAGTCAGTTTCAGACCCAACTGCGTCGCCTGCCCAGGCAGGTTGTCTACGGCCAAGCGTCTTTGGACCTGTCGTTGTCGGCCCTGGGGGCGATAGAAGAGCGCCTGGAAGACGACGACGCCAATCGCCGCCGGCTACTGGTCATCAAAGATACCGCCGCCCAAGAGCTGGAAGCCCTGCAGTTGTTGAATCGGGTGGACGAGGCCCGTTCCAAACTTGCCAGCTTGAAGCAGAACGGGGCTGCCCCTAGTGATTATATTCAGGCTGAGATTCGTCAATTGGAAGATTTTATCGCCTCCAACAGCCGCCAAGCAGAGCAGGCCATCACGGAGCGGTTCCGGGAGCGTACCAACGGCAACCACTCCGCCAGTTAGCTCTCTTAATAATTTACCCTACAGCTCCCCTTCCAAGCGGTTAATCACCAACCCGGTGGGCAACTTGGGGAAGAAGAAGGTGGATTTTCTTGGCAGACGCTGCCCGCCACCCACGATGCTTTCAAAGGCGTCCAGCGGGAACGGCTTCAGCAAGAAGGTCATCTGTAATTCGCCCTTCTTCGCCTGTTCCACAGCCTCTTCATGGTCGTGCATGAAATCCAAGTAGTCCAGGGTGGCGTCTCCCAACTCGGGGCGCAACACCTGTTCCTCAAGGACCCACGCCTCTGATGCGGACAGAGAACCCCAGCTAGGGTCGATGGCCGATTGCTTCAGCACCAGCATGTTGGCTCCTTCACTATCCACTGAAGCCAGGAGCTGTTGATTGACGCCCTGCTCGTCCACCTGCTGTATCAAAGCGTCGGAGTTTCCAGTAAGAGGCTGTGATTCAAAGAGTTCGTTCAGCTTTGCTTTGATCCGGCCAAGTTTGTCCGCCGGTACTCCATTAAGTGTGCGGTGGTAGCCCAGCACGACCAATCCGGGATCGTCGAATGCGATTAGGGTCATCATGACGTGGTTGTGGGCTAGATTGGGCGCTTTGGCATCCTCGCTCTCCGAGTGGCGGTCAAGCTGGTATTGCCTGGCGGCTTCGTACCGGTGGTGACCGTCGGCCAGGTAGATGGGCCGGGTGGCGAAGAATTCTCCAATTTGGCTATGCATCGCGGAGTCGGAGATGCGCCAAAGGGCCGTGGCGCTGCCGGAATCGTCGGTGGAGTCAAATTCGGGAGCGCTGGTCATGACCTGCTGGAACAACTTGTTCAGCTCACCTTCTGCGTCGCGGAAGATGGACATGATGGGACTGATGTTGGCCGAGAGCGACTCCATCAACCAGACCCGGTCCTGAATCGCCGGGGCTTGGGTGAACTCGTGGGGCAACACTTGACGCGTGGCGTAATCTTCCAAACCAACGGAGGCAATCAGTCCCAGGCGGGACATGGTCTTGCCGCCTATGGGGAAGCTGTGACGCATCAGGTAATAGCAAGGCTCTTGGTCCTGGCGTAACACTTCATCTTTCCGCCATTGGTCAAACAGAGCAGAGGCTGCAGCGTATTGTTCCTTGGCTGACGTGTTCCAGTCCAGGCCCTCTCCGGCCTCAAGGTGGATCACGTTGTATTGATTCTGGCGTTTCAGCGCCTCTTGAGTTTCTGTATCAATCATGTCGTAGGGAGGGCACAGCACCGAGGCCATGTCTCCTACTGTATCCGGGTTGAACCGCCATCCTCGAAAGGGACTTACCGCTGCCATTTTGCCACCTGCATTTCCAAATTTAGACTGTCAATTATATGTGAACTCCCACCGTCAGTCCACTTTCAGGGCGGAGTGGAGATATAGTTAGTCGACAGTTAACCCGGGGTTAATCGGCGATAATCTTGTGATATACTCGGTGCTCGCTCAGGCACGGATAAACACTCTTTACAGTGTGACTAGAGCCATCACACTCGAATCGACAACTGCGTATTAAACCCGTCCGCGTACTCGAACCATCACATCGGCGCGCTAGAACAACAAAGGAAGGTAACTCCATGGCTGGCCCAATCACCCCTGTGGAAGGCGGCACCATAACCACCGCTCAAGGCTTTAAAGCCGGGGCTACCTATGTGGGTATCAAAACCTTTTCTGAAGACAAAATGGACATGGGCATGCTCCTGTCTGACATCCCCTGCGCTGTAGCGGGAGTGTTCACCAAGAGTTCCCTGGTATCCCCGTCCGTCACGGTGAACCGTGAGACCATCGCAGCCGGCGGCTCTGTTCGCGGCCTGGTTGTAAACTCGGGTATTGCCAATGCGGGCGTGGGTGAGCAAGGGTATATCGACGCCAAAGAGATGGCCGCAGTGGCCGCCGCAGGATTGGGCGTAAAACCTGAAGAGGTCTTGGTCTTCAGCACCGGCGTGATTGGCGTTGAACTGCCCATGACACTGATTAAAAAGGGCGTCAACGAGATTAAATTGTCGGACGACGGCGGCAATTTGCTGGCCCGTTCAATGATGACCACTGACACCCGGACCAAAGAAACCGGCGTCACCATCAACCTGGGCGGTACGGAGATAAACATTTCCGGCGTAGCTAAAGGCTCCGGAATGATTCACCCAAACATGGCGACCATGTTGTGCTTTGTAGCCACCGACGCCGCAGTGGACCAGGATTTCCTACGATCTATATTGCCTGATGTCGCCGATAGCACCCTGAATATGCTGGACATTGACGGCGACACCAGCACCAACGATAGCCTGGTGGTCCTGGCCAACGGGGCAGCAGGTAACACTCAACTGACCTCTTCCAGCGAAGATGCTGGGGCATTTAAAGACGCTTTGACTGAGGTTTTGGTCCAGTTGACTCGTCAATTGGCCCAGGATGGTGAAGGCGCTTCCAAGCTGATAGTTGCCGAGGTCGAAGGCGCGCGAAACCTGGCAGACGCCCGGATGGCTGCCAAGACAATCACCTCTTCATTGCTCGTAAAATCGGCGGTATACGGTTCTGATCCCAACTGGGGCCGGTTGATTATGGCCATTGGCCGTAGCGGGGCCGAGACTGTCGAATCGAAGATAGATCTTTACATCAATGGCGTTTGCATCATGGAAGCGGGCAAACCAGTCCCGTTTGCCAGAGACGCTGTGGTAGCTCTAATGCGTGGCGATGAAGTCACATTCGGCGTCAACCTAAACCTTGCCGATGGTCGGGCCACATCATGGGGTTGCGATCTCACAGAAGAATACGTGGTCATAAACAGTGCCTACACGACTTAAACTGGGACAGGCGATTATTAAAACCCCTAACGCCAACACCTGTTTACGTATACGTTTGCGTCCAATTTTCAATTAAATAATTGGGCGTGGGACGGCCGCTTCAACTAACAATTACAGCGGCAGTTTGATTACGTTTCCAGCGGCTAGGACAGACCCCCTCCAGCAGCCGATTCCACACCCATGCGAGCCTATTTCAGACAAAATATCTGCCTAAATTTTCGATTATTTCTGGTTTGGTATCTATCAAGGTTCTTTAATTAGAACCGTTCGCGTTTGGAGGAAGAATTGGCGTGCGATCCACCTAAGCAACCGACTAAAAAACCAATAGTCGTAAAGATCGGTGGCAGCACCTTGGGAAGCCACGACACCAGCCTAAAAGACCTGGTCCGCTTGCAGCAGGAAGGTCAAGAGGTGGTGGTGGTTCACGGTGGCGGCAATGTTATTTCCCAATGGATGCAGCGGCAAGGTCTGGCACCCAACTTTGTGAACGGACTGCGGGTCACAGATGCGCCAAGTCTGGAGATTGTAGTTGCGGTACTTGGTGGGTTAATTAATAAAGAGCTGGTTTCTTTGATCCATGAGTTTGGCGGACGCTCAGTTGGCTTGAGCGGCGTTGATGGCTGTATGGTTGAGGCCAAGATCGGCAACCCGGACCTGGGCTTTGTCGGCGAGGTAACCACCATCAACAGTGAGTTGATTAGGTCCGTGCTAGACAGCGGCTTCATACCCATGATTGCGCCCATTGGTGTTCACGTGCGTGACGGCTCTGAGAACGCTGGCAGTCCATTGAATATCAACGGAGATACGGTGGCCGGGGAATTGGCCTACGCACTGGAGGCCGAGCAATTGGTTTTCCTGACTGACGTTACCGGCGTTATGGACGGCGGTGGCCGTGTGATTCGGCGTCTGGACAGACGCCGCGCCAACATACTTTCTAATTCCGGAGTTATCCAGGGTGGCATGATTCCCAAGTTGTCTGCCTGCCTACGGGCCTTGGAGTGCTCGCCCGTGGCAAATATCATCGACGGCCGGCAACCTGATGCTCTTATAGAATGTATCCGGGGGAATTCCACCGGAACCACCATTGTCAGTGATTTTAGGAGCCGTAGATAGGAATCCCATTTTATTGGCCAACGCCGATGGTTGAACCGGCACTGCCAGCACTTGAATAGATTATGAGTTACGACCTAACAAACGACGCTGACGAGCCGGAAGGCCCGGGTTTACCGGGAGTCTCGGATGTTGTCCTGCGGCGAGTGCGCAACGGCTGCATCATCTCTGTGGGTCTGCTATTTGCCTTCCTGACCCTCTGGTGGCTGCGCACGGTCTATACCGACCTGCTGTGGTACGGCGAGTTGGGTCACCGCGACGTATTCACCAAGATTCTGGTGATGAAACTTTGGCTTTTCATTGGTGGCACCGCGGTCACGGCGGCCGCGCTGATTGTAAACTTCTATTTCACCTTCCGGTTCTCACGCGGCCCGTCCACGCTTCCGGTGTCCGATGACACCATGCGGTTGTTGCGCGCCCTCCTGATTGGCGCAATGGTTATCACTGTATTAACTGCGGCGCCGGTTTTTGGCTCAGCAGCATCGGGGCGATGGGAAGTTTTCCTGCTCTTCCTGAACAAGGTGTCATTTGGTGTGTCCGACGCTGAGTTTGGCCAGGACATGTCTTTCTTTATAGTGACGCTGCGAATGCTCCATTTCGTCCAGAACTGGGTGATGGGCATCTTGATCACGTCGGTGGTAATGTCGCTGCTCCTCTACGCCGGAATCTATGGACTACGGGGCCTTAACTTCTTCCTGGCGCCAAGGATGTTGAAGCACATTGGCATACTCGGCGGGCTTTTGATGTTGAGCATCGCCGCCGGGCACGTATTGGCCATTTACGAGTTGGTTGTGTCGTCTGGCGGATTGCTAGCCGGTGCGGGTTATGCCGACGTTCACGCCCGCATACCGGTGCTTTGGTTGATGACCACCATCGCATCTTTGGGCGCAGCGGCATTCTTCTTGAGCAGTTATTTTGGCGGCCTGCGGTTAATGGCCGGTGCTTTCAGCCTCTGGGTCATCATGTTCCTGCTGGCCAACCTGGCGTTTCCGGCGCTGTTTCAGCGGTTCCAGGTGGACCCCAATGAATTTGAGCGAGAGCAGGTCTACATTCAAAGGAATATCGACGCCACCCGCTCGGCCTACCAATTGGACCAGGTGGAACAGGTAGCCGTCCCGGCAGTGGGGGACATTAGTGCTGATCTGGTAGCCAATAACCCAGGAGTCATTGAAAACATCAGGCTTTGGGACGTGGAACCGCTGCGGGATGCGTACAACCAACTCCAGTTCATGGAGTTGTATTACAACTTTTTGAACATGGACTCAGACCGTTATGTACTGGATGGGCAGTTGCGACAGGTGCTGTTGGCCGCCAGAGAACTGGACCCGGATAACCTGCCAGAAGACGCCCGAAACTGGGTGAACCGCAGGCTCCAGTACACCCACGGCTACGGTGTGGCCATGAGTCCGGCTACCGGATTCACCCCCGATGAAGGACGTCCTGAGTTTTTGATTCAAGACATACCCATCCGCGGTGAAATTCCAATTGAGCAGCCTGAGCTGTATTACGGTGAGTCCCCGGTGCCGTTTGCCCTGGTAAACAGCACCGCTCCGGAGATCAATCCATTAGGAAGCGAAGTGCACTACGACGGCTTTGGTGGGGTTAATCTCGGCTCCACTTTCCGTCGGTTGGCCTACGCCTGGCAATTTGCCGATATCAACATTCTGCTCAGCGACCAGATACAGGCTGACACCCGTATCCAGTACCGCCGTCAGATTAGCGACCGAGTACACGCCCTGGTGCCGTTCCTGACGATGGACGATGACCCGTATCCGGTGGTGGATGAAGCGGGCCAGGTGTGGTGGCTGCAAGACGCATTTACCACCACTGGCCGTTACCCGTACTCAACTCCGACTGAAGAAGGGTTCAACTACATCCGCAACAGCGTTAAGGCGGTGGTCAACGCGTTTACCGGTGAGGTGTCTATCTATGTGATAGACACCAGTGACCCCCTGATACAGATGTACCGTCGGGCGTTCCCGGGTTTGTTCCTAGATTTTGACCAGATGCCCGCCGACCTGCAGACACACATCCGTTATCCAAATGGTCTGTTCTCTCCTCAGGCAGACATGTATCTGCGTTATCACATAACCGACGCCCAGGTGTTCTTTAACCAGGCAGACCAATGGGCCATACCCCAAGACACCCGCTTTGGCAGGAGTGGAGTAGAAGTCCACCCCTCATATCTCATTTTGCAAATGCCCGGCGGCGAACGGGAAGAGTTTGTGTTAATGTTGCCCTTCAGTCCGGCAAGTGAGAAGAAAAACCTGGTTGGTTGGCTGATCGCCCAAAACGACGGCGAGAGCTACGGTAATCTGACCGCCTTCAATGTGCCGACCGACCCGCAGGTTGACGGGCCAGCTCAGGTGGAAGCCCGGATTGAGAACGACCAGTCCATCTCACAGCAGTTCACATTGTGGGACGGGGCGGGGTCTCAGATTGTCCGAGGCCAACTACTGGTCATACCAGTGGGCGATGCGATAATCTATGTGGAGCCTTTGTACCTGCAGTCGGAAGTGCTGGCATTTCCAGAGCTGAAGAAGGTGATTCTGGCTGACGCCAGCAACGTTGTTATGGCCGACAGTGTTGATGAAGCACTGGCCATGCTGCTGGAGGGCAAAGAGCCTCTTACCGGCAGCCCCATGGACGGCCAGGCAACTCCTGCTTCGGATGACCTTAGATTTATAGAAGATACGGTCACCGAGCTGGACAAGGCCTTAAAAGAACTTCAAGAGGCTGTAGAACGCCTACGAGAATCCCTGGATCAAGGCCCCCAGTAATCAAAAACCAAAACACCCAGTGAACAAGACCGAAATGGTGGAGGAGACCCGGAATGACCAAGAGCAGCGATTGGATCGAGATTGAGAAGAAGTATTACGCCCAGACGGTGCGCCGCCAACCGGTGGTGCTGGTCAAGGGCGAAGGTACCCGAGCTTGGGACGCCGATGGCAAAGAGTATCTAGACTTTGTAGCCGGTTGGGCCGTGAATCAGTTGGGTCACTGCCACCCTGCAGTGACCAAGGCTATTGCGGAGCAGGCCGGCACTTTGATGCAGGTCTCCAACCAGTTTTACAGCGTTCCCCAATTGCAGCTTGCGGAGATCCTGGTCGAGAACAGCGCATTGGATCTGGTCTTCTTTGGCAACAGCGGAGCCGAGGCCAACGAGGGAGCCATGAAGCTGGCCCGTCGCTACGGCAAGTTGAACCGTGACGGTGCCTACGAGATCATCACGGCTCTAAACTCTTTCCATGGCCGCACTATGGGTACGTTGGCCGCTACCGGCCAACCCCACTATCAAGCGAATTTCACTCCCCTGCAGCCCGGTTTCGTTCACGTTGATTACAACGATGTAGAAGCCATCATGGAGGCTACTAACGAGCGGACTGCGGCAGTTATGATTGAACCGGTTCAAGGTGAGGCCGGCGTGATAATCCCCGCCGACGACTACCTGAAACGGGTCCGGGATTGGTGCGACAAGCAGGGCATCTTGCTGATACTGGACGAGGTCCAGACTGGAATGGGCCGCTTGGGCAGTCTGTTTGGCTACCAAGAATACGGCATTGAGCCAGACGTAATGACCTTGGCCAAGGGTTTGGGCTTTGGTGCGCCAATCGGCGCATTCATGTCCAAGGAACACTGCATGGCTCTGGTGCCCGGCGACCACGGCTCCACCTTTGGCGGCAACATGCTGACGACTGCCGCAGCCTACGCCGGTACCCAATTTCTCATCGATAATGACATTCCGGCCAAGACCAAGGAGATGGAACCCTATCTACTCAGTCGTCTGAACGATCTGCGAAGCCGCTTCTCGTTCATCTCGGATGTCCGGGGCAAGGGCCTGCTGGCCGCCATGGAGTTTGAGAGTGACATCTCGCCCCAAGTGCTGACCGCAGCCAACGAGGCCGGAATCCTACTCAACGCACCCAGGCCAACCACCATTCGGTTCATGCCGCCACTGACCATCACCAAGGAAGAGATCGATCAGGGTATGGAGCGACTGGGCAACGCCCTAGCAACGATTTAGTCTGGCTAGCCTGGCTAGTCTGTGGTTCAGAACTGGAGATTGCGATGGCAAACCGCGAGTTTTACGTACTAATCGAAAAAAACGAAGACGGGATTTTCGTCGGCGAAGTCCCTCAACTGAAAGGCTGTTACACCCAGGGCAAGACGATTGATTAACTCATGACCAATATGAAAGAAGTTATCGAATTGTGCCTGGAAGACCAAGACGTTGATTTACCGGAATTCGTCGGAATTCAAAAAATAGAAATCTAGGCTCTGATGGCTCGATTTCCAATCCTACAGGCTCAGGATGTTATCAAGGTATTGGAAGCTTGGGTTTCAGGTGATACGCCAACGCGGGAGCCACGTGCGACTTCGGCACCAAGATTCAAGGGTGGTAACGGTGCCGGTACATCCTAGTCAGGACATTAGCCGAGGGCTGGTTCGAAAAATACTGAGGGACGCAGAGCTAACTCCAGTTGAATTCTTGGAAGAATTGAACGCCTGACGTGGATTTAGATTAAGTGAATTTAGGGAGCAACCAAACCAAATAATGGCAAAACCAAAAATCGTGCTAGCCTACAGCGGGGGTCTGGACACCACGGTGGCCGTCCCATGGCTGCAGGAAAAGTACGACGCAGACATAATCACACTGACCATAGACCTGGGAATGGTGGAACTTGAGCCCATTCGTCAACGGGCGCTGAGCATTGGCGCGTCGGAAGCAATCACCGTTGATGGCCGAGAGACACTGGTCAACGAATTTCTTTTCCCGTCCCTGCAAGCTGGAACCATCTATGAAGAACAATATCCCTTGGCTACGGCTTTGGGTCGCCCTCTGATCGCTCGCTACCTGGTGGAAGCAGCCAAAGAGCACAACGCCTACGCCATTGCCCACGGTTGCACCGGTAAAGGCAACGACCAAGTCCGGATTGAAGTGGGCATCGCTGCTCTAGGCCCAGAGATTGATGTCATCGCGCCCATCCGCGATTGGGGCATGAGCCGCGAGGATGAGATCGAATACGGTCAGGCACGGAACCTGCCCATAAATGCTAACCGCAGCCGGTTCTCCACTGATGAGAACCTGTGGGGCCGCAGCGTTGAGGCCGGAGAACTTGAAGACCCCTGGCTGGAACCCCCCGAGGACGCCTACCTATGGACTAGCCCGGTATCCAACACCCCCGACGACCCTGCCTACGTTGAGATTCACTTTGAAGAGGGAATCCCCACGGCCGTAGACGGCGAGAGCATGGGCGGTGTTGACCTGGTTAATCACCTGAATACACTGTCTGGTACCCACGGTATCGGGCGTATCGACCATGTAGAAAACCGCTTGGTCGGCATCAAATCTCGGGAGATCTATGAGTGCCCGGCAGCTACTTTGCTGCATGCGGCGCACACATCCCTGGAAGCAATGACCTTGACCAAAGACCAGGCCCGGATGAAAGCGCGTATTGCCCTGGAATACGCCGACGTGATTTATAACGGCCTGTGGTTCACCGCTCACCGGGCTGATCTGAACGCTTACATCCAGAGTACCCAGAGGTTTGTCACTGGTGATGTAAGGGTGCGGCTGCACAAAGGCAGCTGTGTAGTAGTTGGTCGGCAGGCACCCAAGGCGCTGTACAACTACAACCTGGCCACCTACGACCGCGCTGATGAGTTTGACCACAAATCAGCAGAGGGTTTCATCAAGATTTATGGGCTGTCAGTCCGCACGGAAAACCAGGTCCACTCGGACTAGAAAGTAGTCGGTTTCCGACTAACAGCACCAGCACGCCAACAGTATTTACCCCTGATTCCGGAGGACCTATGACAGTTGCTGCCCGAATGAATGACTTGGGCACAGAGTCAGCATTTGAAGTACTTGCCAGAGCCCGCGCCCTGGAGGCCCAGGGTAAAGAGATAATTCACCTAGAAATAGGTGAGCCTGATTTCGAAACGCCGAAGCATATTGTCGAAGCTGGCATGAAGGCGATCGCCGACGGTTTTACGCACTACGGTCCAACGGCTGGACTGCCTCAGTTGCGAGAATCTATTGCCCGCAACAGCGGCGAGGTGCGGGGAACCAACACTGACCCAGCCAACGTGGTGGTCACGCCGGGCGCCAAGCCAATCATGTTTTACGTGCTGTTAGCCCTGGCAGAACCGGGCGTTGAGGTTATCTACCCCAACCCAGGCTTTCCCATCTACGAATCCATGATCAAGTTTTGTGGCGCCACTCCGGTGCCCATGCAGCTTCTGGAAGAGAAAGACTACCACCCAGACCTTGCTGCTCTTCCTGGCCTGATTACGGATAAAACACGCCTGATCATCATCAACTCGCCGGAGAATCCCTGCGGGTCAGCCCTCACCAAAGAGGAATTGGAGACCATCGCCGGCATCGTCAAGCAACACCCTGGTTTGTACGTGATGGCCGACGAAATCTACAAAGATATCCTGTACACCGGAGAACACTACAGCATTTCGTCCATCCCTGGCATGCAGGAGCGGACGATTATCCTGGACGGCTTCTCCAAGAGTTATGCCATGACCGGCTGGCGTATGGGCTACGGGATACTCCCCGAAGAATTAGTGCCCCACATAGTGAAACTGGCCGTGAACAGCGTTTCCTGCGCTGCTTCATTCACCCAGATGGCGGCAGTGGCGGCCCTCGAAGGTCCCAAGGATGAAGTCGAGGCTATGATTGCCGAGTTTGGAATACGTCGCCGACTCATCGCCGATGGCCTGCGGAGCATACCGGGGGTGCATTGCCCGGAACCAGAGGGAGCGTTTTATGCCTTCCCCAGCATCAAAGACACGGGGCTGACCAGCGCCGAGTTTGAAGACCGCGCCATGAATGAAGCTGGTGTTGCCCTACTGTCCGGCAGCGCCTTTGGTGAGTTCGGCGAAGGGTACGTCCGCCTCTCGTACGCCAACTCTCAAGACAACATCAAACAGGCTATCGACAAATTGGACAAGATGGTTCGGGCCCTCTAGCCAGAAATATTTGGAGTTTGAAATGCCAGATAACAATCAAAAAATAAGTGTTGTTCATCCAGACGGTTTGGAAGTTGAGATTCAGTCCGGAGCCATGACCCGTCTGGCGGGAGTGTCAGAGAAGCTGACTGGATCCACAGGGATCCATTTGGCTATTGCCACCATCCCGCCCCACTGTGCATCCGGCGCCCACTACCACGTGAACTGCGAGTCGGCCATCTATGTGGTCAAAGGTCACGGTCGGTTTGTCATTGGAGACAACCTGGACACTGAGTTGGTCATAGGCCCTGGTGATTTCATCTACGTGCCTGCGGAAGCCGTTCACCAACCCATCAACGACGGCACGGAAGACATGGAGCTAATCGTCGCCCGTAACACCCCGGTTGAGATCGTGGTCGAAGTGGAGCCTTCCAAGGCATAGGTTCCGCAGGTGTCCTGGTTGTAATATTCCGATCGTCCTGGGTTGAGCAAACGCCACCTA
>Ga0209403_10001881_pt1 | contig 26167 bp, 14 predicted proteins | sample ArcticOcean_MG_C_8_FD_187440 | JGI IMG/M metagenome (GOLD analysis project Ga0209403, IMG submission 187440) | Marine microbial communities from western Arctic Ocean - ArcticOcean_MG_CB11_86 (SPAdes) (version 2) | ecosystem: Environmental > Aquatic > Marine > Oceanic | place: Arctic Ocean... | reverse complement strand
CGCGGCGCTCCTGCCGGATGCGGTTGTCTTCTTCGACAAGCTGACCTCGTACGTCGCGCAGCCGGCGTTTCTCCTGCGACTGTTCCCGCACGATGGCGGTGCTCTGCTCCGCCTGAATCGCCAGGCTGGCGAGTTCTGAGTTCGTATTCAATACGACCAGCACCGAGGCGCGGCGACGCTGATCGAGTGCGTCAATGCGGCGAGTGATCTCCTCGAGTTGCTCCTGCTGTCCGGTCTGCTCTTCCTGTAACCGCTGGGATTCTGCCTGCAGGCTTTCGCGACGTTCCGTCTGACGGGCCAGTCTGAGACGGTCTTCGGTCTGAGCCTGAATCAAACGGTTGCGCTCGTGCTCGAATTCAATCAGTTCACTTTCGAGGCGTGCGGTTTCGCTGTCCGCCTGCTGTTCGGCAAGTTCCACCTGATTCAACTGCTCGAAGTGTTCCGCCAGCTCAGTCTGGGCGGCTTCAATCAGTGTCTCGTTCTCGGCCAGCTCTGACTCAGTTGTTGCCTGCTGTTCGGTGAGCTGCTGCAGTCGCCGATGCGAGGTCGCAAATTCGGCCCGCGCCTGCGCGAGCTGCTCATTCACACCATCCCGGTTCGAAACGACATCCGCGAGTTCATCTGATGCCGCCTGAATCTGAGCGACGAGCGCTTCAAACTGCTGCTCACTGGTTCCAACGAGCTGGTCGAGTCGTACCAGGTCATTCTTGAGACGACGCAGTTCGCTTTTGCGTGACACCACAGCCGACTCACCGCGGACACTGCCCGTGTACAGCGTGCCGTCCGGTTCGAGCAATTCACCCTGCAACGTGACGAATCGCTGCCCGGTCTCGTCCGAAGCCGACAGACGCCGGGCAGACGTCAGGTCCATGACGACCCATGTGGAATCCAGTAACAGCTCAGCCAGATGCCGATGCTCGCACGACGAGCTGATCAGAGCGTCGGCACGCTGAATCACGTCGGGGTCACCGGACAGATCGTGGATGATTGAATCACTCGTGCCTGCGCTCTGCGACTCACTCGTTTCTACGCTCTGCGTGGGAACGTCGTGAAGGACGCTCTGCGTCCCGGGACGCGGAGCGTCCGACGGTGCGTTCCCACGCAGAGCGTGGGAACGAGTGGTGTCGGTGCTTGAATGAGTGGTTTCGGTATTCAGTCCCAGAAAGCCGACGCGTCCGTCGATCCTTGACGAGCTCGTGCCGAGATATTCGATCAGCGGCGCAGCGTCCTCCATCACGATAAGTTGAGCACGTGCGCCAAGAGCCACCTCGACCAGTGCGGCGTTCTCCAGGTCGACATCCAGCAGATCGGCGACGCTTCCGAGAATGCCGTTCCACGGCGGCGAGTCGGACGTTCGAGCCCGGTTGAGAATCTCACGGACTCCCAGGGCGAGCCCTTCCTGGCGCTGTTCGAGGTCTTCCAGTACGGCCAGACGCGCCTGCGAGGCACTGCGTTGCTCCCGCATTTCGACGAGCTTCTGCCGTTTCGATTCGCGTTCCTGCTTCAGTTCGTCCAGACGCGATCGAAGCATCTGGCTCGCTTCGGATAGCTCGGCGACTTCACTGAGCACCTGTTCGACGCGAGCCTGTCCGTCCTCGGCGGAAACGCGCGAGGACTCGATGTTGTGCTCCAGCTCGGCCCGCAGTTCGATGTTCTGCTCGCGCGATTCAGCCAGCGAACGGGCGCGTGCCTCGACAATGGCGATCTGCTGTCGAAGCTCTGCCGCCTGGGCTGCGAGTTGTGAGCGTTGCTTCCGCTGCAGCTCGATTGTGTGTCTTCCGGCTTCCGACGCGCGGGCCAGTTCGTCAAGACGTTCCTCGTGCGATTTGACAGTCTGCTGCTGCGTCACAAATGTCGCATCGAATTGCTGCGACTCCGTCTGACCTGACGCAAGCTGCTCGACGACTTCGTTGATTCTCGCGAGCGTCGACACGTGCTGGCGTCGCATGCGGACCAATTCCGATTCCGTCTCCCGCAGGCGCGAGGTCTCGTGCCGGATGGTCGCTTCCTGGCTGACGATCGCTTCACGCGTCGCGCCGGCGACCTGCTCGGATTCGCGCAGCCGGTCGTCGACCTCTGCAATCTCGCCGTCGAATGTTGAGAGTCGTGATTCGATGCCATTCTGCTGTTTGGTTAGCGCATCGTGCTCGAGCGTCGTCTCAGCGAGTTCCGTCTCGACTTTCTTAAGCTGCGCTGTGAACCAGCGTCCGTCGTCCGCGGCCAGGCCGAGCCACAGCTTCTCAAGTTCCGTCGACACTTCACGGTACTTCGCCGCCTTCTGAGCCTGGTTACGCGTCGAATTCAGTTGCGATTCAAGCTGGTCGACGATGTCCTGCAGACGCAGCAGGTTTTGTGAGACACGCTCCAGCTTGCGGAGCGCGTCGTTCTTCCTCGACTTGAAGCGGCTAATGCCAGCGGCTTCCTCAAAAACCATCCGCCGGGCGACGGCATTGGAATTCAGGATTTGATCGACGCGACCCTGTTCAATGATGCTGTACGCCGACGTCGCCGCCCCGGTCCCCATGAAGGCGTCACGGATGTCCTTCAGCCGGGCCGAACCACCGTTGATCAGGTACTCAGAGTCACCATTTTGCCACAAGCGGCGGCCGATGCTGACCTCGTCGAATTCGAGCGGCAGGAAGCGGGACGTGTTGTCGAACGTCAGTGTCGCCTCGGCGAACGCGCTCGACTTGCGGCCGGTCGAGCCGTTGAAGATGACGTCGGACATCTCCTTGCCACGCAGACTCTTCGGGCTCTGGTCGCCGAGGATCCACTTCATCGCATCCACGACGTTGCTCTTACCGCTCCCGTTTGGCCCAACCACGCACGTGATGCCGTGCGAAAAGGTGAACTGTGTCCGGTCGGCGAAGCTCTTGAATCCAAATAGTTCCAGGGACTTCAGCATGTTTTGAGTGATCAGTGATCAGTAATAGCCACGGTCGCCAGACCATGGGTTCGGCGAGAACTCCATCGTCTGGCGACCGTGGCTACTGGTACGTTTTCAATGGCCGCGCGACTCTCTGATCAATTCAACCATCCCATTGGATTCCACCACGGCGGGTCGCGTGACTCCTTGCTCTTGCCGACGTCCTTATCCACGTCACGGCTCGACGAGCGGGCATCAACCAGCGTCGCGATCCCCGGTTCTTTGTCTGCTACTTCCTCCTCTTCCGGGGAATCGGAGTCGTCGGCCGAGCCATCGTCGTCCACTCGATCAAAGATATTCGGTGTTTGCGCGGCACGTCCGATACGGGCGCGGCGACCGGCTCGGTCGAAGTATCTTCCAGCCCTCGGCAGGGCATCGATCTCAAACCGGCCCTCCATATTCCCCTGCTGATCCGCCTGGACAAGCAGGAGTGCGATGTCTGGATAGGTCGCCCCTAGTTCCGCGGCCGCCCGAATGACGTCGGCAACGCGACGCGAAACTGTCTTGCGCTGGTCTTCTCCGCGAGCCGAGAAACGACTGACGACGATGCCATTACTGCCCGGTTTCGACGTCACGAGAATGTGGTTTCCAGCTCGCACGGCAATGGGCGTCAGGAATTCCTGATCTTCTCCGAACAGGACAATCTCGGCACGCTTGCGCTGCGTCATGTGCAGCATCGAATCGCCTTTCGTCGGCAAGACGTGCAGCCAGAAGTCTTTGTTGAGCTTGTCTCCAGCAATGAACGGGTCGTGCGGGTCCAGCATCCACAAGGCCCGGAACGCTCCGTATCGGGTCTCGGCACTGTCGACGTCCTTGCCGTTGTCGTCGAGCTGCACGTCCATCAGATCGCGGAGTGCCATGTGAGCATCCGGATCCTCAACCGTTGACAGTGCCGCGTAGGCGAACACACGGAATGCCCGTTCGCTTTGCGCCGATTCTTTCAAGGCGTCGATACCGTCCGGCTGTTCCAGGTAAGCAAGAGACATGGCTGCATGAAAACGACATTCCAGGTCCTTGCTCTTCAGGCCGGTCCGCAGAATGGGGACCGCGGGGTCGCCGATCGCCTCCAGTTGCAGCGACGCGAGTTCTGCCGTCTTCGGAGTCAACAGTTGCTGTTCCAGCCGCTTCATCCGGACTCGCTGGGCGACGGTCGATTCGCGGAATGCAATGTTGCGGACGACCTGCAGAAATCGCGGGTAGTTCTCCAGATACCGAGGATGCACCTTCAGCAGAATCCGCTGATCCGTCTGGGCTTCGGCCAGCGGCTCGCGGATTCCATGTCGGTCGTACGCGAAGAACCGACGACCGATTCGATCCGCCAGTCGGGTGATGTTGCGGTACGTCCGAAAGTCTGTCCGCACGTAAAGGGCCATGTCGCGGTCGAGTAGTGACAGCCCACCACCGGGAATACTTCCTCGTTTGAGTGCTCCGGCCTGTTCCTCGTCGTCGGGATCGGCCAGGGCGGTCAGTACCGGCCCCTGAGCACGGGCCACAATATGCCCTCGCATCTGTCCGCGGCCTGGAATGATTGCGGTCTCAGTCAGGATCGTTTCGTACAACCGGCCACCAGCGAGACTCGTCGCGCCACTTTCGCCCGGAATGCGAACTTCAACGTCGAAGCGATCTCCCTTGCGAATCAGTGGCGGCAGGTAAGCGCGTACCACAACCAGGGCCGTGCTCGGTGACCGCAGGATCTTCTTGGCATCTTTGACGTCACGCCGTGACATGTCGTCGAGCAGAACTTCGCGATACGGGCTGGGAGGAGGATCGCCTCCGGTGCCGTTCAGGCCGACAACCAGGCCGACACCTTCCAGCACCACGCGGTGCAGCCCGGAGAATGTCGTGTAGTCGCCGACCATGGGCACTTCGATGCGTGTCTGCAATTCATCATCGAAGTCCTCGTCGCTGAAGTCGTCATCGTCAGGGCTTTGTGAACGAAATCCCGGTGGCTTGAGCTTGAGGAAGTCCCAGTCCGGGCTTCGCAGGCCCAATTGCTGGCAACCAGACAGGCCGGCCGTCAAACCGATAAGGACGCACAGCGAGACCACTTTGCGAACGCGCCACAGGCACGCGCAGATTTCAGGCATAATGGCCATGAACTGGCTCTCGACAGATGGGAATTGGGGGGTCTGGATGCCGACGGACGTCGGCCAGGAAGGACGCAAAGATGTGACTTGAATCCGTCCGGCAGGGACTGCCACTGGATTTCAAGCATGGAGGGGCCGGGAGAATAGGCCTGAATTCAAAATCCGGTCAACACAGCTTCCACACGCGAACATTCGGCCGGCCGGGGGGTGTGGTCGCAGGTGCCATAACCTGAATAGCGATCAGTAGGAATTGCCGGCATGCCTGGCACGTCGTTCGCGACTCACCGTATTCTGTGTCGGAACTGAACCTGGGCCCGGGCTTCAGACGGATCGCATGCTCAGCGTGACTTTCGAGTCGGGCCGGTCACGGGAATCGAATTATGCCGCGAGCGCTGCTGGTCGAAGACAGTCCCACCAATCAGCTATTGGCTCAACTCCTGCTGCAAGAAGCCGGCTACGAGGTCACCATCGTCAACAATGGAGAGGACTCGGTGACCGCTGTCGCCGAGGGAACGTTCGACCTTGTTCTTATGGACGTGCTGTTACCTGGGATTGATGGCTGCGAGGCAACTCGTCAGATTCGCGCTCAACAGCAGACGGCAGAGACTGCTGTCCCGATTCTTGCCATGACGGGCGAGCTGGGCCCGCAAGACTATACCCGGTGCCTTGAGTCAGGAATGGACGCCTGCCTCGAAAAACCACTCGACCTGGAGCAACTGGACGCGGCCCTTGTCTCGATCCGCGATCGCAGGAACAGTGCTGAGTGATCTGGTCTCGCTGTCGTGATTGTGAGAGCATTGTCTGGACAGGAGTTTGTCGGTCCAGGGCCGCCAGTCGTGGCCCGTCGACAGGACATCGCGACATGTGGATGCGTCAGGTTCGGATCGTACTGCTCGGTACTGCAGCAATCGTCGCTGTATTTGCGGTCGCACGGACTGAAGAACAATCCAGCGGCGCCACGGACCCGATCTCGAAAACAGAATTATCGGCTCCCAGCCAGGAAGAGATTGCTCGCTGGGTCGGCGAACTCAGCGATTCCGATTATCGGACACGGGAACAGGCGACGCGCCGGCTGATTAAAGCTGACGGGGCCGCCGTCTCCGCAGTCCGCGTCGCGGCCGGCAGTTTGAAGCTGGAAACCGGTCTGAGAGCCGTCGCCATTCTGCGGACGATTTACGAGACCTCACCGGAACTCGCGGCGATTAATGCTGCCTATGAGGCTTTGGACACGCTGACCAACTCCGCTCGGGAATCCGTCGCCCAGCAGGCCAGCCTGATTCTCCGGCGCAACATCTTTCTGGAGCAACGGCGGGCCGTCGTCGCGATCCGAGGCATGAAAGGCCAGGTGCGTCTCGTCCATGATCAGCCAGTGTTCGTTGAAGGGAAACAGTTCTCTCCTCCCGATGGCTGGGCGCTGATGGTGGCCATCGGCAAGGACTGGACCGGCGGTGACGCGGGGCTAAGCGAGATCGCCAAACTGAAGCACACGCTGAGAACGGTTTACCTGCTGCACGGCCACCCGATCAGTGCCGAGGCGACTGCAGCTCTGGAGCTGGAACTGCCGCAACTGGGCGTGCCGGGGCCTGGCACTGGGATTCAAACGCGCGGCGAAGCCTTCCTGGGAGTCGGCGTGCAGGACGACGCATTCGGTCTCGGCTGCGAAATCCGGTCAGTTCAGGAAGATGGAGCGGCGGGTCTGGGCGGTCTCATGTTTAATGACATCGTGGTGGAGATTGCTAAACGTCCCGTTCGTAAGGGCGAAGACCTTATCTCGATCATTGGGACCTTTCAGCCGGGCGACGCCGTGGACATTGTTGTGTTGCGCGGGGATCACGCCGATCGATTCCTGATGGAAGACCTGCTGATCCGTGAGGGCGGTTTTTCACCGCTGCTCTCGATCGGACTCCTGCAGAAGATGCGAACCGTGAAATCGGTCACGCTGGGCCGATGGAGCATCGACAACTGAGCGCTCCGGTCACCATCATGGGCTGACCCGTCACTCGCAGGACATCAGCTCGCATGTTTGCATCGAAGATTCCGCCCAAAACGCTTGTCCATTTGAGTCGGTCGCTGGGGACAATGCTCGAATCGGGCATTCAGATCCGCCGCAGTCTGCAGATCACACTAAAGAAAATCGGCCATCCGCCAACGCGAAATGTCCTGGGGCTCATATCAGACGACATCGTGGCGGGAACTGACATCGGGTCGGCCTTCCGCAGGCATGGCCGGTTCTTTCCGTCGTTGTTCATCGACATGCTGGAAATGGCGGAAAACTCCGGCGCCCTGCCCGAAGTTCTGAAGCATCTCGCGGAACATTACGAGAACAATATCCGACTGAAGCGAGAGTTCATTCAGTCGATCATCTGGCCGGGATTTCAGCTTGTCGCCGCGATCTTCGTCATCGCGATCCTGATCCTTGTGCTCGGGATGGTGGCCGAAACCACGGGTAACAACGACCTGTCAGTTCTGGTGTTTGGGCTGGTCGGGCCGAAGGGAGCCATCATCTGGCTGTGCGGCACGTTTGGTTCCATTGCAGGTGTGTTTTTCGCCTACAAGATGATCAACGGCCTGTTTCAAGGCGAAAAGGTCCTCGACACGTTTCTCATTCGAATTCCCGTTCTCGGCCACTGCATGCGGGCCTTCGCGATCGCCCGCTTCTCCTGGGCGTATTATCTGACTCAGCAGACAGGCATGCCAGTCGTCGAAAGCCTGAAGGGCAGCCTGCGAGCCACCGGAAACGGCGCCTTTATGGCGTCGTCTCCGAACATCTGCGGCACGATCCTCGAAGGAGCGACTCTGACCGATGCGCTCGCACGCAGCGAGCTGTTTCCCGATGACTTTCTGGAAATGGTGTCCGTCGCCGAAGAGTCCGGAACCGTGCCGGAAGCACTGAATCGCCTCAGCCCACAATTCGAGGAAAACGCTCGCAGCCACCTGAAGACCCTGACTCGGGCGGTCACCGTGCTGGTGTGGCTGATTGTGGCCGGATTCATCGTGTTCTTCGTATTCCGTTTCATCCTGTGGTACGTCGACCAGATCAATCAGGCCCTGCAGGGCACTTAGGGCAACTCTGCGGACCGTCGATCGTCGTCTTTCCTGGCCGCTGACTCGATCCCGTTCCGCCAGGACACTTTGCGCCATCTTGACAAACAAGCGTCCGCTGATATGTTGATGTGAGCCATACTATTTGGTTCGCCTCGGACGGATTTCGAGGACGCATCGGCCACGCCAGACACCTTCCAAAACGATCCCGCCTCAACGCTGTTCATGCAGCACCCACCAACAGGGATACTGGCCGATAGAGGGAACTCACACTGCCCGGTACTCTGAGCACCAAACGGGGAGCATCCAGATGAAACTGATGGTCACGCTGATTTCATCGACGCTGACTTTGATCGTTGCGGCGTCCGCAATGGCCGACGACGCACCAGAGCCCAAGGGTCTGGGCGACCCAGGCGTCTTGGATTCGCTGAGAATCGAACCGGAAAATCAGGATAACGGCCTGATCATCCGGGGACGCGACGCCCGCCAACAGATCATTGTCACCGGTGTGTATTCCTCGGGACAACTCCTCGATCGCACGCACGGCGCGACATACTCCGCACAGCCGGCTGGCGTGGTCGAAATCGCCGCAGATGGCCTCGCTACTCCCCTCAAGGACGGCGACGCCACGGTCAAGGTCACAGTTGATGGGAAAGAGACGACCGTCGTCATCCATGTCGAAGGAGTCGCAAACCAGATCCCGATCAACTTCAAGAACCAGATTGCCCCGATCTTCACGAAGCTCGGGTGCAACTCAGGTGGCTGCCACGGTAAGGCCAGCGGTCAGAATGGTTTCAAGCTTTCACTCCTGGGGTTCTATCCAGAGGACGACTTCGAATTTCTTGTGAAGGAAGCCCGTGGACGTCGTCTCTTTCCGCCAAGCCCCGGTGAAAGCCTGCTGCTTCAGAAAGCGACCGGTAAATCGCCCCACGGTGGTGGCAAGCGGATGGAAGTTGGCAGCTATGAATACCGAATGCTGTATCGCTGGGTCGAACAGGGCATGCCCTACGGCAACCCGGACGATCCCTACGTTGTCGGGATTGAGTGCAAGCCTGAACAACGCCTCATGGACCGCGGAAAGGATCAGCAGATCACCGTCCTGGCTCGCTACAGCGACGGCTCAACGGAAGACGTTTCCCGGATGGCTCTCTACGAAGCCAACGATCCCGAAATGGCTGAAGCGACTGAAGCCGGTCTGATCAAGACGCTCGATCTCGCTGGTGAAGTAGCCATCATGGCTCGTTACCAGGGGCAGGTCTCAACTTTCCGCGCCACGATCCCGTTGGGTGCCGACACATCCGGCGTCCCCGCACCGGTGAACTTCGTTGACGAAGCTGTGTTCGCCAAGCTCAAGCTGCTCGGCATTCCGCCAAGCGAATTGTGCGACGACGCGACGTTCCTGCGTCGAGTCCACGTGGACGTGACCGGCACGACACCGACGGAGGACGTCGTTCGTGAGTTTCTGGCTGACAAGGATCCGGACAAGCGAGAAAAGCTCGTCGACCGGCTCCTCGATACGGAAGCGTACGCGGACTACTTCACCAACAAGTGGAACCTGGTGCTCCGAAACAAGAAGCGAAACACCGGCGACCTGCATGGCACATACGCGTTCTACCGCTGGATTTGGGATTCGCTCTACGAGAACAAGCCGTACGACCAGTTCGTCCGTGAGATCATCACGGCCACGGGCGAGACCTCGACCAACCCGGCCGTTGTCTGGTATCGCGAAGTCGATCAGGTGAACGAGCAGGTGGAAGACACTGCTCAGCTATTCCTTGGCCTGCGAATTCAGTGTGCCCGGTGCCACCACCACCCATTCGAGAAATGGAGCCAGAACGACTACTACGGTCTGGCCGCGTTCTTCACGACGGTTGGCAAGAAAAACATTCTGGAAGTCGGAGCACGTGACCGAAACACACGCGACAAGCGAATTCTGCACACCGAAAAAGTTGCCCAGTCGCAGAACCCGCGAAGTAAAGAGAATCTCAAGCCTGCCGGCCTCGGAAGTGATCCCTTAGAGATTCCCGCGACGAGTGATCCGCGGCACTTCCTGGCGGACTGGATGGCCCGCAAGGACAACCCGTTCTTTGCCCACTCCGTGGTCAATCGCTACTGGAAGCACTTCTTTGATCGCGGCATTGTGGAACCTGAAGATGACATGCGGGCCACTAACCCGCCATCCAACCCCGAACTGCTGCAGGGGCTGGCAACGAACTTCATTGAAAACGGCTTCGACCTGAAGTGGCTGGTTCGGACGATCTGCAACTCCCGGACATACCAGCTCAGTGCTTTGCCCAACGACTACAACCTGAAGGACAAGCAGAACTTCTCGCGGTACTACCCGAAACGCCTGACTGCCGAAGTCCTGTACGACGCCTTCCATCAGGTGACATCCACCACGCAGAAATACACCGGACTGCCCGGTGGTACTCGCGCTGTTCAACTTCCGGATCCTGCAATCGGCCCATACTTCCTGAAAGTCTTCGGCCAGCCGCAGGGCGACACGGCCTGCGAATGCGAACGTTCTCAGGAAGCCAACCTCGCCCAGAGCCTGCACCTGCTGAACAGCTCGGAAGTGCAGACCAAGATTGCGAGCGGCTCTGGCCGTGCCGCGAAACTGGCTGGTGATAAGGAGCGAAGCCACGACGAACGGGTTCAGGAACTCTATCGCTGGGCGTACTCACGCCAGCCGAATGATGACGAGCAGCAGATCGCGATGGCTCACATCAAGAAACACGAGGCGAACGAGAAGATCGCCTACGAGGACATCGTCTGGGCGTTGATCAACACGAAGGAATTCCTCTTCAACCATTGATTGACAATTGAGACCTCAGCAGGCGAGTGTCTGCTGAGGTTTTTTGGTCGTATGCAGCTTCCGATATCCACGCCTCAACTTTCGGCGGCAGGTTCACCGGACGAACCCGCCGCTGCTATCCACGCCAAAACCTGGACACCTTTCAGATCCCTGTCGGTGTCTTCATCCCTCTTACAGTCTCTCGCCAATTCGACTGCACCGCAGTTGGAACCTGTTCCATTTTCGGAACTCGGCAACACGAAACCGGTTTCGTCCGGTATTCAGTTTCGGAGAAACTGACTCAGAGAGACATTCATTCCGTATCGCCACCGGGGGGCAGTTTCATGATGTTTTGCCGCGCGGCATTGCGCCGCCTTGCTCTCGTTGTAGTGTGTGCAGTGTCGCTGACTTCGGTCGCCACAGCACAGCTTCCCCAGACACGCATTTTTGCCATCTACCCGCAGGGTGCTCAGGCGGGTCAAACCGTCGATGTGACTATCTCCCGTGGTTTGGACATTGATGAGCTGGATGCCATGACTTTCAGTCATCCGGGCATCAAGGCCGAGCACGTCAGCGGGAGCAACTTCAAGGTAACGGTCGCGGCCGACGTTCCGCCGGGAATCTACGACGCCCGCGTGCATGGTCTGTACGGAACCAGCAACCCTCGCTGTTTCGTGGTCGGAAATCTGCCCGAGGTGAACGAGACAGAGAACAACAACACTCCTGATCAGGCCCAGGTGGTTGAAATTGGCACCGTGATCAACGGCCGATCCAACGGTGCTGCTGATGTGGATTTCTTCAAGATCACCGGCAAAAAAGGCCAGCGTCTTCTGGCCGAGTGCTCAGCGATTCGCATCGACTCACGCTTTCATGGTGAGTTGAAATTGTACAACCCCGCCGGTCGCCGACTGGGCCGTTCGATCGCACTCGAACGTCGTTTCGACCCGCTGCTCGACGTCACACTGCCGGAAGACGGAGAATACATCGTTCGCGTCGCCGACTTCGTTTACGCGGGCAGCAACGACTACGGTTACCGGCTCACTCTACATGTCGGACCGCACATCGATTTTGTCGTCCCTCCCGCTGGTGTTCCCGGTTCAACTGCGAAGTACACCCTGTATGGGCGCAACCTTCCCGGCTCGCAGCCGGCCGGCATCGCCTCCGATGGACGACAGCTTCAGAAACTTGACGTTCAGATCGCCCTGCCGAATACGTCGGATCAACTGCAGCCGGGCAATTCCCTGTTCGCACGCGAAGCCGGCATCGACGGCAGCAGTTATGTCTTCAAGGGAGCGAATGGTTCTTCCAATCCGGTGACGATCGCGTTCGCACCGAGAGCAGTCGGGCTGGAAGTTGAACCGAACAACGAAGCCGCTCAAAGTCAGAAGATCACGATTCCGGCCGAAATCGCCGGACAGTTTCAGGAACGGGCCGACGTCGACCGTTTCGAATTTGAAGCCAAAAAGGGTCAGATTTTCTGGGTAGAAGCGTTCGCGCAGCGACTTGGGAGCCTTGCCGATCCGTACCTCCTCGTCGAGCAGGTGACCAAAGCCGACGACGGTACAGAAACCATCAAACGACTTGCCACAGTCGACGACACCGCGACGACGGTGATCTCGACGCTGTTCGAAACCAATCACGACGACGTCGCGTGGCGCTTCGCAGTTCCGGCCGACGGCCTGTTCCGGATCGTACTGCAGGACCGCTTCTTTCAATCGCGCGGGGCGGCCAACTTCGCCTACCACCTGACGATTCGCGAAGAAGAACTTGATTTTCGACTCGCCGTGATTCCGCCAGCCCCGCTGCAGAATCCAGCTGCCGGTTATCAGACCTGGTCCTTGGGACTCCGCAAGGGCGACAACCTTCACATACAGGTCGGTGCGTTTCGGCGTCACGGTTTTAAGGGTTCCATCGATGTCATGGCCGAAAACCTGCCGCCGGGTGTTACCTGCAAGGGCGCGAGTATCGACGGCAACGCTTCATCGGCAACTCTGGTCTTCACGGCTACAGAAGATGTGAAACCCGGTAGCTGGCCACTCAAGTTCGTTGGCAAGGCCCACATCGAATCGCCCGCCACGGTTGCGGCTGTGACGGCTGCCGAAGCTGCTCTGAAGACAAAGGTTGCTGCGCAGCCCAAGCTGCAGGAAACATTCGACAAAACAGTCGACCCGGCTAAGAAGGCTGAAGACGCTCGCAAGGCCGCCGAGACCGTCGCAAAAACCGACGCAGACGCGGCAAAGAAGGCCACGGATGCAAAGACCGCAGCCGACAAGAAGCTGGCAGACGCACAAGCCGGCCAGAAAACTGCCGATGTCGCGAAGACCGCAGCCGATAAGGCTCTGGCTGACGCGAAGACGGCCGTGGCTAATGCTGTCAAGGCGGTCGATGCTGCAAAGAAAGAGCTGGATCAGGACAAGGAAAATCAAGGCCTGAAAGACAAGGTTGCGGCTGCTGAGAAGACGAAGACCGATACAGACGCTGCAGTCACCACGGCGGATACGGCCGCAAAGGAAGCGATCACCAAAGCCGGGGCCGCAAAAACAGCCGCGGATCAGGCGAAGAAGGAAGCTGACAATCTGACCAAGGCACTCGCCACGGCCACTGCCAAGGCAAAACAAACAACCGCTGCTCTGGCGAAAGCAGTGGGCGCCCGCGACGCAGCACAGGCGGCATCAAAGAAAGCCGAAGACGCAAAGAACGCTGGTGAAACCGCGATTGCGGACGGGAAGAAAGCGATCAAGGAAGCCCGTAAGGCGAAGGACGCCGCAGCTCGCGACGTCACACACCCGGCTCGTACCGCAACCATCGTCTGGAACGGCTCGAACGTTCTATCCGCGACGTCCCGGTTATCAGACCAGTTGATGCTTTCAGTGCTCGACGAAGTCTCGCCGTTCCAGGTGACGACAGACGTCTTTCGCGAGAACCTGAGCCACAATCGCCAGATTCTGATTCCGGTCAAGCTGACAAAACGCAACGGTTTCAACGCCGACGTCCAGCTCACATTCCAGAATGTTCCCAAGAACGTGCAGGTTCAGAATCAGAAAATCGCGAAGGACGCGGAAGCGGAAAAGGCCCTGAAAGCTGCGACTGACGCCGCCACCAAAGCGGCTGCGGCAAGTACAAAAGCGGACACCGATCTGAAGGCGGCAAACGTCGGCCTGCTGAAAGCGCAGACGGAACGTGATGTTGAGAAGAAAAAACTGACCGACGCCCAGACGGCGGAACAAACGGCCAACAACGAGAAGACAACCGCAGATAAAAACGTCACGGACGCTCAGGCCAAAGTCGATGCGGCAGTCAAGCTCGTGGCCGATGCCAAAGCCGCCGCCGAGAAGGACAAGGAAAACAAGGACCTGGCAAAGGCGGTCACAGCCGCCGAGAAAGCGAAAACTGACGCCGATGCGGCCTTGAAAGTTACTCAGGCCGGGCAGAAGGCCGCTGACGCAAAACAAAAGGCAGCACAGGCGGCGACAAAGACCACAACCGACTCACTTGCGGCGAAAGAGAAGGTCGTCACTGACACTCAGGCTGATGTGAAAAAGAAGACGGAAACGAAAACGGCAGCCGACACTGCGAAAGCCGACGCCGATACCAAGGTCAACGAGGCCAGAGCAACTCAGACTGCTGAAGTGGTTGTTCGTGTCTTCGTACCAGCCACCGTCGCCGAGGGCACCTATACGCTGTTCATGCAGTCTCAGGGACAGGTGCCATACTCTCGTAATCCAGCCCGAGTCAAACGGGCAAAGACACTTCAGGTAGAGGCTGTGGCGACCTTGGCAGGAGCCACTGAGACTGCTCGGCAGGCAACTGCGGCAGCGACCAAAGCCAACAGCGACCTGACTGCGGCGACCGCAGCGTTGAAGACAGCTCAGCAACAGCGTGACGCTGAAAAGAAAAAGCTGACTGTCGCCCAGACCGCAGAGCAGAAGGCGACTCAGGATAAGGCTGCTGCTGACAAAGCGGTTACGGATGCTCAGACGAAAGTCGACGCGGCAGCAAAGGTCGTCACGGATGCCAAAGCCGCAGCCGACAAAGACAAGGAAAACGAGGGTCTGGCCAAGGCTGTCGTTGCAGCGGAGAAAACGAAAACGGATTCCGATGCGGCCTTGAAGGTCACTCAGGACGCACAGAAGGCTGCCACCGACAAACTGACGGCCGCGCAGGCGGCGACAAAGGCCGCCACAGAATCGGTTGCCGCAAAAGAAAAGGCGGCGACGGACACAAAAACCGATCTCACGAAGAAGACCGCAGCGAAAACGGCCGCCGATGCTGCCAAGACACAGGGCGACGCTAAGGTCAAAGAAGTCACGACGAAGAAGACCGCTGCGGATAATGAGCTGAAGGCCGCGACAACCGCGGCAGCAGTCAAGAACATCAATGTGTTCGCCCCGTCAACGCCGATCGTGATCAACGTCCGAAAAGGTGGATTCACCCTGGCGGCAAACGTGCCCGATGGTGGCAATCTGAAGCGCGGCCAGAAACTTGAGATCAAAGTTACGGTCGCTCGAATCAACGGATTCACCGGACCGGTGACGATCAATCTTGCTCCACCACCGGGAACAAAGGGGCTGTCGTCACAGCCAGTGACGATCGCTGCAGATCAGAAGGAGGCGACGCTGGTCGTTTCCGCCGCAGGCGATGCCACTGAGGGTGATATTGCTAATCTCGTCGTCCGAGGCACGGCCGACTGGAATGGACCGTCATCCGCGGACATTGCCGCCAAAATTAAGATTGCCAAGTAGAGCGGACTTCGCCATCAGAGTGTTGGCGAGTCCTTTGTCTCGATGCAGAGCGTTGAGACGAGTATCAGCTGTTTGCCTGTACGAATTCCAAACTATCAGCAGTTTCGAGGTTTCCGATGATCAGGACACTGCATCTGCTTTCGCTGGTCGCTGCCATGAGCCTGTCTGCCGTCGCGGCCGACGAACCATCGAAGGGCATTGAGCCCGAGAAGATCGATCTTGGACGACCGGTCAGTTTCGAAAAAGACATTCGAGACATTCTTGATCTGAACTGCGTGGCCTGCCACAACCTGGCCGATGCCGAAAGTCGGCTGAATGTTGAGAATGTTGATTCGCTGCTTAAGGGCGGAAAACGCGGCACGGCAATCGTTCCGGGCAAGCCAGACGAAAGTCTTTTGTACCTCGCCGCCGCCAGAAAGAAGCAGCCGCACATGCCACCGCTGCCCAACAAGGTGGAAGCATCGGCATTAACCCCCAAAGAACTCGGCCTGCTACGGCAGTGGATCATTGAAGGTGCGAAATCGGACAGCACGGGAGGCGGCACAATCGTCAAGTGGCAGCCGGTGCCGGAAGGCATGAAAGCCACCTACGCGATTGCCCTGTCACCATGGGCCGATCGGGTCGCGGCTTCGCGAGCCAATCAGATCAGCGTCTTCGACATCGGCAGCGGAGCTGAAGTCAAATTGCTGGACCCGGCCCTGGCGGATGTGAAACTTGAAGATCAGGTCATGTATCCAACGGGAGCCGCCCATCGCGACTTTGTGCATGCGCTGGCGTTTCACCCGAATGGTCGCATGGTTGCGTCGGCGGGTTTCCGCGTCGTGAAGTTGTGGGAACAATCGGCCAACGTCCAGACGCTTAAGACCGGCCTCGGCGCAGTCGCCGCTGACGCAGACGTCCAAGCAGAAAAAGGACTTGTCGTGTTTGGCACAAAACAGAACTCAATTTCGGTACGTTCGCTTTCTGATGGTAAAGAAATCAAGAAGCTCGACGGACACACGGCCAGTGTCAACGGCGTTGCGTTCTCACCGGACGGCACTCAGGTCGTCTCCGGTTCGGCCGACAAGACGTTTCGAGTCTGGTCGCTGGAAAGCGGTCAAGTAGTGCGTCAGCTTGAAACACCGGCTCCAATTCATGATTTGTGCCTCACCCCGGACGGCTCGCACATCATTACGGTGCATGAAGACAAACTCATCCGCGTGTGGACAACGGCTGCAGCCGAGACGCCTCCGGCGGAGGGCGAGACCGAGAAACCAGTCAAGGAAATCGCCGGACACGGCAACATCGTTACATCCATTTCCCTGGTCGGTGACCAGCAGTTCGTTACTGGTTCGACCGACAATACGGCACGCATCTGGAACCTTGCGAACTGGGCTGCTGTCCGCTCGCTTAATCACGGTGGTCCGGTCGTATCTGTTGCAGGTGGTCCTGATGGGAAGGCGATCATCTCTGGTAGTTCGAATAACACGGCCAAACTGTGGAATGCGGCCAATGGCCAGCAGATCGCGGAATTGCGTGGGCACCTTCCCGCACAACGTGGTGAAACTCTCGCCAAAGAAGAGGCAGACCTGGCCAAGCAGCTCGTGGCTCTCGGGAAGGTTGCAGAAGACGCCGCCGTCAAGAACGAAAAAGAACGAGCGGATGCACTGAAAAAGGCAATGGACGCGAAGACAGCTGCCGAGAAAGCCGTCAGTGAACAAAAGCCAAAGCAAGCGGAAGCCAAGAAGAAGAATGACGAGGCGAAGGCAGTTGCAGAGGCCGCACAGAAGAAAGCTGACGACGCGAAGAAAGCATTGGACGCAAAGACCGATGACGCCGATCTGAAGAAGGCGTCGGACGCAGCGGCCGCAGAAGCGAAAAAAGCAACGGCCGCCCTGAAAGCTCCGGGCGATGCATTCAAGAAGGAAGACGACGAGCTGAAGAAGCGTGAAGAAGCTCAGAAGTCGGCCATCCGTAGTCTGGAACTTGGCACGAAAGCCGACGTGAAGGCCAAGAAGCAACTGGAAGAGGCGAAGGCCCATCACCTCAAAGTCCAGGAGCTTCAAAAGGCCGAGGATGCGAAGTCGAAGAAGGCAACCGAAGACAAAACGGCTGCCGAGAAACCGCTCACGGCAGTGGCGTTTTCAGCGGATAGCAGTCGCGTTGCGACAGCGGCTGATGACGGGACGATCACGATCTGGTCCGCCGGCAATGGAAAGCCGCTGGATATTCTCACCGGAGCTGCCGGACCGATCAGCGTTCTGGAATTCTCGGATGCGAAGCATCTGATCAGCGCTGGTGAAGATCAGAATGCCGTTGTGTGGGACGCGGCCCCTGAGTGGAAACTGGCGGCAACACTCGGAGCGAAGTCGGACGACCCGATGGACCTTACCGAATCACCGTTCGTGTTCCGTGTCATTTCGCTCGACTTCAGTCCGGATGGAAAGCAATTGGCCACCGGCGGCGGCGACCCGTCTCGTAGTGGCGAACTGATGATCTGGGACGTCGAGAAGCGTGCGCTTGTCAAGACAATTGAAGACGCACACAGCGATACGATCTTCGGTCTGCAGTTTTCCCGCGACGGCAAGCAGATCGTCTCGGGTGCCGCAGACAAGTTCGTCAAGATACACGAGATCGGGTCCGGGGCTCATGTCCGCTCGTTCGAGGGACATACGCACCACGTTCTGGACGCATCCTGGAAAGCTGACGGCAGCCAGATCGTGAGTGCCGGTGCGGACAATGCCATCAAAGTCTGGAACGTGTCCACTGGCGAGCAGGTTCGAACAATCACGAATTACGCGAAACAGGTAACCTCGATCCGGTTCGTCGGAGTCAGCGGCAACGTCATCAGTTGCGGCGGCGACAAGACGGTCCGCTTCCACACCGCGGCCAACGGTTCCAACTTCCGCAGTTTCAGCGGCGGTACCGACTACATGTACGCTGCCGACTCGGCACGCGACCAGACGGTTGTGGTGGCCGGTGGCGAGGATGGCGTGATTCGGGTATGGAATGGCGCCAACGGCCAGGTCATCAAGGCATTCGAGCCGCCCGCCCCCGCCGAAGAGACCACGCAGGCCAGCGTGACCGAATAGAGTTTTCGGTCTCATCAGTAACAGCAGAAAGCCGTGTCACCGCGAGTGGTGACACGGCTTTGTTTGTTGACTGGCCGCCGCACAACGTCCGTCCGTCTATGGCCTCGGCCGCTTCTTCATTGGGCGTTTCTTCTTCATCGGCCGCTTCTTCTTGCCACCAGAGAAGACCCTTTGCAATTCCTCAAGGCCAGTTGTTCCGTCGGCCACCAGACGCAGCGCGTCCTTCTGGAATGTGAGCTGTTTGTCCTCTTTGGCCTGTGCCCGAATCGCGGCCACATCACCACCACTCGCGATGACGGCTTTCATCCCCTCCGTCACGTCAATCATCTCGAAGATTGCCGTACGGGCGCGAAAACCAACGTCGTCGCAGCCGCGACAGGGCTCCGGTTCCTCGCCACGTTCGTCCGCTTCCGGGGGTGGCGCTTTGCGGTACAGCGTCGCTGTGTTTTCCGGCAGGCCCATTTGTAAGAGCAGTCGTGGACTGGGGCGAAACGCCTCTCGGCAGCGAGGACACAACTTACGAATCAGCTTGTGACTGATCACACACTTGAGCTGTTCGGCGACCAGATTGGGTTCTCCAACCAGCTCAACGAACTTGAGGATGCCGTCGGCCGCGTCCTTCGCGTGCATCTCCGACATCATCGTGACTTCCATCGAACTCTGAACGATTGACTTGACTCGCTCGGAGTCCGTGAATTCCGAGTAGAAAATCAGGTTGCCTTCGTTTCTCTGAATACGTTCGATCGTCTGCTCGATCGGATGGCCTTCCTCTTCCTTGAATACAGGCACGTTTAGAATCTCTCGCGTGCCCAGATCGCCCACGAGATAACACTGGTAAAGGTATGAATCGACGCACCGCACGCTGCACAACGCGGTCGTGGTCAACCCACTTTCGGGTGGCCCGACGACCAGGGCAACTCCTCCCTCGTGATTCGCGGCGAGGTTCCTCAACCGCGATTGGATGACTTCGGGTATGCCGATGTCTTCCGGCGTGGCGCGTTTTGTCTTGGTATTTCGAAAGGTCACAGTCAGCGACTCGGCGGGCTTCCCTCCCGGGCCCTTGACCGGAGTGGTCTTCACAGTGAGTTCAAACGGAAGCTCACGGTACTCGGCCTTCAGCCCGCCTCGCTGTGGTTTGTTGCGGACGGTGATGTCCAGTCCGGCCAGCAGCTTCAATACCTGGATAACCGCATTCGCTCGTGGCGGCGGGAAACGCGGACCGGGACGTTTTGAACCGTCGACGAAAAAACTGGCCACGGCTTTCGGGCCGTCGATTTGCAGTTTGAACATCTCGCAGCGGCGTGATAACGCGTCGGACACGAGTTCCTTGGCCGGCATCATGCCAGCGGCAGCCAGCTTCCGATTCTCTTCAAGGTCGGGCTGTTTGCCGTTTGTGGCTCCCTGGAACAGGACATACTCGATGTCATCTTCATCTTCATCATCGTCGTCATCGTCTCGCCCAAACATTGCCACGCTCTGGTCTCCTCAAGCTGATTGCGTCCGTTCGTTTCGAACCGATGTGTCTCGAACTCTCAGTCTTAATCTTAATCCTACTCTTAATCTTAATCCCCTGGCCGACACCATCCACGCAGCAGCCGGTCGGAATTGTCAGGGTCCAATGCTTTCTTCCCGTTCCGTTTTCAGCTCACCGGCCATCGATTCCCGGAGGAGATTAAGATTATGAGTAGGATTAAGATTAAGACTTGGGTACTGCGTGCTTACAGCAACCCGTATGTCTTGAGCGTGTGACGCAGATCTTCACGCTGCGAATCGGCCAGCGGCGTCATCGGGAGACGAACCTCTCCTGTGTCGCGCCCCAGCTCCTGCATGGCCGTCTTGATGGGAATCGGATTCGTCGCCAGTCCCAGCAGGTCGCGACACAGCGGAAACAGCTTATGGTGCCACTGCTGAGCTGTCGCGATATCTCCCGAGTTCCACGCAGCCAGCATCGCTTTCACGTCCTGCGGAATGATGTTGCCAACGACAGAGACTACGCCGCTGCCACCGATGGACAGTAGCGGCAGAGTCAGGCTGTCGTCCCCGGACAGGATCGTTAGTTCGCTGCGAGCCAGAATCTGCGAAGCCTGATCCATCGAGCCGGTGGATTCCTTGACAGCGACAACGCTCGGGCAGGCCTCGGCGATCCGCGCGATGGTTTCGGCTTCGATGTTTTTCGCCGTGCGGCCGGGGATGTTGTACAGGACAATCGGCAGGTCAACGGTGTCTGCGATGGCCTTGTAGTGCTGGTAGAAGCCTTCCTGAGTGGGCTTGTTGTAATAGGGGGCCACCAGCAGCGCCGCATCCGCGCCTGCTTCTTTGGCAAACTTCGTCAGACGAATGGCCTCAGCCGTCGAGTTCGAGCCAGTGCCGGCCATGACGTTGATTCGCCCGGCCGCCTGTTCGCACACAATTCTGATGACGCGTTCGTGTTCTTCGTGAGTCTGCGTCGGGCTTTCGCCGGTGGTTCCCACGGGGCTGACACAGTCGGTTCCACTGTCGACGTGAAAGTCGACCAGCTTGCGCAGAGCGGCTTCGTCGATCGCACCGTCTTTGAACGGCGTGACAATGGCGACTGTCAGTCCCGCAAATTGTTCACCACGTCTGGCCATGAGAATTCCTTGAAGTGGGAGTGGTTGAACACAACGTCTCAGCCACGGATGGGCGGGCGGCACTGCTGTTCAGGGTGGAGCCAGGCGAGCCTCCCATGCCCTGCCCGATTCCATCCTCGCAAACACGGTCGCTGCCTGCCAGCGATACGGACCCGGCAGGCCCGATATCGGACAGCGCCAACTCGTACATTGTCAGCCGTCGGTGTCGCGGTCACCGCGACGACGACCAACCGCGGACGACGTCCGTCAACGCGTCTTCCAATCGATCCCCGAAAGGTTCGCCAGAGCGAGTTCCAGTGCATGCGTTCCGTCGCGACCGTATCCCTGAGCCTGCACGGCCAGATAAAGCTGATGAGCAAGTGCCAGACCAGGCAGTGAGAGCCCCATTCTTTTGGCCTCGGCCAGGGCGATGCCCATGTCTTTGATGAAGTGCTCGACGAAGAAACCCGGATCAAAATTGTTTTCCATGATTCGAGGAGCAAGATTGGCCAGCGACCAGCTTCCCGCTGCTCCCGTTGCGACAGATTTCATCACTGTCGGCAGGTCCAGCCCGGCTTTGTGTCCATAAAGCAACGCTTCGCAGACTCCGATCATGTTCGTCGCGATCAGCGTCTGGTTGACCATCTTCGTGTGCTGACCAGCTCCGGCACCGCCCTGGTGGACGATCGTCTTGCCCATCGCGTCCCAGCACGGCTGCAGCGCTTCGACCACGTCCTGGTCTCCGCCGATCATGATTGACAGGGCGGCATTTTTCGCACCGACGTCTCCACCGGAAACCGGTGCGTCGACACTGCCAATGCCTTGCGCTTGGCCGGCCTCATAGATTTCGACGGCCAGTGAAGGCTCGCTGGTGGTCATGTCGACCAGAATGTTGCCCGCCTTCGATCCGGCCAGAGCTCCGTCGTCGCCCAGGAACACTTCGCGAACATCACTTGGAAAACCGACGATGGCGAATATGACGTCGGACTGTTCGGCGACAGCTTTCGGTGTGTCGGCCCAGATCGCTCTCTTTTCGATCAACCCGGAGGCTTTCGCTTTGGTCCGTGTCGTGACGGTTGCGGCGAAGCCTGCGTCGATGAGGTGTCCGCACATGCTGGAGCCCATCACGCCTGTGCCAATCCAGCCAATCTTCGTACTGCCAGGAGCGATCGTCGATACTGCCATGCTGCCGATATCCTTGTGTTGTCGAGTTAAGTGTCGTGTCGAGCAGTCTGCAGCCGGACCACTTTCTGCTTCCGGCGCGCGGAAGTATAGCCGGTGGCCCGCAGCCAGGTCACTTACCAGACCAACGACCAGACGTAAGACGAATCGGCCTGAAAACAGTACAGTGAGCCCTGTCACACTTGGCCGCATCCGGTATGAAAGCGGACGCGACGGATTAGTCCTTGGAGTGCTCGATCTCCCCTGTTTCACGGATGACGTTAATGCTTGCCGCAATAGAGTTTTCAGACGTTTTGCTGGCTCTCAGTGCTGTCTCGATCGTCGCACTGGCGTACGGACTGCGGAGCCTGCACGGTTGGCTGCGTCGAATCGAGTGGATGCTCGACGTTGCCCTCAGGCAGATGGGTATCAACTGGGACGAACTCCCCTGTCGGGAACTTTCACGACAGGTACGTGCTTTGGCGGATACTCGCGAGCGTCAACTTGCGATTGAATTGCATCAGCGAGAATCAGGACTCGCCTTCGACGATGCTCAAGTTGCCGTCGAGGCCTACATGCGTGGTGAGTTGCCTGCCGGTGAATCGCCACTCCCCGTCAGGAGATCGGCGTGACAGAACCGGTTGCGTTCCTGAACGGAACGTTGGTTCCGCAGAGCGAAGCTTCGGTACCGGTCACAGACCTCGGTGTCGTCGCTGGGGCATCGGTTACAGAGATGATCCGGACATTCGGGCACAGGCCGTTCCGTGTCGCGGACCATCTGGATCGACTGTGTGAGTCAATCGAGCTGATGGGATTCCCCCACGCGCCGCCTCGGCAGCAGATTCAATCCGCCGTCGAAGCCGTCGTTCACCACAACACATCGCTGATTCCAAAGCACCACGACCTGGGAGTCGTCGTCTTTGTGACAGCGGGGCAGAACCTGACGTATCTCGGCGGCAACGCCCGTGACCAGGTTTCACGGGGGACGCTGTGCGTTCATTCATTCCCGCTGCCGTTCGAGCTTTGGGTCGACAGGCAGGTCAACGGTCAGCACCTGGCGACAGTCAGCGTGTTGCCGCTGCCGGTCCAGTCCGTCAGCCCCGTTGCCAAACACCGCAACCGCATGCACTGGCTGCGAGCTGACCGGGAAGCTCGGGAACGATTCAGCGGCGCAAATGCTGTGCTGGTGACACCCGACGGATCGGTGACCGAGACAAGTTCCGGAAACATCTTCGTGGTCCAGGGCCGGACCATTCGCACGCCACCATCGGAACTCGTGCTGGGTGGAATCAGCCGCAAAGTGCTCAACGAGCTTGCCCAGACCGCAGAGTTCTCCTGGGAAGAGGCACCAGTCACCGTCGAGTCCATTGGCGATGCCGACGAGGTCATGACGACTTCGACGCCGTATTGCGTGATGCCGGTAACACGATTCGACGACTGCGCTGTCGGCAATGGAGAACCCGGGCCCGTGTTTCAGGAGCTGTTGGCAGCCTGGAGCAACCTGGTTGGACTCGATATCGTCCAGCAGACGATTGATGCGGCCCGAGAACGCAGTGCCGGGTAACCCGGTGCGGCCTTCGTCCGGCAACCAATCGTCGCCACGCTCGCCAGAGCGTGGGCAGTCGCGTCAACAACCCACGCTCTGGCGAGCATGGCTACGGAATACTGCCTCTCTATGTCACTGATCCGTGAATACACCACGTTCTTTCGTCAGTTTCGCGAGCAGTTCGAAACGACGGGGGCGATCGCGCCCAGCAGTCGATTCCTTGCGCGGTCAATGACACGACGCCTGCGCAACCGGCCGGCCGATGCGAAACCAATGCGTGTGCTGGAGATTGGACCGGGCACGGGCGCTGTCACCCGAACGATCGTGCGGCATCTGCGCGACGGCGACCGCTTCGATCTGGTCGAACTCAATCAGGTCTTTGCCGAGCACCTGCGCACTCGCTTCGAGCAGGACGCATTGTGGAACCGCGTTGCAGCTCAGTCCGAAGTACACGTTTGCCCGCTGCAGGAATTCGAATCGGATGCTCCGTACGACGTGGTGATCTCCGGCCTGCCGCTCAACAACTTCCCGGCCGGTCTGGTTGACGAAATCTTCGAGCACTATTTCCGTCACCTGGCCCCGGACGGAGTGCTGTCCTACTTCGAGTATCAATTCGTCCGCTCAATTCGCACACGCTTTGGTGCCCGGTCCGAGCGAGATCGACTGAGGTCCATCGACACGACAATGGGTCGCTACTGCAAGCAGTACCGGATCCGTCGCGACTGGATCTTCGTCAACATGCCTCCCGCCTGGGTCCAGCATTTGCGCAAGGATGAAGGATGAAGGCGGAAGGATGAAAAACGACAGACCGGATAACGGGGACGCGGAACCGAAGACTTTCATCCTTCATCCTTCATCCCTCATCCTTCAATTCAAGTCCCGCTGGTTTGTGATCTGCCTGTTGACATTGATCACAACCGGTTTGCTGCTCGGCTACTTCCTCGATGCGGAGTTGATCGAGTCGTTTCGATCTCTGGTTCCGTCGAGGGTCCTGACGGCCTTCATCCTCTTCATGATGTCGTTCAGCCTGGACAGTCGGCAGCTCAAGTCGTCGTTCAAGGCTCCCGCTCCCGTGGTGTGGGCCTGTGTCTGCAATTTCGGGCTGATACCTCTGCTTGCCATCCCCTTGATGAACCTGCAGCAGACGCCGGACTTTCGGATCGGTCTGATGATCGCGGCCAGTGTGCCGTGTACGCTGGCGGGAGCATCCGTGTGGACCCGTCGGGCCGGCGGCAACGACGCCGTGTCACTCCTGACCACACTGTTGACCAACACAGCCTGTTTCGTGCTGACCCCGCTGTGGCTGCAGCTTGGCACGGGGCGGGAAGTGCCACTCGATATGGTCGACCTCACCTGGCGACTGCTGCTGGTGGTGCTGTTGCCCATACTGCTGGGTCAACTGGTTCGGCGGCCTGCCGCAGCCGCCCAATTCGCGAAAACGAATAAGACGCAGGTCGGCGTGGCCGCTCAGTCGTGCATCCTGTTCCTGGTGTTCTCCAGCGCGTGCCTGGGTGGAGTTCAGTTGAAGAGTTCCGGAATCAGTACACAGGTCATTGCGATCGTTGTCGTCTGGCTGAGCTGCATCGGATTGCACCTGATCGCGATGGCCGTCGCGTGGACCGGCGGAGGACTGTTCCGCTTCGAGCGGCGCGACCGAATCGCAGCCTCGATCGCCGGCAGTCAGAAAACGTTGCCGATCGGCGTCTACCTGGCGACGGACCTGCAGACGTTCGGCGGTCCGGCGGTCGTTGACGGCATGCCGGTTCCGTTTGCCGTATTTCCAATTCTCATGTTTCACGCGAGCCAGCTCTTCATCGATACGCTGATCGCCGACCGCATGGCACGCGGCGACAGCGAGGCAAAACAGCCATGCAGGCTATGACTTTCAGGCACCCACATCCGCGGGTCGCCGACGGCTTCGATCGACGATATCCATCTGAATCCGGTCAAGCGGCAGCTCTGTGAAAGGGCCGACCAATGGAAATGGTCGAGTGCCCGATTCTATCTGAACGGAGAAATCGATCCGGATCTGCCACAACTGACTCGGCCTGATCCGGTGTCGTTTGAGACTTCCAGTGTGCAGGTGGAGCATCGTTGAAAACACTGGCAGAGCCCAATAGTGTCCGGGAAAATATTCACACAATGTTAACTTGCGCGATTTGGGTTGTTGAATTACAAGCCTTGCATGTCACGCAGAAAGGAAAACATTT
>Ga0209403_10001880_pt1 | contig 26182 bp, 26 predicted proteins | sample ArcticOcean_MG_C_8_FD_187440 | JGI IMG/M metagenome (GOLD analysis project Ga0209403, IMG submission 187440) | Marine microbial communities from western Arctic Ocean - ArcticOcean_MG_CB11_86 (SPAdes) (version 2) | ecosystem: Environmental > Aquatic > Marine > Oceanic | place: Arctic Ocean... | reverse complement strand
CACGAAGCCGAACTTGACGAAACTCTGCGCGACATCGTGCCCAAAATGGCCCGCGGCTCCATGACAAGTCCGGTCAAGACAGTGGCCGGGTATCGAATTCTGCGTCTCCTGGATGTCAGAAAGATCGCCCAAGGTGCGGCGAAACCCGTCACGCTGAAACTTCGCCAGATATTTCTACCAGTGCCGCCACCGGCTTCGCCCAAAGATATCAAGGCGCAGATCGATCTTGCCAAAACCGTTCGCGATACCGCGACCGGCTGCAAGGGTTTCGACCTGCTGGCAAAAGAGTTCGCATCGTCCCGCCCTCCGAACCTTGGCGTATTTGCGCTCAAAGACCTGTCTCCCCTGATCCGCGCCGTCGTGAAAGATATTCCGGCAGGAAAAATCAGTGACCCGGTCAAACTGCCCGACGGTGTTCTGGTTCTCATGGTGTGTGGCCGCGAAGGCGGCGCGGTCGATATCAAATTGCCGGAACGCGATACCATCTCCGATCGTATTCTAAGGGACCGCATGGCCCTGATGGCACGCCGATATATGCGGGATATCCGTTTGTCGGCCGTGATCGACATTAGGGTCTGACCGAATGCCAGACGGTCGTCCGATTGCGCTAACGATGGGCGACCCGGCGGGCATCGGCGGCGAAATAGCCCTGATGGTCTGGCGCGAACACCGGTCATCGCTGCCGCCGTTCTATTTGCTAGACGACCCGGACCGGATCGCTCGGCTTGGCGATGCAACCGGTCTTGGATGCCCGATAGAGGAAATTTCCGAACCTGGCGATGCCTTGGCGCTGATGGGCGAGGCCCTGCCGGTCCTGCGCCTGAGCAAGTCGGTAACATCCCTGCCGGGGGACGACAGCACCGGTGATGGCGCGATGGTAATCGAATCGATCGATCGCGCGATCGACGCCGCGCTTGATGGCACCGCCGCGGCCATGGTCACGAATCCGATCCAGAAAAGCCGGTTATACGCTGCCGGGTTCACTGCTCCGGGACACACGGAATATCTCGGCCAGCGCGCCGGCCTTCCCGATCCGCCTGTCATGTTGCTGGTGGGACCCACTGTCAAAGTGGTGCCGGTTACGATTCATCTGTCGTTAAAGGACGCAATCGCCGCGCTGACCCGGGAAGAAATAGTCCGCACGCTGAAGACGACCATTGCCGCGCTGATCTCGGATTTCGGAATCGAACGGCCGCGGATAGCGGTATCGGGGCTTAATCCGCATGCTGGTGAATCCGGACATATGGGCCGCGAGGAAATTGAGATAATTGCCCCCGCGATCGCCGACATGGCCGCATCAGGCGCCGATATACGCGGCCCCTTGGCCGGCGACACCATGTTTCACGAGGCGGCGCGGTCGACCTACGATGTTGCCGTCTGCATGTATCACGATCAGGCGCTGATCCCGATGAAAACGCTTGATTTCGACAACGGCGTGAATGTTTCCGTTGGCCTGCCCTTCATCCGCACGTCGCCCGACCATGGCACCGCCTATAATATCGCCGGTAAAGCGACCGCAAGCCCGACAAGCGTCGTGTCTGCCATCCGGATGGCGGGTGAGATCGCCGCCTGCCGGGCCCGCAGCCGAACCGACGGCACCTTTGCCTGATCCCGGGCCTGATCCAGGGCCTGTCGCCGGGGATCTTGCGGCTCTGCCGCCACTGCGCGAAGTCATTGCGGCCCACGGCCTCTCGGCCCGCAAATCCCTCGGCCAGAATTTCCTGCTCGATCTCAATATTACGCGGCGCATCGCCCGGGCGGCCGGACCGCTGGAAAACGCGGATATTCTCGAAGTGGGTCCCGGACCGGGGGGCCTCACGCGGGCGCTCCTCGAAGAAGGCGCGCGCAGTGTTATCGCGTTGGAGCGTGACGAACGCTGCATTGCCGCACTCGACGACATCGCGGCGGCGGCCGCCGGACGGCTAAAAATTGTCGCAGGCGACGCGCTCTCCGTCGATCCGGCCACGCTGATCGAAGGTTCCGGCCGGCTGCGAGTTGTCGCGAACCTTCCCTATAATATTTCTACCGTGCTGTTGATCAGATGGCTCAAGAAAATCGAGCTGTTCGACCGCTTCGTGCTTATGTTCCAGAGCGAGGTCGCCGACCGGCTTGCCGCGCAGCCTGGCACAAAGGCCTATGGCCGACTGACGGTCGCCGCACAGTGGAGATGCGAGGTTCGGCCGCTATTCACCTTGCCACCGCGCGCGTTCACGCCGGCGCCGAAAGTATCGTCGACCGTCGTTGAACTAACACCCCACGCGCACCCGCTAGGCGAAGCCGACCCGGCACTTCTCGAAGAGGTGGTCGCCGCCGCGTTCGGTCAGCGCCGCAAGATGCTGCGCGCTGCCCTTAAAGGGGTGTTTACCGATCCGGAGAGAACGCTGACAGAAATCGGCATTGCCCCGGAAGCGCGGGCCGAAACGGTCGATATCGGTGGGTTCTGCGCCCTTGCCCGAGAACTCGCAAAAGCACGTCACTGATACGCAGCGCTTTCAGCGCCATTCCCGCAAGCGCTTGACGAAATCCGTCAACCCGACCTGACGCTCGCGTTTCAGCCTTTCAGCGACAAGAATTGCCTGAACCTTGGCAACGCTTTCCTCAATCTCGTTATTGACGATGATGTAGTCGTATTCGGGCCAGTGACTGATCTCGTCCGGCGCCCGCGCCATGCGCGCCGCAACGACTTCCGCCGGATCCTGAGCGCGCTGCTGCAGCCGCCGGGCAAGTTCCTCTGTCGACGGCGGCAGGATGAAGACACTCGCCAGATCGTTTCCCGCCGCCTGTTTGAGCTGTTGTTCTCCTTGCCAGTCGATGTCGAACAAAACATCCCTGCCGGCACTCAGAGCGTCCTGGACCGCTTGTTTCGGCGTCCCGTAATAATGGCCGAACACCTTGGCATGCTCCAGCAGCTCCTGCCGGTTCAGCATCAGATTGAATTCGGTCGGGTCGACGAAGAAATAGTCTTTACCATCTATCTCACCGGGACGTTTCGGGCGAGTTGTCACCGATATAGACAGCGAGATATTGTCGTCGCGTTCAAGCAACGATCTGGAAATCGTCGTCTTTCCGGCGCCGGATGGCGACGACAGGACGAACATCAATCCACGCCGTTCCACTTGCCCGTTGGTATTCTCCATGACGTCCCTACTCGATATTCTGGATTTGCTCGCGCAGGCGTTCTATCGCCGCCTTCAGCGCCAGGCCGATCCGCGTTAGTTCAAGATCGGACGATTTCGAGCACAGTGTGTTAGCCTCGCGATTGAATTCCTGGCACAGGAAATCCAGTCGTCGGCCGATCGCCCCGCCTTCCGCCATCAAATCCCGGGCCGCCGCGACATGGGCGACCAGACGGTCCAGCTCCTCACGCACGTCGCCGCGCGCAACGATCATCGCGATCTCCTGCGCAAACCGTTCCGCCGAGACGGGATTATCGCCATCGAGAAGTTCGTCAAGTTGAGCTTTAAGCCGCTCGGTGCGCTTGCCCGGCTGCATTTCAGCGAGACCGGCGGCCGCCGACGTCAACGCGGAAATCTCACCGATATGATCATCGACAACCACCTTGAGCCGCTCGCCTTCCTCTCGCCGGGCGGAATCGAGCGCGTCCATTAGGGCGCCGAAGCTGCCGGAAATAGCCGCGTCGCGGGCAGTTATCAGCGCCGCATCTTCCTCCTCGTTCTCTATCACCTCGACCACGCCGCGAAGCGACAAAAGGGTCTCGACATCGACCTTGTCGGCCCCTCCCCGATATTCGGCAGCAAGCGCGATCATCTGCGCCAATACTTGTCTGTTAACTTCCAATGCCGGCGGCTTTTCGGGTCTCTGCAGCACCAGATTGATCGATAAATTTCCGCGTGCCATTGTTTCGCTGGCAAGCTTGCGCGCCGCCGCCTCGACATGATCGAAGCCATGGGGCAGGCGGAACCGCAGATCCAGCCCTTTGGAATTCACGCTTTTCGCTTCCCATGCCCAGCTATAGCCCGCCTCAGTACCGTCCACGCGCGCAAATCCGGTCATACTTGTAACCGCCACGATCACCCCCAACGGCCACCGGTTCGGGCGGCCAATATATGTTGTCAAACGAGGCCGCTTGCGGTCTCCCGCCCGGCCCGCTGAAGTCGCGCCGTTTTAACATCTTCATTCGTCGCTGTCGTCATGGCAGCGGCGGACACGCGTCGATCACTTCCCGGATGCCCCACCGGATGTCCCGGGAGGTCGCTGTCTTGAACGCTGGCGCTGGAGCCGCCGCCACCGCGCGACATTGCGATTGTGCTCACCGAGGGTTTTTGCGAACACATGGCCACCTTCACCGTCCGCCACGAAATAGAACTCGTTCGTTTCCAGCGGTCGGACCGCCGCGTCGAGCGATGCCCGGCCGGGACTGGCGATGGGGCCCGGCGGAAGCCCGCCATGACGATATGTGTTGTAGGGCGATTCGGCTTCGAGATCGGCTCGTGTCAGCAAGCGGCCGATCGACACGCCGCCCCCGGTCGCCGCATATGCCGCCGTCGGATCGGATTGCAACCGCATCCCACGGCGCAGGCGATTGTGAAACACCGCCGATACGCGTGCCCGTTCAGCGGCGACGCCGGTCTCCTTTTCAATGATCGACGCAAGGATCAACGCCTCGCGCGGTGATTTTATCGCGATCTTTTCACCGCGGGCCGCCCAGACCGCCGCAACGGCTTCGTCCATCGCCGATTCCATTCGCGCCAGCACAGAGGCTCGGCTGTCGCCATGGCTAAAAAAATAGGTTTCTGGGAGATACGCCCCATCCGGCCCAGTGGCGTCGATCCTGCCCGTCAGGCCGTCGGCTTGTTCGACAAGTGCGACGATTTCATGCGACAGCAGACCTTCGGGAACGGTGAGGCGCCGTTTGACCGTTTTGCCACTTACGAGATGCCCGGCGACGTCGCGCATGCTCATACCGGAGACGAACGTGAACTCCCCTGCGCGCATCCGCCGCGCCGTCTCGGTATAGCGCGCGCCGAGGACGAACAAATGCCGATTGTCGATTATCCCGGCGGCATTCAGTGTTTCCGCGATTGTCTGAACGCCGGCGCCTTTGGTTATGATGACCGTCGTCGGTGCTTTCAGGGGACCGGCGACGTGAAAAGCATCCCACGCCCATAGAACGCCGCCCGAGCCGGCGATTGCTGCAACGAGAACGGCGGCAATCAGTATGCGGACGGCGAACCGCCGCATTTCAGGTCAGGATGCTTTTTTGAAGACGACCGACGCGTTGGTGCCGCCAAACCCGAAGGAATTCGACAAGGCGACGGTGACTGTCCGTTCCTTCGCCTGTTTTGGCACCAGATCGATATCACAGCCGTCCGACGGATTATCCAGATTCAGCGTCGGCGGTACGACGCCGGTCTGGATCGCCTTGACCGAGAAGATCGCTTCAACCGCGCCAGCCGCACCGAGCAGATGACCAATGGCCGACTTGGTCGACGACATCGACAGCTTATAAGCGTGATCGCCGAACAGGCGCTTCACCGCCCCCAATTCGATCTCATCGCCAACCGGGGTCGACGTTCCATGGGCGTTGACGTAATCGATTTCGTCCAGATTCATACCCGCGTTGCGAATAGCGGCCTGCATCGCGCGGTAACCACCGCTACCGTCCGGGGGGGGCGACGTGATGTGATAAGCATCGCCCGACAGGCCATACCCCGCCACTTCAGCGTAGATTTTGGCACCACGCGCCTTCGCGTGTTCGTATTCCTCGAGAACGACCACACCGGCGCCCTCGCCCATCACGAATCCGTCACGGTCCTTATCCCAGGGCCGGGATGCCCGCTCGGGTTCGTCATTGAAATTGGACGACAAGGCGCGGGCGGCCGCGAATCCGGCAATACCGAGGCGGCAAACAGCTGCTTCAGCACCACCCGCAACCATCACGTCGGCATCGCCAAAGCCGATCAGCCGCGATGCATCGCCTATCGCATGCGCACCGGTCGAACATGCGGTCACGGGCGCATGATTTGGGCCCTTGAACCCGTATTTGATAGACACCTGCCCGGACGCCAGATTGATCAGGCTGGACGGGATAAAGAACGGCGACACCCGCCGTGGTCCTTTTTCCTCCAGCAACATCGCCGCCTCGGCAATCGTTTCGAGACCGCCGATTCCGGAACCGATCATGACTCCGGTCCGTTCCGAATCCTCTTCGGTTTCGGGAAGCCAGCCGGAATCCTCGATTGCCTCGATGGACGCCCCGAGTGCGAAGACGATGAATTTTCCCATCTTGCGCTGGTCCTTGGGCGACACGAATTCGTCCGGGTTGAACGATCCGTCTTTGCTGTCTCCGACCGGTACCTGGCAGGCGACTTTGACCGCCAGATCGTCAACGTTAAACGACTGGATAATACCTGCACCGGAGTCGCCGTTCAGAATGCGGGCCCAAATATTGTCAACACCAACGCCAAGCGGTGTAACCGCACCGACGCCGGTTACGACAACACGTCTCAATTCCATGTCCATGCCTTCAAACTTGCTGGATATTATCGCCGGCGCGGATTATATCCGCGGGCCGGCCGGTCGGTTATCAGCCGGCGTTCTCGTCGATAAATGTGATCGCGTCTTTGACGGTCAGGATTTTTTCGGCCGCGTCATCGGGGATTTCGCATCCGAATTCCTCTTCAAAGGCCATCACGAGTTCGACGGTATCAAGGCTGTCTGCACCAAGATCGTCGATGAAACTGGCATTGTCCGTAACTTTGACTTCATCCACACCGAGATGTTCGATAACGATTTTTTTCACGCGGTCTGCGGTATCGCTCATTATGTTTTCCTTGGAATTTGCCGGCGTCCGAGCTAACAGCGCGCCAGCCTCTGGTTGCGTTTTTTCATCGCCCACATTGTACAGTTTTCGGGCCTGCGACTGAACGGGGAAACTTTCCCCGGCGCTCTATATCATGGCCATTCCACCATTTACATGCAAGGTTTGACCCGTGACGTATGCGGCTTCTTCCGAAGCCAGAAATACCGCACATGCGGCCACGTCTTCCGGCGCTCCTAGCCTGCCCGCGGGAACCGCTGCGGTTAATTTTTCCCTCTGATCATCGCTGAGTGATTCGGTCATCGGCGTCGCGATAAAGCCGGGTGCGATGCAGTTTACGGTAATACCACGCGTCGCAACCTCGCCTGCCATTGACTTAGACATGCCGATGATTCCCGCCTTGGATGCGGCGTAATTGGTCTGACCGGGATTGCCGGTCACGCCGACAATGGAGGTCACGTTGATGATCCGTCCCCACCGCGCCTTCATCATGCCGCGCAGAACGGCACGGGACAGACGAAACGTTGCCGTGAGATTGACGTCGATCACCGCCTGCCAGTCCTCGTCCTTAATCCTCATAGCGAGATTATCGCGCGCAAGCCCGGCATTGTTGACCAGGATGTCGATGCCGCCCATGGCGTCGGCGGCGGCAGACATCATCGCATCGGCCGATTCGGTGTCTCCAAGATCTCCGACAACCACGTGGGACCGGTCACCAAGCTCAACGGCAAGCGCGTCAAGTGCTTCCCGGTTACGGCCGGCAAGAGCGACGGTCGCCCCCTGCGCATACAACGCGCGCGCGATCGCGCCGCCGATGCCTCCCGATGCGCCGGTAACCAGAACCTTCCGGTCTGACAGTGTGAACATTTTCAGGCTCTCCGCTTCACAGGGTTTTAAGAACGGCCTCGACATCGTCGGGCGTTTCGACATTCATCGCCGTCATGTCGCGATCGATCCGCTTGGTCAGCCCCGACAGCACCTTGCCCGCGCCGAGTTCGATCAGCGTATCAACCCCGGCGTCGCGCATCGACAGCACGCTTTCGCGCCACCGCACCATCGCCGTAACCTGTTCCGTCAGCAAACGGCGAATATCGTCCGGATTTTCCGCCGCCGCCGCGGTGACATTGGCAACGACCGGCACCAGCGGCCGGATAAGATCAATCTCCGCGAGCGCCTTTTTCATCACTGCGGCGGCGGGCGCCATCATCGCGCAATGAAACGGTGCACTGACGGGTAGCTTGATGCAGCGGCGGATACCCCTTTCGCCGGCGAGCTCGATCGCCCGGTCGATCGCCGCCATCGCCCCGGACAGAACGATCTGGCCTGGCGCATTATCGTTTGCCGGCGAACAGATTTCACCTTCAGCAGCAGCGTCCGCTATCTCCTGCGCCTGATCGAGTTCAGCGCCCAGCAGAGCAGCCATGCCGCCTTCGCCCACGGGCACGGCTTTCTGCATCGCCTGACCGCGAATCTTGAGCAGTCGCGCGGTATCGGCCAGTCCGAAACTCCGCGCCGCCGCCAGCGCCGAATATTCGCCCAGCGAATGACCGGCGACGAAGGCACAGCTGCCGGCGAGATCGATCCCGCCGTCTGTTTCGAGGACGCGCAGCACCGCCATGCTCAGCGCCATCAGCGCCGGCTGGGCATTTTCCGTCAGCGTAAGCTCGTCGGCAGGTCCTTCGGCGATCAATCTGGACAGATTCTGGCCGAGCGCATCATCGACTTCTTCAAGGGTTTCCCGCGCCACTGGGAAGGCCGCAAACAGGCTCTGTCCCATGCCCACGGCCTGCGATCCTTGTCCCGGAAACACGAATGCACGCGTCATTTCATTTCCCTGGCTGTTTCCACTTGTATCAAGCGGCTTTTGGCAGTCATAGACCGTGATAAAGGGGAGTCAAGATAGTCACGCGAATCATACCGGGATCGCTTGCGTGTCCCTGCCAAATGTGTATATTCCGGCGCCTCGTAGCGTGGTCCGTGATTTTATGCGGTTCGGTGGCGATTGATGCTGAAATCTAAGAGATCGGCGTACCGGTTACAACAATGTGCCGGACGCTAACCAGGAGTAACTAAGGTGCCATTATACGAAAGCGTGTATATCGCACGTCCGGATATTTCTTCGACCCAGGTCGAGGCCCTCACGGCGGACATGACAAAGATCGTCGAGGATAACGGCGGCAAAGTCACCAAGGAAGAATATTGGGGCCTGAAATCGCTTGCCTATCGGATAAAGAAGAACCGAAAGGGCCATTATTCGCTGTTGAACATCGATGCCCCGCCTGCGGCGCTGACTGAGATGGAACGCAACATGCGGATCCACGAAGACATTTTGCGCTACATGAGCATTCGCGTCGACGAGCACGAAGAAGGCCCATCGGCCATGATGCAGAGCAAAAGCAGCCGCGACGATCGAGATCGAGATCGTGACCGCGGACGCGGACGCGACGATGACAGCGGGCCAAAAAATACTGCATCCCCAGTTCCGGCCGCAGTCCCGGCCCCAGCCAGCGCCGCTGCGGCGGCTGAAGTGCCCGCGGAGCCCGTAATTTCCGACGACGCACCCGCGTCGGACAGCAAGGATACCGAAGAATGAGCCGGCGACCTTTTTTCCGGCGGCCGAAGAGCTGCCCGTTTTCGGGAGATAACGCCCCGAAGATCGACTACAAGAACGTCAAGCTGTTACAGCGCTTTACGTCGGAGCGCGGCAAGATCGTGCCAAGCCGTATTACCGCCGTGTCAGCCAAGAAACAGCGCGAGCTCTCCACTGCAATCAAGCGGGCGCGCAACCTCGCCTTGATGCCGTTTCTCATTAACTAAAACCGCCGCTTCGCCGGCTAGAAATCTATTTATGTCTGGCGCACAACTCATACCATTGGGCGCGGGCGTCATTGCCGCCTTGCTTCACTTGTCTGTGACGCTCGGCTCGCCTGGCGCCTTCATGCTCGCTTATTTCGCGCAGGCACCGCTTGCAGCGACCGGCCTTGCGCTCGGGTTTATGCCGGCAGCCATGGCGGCGGCAACCGCGGCGGTGCTCGTTGCACTCGGCTCACCGGGTGTCGGGGCCTTGTCGCTATTTGTCCTTACGTCGGCGCTGCCGGTGCTGGTCATTGTCTATTTCGCGCTTCAGAGCCGGGCTCCGGACGAGAATGATGGAAACAACGCCGCCGAATGGTACCCGGTGGGTCAGCTTCTGGGCTGGCTGACGGCGCTGGGTCTCACCGCCTTCACGGCGGCCTTCCTGATGTTCCTGAGCGGCGAAAACGGGATCAGGGGCGCGATTGAAGGATATCTGAATTCAATCACGATAGCCTTCCGCGCCGCCGATCCGGTAGCGGTCGACCGGTTGATCGGCACGATGGCCCGTTTCTTTCCCGCTGTCGCGACCGCATCCTGGATACTTATGAACGTCATAAACACCGTCCTGGCACAGAAAATTGTCAGCGCGTCAGGCAAAAACCTTCGTCCGAAACCGGTCTATCGCGAAATCAGCGCGCCGATGTGGCCGATCGCGTTCGTGGTTCTTGGTGCTACGCTGACGTTTTTCGGCGGAGAAGCGGGATTTTTCGGGCTCAATGTAATGCTGATCGCCACCATACCTTTTTTCTTTATCGGACTGGCAGTTCTGCATAGTATCTCCGCCGCTTGGCCCGGTCGCCCGATTTTGCTTGCGGGCGTTTATCTTCTGCTAATTCTGCTGCTCTGGCCTGCGGCGATTATCGCCCTGCTGGGCATGACCGAATACTGGCTGCGAATCCGTCAACGGTTGCATGCGCGACGCTCGAACAAAGGGAACGAATAATGGACGTAATACTGCTCGAACGAATTGAGAAGCTGGGACAGATGGGTGACGTGGTCAGCGTCAAGCCCGGTTACGCGCGCAATTACCTGTTGCCACAAAAAAAGGCATTGCGGGCGAGTGAGGCCAGCCGGGCTGTTTTCACCGAACAGCGTACCCAGCTTGAAGCCGACAACCTAAAGCACCGCGATGAAGCTGCGCGGATCGCTAAGGATATGGGCGGTATGACTATCATCATCGTGCGTCAGGCGAGCGACGGCGACCAGCTTTACGGGTCTGTCACGACGCGCGATATTGCGACAGGCATCACGGAGGCTGGTGTCACAGCCGACCGGCGCCAGGTAAAAATGCCCCGGCCGATCAAAACCGTCGGCATGCATCCGGTGCGCGTCGACCTGCACCCGGAAGTGTCGGTCGAGGTGATCGTGAACGTCGCTCGGTCGCAAGACGAAGCCGAAATGCAGGCCCGCGGCGAGAGGATCAATCGCGACGGAGAAGTCGTAGATATCGTCGAGGCGACCGAAGAGATCGAAGTCGCAGCCGTCTTCGAAGAAGGCGCCGCACCCGAAACGGAAGAGCCGACACTCGACGCAGATGCCCCGGCCGAGGCGGAAAATGCTGAAGCGACCGACGACCCGGAAAAGACCGCGAGCTGAACGGCGCGTTCATAATCGGCCTGGCAGCGCCGCCGGGCCGCTCCATCCGTTCCTGATGACCAGAACCCGGCACGGACCGTGATGTGGCGGGGCTCTTTCCTATCGAGCTTACTGCACGGCGGCATCCTGTTCGGGCTGATCTTCGGCCTACCGTTTTGCCCAAAATATTTGATCGCAAATTCACATCGGAATTGTTGAATCAGCCTATTTCGATAAGCGTTGAGGTCGTAGGCGCTGAGGCTGTCGATCTGATGCAGAACGTCTTTGCGCCGGATACCGCGCGACCGGATACGCCGTCGCCCGACACAATACCGGGTAAGCTTGCGCCGCTGGCCATCGGTCTGCGGCGGCCTGATGACGCCGCGGAAGATGCCGCGGCATCCGCGGCGGGGGCAAACACGTCCCGGAGCGGCGAACTGCCGACCGTTCAGGACAAGCCGGGGGGCGATAAATCGATTTCCGTTGCGGTCTGGCGCGATGCGCACCGGACGATATACTCCCGCCGACGCAGTTGATTGGCATTTCCGCATGACAGTATCGAAAATCGCCTTTGTGGCGGCAAATTCCGCCCCGGCGCAAAAGGCCTACAGGAAACTGGCGGCGAAGTATGATCACGTTCCTCCTGCCGAGGCCGACGTGATCGTGGCTCTGGGCGGGGACGGCCATATGCTGGAAACGCTGCATGCCTGGCTCGACCGCGATATCCCCATCTACGGCATGAACCGCGGGACCGTTGGCTTCCTGATGAACGAATACCGTGAGGCCAGCCTGGTCAAACGTCTTGGCAGTGCGGAACAGGTCGAATTACGGCCGCTTGAAATGACGGTCCAGGACATCCACGGCAATTCGACGGTCTCCGTCGCCATCAACGAAATATCGCTGCTTCGCCAGACCCGTCAGGCGGCGAAAATTCGGATAAAAATTGACCGTAAAATCCGCATGCCGGAGCTAATCTGCGACGGGGTCCTGGTTGCGACGCCAGCGGGCAGCACGGCATACAATCTGTCGGCGCATGGCCCGATTATTCCGCTCGACGCAAATTTGCTGGCCCTGACGCCGATCAGCGCGTTCCGGCCGCGGCGCTGGCGGGGCGCGTTGCTGCCGGCGACCGTGTCGATCGCGCTCGAGGTGCTGGAGCCGCGCAAACGGCCGGTCAGCGCGGTTGGCGACTATACCGAAGTGCGCGACGTTAAGCGCGTCACGGTGCGCGTATCGAGCGACAAATCGTTTTCCCTGCTGTTCGACCCGGAACACAATCTCGAAGACCGGATCCTGAACGAACAGTTCACCCCCTGACCGGAGCTGCCTGAATGCCCAAAATCGTCGCGGAGGACGACGTCATCATCCGTGCCGCCCAGGTGATCCTGGATCCCGGCACCGACCCCGAACGCTATGCCGCCATCGCAGATTACTATCATGTCGACGTCCCCGATTTCGACGGCTGGGTAAGCGATGTCCGGAATTCAGCTCCCGATCTCTATCCCGCGACTTTCCAGATGGTCGGCGATCAGGATGCGTTTCGCGCCGCTATCAGCGATGCAGACGGTGTGATCTGTGAGAGCCTGACGATCGGCGAGGAAGAACTAGCGGCAGCGCCCGGCCTGAAAGTCGTCCAGAAATTCGGCACCGATCTGCGCAACATCGATCTCGACGCCTGCAAACGTCACGGCGTCGCGGTTCGTCCGCTGCGCCGCCGGGTGAACATCGCGGTCGCCGAACACGCCTTCGCCATGATGATCGCCATGGCCAAAAAGCTGTGCCTGGTCAATCACCGGATCGACGAAGACAGCCTGCGCGAGGCTGGTTTCAAGCCGCGCATGCATGACCGCCGCCACGCGGCCGCAGCGAACTGGGGCCGCGTTTACGGTCTGGGTACGCTGTATGGATCGACCGTCGGCTGTGTCGGACTGGGCGAGATCGGGCGCGAAGTGGCGGCGCGGTCGACCGCGTTCGGCGTCAACGTTCTCTATTACCAGCGCAACAGACTCCCGCAGGAGATCGAGCAGCCAATCGGGGCGACCTATTGCAGCTTCGAAGAATTGCTGGGACGGTCGGACTACGTCTGCGTCCACCTGCCGATGAACGATTCGACCCGTGGCATTATCGATGCCGCGGCCTTCGGGCGGATGAAGGACGGCGCGTTCCTGATAAACATTTCACGCGCCGCAATCATCGACCGCGACGCGCTGATGGATGTGCTGGAAAGCGACCGGCTCGGCGGTATCGCCCTCGACGTGCATTACGAGGAGCCATCACCGCCGGACGAGCCCCTAAAAAATTACCCAAAGGCGCTGCTGACCCCGCACAGCGCGGTTGCCGGCCGCGACAACGCGACCGCGGACATGGAGGAACTGATCGGCAATTTGGCTGCCGAAATAAAGCCGGCGAAATGAAAAAAATAGAGCGTTTATCCGCGGAACGCGGAACTGGGACGCTCTACTTCACCACCAGCCTGTAATCGGGCGAGGTGTTCAACAGACAGGAATAAACATACTCGCCCGGCTTGAGCGTGACCTCGTAATCCTTGGCCATGCCTTATACCAATCCGCCGCCTGACACACTTGTCTTGGTTAGCTTGTGCGGCGGGTTACGCCAGTCATACCCCTTCGACCGTAGCCAGAAGCCGAGCTCATAGGGCACGTTCTTATTGACCACCCGGAATTTGTAAGCACCGGGCGTGAGCTCCAGCACCTTGGCGGCGGTGAGACGTTTGGCGCCCGTTTTGCCGTTGATTGCCTCGCAATCGGCTTTTTTCTTGGGCAGGTAGCCGAGATTGGCGCCGTTCTCCGATTCGATGAACTGGCAGCCGACCTGGGTCAGATTGATGATTTGTGGCGAACTCGCCTGCGCGGCGCCGATCAGTCCGGCTCCGGCAATCGCGCCAAGTGCGGTCGCTCGTAAAAAATGTCGCCCGAGTATCTGTTCCTCCTGTTAACGATAATCGCTCCGTCTGAGCATCCGTCCAACCATGCGCCGGACTCTGCACCGGGCTCTGCACCGGACCCTGCACCGCACCAGGCTTTGGGGCCGGAAACAAAGATGCGTCGGCATCTTCCTGCATGATTTGAGGCGCGCAAGCCGTCCCTGCAATTCAACTAGACGTGAGGGGGAATGCAAAACGGGCGTTTGGAGGGGGTCCTAGAGTGCCCGTGTCGCAAGATTGACCATTGCGTATCCCCACATGCCCGCGCCGGCGCAGATCGCAATTGTGACGATGCCACGGGCCATGATGTTATTTTCCGAACTGTCCCGCTGGCGGCGCTGGCGCAGCGAACTTGCTGAATTCTTGCGTTTCCGTATCATGCGAACACCCGCGCTAGATTAACGTAACTTTAGCTATGCAAAATTCATGCCAATATCAGGAATTGTTAATTATCAAATATTTGCGAGCGCTTAAAAAATCTACGTTTTGAAATCCGTAAAGTTTCCCGACACTTATTTTGAGCGCTCGATGTGCTAAAAGTGATGATCTGCAAACCTTGGCGAAAGTTCCATGACCGATTCCATTTTATGTACGCGTGACGGGGCGGTGGCGACCGTCACCATCAACCGCCCCGACCGCCGTAACGCGCTGGACGCCGCTTCGTGGCAAAGACTTGGTGATGTTTTCGAGGAATTATCGGCCGATACCGCACTGCGCTGCGTTGTGGTCACCGGGGCCGGCGGAAAGGCTTTCGGATCGGGCAACGACATTACCGAGTTCGAAACCAGGCGCGCCAACGCGGAACAGGTCCGGACCTATAATGCGATCACCATCCGCGCGGTGCACGCGATCGAAAACGGCCTGCACCCGACAATCGCCCGCATCGAAGGCTTCTGCCTCGGCGGCGGTCTAGAGATCGCGCTGGCATGCGATATCCGCGTCGCGTCGCCGGACTCGACCTTCGGCCTGCCGGTCAAGAATATGGGAATCTTTCTCGACCCCGCCCTGTCCGACACTCTGGTCAACGCCATTGGCCGCGCGGCGGCGCTCGAAATGGTGCTGGAAGGCCGGCGGCTTAACACGGACGAAGCGTTGAACCGTGGGATCATCACCCGGGTAACCCCGGCAGGCGGGCTCGACGCCGAAATCGCCGCGACGGTCGAGCGCGTCTGCGCCGGCGCGCCGCTCGCCCAGCGCAATAATCGCCGGGCCGTCCGCGATGTGGGAATGCCGGAAGCGGCCGGGACCAGCGCGTTCGACCACGCTGCCTCCTATGGCGACACCGAAGACTACAAAAATGCCTGGACCGCGTTTCTCGCCAAGGAAAAAACCGAGTTTCGCGGCAAATAACCCGACCTAGCGGTTAAATGCCTGTATCCGGCCCGAACCCAGCCCGGATTTTCTCGATCGTGTCCGGATCGAAATAATCGGCGACGCGCCGGCGCACTGACGCGATATAAGCGGGATCGTGCTGCGCTGCCGACCACGCAGCCCCGTCGCGCGATTCAACCCGCCACTTGGCACACCAGGTTGTTGTTCTGAGCCAGGTAAACCGGCGCAGCGGCGCACACCAGGGCCTTATCCGGTCCGCCAGGGCCTGCGGCATCGCCGCTAAATAGGCGGCGTAGAAGCCCGCTACCTCGGCATCCGACAGCGCCGTGGCTACATCGGCGTCCCACATGGTCGACGTGTAGACGGTCGCATGCGCCAGATCGATCGTCGGCGCGCCATAGAGCATCTTTTCGAGATCGACGAAAATCGCAACGCCGTCGGGCCGCATCATGAAGTTGCCGGGATGGGTATCGGTGCCGACCAGCGTCACCGGGATATCGGCACCCGATGCCGACAGGGCAAATGCCCGCGCGCCGTCAAGCTCGTCGTGGATCTGCGCCAGGGCGCCGGCATCCAGCCCGGCATCGGGCAGGAACCGCGCCTGTGCCTCGATCACCTCCAGCGTCGCGGCAACCGGATCGTCATGGGATGGCACCGGCGGCCGGTCGGCCGACGACGGCACTGGCACTACGTGGATCGCCGCCAGGGCGCGGGCGATGGCGGCCAGCCCACCCGGCACCGGCGGCGTACCGCCATCGATCTCCGAGATGATCAACGCGCCCCACGGGATACCCGGCTGGGGCGCAATAGTGCCGATCAAGGCGGGGACATGTCCGCTCGCGGCGGCGCGGGCAAAACACGCCGCCTGGTAGGTGAGATTCTCCGCCGGGCTAAACCCGAAGGAGCTGAGACGCGGAATACGCAGCACTATTCCAGCACCGCGGACGCGGACATGGGCATGAACCAGTCCCTTGGCCCGCAGGGGCTCGAGATCGGCCAGCGTGATTTCGGAAAACCGGCCCAGCACCGCCAGGGATCTGTGCAGCGCCGTCAAATCGGCACCGCCGGCGTCCCATGCCTCGGTAGAGGAGATTTCTGTCGTTCGCGCCATTGTCCCGTTCCTGTCGCACCGAAAACTGAGCCGCGGCACCCGGCGTGTCAAGAATAGGGCGCTTCGTTCATCGCCGGGAATCCCTGGATCGCAAGCCGGGCCGCCGTCCCCGATTGTGCCGCCGGGGCCCGCAGACTAAGCTGCGCGGCTTCGAGGGGGATCACTTGCCGGAAGACCACAGAAAACTGACCAGGCCCGCCAGGTCGCAGGCCGCGATACCGTACTGGTTGGCGATTCTGTTTCTGATATTCGCCGCCGTTTCGTGGGCGGGAAGTTCGGTCGCCGGGCGTGCGGCATCGGGTAGTATGCCGCCGTTTTCCCTGTCGTTTATCCGCTGGTTTTTCGTCTTTCTGTGCTTTGCGTTAATTGGTGGACGCGAAACCTGGGCCCAGCGCCGCCTCATTATGCAGCACTTGCCGATCATGATGGCGTTCGCCTTGTTCGGTGTGGTCGGCTTCACCGTGCCCTATTATGTCGGGCTACAGTTCACGGTGGCGGTCAACGCATCGCTGATGAATGCGTCGGGAACGCTGTGGATCGTCATGACCGCGTTTCTGATGACCGGCGACCTGATTACCCGCAAACAATCCTTCGGGATCGCCCTCGGATTTACCGGGACCGTGATCATCGTGCTGCATGGGAATATTTCCGTGCTGAGCGATTTTTCCATCAATATCGGCGATATGCTTGTGCTGGTCGCCTACTTTGCGTGGGCGGTCTATACGGTGATGCTGCGCTGGAAGCCGCGCGCCATCGGCGAGATGGCGTTCCTGACCGCGATGACCGGCATCGCCGTCCTGATGATGGCGCCGCTTTATGCCATCGATCTGTGGCATGGCAGAACGTTCGAAGCAAATTTCGACAATATCGGCATCCTCACCTATGCAGTTATTTTTCCCTCGTTCCTGGCCTATATCGTGTGGAACAAGGCAGTGCCGGTGGTCGGCGCCAGCGTCGCCGGCATGGCGCAGTATCTGATCCCGATTATCGGCGTGATCCTGTCGGTTATCCTGCTCGGCGAAAGCATTGAGACCTATCACATGGCCGGTATGGCGGTTATCTTCACCGGCGTTTGGCTGGTGACGTCGGGCAAACGTCCCCCGGCGGCCGATGCGGCCCAGGAACCGGCCCAGGAAACATCCAACCAAAACGACACAAAACCCAGGAACCTATAATGACGAATAACGATTGCGTACTCATCGCCGGCGCCGGCCCAGTCGGGATGACGACGGCGCTGGCCCTGGCCAAGGCGGGCATTCCGGTCAAGATTTTCGACACACTGGGCAATATTCCGGCCGACCACCGGGCGTCCACCCTGCATCCGTCGACCCTGATGATGGTCGAGGAACTCGGCATGACGCCGGAACTTCTGCGCCGCGGCATCGAATCGCCGATGTTCCAGTTCCGCGACCGGGTGAGCGACCGCATTGTCGCCGAATTCGATTACCGCGCCATCGACGACGTTCTCACCTACCCCTACGCTCTGCAGCTCGAACAGCACAAGACGATCGAGGTCGCCCGCGACATCGCGCTCGGGCTCGACACGTTCGAGCTGATCCGCGAGCGCGAGGTCATCGACCTGACTCAGGACGACAATGGCGTCGTGATCACGGTACAGACGCCCGACGGGGCGACCGAAACCCATGCCGGGCGGTTCCTCGTCGGCGCCGATGGCGGCCGGTCGATCGTGCGCAAGATCCTCGACATCGATTTCCCCGGCTTCACCTGGGAAGAGCGCTTCATCATCGTATCGACCTATTACGATTTCGAGGAAGCGGCGGGCTATCGCTACCGCAATTACGTCGCCCACCCCGATCAATGGTGCGCCATGATCAAGGTGCCAGGCGACCAGAGCGAAGGTGTGTGGCGCGCGCTGTTCCCCGCTTTCGGCGACGCACCGGACGAGCAGTTGCTCAGCGACGAATGGATACAGGCGCTTTTCGCCGAATGCTATCCCTACGATCCACCCTACGACCTGCTGCACCGGAACCTGTACAGCGTGCATCAGCGCGTCGCCGCGTCGTTTGCCAAGGGCCGGGTGGCGCTTGCCGGCGATGCTGCCCACGTCAACAATCCCCTGGGCGGCATGGGCATGAACAGCGGCATCCATGACGGCATCAATCTTGCCAAAAAACTGACCGAGGCGTGGCACGGCGGCGATCACGAGGCGCTGCTCGCGCGCTACGACCGCCAGCGCCGTCCGATGGCGGAAAAATACGTCCAGGCCCAGTCGATCAACAACAAGCGCCTGTTGCAGGAAACCGACCCCGACATCCGACAGGAACGACTTAACGAACTGTATGAAACCACCCAGGACGAGGCCGCCCACCGCGCCTATCTGTTGCGCGCATCCCTGGTGCAGATGGTCGAAGAAGCCAATTCGATTGAATAGGATCGTATCGGCGACACAGAGCGACAACAGGCCGGGAGAGAATTCAATGGAACGGACAGCGTCATGCCTTTGCGGGCAGCTCAAAATAACCATGGACGGCGATCCCGCGCGGGTGAACATGTGCAGTTGCACGGAGTGCCAGCGGCGGTCCGGCAGCGCCTTTCAAATAGCCGGGTTTTTCGATGAGACCCAGATCAAGGCGATCGAAGGCGAGTCCACCGTCTATGCCCGCACCGGCGGGTCCGGGAACGCGATCAATCTGCATTTCTGCCCGACCTGCGGCGTCTCGGTCTATTTCCGGCCCGCAGCGCGGCCGTCGGTGATCGGCGTCCACGGTGGCTGTTTCGCCGACCCGGACTTCCCGGCACCCAACACCGCCAGCTGGAGACAATCCGGTCATGACTGGGTGGTGGTCCCCGAGGGCACGAACGCGTTCGACCAGAATCCGTCTTAGGCGGGATGGGGCCGTAAAACGGGCAAAGGCGGGGATCTTTCCACACCCCTCCCCACCTTGCCGGACAGATGCACGCTGCTAAACTTGGCTGGACACGTTCGCGCACCGGATGACAGGTCCAACCAGGGCGGTCCCGGCATGCGACCGGGGGAATGACGAATGACCGACAGCTTCGATGACGTCTACGACCGGTCGATGGCCGACCCCGAAGCGTTCTGGGCCGACGCCGCTTCCGGCATCAACTGGATCGAGCCGTGGACCGAAATTCTCGACCGCTCCAACCCGCCGCATTTTCGCTGGTTCACAGGCGGTGTGCTGAACACCTGCTACAATTGCGTCGACCGCCATGTCGAAGCGGGGCGCGGCGACCAGGCCGCCATCATCTATGACAGCGCGCTCACCGATGCCGGCCGCACGCTGAGCTATAGCGACCTTCTCGATCAGGTTTCGCGCTTCGCCGGGGCGCTGGCAGCACAAGGCGTCGGCAAGGGCGACCGCGTCATCCTGTATATGCCGATGGTGCCGGAGGCGGTTGTCGCGGCGCTCGCCTGCGCGCGGATCGGCGCGGTGCATTCAATCGTGTTCGGCGGGTTCGCCGCCAACGAGCTGGCGGTAAGGATCGACGATTGCACGCCCAAGGTGATCGTCACCGCGTCCTGCGGCATCGAGCCGACCCGGACCATCGCCTACAAGCCGCTGCTCGACGAGGCCATCGCGCTTGCCGGTCACACGCCCGATGCCTGCATCATCCTGCAGCGCCCGCAGGTCATGGCCGACCTGGTCGCCGGGCGCGATCTCACCTGGGACGACGCGATGGCGGCGGCGCAACCGGCCGGCTGCATCCCCGTCGCCGCGACCGACCCGCTCTACATCCTGTATACGTCGGGCACGACCGGTGCGCCCAAGGGCGTGGTCCGCGACAATGGCGGCCACGCGGTGGCGCTCAAATGGTCGATGCCGAACATCTATGACATCGCACCCGGGGAGGTCTACTGGGCGGCGTCGGATGTGGGCTGGGTAGTCGGGCATTCCTACATCATCTATGCGCCGCTGCTGCACGGATCGACGAGCGTGCTGTACGAAGGCAAACCGGTGGGCACGCCGGACCCGGGCGCGTTCTGGCGGGTCATTGCCGAGCACGCGGTCAGCGTGATGTTCACTGCGCCGACGGCGATCCGCGCGATCCGCCAGCAGGACCCGGAGGGCAAACTGCTCGCGGATTACGATTTGAGCGGCCTGCGCGCGCTGTTCCTCGCCGGCGAACGCTGCGACCCTGATACGCTGGAATGGCTGCAGCAAAAGCTCGGCATCCCGATCATCGATCACTGGTGGCAGACCGAAACCGGCTGGGCGATCGCGTCTAACTGTCTCGGCATCGAGCAACTTCCGGTCATCCCGGGATCGCCGACCCGGCCCTGTCCGGGCTGGGACGTCCGCGTCCTCGACCCGGACGGCGCCGAGATGCCGGCCGGCGGCATTGGCGCCATCTGTGTGAAGACACCGCTGCCGCCGAGCGCCTTCCCGACCCTGTGGAACGCCGACGACCGCTACCGCGAAACCTATTTCTCCAAGTATCCGGGCTATTACGAGACCGGCGATTCAGGGATGAAAGACGCGAACGGATACATTCACGTCATGGCGCGCACCGACGACGTGATCAATGTCGCCGGGCACCGCCTGTCGACCGGCGCGATCGAGGAAGTCCTCGCCGCCCATCCCAACGTGGCCGAATGCGCCGTCATCGGCGCGGCCGATGCGCTGAAGGGACAATTACCGGTCGGTTTTCTGGTTCTCAATGCGGGCGCCAATCAGGATCCGCCGCGGATCGTGGCCGAAACCGTGCAGATGGTGCGCGACAGGATCGGCGCCGTCGCCGCGTTCAAATCGGCAATTGTGGTCGCGCGGCTGCCGAAAACCCGGTCGGGCAAGATCCTCCGGGCGACCATGAAGAAGATCGCCGACGGAGAGGAATACGGGATGCCGGCAACCATCGAGGACGCCGCCGTCCTGCCCGAAATCGCCGAGGCGCTCGCCGCGATCGGATACCCGGCGGCGGATTGACGCCGGTCTGGGCGCAATCCAGGCATGAGCGGGTGAGCGTGCCTGGGGATGCGAAGAGCGTCACACAGCAACCGAAAGTGGAACGATTGGGTCATGAGCGGACATTCTGGCTGTCCCTCGCGCATGTCGGCTTTCGGGCGCGCAGACGGCAAATAGCCGCGATCTCCGCTCCTCATCCCTCCGCGGCCAACAACCTCTCCATCACGCGCTTATACGCCGCCGGCCCTTTATCGATGGCAAGAAGAACCGGGATCTCGCCCGCCGCGTCGGCAGCATCGCGCCGAGTCTGTTGGGCTTCGATCATCGGGGCGTCCTGATCGGCGAAGGCGATGCGGCGCATTTCCGTCAGCTTGTCGCGCAACTCTTCAGCGATCTCGGACGGCGCCGGTATCGGGTTCTGGCGCACGGCGGCGAAGTGATACCAGGTGGTCCGGTCTGTCTCCGGGGTCAGAAAATGGGTGCCGAAGATGCCGGTGCCGTCTTCGCGCGTGCCGCCCGGATCGGTGACCCCGGCATTGTTGCGCATACAGCCAGGCGCGTCCCAGCGCATGTCGTTCCACAGATCAATGTGCCCGCCATCACGCCGGAACAACAGATCGAACAAGCCCGGCACGGTGACATCGGTCATGAAACGCCGGACAGTAATCCGGTCGCCGTCCCGGTCAACATCGATCTCGGCGGCGACGGTTTCGTCGTTGCCGAGAATGCCTTCATGCAGGAACGACACATGGCTGAGGTCCAGCAGGTTGTCGGTAATCAGATCCCAGCTCGCCTTCATCAACAGGTGATCGCGCTGGCTTATCTGGACCGCTGCGTCCGTATTTAGGATGTCAAATTCAGGGATAAGATCCGGGTTCGCGGAGCCGGGCGCGCCCATCCAGATCCACAGCAGAGAATGACGCTCGACCAGCGGGTAGGCCAGGACGTCGGCCTTTGGAAGCTTACCGTGGGGATTGTGGATACAGATGCCGGAGGTCGAAAATTCAAGACCGTGATAGGCGCAGTGAAGACGCGTGTTTCCATCAGCGTCCGGGTGCAAGGCGCCCCGGTGCAGCGGCGCGAAACGGTGCGGGCACCGGTCGGCCAGGGCATGGGCCGCGCCATCCGCGTCGCGGAAGAACACGATCTGCTCATTCAACAATGTGCGCGGCTCAAGGCCTCCGGCCGTCAGCGTCTCGGCCCACATCGCGACATACCAGGTGTTGCGCAGGAACGTCATCGCCCCATCCTCCCGGCGAACGAGGTCCGCAATCCGGGTAGCTTATTTCCGTGCTCGGCCATTCCTGTCGCCTGTCGTGGTTCGGAGGGCCAAGTTTACAGGAGCCGCAGCAAGGCCGCTAGACAGGACGCCAGTCGGTTGACGTGCAGAATCGCGAAACTCCATTCGTGGCTACGTGCTTTCCTTCCGGACGCGGGCATTGCGCTCCGTTTAGGCCTGATAACAAACGCCAGCGTCACACGTGCTGATGTCCGCTTTGTGTCATACGCGGTGTTTCTGGAGCGATTTTGAAGACGTCCGCTCATAGGTCACCAGCAGATTTCGGCATTCAGGCTCAAACACGACCGATGATAGCCAACGGAGCTGGGAGAACTTCCGGGGAAAATTTTGGTAGAAAGCCGACGAGGGTTCCCGCCGAAACAGGCGCACCTTTAGCCTTCGAGCGATTTTGCCATTGGTCCCTGCCGCCGCGACGCCCAGAACCACAGGCCGATGCACAGCGCCGCGCCGCCGATCACAGGCGCCTGAAGGCCCATGGATTCCGACAGCCCGCCCATCACCAGCGCGCCGATCGCCGGCGCGCCGCGGCCGATCATCCCATACAGGCTCATCACCCGGCCGCGCATGGCGGGATCGACAGCGTTTTGCAGCAATGTTTGTTCGCCGACCCCGATGACGATCATCGCGAACCCCGAAACGAACAGGCAGGCCAGCGCAAAGCCGAACAGGTTGGTCGCCGAGAAGCCGACGAGGCTGAGCGCGAATACCAGTACCGAGACCACTACGCGCACCGTGAGCCCCTGGACCTGGCCGCGCTGGGCGAGCCAGAATCCGCCGCACATCGCGCCGAGACCGGTCACCGATACCAGCCACGCCAGGCCGGTCGCACCGCGGCCGAACACGTCGTCGGCAAACCCCGGCAGCAATTCCATATAGGGCCGCCCGCAAATCGAGATCACGGTCAGCAGGATCAGCATCCGGGCAATGCCGGGATGACCGGCGGCGTAGCGGTAACCCTCGGCAATCTCACGCGGGATTTCGCTGACCGGCGTGCGGGCCTTGGTGCTGCGCGGATTGGCAATCCGGATGAACATCGTCGCGCCGACAAACCACAGATAGCTCACCGCGTTGAACACGAACGCCCAGCCGACACCGGCGCTACCGATCAGCAGCCCACCGATCATCGGGCCGGTAAACCGCGCCGAATTGAAAATCATCGAATTGATGCCGATGCCGGCGGTCAGGTTCTCGCGGCTGATCAGATGCGGCACCATCGCGAGGCGCACCGGCTGGTTGACCGCAATGATCGCGCCGTGGACCAGCACCAGACCAAATAACAGCTCCGCCGTCATCACGCCGGCAAGCGTCAGCCCCGCCAGCAGCGCCGATTGCAGCGCCGCGAGAAGCTGGGTGACGCGCAGCATGGTCAGCAGATTGACCCGGTCGGCCAGCGCGCCGGCGAGCGGCGCGAGGATCACCACCGGAAACAGATCGGCAAACGCCACCAGACCGAGCCAGAAACCCGAATGGGTGAGCTCCCACGCCAGCCAGCCGACGGCAATGCGCTGGGTCCACGTGCCGTTATGCGACACGATATTTCCGATAGCGAAAATGCGGTAATCGCGCTCCGCCAGGGCGGCGGCGAGGAAGGAAAACCGGGACGTGGTAGCCATGGCGGGGTTTTAGCTTATTTCGCGGCGAATGCGGTAATGAATCCCCTTGCTGGGCGGCGGGGTGATTGTTAGCCTGCAGGCAACAAAGCGAAGAGTGAAGAAGGGGCGACACGATGCCGGACGGAACACCTGCCGGGCGCAGCACCAACACGCTGGGGCCGTTCTGGATGCCGTTCACCGCCAACCGGCAGTTCAAGGCGGCGCCGCGCATGATGGTATCCGCCAAGGACATGCATTACGTCGACGACCGCGGCCGCAGCATTCTCGACGGCACGTCGGGAATGTGGTGCGTCAATGCGGGGCACGGGCGGGCGCGTATTATCGAGGCGCTCAAGGCGCAGATCGACACCATGGACTACGCGCCGTCGTTTCAGTGGGGCCATGCCAGCGCGTTCGATTTGTCGTCGCGGCTGGTCAATCTGTTCCCCGGCGATCTCGATTACGTGTTCTATGCCAATTCCGGCTCCGAGGCGGTCGACACCGCGCTTAAGATCGCGCTTGCCTATCACCAGATCCGCGGCGAAGCGCAACGCACCAGGCTGATCGGGCGCGAACGCGGCTATCACGGGGTCGGCATCGGCGGCACGTCGGTCGGCGGTATTTCCAACAATCGGAAGCATTTCGGCACCCTGCTGCCGGCGGTCGACCACCTGCCCCACACTCATAATCTCGCCGAGATGGCATTTACCCGTGGCCAGCCCGAGTGGGGCGCGCATCTGGCCGACGATCTGGAGCGCATCGTGGCGCTGCATGACGCATCGACCATCGCCGCGGTGATCATCGAGCCGGTCGCCGGATCGACCGGCGTGCTGGTGCCGCCGAAGGGCTATCTCGAAAAAATCCGCGCGATCTGCGACCGCCACGGCATCCTCCTGATCTTCGACGAAGTCATTACCGGGTTCGGACGTCTGGGCGATCCGTTCGCCGCCGATTACTTCGGCATCGTGCCCGATATGATGACCATGGCGAAGGGACTGACCAACGCCGCGGTGCCGATGTCGGCCATCGCCGCCCGCGCGCCGATCTACGAGACGTTTATGCAGGGACCGCCCCATATGGTGGAGCTGTTTCACGGCTACACCTATTCCGCCCACCCGCTGGCCTGCGCCGCGGCCCTCGCGACACTCGACGTGTTCGCCGAGGACGATCTGTTCGCCCGTGCGAAGGCGCTCGCGCCGAAATGGGAGGCGGCTTTACACGGGCTCAAAGATTTTCCAAACGTGATCGATATCCGCAATCTCGGCCTAATGGGCGCGGTCGAGATGACGCCGCGCGACGGCGCGCCGTCGACCCGCGCCTTTGACATCTATCTCAAATGTTATGAAAAGGGGCTGCTGGTCCGGCAAACAGGCGATATTATAGCCCTGTCGCCGCCGCTGATCGTCTCGGAAGAGCAGATCGACGACATGACAAGCATATTGGGAGACGCAATTCGCGAGACCGGATGACGCAACCCGGCATGAATTGAGAATTTAGGGCGGGCACGCAAAACGGCGCCCGATACGGTAAGCAAGAAGGCACTACTAACAAAAACAGGAATACATCGCTCTGTCGGAAGGCGAATACAGCGAAGGCGATTACGAGAATTCCGACGTCTTCGCCATGCGCGCGATGACCGCAGCAAGCGGCCAGCCGCAGGCGCCAGAACATGTCGATGCCCGTCCGCAGCGGAAGAAAGCCGCCAAGGCGTTCGGCGCAGCCCGCAAACGCCTGGTGAACGCGCTCATCGGCGGCGCGGCTTCGGCCAAACCCGCCATGGCCGCCCGGGCCGAGGCCATGTTCGA